>Ga0157375_10001267_pt1 | contig 21875 bp, 24 predicted proteins | sample M35metaG_FD_115311 | JGI IMG/M metagenome (GOLD analysis project Ga0157375, IMG submission 115311) | Miscanthus rhizosphere microbial communities from Kellogg Biological Station, Michigan, USA - M3-5 metaG | ecosystem: Host-associated > Plants > Roots > Rhizosphere > Soil | place: USA: Michigan... | reverse complement strand
CAGCCGCACCGTGTCCTGCACTGCACCTATTCAATTCAAGGCTCGGCCAGTCTGATCGATGTCACCTCTGCCAGCCGCCGCCTAGGGCCTTAAAGAGGTCGATCTGCGAGGCCGCGATGCGGGCGTCGGCCTCTGCCAAACCCGCCTCGGCGTCCGCGGCGGTCCGCTCGGCATCGATCAGTTCAAGTGAGCTGATATCGCCCTCGCGGTGTCTCGCGCGGGTGATGTGAGCAGCCGCCTCGGCCTGGTCCCGGGCGGCTCGCAGAGCTTCGCGTCTCACAACGCTCTGCTGGTAATTGGACAGCGCGGTCTCGGTCTCGTTCAGTGCCTGGAGGATCGTGCCGTCGAAGGTCGCCAGCGCGGCCTGGGTGTCGGCTTGGGCTCCGGCAACCCGCGCCCGCGCGGCGCTGCGATTCACCGTCCAGTTAATTATCGGCCCGATGAGCCAAGTCAGCGCGTTTCCGCCAAACACATTGCCAAGTCCCGGCCCATTCGAGCCGACTGATCCGCCCAGCGTAATCTTCGGATAGAGGTCGGCGGTCGCCACCCCGATCCGTGCCGTCGACGCCGCAAGCCGTTGCTCCGCCGCTCGCACGTCAGGGCGGCGGGCCAGTAGCGCCGCACCGTCGCCGACAGGGATTGGCTGCTCGAGCCGCAATGGAGTCGTGCGTTCGGCGACCTGCGCCGGAAGCTCGCGCGGCGTTCGACCGGTCAGCGTCGCGAGCCGGAACAGGGCGGCTCGCCGCTCCGCTTCGAGCAGCGGCACTTCCGCCTGGCGCTGGTCGCGAAGCGCTGCGATGCGGGAAGTGTCCAGGCCAGTAGCGAGCCCGATCTTGTAGCGCTGCTCGGTCAGGGCAAGCGAGCGGTCGAGCAGCTCGACGATTCGTCGGGCGACCGCAATGCGGTCCGCCGACGACTGGGCGTCGGCGTAGGCCCGCGCGGTCTCCGCCACGATCGAGACGCGAACGGCGTCTGCATCGGCCGATGCGGCGCCGACGTCGCCTCTCGCTGCCTCGATGCTTCGGCTGACCCGGCCGAACAGATCAACCTCATAGGCAACGTCGAGCCCGACATCGAGCTGCAGGTCGGTGCGCTTTTCACCCGGCGTCGCCAAGCCAGGGAGTCGCCCATATTGGGCGCTGCCGCCAACTGACACCTGGGGCTCTCGTGCGCCGCCCTCTTCGCGCAAGAGCGCGCGCGCCTTCGCCAAGTGGGCGACCGCGACCCTGACGTCGGTATTCGCCGCGAGCGCGTCAGATACCAAGCGGTCGAGCACCGGATCATCATAGAGGCGCCACCATTTGGCCGTCGGCTGCGCGTCGCTGACGACGCTCGAGCCTGACGCGGCCACGAAGGGTCCGGCGGCACTTGGCGGAATCGGCTTTGCCACATAATTCGGGCCTGTGGCGCACCCCGCTAACGCCACGGCTGAAGCGGCCGCGAGGATTGTCTGCGAACGCATGATCTTGGTTCCTTATTCCGCAGGCACGAGCGCGGGCTCGGAGGCGCCGCGGCGCCTGGCGAAGCGGTCACCGAGACCGCGGCACACGACGTAGAATGTGGGCGTGAAGACGAGACCGAAGCCGGTCACTCCGATCATCCCGAAGAAGACCGCGGTTCCGAGCGCCTGCCGCAGTTCGGCGCCGGCGCCGGTCGCGAGCAGCAGCGGAACCGAGCCAAGGATGAACGCGAAGCTGGTCATCAGGATCGGTCGCAGCCGGTCCCGCGCTGCGCGGACCGCCGCTTCGGCCGGTGACATCCCCTTGGCTTCGTCCTGCCGCGCGAACTCGACGATCAAGATCGCGTTCTTGGCTGCGAGTGCGATCAACACGACGAGGCCAATCTGGGTCAGAACATTATTGTCCTGTCCGCGAAGGTGGACGCCGGCCATGGCGGCAAGCAGGCACATCGGCACGATCAGGATGATCGAGAGCGGCAAGACCAGGTTCTCGAACTGCGCCGCGAGTACGAGGAAGACGAACAGCACTGCAAGGCCGAACACCATCGCCGAGGTGCTTCCCGCCATCTTTTGCTGGAAGGCGATGCCGGTCCATTCCGTCGCGAAACCCGGCGGAAGGGTCTCCGCGGCAAGCTTCTCCATGGATTTGAGTGACTGGCCAGACGAATACCCCGGGGCGGTATCGCCGTCGATCTCCACCGCCGGAAAGCCGTTGTAGCGTGAGACCCGGTACGGGCCAGTACGGTCCTGGAATGTGCTCACCGATCCGATCGGAACCATCTCGCCGGAATTGGACCGGGTGCGCAGGTTGGCGATATCCGCTTCGGTTGCGCGGTACGGTGCATCGGCCTGGGCGGTCACCCGATAGGTGCGCCCCAGCAGGTTGAAGTCATTCACGAAGGCTGAACCGAGATAGACCTGCAGCGCTTCGAACACGCGCTCGGGAGGAACGCCGAGCATTTCCGCCTTCTTCCGGTCGATGTCCGCGAACACACGCGGCGTGGAGATGTCGAACAAGGTGTAGACCTGCTTCAATCCCGCGGTCTGGTTGGCCTTCGCGATCAGCCCCCAGGAGAGCCCCGACAACTCCTGAAAGCTGTGGTCGCCGCGGTCCTCGACGATCATGCGATAGCCGCCGGCCGAGCCGATGCCCTGGATGACCGGCGGCGGAACGATAAGCAGCCGCGCCTCATTAATGTCTGCGGTGCGCTTCTGCGCCTCGGCCATGATCTCAGGGAACGTGACTCCGAGCTTCCGGCGCTCCTCGAACGACTTCAGTGGAATGTAGGCAGCCGCGGCGTTTGGGGCCTGAGTCTGGGAAGCGCCGTCAAAGCCGGCGAGCATCACGGCCCCCTTCACGCCGGGAATCGGAAGGATCCGCGCCGCGACCTTGCGCATCACGGCATCTGTGCGCTCAAGGGACGAACCCGAGGGCAGCTGAATGACAGTCAGGAAATAACCCTGGTCCTGGGCGGGGATGAAGCCGGTCGGAGTGATCGAGAAGAGGCCGACAGTCGCGGCGATGAGGATGGCGTAGCCGGCCATCATCCGCTTCGGCGCTTGCACCAGTCGTTGGGTAAGGTTCGCATAGCTCTCGCTGAAGCGCGCGAACATTTCATTGAAGCACGCCCCCGCCTTGCGCAGCAGCTCGACAACGGCATTTCCGGGCTTGTCCTCAGAATGGGGCTTGAGCAGCAGGGCTGCGAGCGCAGGCGAGAGCGTCAGCGAGACGATAAGCGAGATCACCGTTGCGGCAGAAATCGTGACGGCGAACTGGTGGTAGAAAGCGCCCGACAGGCCGTTCAGGAACAGCGTGGGCAGGAACACCGCGCACAGCACGAGCACGATCGCGATGAGCGCCATCCCGACTTCGTCCATCGAGGTGCGCGCCGCGTCCAGGCCTGTCAGACCACGCGCAAGGTTGCGTTCAACGTTCTCGACCACGACGATTGCGTCATCCACGACGATGCCGATCGCCAGCACCAGCCCGAAAAGCGAGAGGTTGTTGAGAGAGTAGCCGACCGCCAGCAAGATCGCGAAGGTGCCGATCAGCGAAACCGGGATGGCGACGACAGGGATGACGGCGGCGCGCCAGCGCTGAAGGAACACGATGACAACCAGAACCACGAGTGCGATCGCTTCGAGCAGCGTGTCGCGCACTGCGTCGATCGACTGCGAGATGAACTCGGTCGGGTTGTAGATAATCCGATACTCCAGGCCGGGTGGGAAGGTCTTCGCCGCGGCATCCATTTCCGCTTTCACGGCGGCGGCCGCGGCGAGCGCGTTTGAACCCGGTCGCTGGAACACGCCAAGGAGCACGGTCGGCTCGCCTGACAGATAGGTATTGGAGGCGTAATCGGCGGCGCCGAGCTCGACGCGGGCGACGTCGGAAACACGGACCTGGCGCCCGTCTGGATCGCTGCGGATGACCACATTCGCGAACTGTTGGGGATCGGTCAGCCGCCCCTGCGTTTCGATGTTTATCTGGAATGCATTGCCTGTCGCGTAGGGCGGCTGGCCAAGCGTGCCGGCGGCGACCTGCACGTTTTGCGCCCGGAGCGCGGCGACGATCTCACCCGCAGTCAAGTTGAGCGCTGCGGCCCGGTTCGGATCGATCCACACGCGCATCGCGTAATCGCGCGAGCCGAACAGCTGGACGTCGCCAATGCCATCGAGCCGTGCCAGCCGGTCGCGCACTTGTGAAAGCGCGTAGTTCGACATGTAGCCGCGATCGAGCGAGTGGTTTGGCGAGACGAGGTTCACCACCATCAGGAAGTCGGGCGAGGTCTTCTGCGTGACGATGCCGAGGCGCTGCACTTCCTCCGGCAAACGCGGCACCGCGATCGCAACGCGGTTCTGCACCAGCACCTGCGCGGCATTGAGGTCGGTGCCCTGCTTGAACGTCACGGTAATGGTCAGATTGCCGTCACCCGTCGACTGCGACGACATGTAGAGCATGTTGTCGACGCCGTTGATTTGTTGTTCAATCGGCGCGGCAACAGTCGATGCCACGGTCTCGGCATCGGCGCCTGGATAGGTCGCGTGCACGGTCACGGTCGGCGGCACAATGTCGGGATATTGCGACACCGGCAGGCCGAAATACGCGATCCCGCCCATGACCGTGATGAGGATCGCGATCACCGCGGCAAAAATCGGGCGCGTGATGAAGAATCGCGAGAGTCGCATCAGAAGTCTCCGGCGCCCGCGGGCGCTTTGATAGGAAGGCGCTTGAGGATCAGTTGCCGACCAGAGTCGCTTCGCCGTTCAACGGCGCGGGCGCAGGCGCAGCTGCGACCGCTTTGGGAAGAGGTTCGATCTTGCCGGGACGGACCTGCACCTTTGCTCCAGGCAGGACCAATTGCCCGCCGGCAATCACGACGCGGTCGGCGGTCGTCAGGCCGGAGCGGATGACACGCAGGCCATCGATGACGGGACCAAGCACGACCGGACGCGGCGTCACACCGCCACCCTTGTCGGCAACCAGGACGACCTTGCGCGCCTGGTCAGTCTGCACGGCGGCATCCGGCACCAACATCGCAGGCGTTGTTCCGCTTGAGGAGAGCCGCATGTTGCCGAACATTCCGGGGGTCAGGAATTGCGTCGGATTGCTCACCACTGCGCGCAGGCGGATCGTCCCCGAGCGCTCATCGAGACCGTTGTCGGTGAAGTCCAATCGCCCATGCCAGCGATAGTCGGCCTCGTCCTGCAGCTTGATCTCGACTGCGGACTGGGCTGCGCCGCTTTCGCGCGCACGGCGCGCCTTGAGGAACAGCGCCTCGGAAGCATCGAACGTGAAATAAATCGGATCCAGAGCGTTTATGGTCGTCAGAAGCGTACCTTCGGCTCCGTTTCCTCCGCCCTGCACCAGATTGCCTGGATCGATCCGCCGGTACGAGATGCGGCCCGTGATCGGTGCGCGCACCTCGGTGAACCCGACATCAAGCGCACGCGACTGGACCCGTGCATTCGCGGCGGCGAGCGCAGCCTGAGCGGCCTGAACAGTGGCCCGCAGGCGGTCGACATCGCTTTGCGATACCGCGAGGCCTTGCAGACGAAGCGCGCGGCCGTAATTGGTTTGCGCGATTGCCAGGTCGCTGCGCGCGCCCTGCACAGCCGCCCTTGCTTCCGCGAGCGCCGCCACAAATGGCCGCGGATCAATCGTGAACAGCAATTGTCCCTGATGCACGACAGAACCATCAGTGAAATGGACCCCGACGATGGCGCCCGAGACACGCGGCCGCACTTCGACGCTCTTGCTGGCTTCGAAGCGGCCCGAGTAATCGTCCCACTCGGCAACCTGGCGGACGAGGGGGCTGGCGACGGTTACCGTCACTGGAGGAGGTGCGGCGGCCACGGGCGCACCGCGCGATTCAAGGAGGGCCACCGCGCCGAGCAGCGCAAGCGGCAGGGCGATGAGCGAAATCTTCTGCGATCGCGATAGGCCGACCACGATATGCGTTAGGGTCGACCGAGTGCCGTTGCCGGCCTCGAACTTCGATTCCATGTTCACCGGGCTAACCTCCGGCTTTGAGCGGCGCGATTGGAGCGCGCCTCAGCAATGCTCGATTGGACCAGCTGATAGTGATCCAGCGAGTAGCCAGCCGCCACGAACTCGCGCAGCTCCGAGTCAGGCACGTTCCAACGATGATGCCAAGCGTGCACGGCGAGGCGGCGAAGCGCTTCGAGGCGATCGTTAGCGAGCCGGTTGGGCCGGCGTACCCCGAACAGGCTTCGGAGCGCGGTGACGAAACGGCTGGGCTCACGTAGGCTCGAAAGTGCGTCTTTCTCGGCTATTGCCACGATCGACCACTCCAGGGCGGTGAGGGTTGCCGGAGCAGCGTGGTGCCCTGGTTCGCGGACAACTTGGGGGCGCCGAAACGCTTGCTGTGACCATGCGGGCATTGGCAGACTGGCCATGATCGTTCTCCTCTTTTGACAGGCGCGGTCCTTCATCCCGCGAGGCACGGCAACGCGGGCTGGATTAGGTCCACTGCATTTGAAAACCCGGGGCTACGTCTAACGACCTGACTGTTCACCCAAGTGCGACGATTACGCCTCGCTTTTCCCTTTCTGTACTACTTGGTATAGAAAGCGACGAGCCCGTCGTCAAGAGTTTTTTACCGACCGGTATGGAATCATTCTCGGCGCAGAGACGCCATTACAAAGTGCTGTGATACCTCTCAAACGAAATTCTGTACTGAACGATAAAAATTCTAGGGGAGGTCATAAATTCAGGCGCTGGGCCACATCGCCAGCCCCGTGTCGACCAGGCGATTGAGCTCGTCGCGCGTGGCGCCGGAGCCGGCCTGAAGGCAGACGCCCTGAACGATCGCATAGAGAAGATTGGTCAGCGACTCGACATCGATGTGCGCCGGGAGGTCTCCCTCCGTCTTGGCCCGCTCGAACCTCTCGACGAGTGCATGCTTCGCGACTTTGCCTCGTTCCAGCACGTCTTCGCGGATCGACTGGGCTTCTTCGCCGCAGGCGACCGACGTGATCACGCCCAGGCAACCATGCGGCTCGTCGCTGCTGCTGGCATTTTCGACAGCTCCGCGGAGCAGCACCTCTGCAACGCCGCGCGCCGTCGGCTGCTGGAGCGCGCGGCCGATATATTCGAGCTTCTCGCGCTCATAGACATCGAGCGCTTTGCGGAAGAGCGACTCCTTGTTTCCGAAGGCAGCATAAAGGCTGGGCCGGGTAATCCCCATCGCCTCCGTCAGGTCATTCAAGGAGGCTCCCTCGTAACCCTTGGTCCAAAAGACGCGCAAAGCCTTGGCCAGTGCTCCGTCGACGCAGAACTCGCGAGGTCGGCCACGCAGCGTGATAGTGTCAATCTTATTCATATCGAACGGTACATAAATCTATCCCGCGCAAGAATCCAGCCCATTGAAGGGCGACGAATCGTCGCGCGCGTGCGCTCGCGAGGTAACGTATTTAAGACTGTGCTAGCAGTCGCACCTCGCAGCACATTTAAGAGGAACCGGTGGCTATGGGCGTTCTCTCGGGCATCCGGATTGTCGAGATTGCCGGCATCGGGCCGGGGCCATTTTGTGGCATGCTGCTTGCCGACCTCGGTGCAGAGGTCATCCTGGTCGAACGTCAGGAGCAAGATGCCGATCCGCTGGTCGAATTGGGCCCTGCCGCGATCGTGCACCGCGGGAAGCGGTCGATCGCGCTCGATCTCAAGGATCCCGCTTCAATCGAGACTGTGCTCCGTCTGGTGGAAACGGCCGACGGGCTGATCGAGGGCATGCGCCCGGGCGTGATGGAGCGGCTTGGCCTCGGCCCCGATGTTTGCCTCGCTCGCAATCCACGCCTGGCCTACGGCAGGGTGACCGGCTGGGGGCAGGAAGGCCCACTCGCGCAAACGGCTGGCCACGATCTCAACTACGTGGGCCTGTCAGGGGCGCTCTGGTATGCAGGCCAGCCCGGCGAGCCTCCCGTGGCGCCGCCGACACTGACAGGTGATGTGGGGGGTGGAGGACTTTACCTGGCGATTGGTCTGCTCGCGAGCATCCTTCATGTGCGTCAGGGCGGCATGGGACAAATAATTGATGCGGCGATCGTCGATGGCTCAGCCCACCTGACCAGCCTCCTGCTCTCCCTCCGGGCGGCGGGGCGGATGCCGACCGAACGCGGCAAGGGCGTTCTTGACGGCTCGCACTGGTCAAATAGCTATCGCTGTGCTGATGGTCGCGACGTTTGCATCCAGACGCTGGAACCCAGGTTCTATCGCATCATGCTCGAGAAGATCGGACTTGCAGGCGATCCTGACTTCAAGGAACAATTCGATCCGTCGCGATGGCCGGAACAGCGGCGTAAGCTGGCTGCGCATTTCGCTAGCCGGCCGCGCGATGAATGGCTCGCACTCCTTGATGGCTCTGACGCTTGCTATGCTCCGATCCTGTCCCCTGAAGAAGCAGCTCGCCACCCGCACCTGGCGGCGCGGAGCACCTACCTGGAAATCGATGGAATGCTGGCGGCGGCGCCAGCGCCGCGCTTTTCAGGAGGCGACGTAGCGCCGGGATCGGTGCCGTGTCGCGGCGCCGATACTGCCGCTATCCTCGCGAGCCTCAGCTAATGTCCGCAATGGGTGGAAAGCGGACATTAGGCCGAGGGTGACTTCGCGCGCACGAGCGCCGCGGCGGACGCGAGGCTGCTGCGGTGGAGCGCCGCCGCCATGTCGCCCGGATCCGCGAAAGCACGGCCTCGCAACCAACTCTCGACCAGAGCGAGTTGCGCCTCGGCGATGTGAATGGCGCCTAGTCGTGGCGGTAGGACCAGCTCGACAGAACGCTCGCGAAGCCGCTTTTCGACCATTTCGCTCAGCGAGAGAGCCAGGATCCGCCGCGGTGTAGGCGCGAAGATCGCATCGGTCAGCCTTCGGTTTTCCCAGAAATGGTCCAGCACCTTCGCCAATTCGAGGGGCTGATCGTCGCTAGAAACGCATCGCGCGAGCACGACGAAGAACTGCGCCATCGAAGCGCGAAGAACGTCCTCCTTGCTGCTAAAATGCTCGTAGAAAGTGGACCGCGCGATGCCTGCCTCGGCCGCGATGCTCTGCACGGATACGTGATCGAAGCCGTTGCGAAAGATGAGCCCCACGAACGCCCTCAGAATCGCGGCGCGCGTGCGCTCTCCTCGGCTTTCGAAGACCATTGTCACCTCGCCATTATCGGACAAATGCCGGCAGATGTCCGCCTGGACGGTCGTTCGTCGAACCGCCCGTTCCCGCCAACCGATCCTGACCGTAGCTCCGCGGCATAGTTCAAAGAAGAGCGAGACAGGAACGATGTTCAAGCGACTATCACTTATCGGGGCGGCTGCATCCTTTGCCATTCCGTCGGTTGCCAATGCCCACTCCGTTCCCTCAACCCATTTTCTGGAAACGGCCAAGCCTTATGCGCCTTACGAGATGCTGATCGGCGATTGGTATACCAAGCTCGCGGATCAGCACGCGACGATCCACCAGCGATTCAAATGGGGACCGGGCAAGTCGTACATCCTCTATTCGACCTACATGATTGCCGAAGGCCATCCTGAGCAGCTTCACTTCGAGGGCATGATGGTCTGGAACGGAAAGTCAAAGGCACTCGATTTCCTCTTCGTCCTACAGCCCGGAAGCGGAGCTGAGGAGAAAGGCAGTGTGAAAGCGCAGGCGGATGGCACGATCGTCCGCGAGGTCGAGATGACCGATGACGACGGCGACCTCGAGCACTTCCGCCAGACCTTCCGTAGCGCCGCCGGCGGCAAGTTGGTCACGAGCATGAGCCGCCAGACCGCGAAGGGCTGGGTGACCGATGCACCAGGCGAAATCGTGATGGAGAAGCAGCGAGCCGGCTCAGCGACCTAATGGCAGCAAAGGGTCGAAAGCCCCTAATGTCTGCTTTGGGTCGCAAACAGACACTCGACGAATTCGCCACTACGGAAACGACTTGGGGAATGCACTGCGATACGCGAGGATTTTACCTGCAAGGTATTGCAGACGCTATCTTTACCGAACCAAGGTGGCGGAGACGGAGGGATTCGAACCCTCGGTAGGAGTAATCCCCCTACGGCGGTTTAGCAAACCGCTGGTTTCAGCCACTCACCCACGTCTCCGCAGCGGCTTGCGAAGGGCGGCTATAGTGGCGGGATTTTAAAGCTTCAACCGCGACGCTAACTACCTGGGAATAACGTCCAGCCGCATCGTGAGGCTCATCGCTTCGGACGGGTCGAGCACTCGAAGCCCAAGCACCGGCCATTCCTCCTCGGGAGCATTGAGGGCCGCGTTCGCGTGGGTCACCGGCTCCGCGACGAAGATCGATCCGGCGGCCGGCGAATAAAGCTGGAAGAATCGAGCGTCGGACGACGACAATCGGATTTCATACGGCCAGTCCGGATCGCTCATGACTGCCTTACCCTTCCAACCTCCGAATCCATTGTCGAGGTCCTGCCCGCAGACCCGTCGATCCCTGAGGTCAAAGCGGCCCTCCGCAGGCACCTTCTCCACCGGGAGGACATGCTCGTCGATCGTCCAGGCGCATGACACGTCGGTATCAAGGCAAGTTTGCGGCCCGCACGGGAAATAGGGATGCTGGCCAAGCCCGCACGGCATCGGCTCGGATGAGAGGTTCCGGCACGTAAGGCTTATTCCGAGCCCACGCTCGTCCAGCTGGAGTTCCTGCCGGGCCTCATAATCCCATGGCCATTCGCCCGCCTCGTGCCGGAAGCTCAGGACTGCCCGGCGATCGCCGGCGTGCTCCACGATCCAGGGATTGAGCCAACCTTGTCCGTGCAATGGACTCGGGTCGCCGGCCATGTTCGGCGCGATCCGCACCACCTTTCCGCGAAAGCGAAAGCAGCCGCCGCGGATCCGATTGACGTAGGGGACCAGCGGGAAGCAGGCGGCATCCAGTACCTTTTCGAGGGGCGTGTGGCATTTCCGCAATATGGGGCGTGCCGCTCCGCCATCGACCCATTCGAAAGCGGAAATTGCGCAGCCAATTGAAGGATTTAGCGCCAGCTCCAACCTTCCTGCACAGAGCTCGATTTCGCGTTCGGCAGTCATTTGCTGACCCTCCGTTGTCCACGAGATTCACCAGCCGGCAACTTCGCTGGGGATAAATTCCAAAACCTGATTGCGCGTGGATTCGCGCCAGAGGTATTTAACGCCCCGGGGCCGGGGAGGGTCACGAATGAGTAGACGTGTCAAAGATTTCGTCGATCTGGCAGATCATCTGTCGATTGATGATCTCATCCAGAAATTGACGGAAATTCGCAACGGCATGCCGGACGATGCCGACGCCGAACTGCGACTGCGGGGCGACGAAGTGTTCGGGCATCGGATCACCATTTCCTACTTCCGCGAGCAAACCAAGGAAGAGGCCGAGCTCGAAAAGCGCTATTCGGATGCAAGTCGCGAGGCGAAAGAGCGCGAGCTGGAGCGACTTCAGTCTGAGCTCGGAGTCGTCTGTTACGCGGCCCCCGGCAAACGCGGGAAACTGCGCATCGTCGCCTGAGTCAGGCCGTTCGGAAGTTCAGCGCAAGCCCATTCATGCAATATCGCAGGCCCGTGGGCTTCGGGCCATCGTCGAAAACGTGGCCCAGATGCCCGCCGCAGCGCGCGCACAGCACTTCGTCGCGCTCCACGATCAGGCTTCGGTCGGCCCGGGTGACGACGGCTCCCGGCAACGCCTTCCAGAAGCTCGGCCAACCCGTCCCGCTTTCGAACTTGGTCGCCGAGTTGAACAAGGGATTGGTGCAGCCGGCACAGACGAAGGTGCCCCGGCGATGCTCCTTGAGCAACGGACTCGTGAACGGCCGTTCCGTGGACGCCAGACGAAGCACCGCATAACGCTGGGGGCCGAGGATCTTCTGCCATTCGGCGGGGCTGTGATTGATCGCAAAATGCGTGCTCGAGGAGGCACTGCTCGTCCGGCCGAACAGCAGCAGGCCGGCGCCGGCGACTCCGGCGATGCCGAGAAAGGTGCGCCGATCGTTCATCGTTGGTTATAGCTTCGTAACAGAATGAGCGCGTCCCCTTAGCCAAATCTTGATGAACGGAGTCAGACTCTGCTGATCGTCCTTCTCGCCTATTTCGGCGGCGTCCTCACCATCCTCAGCCCATGCATCCTGCCGGTACTGCCGTTCGTTTTCGCGCGCGCCGACCGTAGCTTCAGTCGCTCGACCTTGCCGATGCTGGCCGGAATGGCCGCGACCTTTGCGGTGGTCTCGACCCTTGCGGCCGTCGGCGGAGGCTGGGCAGTACGGGCCAATGACGCCGGGCGATGGGCTGCGCTGGTCCTCCTCGCATTGTTCGGAATCGCGCTTGTTTTTCCCGGCGTCTCGGATCGGATGACTCGGCCCTTGGTGGCCCTCGGCTCCCGTCTGTCGGAGCGGGAAGGGAAGCAGGACAGCATATGGTCCTCGGCAGTGCTCGGCATCGCCACCGGACTGCTGTGGGCGCCCTGCGCCGGTCCGGTCCTGGGACTCATCTTCACCGGCGCCGCGCTTCAGGGCGCCAGCATCAACACCACCCTGCTGCTGCTTGCTTATGCGCTCGGCGCCGCAACGTCGCTCGCGCTTGCACTGCTGGTCGGCGGCAAGGTTTTCGCGCGAATGAAGAAGTCGCTCGGCGTGAGCGAGCGCATCCGCCAGGTCCTTGGCATCCTGGTCCTCATCGGCGTGGGGGCCATCGCGTTCGGTCTGGATACACGAGTGCTTTCGAGATTGTCGGGAGCTCAGACGGCCAACTTCGAAAACAGCCTAGCTTCGAAGCTCGGAATCGCTCGTCCAATGGCTGACAGCGGCACTCGCACAAATGCGATGGGGCAGTTGGTCCTGGCCTCGCAGGGCGATCTCCCGCCGCTCGACGGTTTGGGCCCATGGTTCAACAGCGCCCCGCTCAACTTGCAGCAGCTTCGCGGCAAGGTCGTGCTGATCGATTTCTGGACCTACAGCTGCATCAACTGCCTTCGTACGATCCCGCACGTGGAGGCCTGGTGGGAAAAATATCAATCGGACGGGCTAGTGGTCATCGGAGTGCACGCCCCCGAGTTTGCCTTCGAGAGGGATCCGGCGAATGTCGAGCGCGCCATCAAGCAGCTCCGGATTACCTATCCGGTCGCCATCGACAATCGGTACGTGCTCTGGAGCGCCCTCAAGAACAGCTATTGGCCCGCCCATTACTTCGTCGATGCGCAGGGCCGAATCCGATATTATCATCACGGCGAGAGCGGCACCGACGTCTCCGAACGCGTGATCCGGCAGCTGCTGGCCGAAGCCGGTCACGCTCCCAGGGACATGAGCCTGGCGAACACGAGTGCGACGGGCGCTCAGGCGGCTGCGGCCTGGAGCCAGATTCGGTCACCTGAAACATATATCGGCTATGCCAGGGCCGATCGCTTCGCTTCGCCCGGCGGGCTCGCGAAAGATAAGGCCAAGGGCTACGGACCAGCCCCGTTAAAGCTCAACGACTGGACCCTGGAGGGCCAGTGGCTTGACAGCCGACAGAGTGCGCGCTCCCTCAACTCGGGGACGAAAATCTCCTACCGCATCCATGCCCGCGACCTTCACCTCGTCCTGGGTTCGTCCACGGGGAAGCCTGTCCGTTTCAAGGTGACCGTGGACGGTGCTGCGCCGGTCCGGGACGCCGGTGTTGACGTGGCGCCCGACGGAAGTGGAGTCGTGAAAGAGCAGAGACTCTATCAGCTCGTTCGGCAAAAGGGCCCCGTGGACGACCGCACCTTCTCGATCGAGTTTCTCGACCCGGGCGTGGAGGCCTTCGCATTCACGTTCGGCTGAAGCGCCTGCCTTTTAGGTCCCCGGGCTGACGCTTGTCATCTCACCTCGCACAAGTGCGTTCAGTCTTCGCTTCCCCAGCGTTTCACCGTGCGGTCACGCTGCCACAGTTCCATCTTACGACCCTCGCGCCACCCTTCAGCGACCCTGATCGCAGCCTCATCGTTTTCGGCCTCGAACTCATGCGCGAGTTGAATGTGCCTGCCGCCATTGAAGAAGAACAGTCTATACTGCTGCATGCCCTGCCCCCCGGACCTATGCAGACGAATATCCGACTATTGCTGAGACGGAACGATTAAATTTTGCGACGGTAAAAACCGTAACACCCTGGCGTTCCTGAGTGCCTTTGCAACTGCGTTTGCATTCGATCGTTTGGCGCTTGGAAATGGCGCCAAGCAATTTACGGTTATTCGAATGTCACCGGATGAAAACAAGGAAGAAGTAAAACGCCTCAAGCAGCTGAACGACGAGCTCAGCAGCAGCCTCAAGCGTTGTCGTCGTCTGCTGCACGACTACGAGGTAAGGCTCACCGCAAACTCGAATGAAGCCGAGAGGCCGGATGCTGCCGAAGAATCGCAGGAGGCGTGAAGCTTCGTGATCCCATCGGGCGTATCTCAGCCCGCATCGAACGGGGTCACCAATTGGCCGACTAGGGGGAGCAAGGCATCCAACGTTTGACGGCGCAGGACGAGAATCCTGCGTCCGATGGGCAAGCCCCGGACTGAAAGGCGGGCACTTGCATCGCGTTCGCGTTTGATTGATCGTGCAGCCTTGAGTGGGGACTGACGATGAAACTGTATCGCGTGAACAAGCTTGCCAGGCCAAACGGCGCGATAATCAAAAAGAAACACATCCTCGCACCATCCGACAAAGACGCGGTGCAGCAGGCCACGGAAAGTCCGGACTGCCCAATCTGCGACGTTCTTCTCGACGGCGAGAAGGTTGGCTCCATTTTGTGATCGTAGGCGCCTTTCCCGTGCCCGCTTCCACCCATTGCGGATCGTATTTGCCGATGCCGTGTGGCGCGTCTCCAACCGCCCGGACACGAATTTCATTATTCTACGAGCTAAGAGAAAGGAATTGGCGGAGCGGGAGGGATTCGAACCCTCGATACGGTTTTGCCGTATACTCACTTTCCAGGCGAGCGCCTTCGACCACTCGGCCACCGCTCCGCAATTCGCTGGAAGGGCGCCCTGTAGGCAAGCCTTGAGCGCGGGGCAACCTTGCAGCTTTTGGCGGCAAGCCCCTATGCCACGATCATGCGCCGCATCGGACTTCCGCCCACTAACGACGAGATCGAAGCGATGGCACGCGCGGCCTTCGAAGCGCTGCCGCGACCCTTTGCCGACAGCCTCGGGGACATCGTTCTCCTGGTCGAGGATTTCGCCGACGATGCGACGCTCGACAGTTTGGGAATAGAAGACCCGTTCGAGCTGAGCGGAGTCTATGACGGAATCCCACTGACCGAACGGAGCATCGATCAGTCCGGCACCCTCCCCGAACGCATTCGCCTGTTCCGTCGGCCAATCCTCGACGAATGGGCCACGCGGGACGAGACTCTCGAGCGGCTCGTGGCCCATGTACTTATCCATGAAGTCGGCCACCATTTTGGTCTCAGCGACGACGACATGCATGCCCTCGAGGACAGCATCGCATGAGCGCATTCCTGCGGTTCGACGGTGTGACATTGCGCCGCGGTGGGAAGCTGCTGTTCGAGGGACTCGACTTGGAACTCAGTCCGGGAAAGCGCCTGCAGCTGATCGGACCAAACGGTAGCGGCAAGTCGAGTTTGATCCGCCTGGCCGCCGGACTCCTCAGCGCCGAGCGCGGTCTCGTCAAACGTTCGCCGCTCGCGCTTGCCGACGATTTGTTGGCGCTAGACGTCGATCTGCCTCTCGGGCGCGCGCTGCGCTTCTGGTCTAAATCGGCCGACCGTGGCCTTGATGCCTTTGGGCTAACAATCCTGGCCGACGTGCCGGTGCGGCTGCTGTCGTCCGGACAGCGCAAGCGCGCCACGCTTGCACGCGTCGTTTCATCGGGCGCCCCGTTGTGGCTGCTCGACGAGCCGCTCAATGCGCTCGACGATGATGGCGCCGGGCGCCTTGCGTCCATCGTCGATGATCATGTCGCGGCCGGGGGCGCGGTGCTCGCTGCGTCGCACCAAGCTCTTGCAGGCGAGTGGCGCCGCATGGAGCTCGGCGCGTGATCGGCGCCCTGATCGGACGGGAAATCCGCCGTGCATCGACGGGCCTCGCCTGGCTGCCGGTCGCCTTCTTCCTACTGGTCGTCGCTTTGATGCCGTTCGCGGTGGGACCGGACGCGCGACTGCTGAGCCGGATCGGCGGCGGAACATTGTGGGTCGCGGCGCTCACCGCCGCTCTGCTTCCGGTCGAGCGGCTGATCGAGCCGGATCGCGCCGACGGCTTCCTGGACCAGCTTTCGCTCCATGGCCTCGCTGAAGAGACCATAATCGCCGCCAAGATCGCGGCGCACTGGCTGACGTTCGGTCCCCTGCTGCTCATCGCAGCACTGCCCGCCGCGGCGTTGCTGGCGATGGATGGTAGTTCATTGGTGCGCGTCGAAATCGCTCTGGCGATCGGAACACCGGGACTGGCCGCGCTCGCCGTGGCGATTGCAGCGGTCACAGCCGGGCTGCCTCGGGCCAGCTCACTCGCCGGTCTCTTGCTTCTTCCGCTTGCCGTACCGCTGCTCATCTTCGGCGCCGCTAATGCGCTGCTGCTCGAAGCTGCCTTTTCGCTTCTGTTGACGGCCGGCGCGCCATTCGTCGCGGGCGCCGCGATCCGCGCGTCTAGGACCTAGACCAGCGCGCGAAGATCGCCGTCGGGAGCAATAAGCCCCGCGCCTCCTCGCGAACTGCCATCTCGCCGATTTCGATCACGCCGCCCAAATCGGCCATCGTCTGCCGGAGTAGCTCCCCGATCGACAGCGCGGACATGCGCACGGCATATACGGTGAGCACGAGGAAGCGGCTGTTTTCATCGAGCAGCCTGCGGCAGTCGGCGAGCAGGGATGCGAGATGGTCCTCGAGCCGCCAGACCTCCCCGGTAGGACCGCGGCCAAACTTCGGCGGATCGAGCAGGATGCCGTCGTATCGCCGCCCGCGACGCACCTCACGCGCGGTGAACTTGCCTGCATCGTCGACCATCCAGCGGATGGGCCTGTCGCTGAGCCCGGACAGGCGCGCGTTCTCCTTGCCCTGCTCGACCGATTTTTTCGACGCGTCGACGTGGACCAGCCGAGCCCCGGCCTCGCTCAGCAACAGGCTGCCGACCCCGGTATATCCGAACAGGTTGAGGACATCGGCATCGCTCGCACGTTCGCTCATCCAGTCCCATTGTGGCGCCATGTCCGGGAAAAACGCGAGGTGCCGAAACGGGGTTAGTGACGCCCAAAACTTCACGCCGACGCGTGAAAGTTCCCAGTGTTGGGGTACGGACCGGTGCTGGACCCAGCGGCCGCCCCCTTCCTCGTCCGAGCCGGGAACGAAGGTGGCATCCGGATCCCAGTCCGACCGGGCTGGCGCCCACATGGCCTGCGGCTCGGGCCTGACGACGGTGATGGGACCATAACGTTCGAGCTTCTGGCCATTGCCGCAGTCGAGCAGGCCCCAGTCGGCCCACGGCTCGGCAACAATCGTGATGAGTTCGCTCACGCAGCCAGCGCGAGCTTCGCGCCCACTGAAGCCACCGCCCTCGGGCCCGCGAGCATGCGAGATCCGACCGCACGCACCTCGTCCAAGGTAACGGCGTCGAGGCGCGCGACGATTTCCGCGGGCTCGACCAGCTCACCTTCGCGAAGCAGCCGAGTAGCAAGATAGCTTGCCTGGCCCCAGCAGCTTTCGAGGTTCATCATCATTCCAGCCTTGGCCATGGCGCGAGCCCGTTCGAGCTCGCGCTGGTCGAGGCTCGATGCCGTTTCAGCGAGAACACGCTCGATTTCACGATGCACCAAGCCCGCGTTCGAGCGATCCGTGGCAACGTAGGTCCAGAGCATCCCTGCACCGCTGTAATTCTGGGTGCCCGCCGCGACCGAGTAGGCAAGACCACGGTCCTCGCGAAGCTGCTGGAAAAGGCGCGAGGAAGACCCTGCACCGACGACGTCGGCAAACAGTTGCGAAGCATAGGCATCGCTATCGCCGAAGGCGGGAGCCGGCGTCCCAATCGCAACATGCGCCTGGTCGCTCCGTCGGCGTTCGAACCTTATTCCTCCCACGAAATCCGCCGGTGGCGCCGGTGGCGATTCCGACGCCTTCATGTCACCGAAAACTCGTTCGGCGAGATCGACCAATTGCTGATGCTCGAGCTTGCCGGCTGCGACTAGAACGAGGCTCGACGGCCCGTAATGGGAAACAAGCCAGGCATTGAGATCCTGGACGGTGAGCGAGTCGATGCTCTCCTCGCTGCCGAGCACGGGCCGGCCAAGCGGCTGCTCGGGGAACGCCGCCTCCTGCAGATGATCGAACACCATGTCCGAGGCAGTGTCACGCGCCTCCGCCAGCTCCTGCAGCACGACCTTCTTCTCGAGCTCCAGATGCTTCGGATCGAAGTGCGGCCGCCGGATCAGGTCTGCAAGCAGCCTCACGCCAAGCTCGAGGTCGGGAGCCAGCAGGCTTGCATAAAAGGCCGTGAGCTCGCGATCGGTCGAGGCGTTGAGGTCGCCGCCCACATCTTCGACCAGTTCGCTGATCTCGCGCGCGGAACGCCCGCCCGCGCCCTTGAACACCATATGCTCGAACAAATGGGCAATACCGTTGAGCTGCGCCGGCTCATAACGGGAGCCGGTTGGCGCATAGAGTCCCACTGCAATCGTCTCGACACTCCGCATCGGACGGCTCGCCACGCGCAGTCCATTCGTCAAGACCGTGAGCGTCATCATGGACGTCTGTTTCCTTCGCCGGCCCTCTTGCGCACTGCGAGCCCATAAATGACGAGCGCAACGGCAGCCAGGCTGAACCAGGTCGCCGCATAGCCGCGATGTCCGGCTGGAGTCACCGCGCTCGCGGAGCTGACTTCCGGAACCTTGCTCGGCTGTAGGCCCGGAGGCGCGGAATCGGCGACCAGCCTGATGCGTGAGCGTCGGTCGGGCACGATGATCCCGCTGACGAGCCCTCCGTTCCAATTGATCTTAGCGTTGGGATTTTGCGACCAGCCAACCTCGACGCTCATGCCCGGTCCCTCTCCACCGGTCGCGCAATCGAGGATCTGGACGTAACCCGGCTCGCCGGCGCGATTCTCGCCAGCCTGAGCCCGCTGTTCCACCGGGCGTATGCACATTCCGGTCGCATAGCGGAATAGCGGCAGCTGGTCGTTCTGGATCGGCGCCGTCGGGAAGGTGATCGGCGGCATTTTCTCGGCCGCGGCGTAGCGCGCGAGCAGACCTTCCTTCCACTTGGCGCGCTGAAGCTGCCAAACCCCCAGTCCGATCATGACCGCAACAGCGGCGAGGACCACGATCGTCGAAATGATCGGCAGGCGCTTCGTCATTCGACAATCCGGCCTTCCCGGGCACGATGCCTGTACTCCTGGGCGAGAAGCCAGGCTTTGGACACTCTCAGGCCGCCGACCGTCAGCGCCGTGGCCACCGGGATCCACACGAGATGTACCCACCAAGGCGGTGAAAAAGCTCCATCCACCAAGAGCGCGCCAACGACAGTGAGCGTTCCGACGATGAAGATCAGAAAAGCCGCGGGCCCGTCACCGACATTGAACGTCGAATAATCGAGCCGGCATGCCCGACATCGGTCGGCGAAGGTCAGCGGGCCGCGAAACAATGTCCGCGAGCCGCATCGCGGACATATTCCGGCGATCGCCGTGTGAAACGACGAAGATTTGCTGACCTCGTTCGCTGGGCTCACCCGGCGTGCGGCGCGCCCCAGCCGCCCCAGAGGTAAATCGACGTGAAGAGGAACAGCCACACGACGTCGACGAAGTGCCAGTACCAGGCCGCGGCTTCGAAGCCGAAATGCTGCCTTGGCGTGAAATCGCCCCGGTTCGCGCGGATCAGGCACACGATCAGGAAGATCGTTCCCACGATCACGTGGAAGCCGTGGAAACCGGTCGCCATGAAGAAGGTCGAACCGTAGATGCTGCCCTTAAACGCGAAGGGCGCGTGCGCATATTCATAGGCCTGCACGCCGGTGAAGGTGAGGCCGAGAAGGATCGTGAGTAGCAAGCCGAGCTTGAGGCCGGCGCGGTCCCCGTGGATCAACGAGTGGTGCGCCCAGGTCACAGTCGTGCCCGAGCATAGAAGAATGAGCGTGTTGAGCAGGGGGAAGCCCCAGGGGTTGAGCACCTCGACGCCCTTGGGGGGCCACACGCCGCCGACGGCATCGACGGCCGACGGGAAGATGGCGCTGTCGAAGAAGGCCCAGAACCAAGCGAGGAAGAACATCACCTCGGACGCGATGAACAGGATCATCCCGTAGCGAAGATGAAGTTGGACGACAGGGGTGTGATAGCCGGTGTGCGCTTCGCGGATCGTGTTCGACCACCAATTATACATGGTGACGAGAACGCCCACGATCCCGAGCGCGAACACGAACTTGCCGTATGGATTTGCGTGCCACCACATCACCAGACCGGTGAACAGGAGCCCGCCGCAAATTGCGCCGATCAGCGGCCAGGGATCCGGATCGACCAAATGGTAATCGTGGTTCTTCGTACCGTCCATTTCGTGAAGCTTCCCTCTTTGACTTTGACTTGGCTCTAGCGGCCAGATGTCCCGGTTTCCACCGGATAAAATGTATAGCTCAACGTGATCTCGTCGATGTCCTTCGTATCCGGATCCTGCTTGATCTTGGGATCGACGAAAAACACCACGGGCATGTCGACGGTCTCGCCGGCCTTCAGCGTCTGCTCCGAAAAGCAGAAGCACTGGATCTTCTTGAAGTATTTGCCAACCTGATCGGGTGAGACGTTGTAGACGGCCTGGCCCGTCCAGGTGCGCGCGCTGAGGTTCTGGGCCTTGTAGAAAACCTTCGTCTGCGCGCCGGGCTGGACCTTGACGGTCGTCTGCTCGGGTTCGAACCGCCAGGGCAATCCGGGATGGATATTCGCGTCAAACCGGACACCGACTTCGCCTGCGATCGCTCCGGGAGCCCTGTCGGCGCGAAGCGTCGTCCCGCCAAAGCCGGTCGCCTCGCAGAACGCGCGGTAAAGTGGAGAAGAAGCGAAGGCGAGCCCGACCATTGCCGCCACGATCGCAAACATTATGAGCGCCGTCTTGCCGTTGGTGCGATCCGTCGCAGTCGCGCTCACCAGTTCATTCCCGTCTTGGCGATGGTGATGAGAAAGAACAGGATCACGAATGCACCAAGGAGCCAGGCGGTGATCCGCGCCCGCTCGCGCTGGCGCTTGCGGATCATCTCCAGCTCGCCGTCGCTCATCTTCGGCCAGCGATAGACGGGGGGAGCCCAGCGGCCCTGGCTCATCGAGCCCTTGTGTTCGTCTTCGATCGTCATGCGAGGAATCGGTCGGCCACAAGTACCGTGAAAAGCGCGAACAGATAGAAGACCGAATAAGCGAACAAATGCTTTTCCGCCTCCATGTCTTTCGGCTCGGTCGCGCGGTTGGTCGCCACTCGGCAGGCGAGCACGATGAAGACCAAGCTGAGCACAGCCGCGCACGCACCGTAGATCGGGCCGGTCAGGCCAAGCGGCCAGGGTGCAACAGAAGCGGCTGCCATCGGCAGGCTGTAAATGAGGATCTGGCGCCTGGTGCTTTCGAAGCCCGCAACCACGGGCAGCATCGGGATCCCGGCGGCGGCATAATCGGAGCGAACGAACAGCGACAGCGCCCAGAAATGCGGCGGGGTCCAAAGGAAGATGATCGCGAAGAGCAGGACTGGAAGTGTCGCGAAATGGCCCGTCGCGGCGACCCAACCGATCAATGGTGGGAAAGCACCGGCAGCTCCGCCGATGACGATATTCTGCGCGGTCCGCGGCTTCAGCCAGACGGTATAGACCAGGACGTAGAAGAGGATCGAAGCGGCGAGCATCGCTGCCGCAAGCCAGTTGGTCGCAAGGCCCATCAGCAGTACCGAGAAGGCGCCGAGGCCAACGCCGAAATGGAGCGCCGTCTGGCGGTCCATGCGGCCTGCCGGCAGCGGCCGTTTT
>Ga0157375_10001266_pt1 | contig 21875 bp, 17 predicted proteins | sample M35metaG_FD_115311 | JGI IMG/M metagenome (GOLD analysis project Ga0157375, IMG submission 115311) | Miscanthus rhizosphere microbial communities from Kellogg Biological Station, Michigan, USA - M3-5 metaG | ecosystem: Host-associated > Plants > Roots > Rhizosphere > Soil | place: USA: Michigan... | reverse complement strand
GTCGTCGATCCGACCAAAGTGACTCGGAGTGCGTTGCAAAACGCCGCGTCGATCAGCGGTCTCCTCCTCACCACCGAAGCCATCATTACCGAAGCTCCTGAGAAGGAGAAAGCCGGCGGCGGAATGCCTCCGGGCGGCATGGGTGGAATGGGCGGCATGGGCGGCATGGACTATTAATCCCGAAAACTTAAACTCAAACACGCGAAGGGCGCTGCGCGAGCAGCGCCCTTTTTGCGTACCGGTGCCACTGATTGACAAAAAGGTCGCCTCCCCGGGTTTTTCTAATTCGGGAAAGAACTTGCAAGGGACAGAAACAGCACCGCCCTCCGACGTGCCCATTAGTTCGCGAAAAGGCGCGGCACGAATAGCTCGGCGCGCTCTCATTTCCTAAGAGGAGATTCGTCCGGCTTTTGCGCACGACTCAAAGCCGAAGAACCCGGCCATTGTGTGAGTAGAGGATCGAACAGACTAGCGAATCGTCGTTTCCCCTAGATCGAAATCTGCTTTCCTTCAAAGCCAGTAAAACGAATCGGAACATCGGCGCCTTCTGCGGTCGTATTCCTCCAGTTTTTCAGAACAGAAATGGCAGCTGCTTCACCTGCCTTCAAGCCCTCCCGACAATCGCTTCGCCAGTGAATTCCCGCGAACGAACGTCCGATTGCAATATTGGCAGCCAGTTTGTCAATTTCGCCGCCGAGCGTCAGTTTCGCATCGCCTCGATAAGGTTCCAAGGTCTTGCCGTCGGGGGCGGGTTGCACCGGATTAGGCAAGCGATAGCTCTCATCCAGAAACGCCTTTATTACCGTGGCGCACGCTCCCGCGATCGCGGCGTGACCGGCGGGAAAGGCCGGATGAGTCGGAGCGCCCTCGGCATAGGCTTGGGGGAGCAGCCACGACTTACGGGCGGCGTGAATTTTTTCCAAGACCTTCGAAGCAAACAGGTCTTTATGGATCGGATAACGCGCTTTCTTGGCGAGTTGGTTCTGAATGCGACCGGCGAAGGCCTCGGGGCGGAGCCGTCGAAAGACAAGCCATTTTTGATACCAACTCGCTCGCAGACTGATCGACGCGGCGCGCGGAATCATTTCCAGGACGTGCGGGCCACCGAAGGTCGAAAAACCAGTTTGAGTCAAGGAATCAACGTAAGGATTTCCCCGAGAAAACGGGGCGCGCGGTTCATGTTTGGCGTAGGCGGCGCCGAATGAAATCAACGCCGCGTTAAGAAACGCTTGATAGGTGAAGTCGCGATGAACGTATTCCGCCAAATCGCGCCCGGTGCGGATGTAACGCGGAGTGGCATCGAGATGCAGCGCGGAGTCCGGCAGGAACCCGCGCTGATTTCGGAGCCAATCGGAATAGGTGGTTAGGTAGTCTTCACCCGCGAGCGGGAAACGGTATTTTTGTACGATCTTGGTTGCGCCGTAGGGTATATCCACCAAGAGAAACTGGGAAACATAAGGACCCGTGAGGCTGCCACTGGCCGTCCCATCGCGGAATATATTGGCCGGTGAGACGATTCCGCTATCTTCTTTGCGGTCAGCGTAACCACTCATTTGTTGGCCTAAATCAGTCCCGGCGTCGGCGATCTCCTCGGAGCTAGCGTAGGTCGAAAACGGCTGATCGCGCAGCAGTGTCATCCAGTAAAGTTCGACCGCTTCCGCGGCGGTTTCCGCACTGGTGAACTCCGGATGTGAAGCAATTGGAACCTGCGCTGAATCCATTGCGTCGAGATTGTAGGAATAGGCGGCGCGCGGGTTGCTGAGGAGGGAATGACCTCCCATTGGGATTTTTTCAAAATCCTCAGGTTTGCCGCTGGCAAGGGCCGACAGGTAGACTCGGTAGGCAAGCTTGTTTACCTGCCCTAGCTCATCGCATGGCAGGCCTTTGGAATAGCTGCCGATAAAGTCTGGCAAACTCGCTTCCGCGGCATTGCCAGTTTTTCCCAACTGACACGGCGTCACCACAGGAAGCGTTTTATCATTCTCTGCCGCCGCGTGGCGTAGTTCATACGCCCGTTTGGGGCGTTCATCGCGTGGCTCTCCGGGACTGATTCTTGGCTTATCCGCCGGCTGACCGGCTATTACTTGGCCGACTCGCACGAAGGCGCCGGCCGTAATGAACGAAGACAAACCAAACAGAATGCTGCTGACACGGCCCAAAAAGGAGCGACGACTCTGGTTTGGGCAATCTTCGGTTCGGGCGGCCAAGGTTTCGCTTGTGTTTGATTTATCGGCGGAAACTATGAATCCGCATTCGGCGTGTCCAGATCAAAGTTACTGACTGACATTTGAGGGGCACCAATCCAATCTTCGCCTCAATCATTTGGCACGCATGAATCCATCTCTTCCGAACGCTGTCGATTTGACAATCGTTCTTCCGGTCCGGGATGAAGCCGCCGTGCTCCTTCATGTTCTGGAAGATATTCGGGATGCTTTCGCTGGGATTTCCTTCGAAATCGTCGCCCTCGTGGACACGCGCTCCGTGGATCATAGCCCTCAACTGCTGGCGAGGTGTGCGGAAGCCTGTGGCCGCGACAAGGGTCCGCCCATCCGAATTTTTCAGCTCAATCCGCCACGTTGTGGAAGCGGAGCCGCGCGGAGGATCGGTAGCAGTGAGAGCCGCGGAAGGTTGGTCGGCTGGATGGATGCCGATGGCACTTATCGAGCGAGCGATTTGCGATGCTTGTTCGATAATATCAGCTCTGCCGATCAACTGATTGGCACACGTTCCCGTGACTTCGGGCGCGCAGGACGAGTGCGCTTCTTAGTTAAATCGATGATCGCTAGGATTGCCGCCCTGCTCTGGCGCCGGGCCGATCTGGTCGATCTGAATTCGGGCCTGCGAATTTTTCGCCGCGACAGCATTCTTGAGTGGTTACACGATTTGCCGGACGGTTTTTCCTGCACCACGACGGCGACACTTGCGGCATTGAATCGTGGGCAAAAGGTTCGTTTTGTCCCAATCTCATATTTTCCCAGAGAATCCGGAACGAAGAGCAAGTTTCATCCGCTCTTCGATACCGCGCGGCTGCTCCGAGCGGGTTGGATACAGTGGCAGCGTAAGTCGAAAGCACTTCAGCATACCGCCGAATGAGATTGACCCCTATTTCTCTCCAGTTCGACTAGATGTCTCCAAGTTCGGAAACCGAATCTCGCCAAGAAAGTAGTCCCACTCGACTTGGCTCGGATTCGTGTTCAACCTGATGGGCGATTGCTGGACCATTGGGAAGCTAAATTTTCCCTGTGCCGCGGGCATGAATCTAGCCCCAAACAAATCCAATCGATCGTCGGCAATCGGACTCAGCGACATGACGTGGTAACCTTCGCGAGTCCAATTCCGCCACGTCCGAAGAAATGCGTCCTGATAGGCTTGTGAGTGCGACGCTGGCCTTATCAGAATCGTGTCGACCCCGTCGATGATTTGTAACGGCGTCGCGAGCGCCGCGAAAGGAGCGTTGCCACGAATCAGGAGGATCGAACGTGCCGGCAAACGCTGCGCGAGTCCAGATGTTTGCGCAGGCAATCCGGCAAAATTGCCGTCTTTCGGTTCGGTGTTGAGAGCGGAGTTGACCCGAAGAAAGCCAAAGAGCAAAAGAGTTGTTCCGAGCAAGGCGACGCTGGCAGTAAGTTTTTGTCCGACGTAATTCCATCCTGGCCTCTGGTGCCATCGCAGTAGTGCTTCGCTGCAGACGGGTAGAGAGGCAGCCGCGCCAAGAATCAGACAAGGCAAGGCCGTCGGAATCAACCGCCGCATCGCATAGGGTTGGAGTGGATTGTTGCGCAAGTCGTAGGACAAAGTCAGGAGAGAGATCAGGCCTACCCAGAAGAACGTCTTCTGCCATGGGGAACGAAGGCGAAACACCAGGAGCGCGAGGCCGATCACTGCCGTCGCAAGTCCGAGAGGTTGCCAGTACCAGCCAAGGCGAAAGAAAGTCTCTTCTCGATAACTTCTCAGCAATGCATTGATCGGCCAAAAGAAGAAACGATCAGCGCGTGTTTCAGCTGGATTGGGCCGGATCCAGTAGGCATAAGCTGCCACCGTCAGGATCATGCCTGCGAGCACAAGAGGTGAACCAAGTCTAAGAGCCCTTTGAAATTCTGGGGCAAATCGAACCGGGCCGCTAGAGTCACTCGACCGCAGGCTCATTCGCCACCATTGCCACCCTCCGGCCAATAGACCGGCCGGCACCAAGTACCATAGGATCCGGGATTGCCAGAGAGACGTAATATTTCCAGAAAAATTCGGCCAGCAAAATTGCCACCACGCCAGGAATGCGCTCAAACCGACGGCTGCGCTTGCCGCCAGAAACACGAACTTGAATCGAAAGCCGGAGGTGAAGAGCATCCCCATGCCCGTCAACGATCCGACCGGCAGCATGTCGAACTTGAGATAGAGCCCACCGGCCAGCGTCGCTCCAACAAGTAGCCCGGCGCTTACCTCGCCGACCACACGGCGCTGCGCCCATGCCACCATGGCCAACAGCCAAAAGCAATGTGCAGACGGTTCCGCGAAAAAACTACGCGCTGTCCAGAGATTCAATGGGTGAATCACAGCCAAAAGGAAAACACAGACTCCAATCACGCCCCGCGCCGGCAACCATCGATTGGCGAGAAGCCCAAGGAGCGCTGCCGCCAATATTGTCAAAGCGCGATTGACCAGGGACAATCCTTTCCAGCCACCCACGTCATAGGCTGCCGCTAGCAGAAGAGGGAATCCGGGCGGGAACTGAGGACTGAGCATAGCCGCCGACGAGAGTGGTTTGTCTAAGTTGGCGGGCCGGTTCTCGGGTTGCGGATCAAGGACGAAACCGGCTTGATAGTTCCAGAAGCGACGTGCGCTGCCCGTCCGGCGTTGCGCTTCCGCCGGCTCATAACCCAGCACCCAAGGTTGCAGAGCGGAAGGTGTCTTGCCCAAAATCGGGACTTCGATTCGATACGATCCGGTACGCGCTAGGTGAATCCCACTGCTTAGATAAATCCCCTGATCCGCCGCGCCAAAAATCGGCTCCCCTGGGGGAGAGAAAGCGAAGGGAATGGCGGCTCCAGCAGAAACCGCCAACGCGCTCAGCACCAATCCCAAGTGGCGGAATGTCTCGCGCACAAAAATTCGCGCGACTGCGCGACTAGCCTCGTCGCATAACGCTGCCAGCACGAGAAACAGGAGGGAAGCGAAGGAGCCGCTCAGGAGCCAGAGCGCACTGTGGCGCAAAGGGGAAAATCGTAAAGCTCCGCACTGCACCGCGAGGCATGTGCTCACGAAAACGAAAACCGTCACGAGGCCATTCCAGCCACACAATCGATCAAGACGACATCGTCCCCGCGTGCTCAATCAGCGAATGACAAATTGCCGGTCGCTGTACGTCAAGGATGAACCCCAATCGCAGCGAATGCTGAGGTAAAGCATGTCTGCCTAGAAAATCCCGGTAACTGTTTTGTTACGAGAATTTAATTTCAGTCTTCATAAGTTCCCTTAGAACATTGCGAAGATGCGGCGGCAATACAGATTGGCGCTATGGATCGATGCTCACCGGCCGAGACTGCTTTGGTGCGGCGGTGGAGCATACGTTGTCGCAATCGCTCTGCTTTCCTGCGGCACACTCGATAGCAATCGGGCGATAGTGGCGCCGCCGGGTGTTCCGGGCGCGGAATTTATCGGCACCGAGAAATGCGCGAATTGCCACGAGGAGATCGTGCGCGATTTCGTCACCGCCACGCATGCGCGGTTGAAGGCGCCCGGTACCAACGCGACGAACATCGGATGTGAGTCCTGTCACGGTCCCGGAAGTCTCCATGCCCAAGGCGGAGGCGCAGCGCACCTGATTGTTAATCCAGGAAAATCACCGCAAGCCTGTTTCGCATGTCACCTCGACGTGCGCGGGCAGTTTCAGTTGCCGCATCATCATCCGGTGATCGAGGGGAAAATGAGCTGCACCGATTGCCACGAGCCGCACAAGGGCAAAGCGATGAAAGGCGGTCCCACGGGTAAAGCCGAGCGCATTCGTGGCGGCGGGTTGGCATTTTTAACTGGGAACGAGACCTGTCTGCAGTGTCACGCCACGCAACGCGGCCCCTTTGTGTTTGAGCACGACGCAATGCGCAAAGGTTGTACCACCTGCCATACACCGCATGGGTCGGTCAACCAGCGACTGCTTACCGAGCGTAATCAGACTCTCTGCCTGAAGTGCCATTTCGAACAGCAAACGATAAGCAGATCAATTCTGATCGGTAATGTCGATCACACCTTCTTCCTGCCCCAGGGGACCTGCTGGTCGGCCGGCTGTCATGAGGAACCGCACGGATCAAACGTGACGCCATTCCTTCGATATTAGAATAAAGTCCTCCATGATCAGTTGGATCTATTTCCGAGGGCACTGCGCTCGATTGCTCGCGGCCATTTTATGGACTGCTGTTGTTACTCCCGCGCATGGTGATAGCACGGATACCAAGTCAACCACAACCGTAGCAACGGAAGAACAGCAGGACGAGAACAAGAACTGGATCGAGCTGGGGCTTGGCGGAGTTGCGGTAGACGGCGACCGCGCGCAATTCGAACAGGAACACAGGCTGCCCGGCAATCATTTCTTCGGTGGCATCGAAGACCTTCACTACGAACAAGCGATCGGGAGTGATGCTCAGCTCGTGCTCGATGGGCATGCGAGATTTGATACGAATGATTACAAGCTGCGGCTAAATCTATCAAAACAGCAATTAGGATATATCGAGATTGGCTTCGATGAATTCCGCACCTGGTACGATGGCAGCGGCGGTTTTTTTCCACCTAACGGACAGTTTTTCACGCCGCCTTTTCCCGAAATGCACATCGACAGAGGGGACATCTGGGTTGAGTTAGGGTTGCGCGTGCCCGACTTGCCAGAAGTTACACTGCGCTATTCACACGAGTTTCGTGATGGCCAAAAAGACTCCACCGCCTGGGGTGATACCGCTCTTACCGGAATACCGTTTGCCACGCGTAGCATCGCTCCAGCTTATCGAAACATCGATGAGACACGTGACCTCTTTTCCTTCGACATCGCGAAAACACTCGGTAAAACCGACGTGCTACTGGGCATGCGCTACGAACACTCGGAGAATGATAACTCACTCAACACATGGCGAGGCGCTGGTGACTTATCAACGCTCCCAGGAGCGCAGCGTTTTGCTACCCAGCATCAGAAGGACAACGTAGATTTTTTCAGCGGCCATGCTATTACCGAAACCCGGTTCTCGGACTCACTTTGGTTTACCAGCGGCTATTCTTACACGACAGCTGAAAACGATTTGTCAGGCACGCGTATCTTTGGCAATGACTTTGATGCTCCCTTTGGAGAAGTTATTCCAAGCCTGAGCCCGACTGACCACGCTTACCTCAATCTGGCCGGCACGGCCCAAATGGATAAACACGTCGTGAACGCAAACGTTTTCTGGCTGGCGACGAAGGAATTCACCGTTCTAACAGCCCTCCGCTACACGCATGAAGACCGTGATAGCTCATCGAGTTTCCTTGCCCTTGATCCTCAATTCAACGTCCCGCCATTTACCGCGCTCAATCCCGCGGGTGGATTTCATTATGGGACCGGGGTACTAACATTCGGCACAAGGTCGGCATTCTACGACCAGTTCGCCGAGAGCCTGGAGTTGCGTTATGCTGGTCTCAGAGACTGGCTGTTCTACACGCAGTTCGACCTGGAAGAAGAATCCGGTCACGTAAACGAGTTTCAGACTGCCGATGAGTCACGAACTCCCCTCGATAAAGAAGCACAATTAATCGGTCAGAAATACTCAGTCGGCGCGACCTGGTATCCGCTGCCGCGATTAGACGTATCCGCTCAGTATTACCACAAAAGCGATAGCTATGATAACGACCTGTTCGGCAGCCAGGACCAGAGATTAGTCGGACAGGATTGGAACACAGACGACGCTAACGTCCGAATTAGCTTGCAACCAGCTCTCCCGCGGATGCTTGGCACGCTCTCGCTTGTAACCCGATATGACTTTATGCGCACAGCCATCGACGCTCAATGGACTGTTGACGGTATCCCACTCGATGAAAGGCAGACCGGCGTTATCACGCAGCATGTCATTAGTGAGTCGATTAACTGGAACCCGCTCGCACGTCTCTATCTGAGCACCGATATTGCCTACGTGCTCAATCAAACCAACACCCCCGCGAGCCGCATCAACCTGGACGCAAATACCAGTCCGACCGTTGTCAATTTTAGGAATGATTATTGGACGGTTACGGCCGGTTTTGGTTACATAATAAACGACAAGACCGAGCTGCACGGTCAATATGTTTTTTACTGCGCCAACGACTACTTTAACAACTCTCTTGTTGCCGTGCCGTATGGGATGGGAGCCACTGAGCACACCGCTTCGGCGACACTCACGCGTCAGCTCACAAAGCAAGTCCGATTGCTACTTAGCTACACCTATTTTGATTACGCAGACGAAACCTCCGGCGGACACAATAACTACCGCGCCCATTCGGTCTTCTCGAGTCTGCAATTTCGCTTCTAGCGCGCAGACTTGATCTGGCGGCGCGGCCTCGGCGGAGCGAAAAGCCTTAGACTAATGCTTGTTCAGCGTGCGCAGGAAGTTGATCACATTCCACCGATCGTTCGGAGGCAACCTCTTGCCAAAATCCGGCATGCCCTTCCTGCCAACAGTAATCTTCCAAAAGAGTGCGCCGTCCGATTCATCGTGAATCGATGAGTCGGTAAACTTTGCGGGATGAAGCTTCAACTCGATGGCATCGGGACCATCGCCATGTCCTGTTTGACCGTGGCACTTCGCGCACCGCTGCATGTAAATCTTTCGACCTGCCTCGATTGAAGCCGAATTCGCCGCAACGGGGTTGGCCTTTTGGGTCTGGGAAGCCGGCGCCACCCACTTCGCTGAAGTCACCGGATCTTCGGCGCGGCTAATGCCCGGCAAGCAAAGCGCAAGCGTAGCAATAAGAGAAAGGTAGATAACGTTCCGAACCGCAGGTAAGCAACGACCACAGAATAATATCTGAATCATGACGCGCGTTTATTAACGGGATCTACGCTCGTGGGCAATCGCCCGCGAGTAACAGGATTGTTACGCTATTGTGATTCCGAACCTGTTGCACCTGCCCAATGAAGATACGAAAGACATCGTCATGAAGAATCAACTTGGGGTTTTGAAAAAGAGCTCTGCTCGAGCGCAGTCGCGACCTTTTTTTGCGCCAATACTCGTGGCGTTGGTTTTGTTCACTCTCGCTGCGGCGGCCAACGGGACCACGTTTGCAGTAGACGTGGGTCCCAGCGGAAGTTTGGTTTTTAGTCCGGCCACGGAAAGTATTCAGGCGGGCGACACTGTGAAATGGACATGGGGATCCAACTTTCACAGTAGTACATCTGGCACACCGGGACATCCGGATGGGATGTGGGATTCTGGCATACTTAATTCCGGAGCTACATTCTCTTTCACATTCACAACGGCTGGAACTTTCGCCTATTTTTGTACTGTTCATGGCTCATGCTGCACAATGATTGGTTCTATTACGGTGACGGCCCCGACACCCACAGCTACGCCAACACCTACAGCTACCCCGACTCCGAGCCCCAGCCCTAGTGCTACCCCCACGCCGACTCCTAGCACAACCAGCCTCGGTAACATTTCGACGCGACTGGCTGTGCAGACCGGCGACAATGTCCTCATTGGCGGCTTCATCGTGACCGGCACGCAGCCGAAAAAGGTGCTGCTACGGGCGATCGGCCCTTCCCTTTCGAACGCGAATCCGCCGGTCGCGGGAGCGTTGGCCGACCCTGTTCTTGAACTGCATGATGGCACCGGCGGGCTCTTGGCGACGAATGACAACTGGATGGACGCGCCCAATATGCAGGAAATCGTCGATAGCACGATTCCGCCAAGCGACCCTGCCGAGTCTGCTATCCTTATGACCCTGCCGGCCAACAGCGCCAGCTACACGGCCATTGTCCGCGGAGTGAACGATACTACCGGCATCGCACTGGTTGAGGCTTACGACCTTGATACTACGGTTGATTCCAAGCTAGCCAATATCTCGACGCGCGGTTTTGTGCAGACAGTCGACAATGTGATGATTGGCGGCTTTATCGTCCTGGGGCCCGATCCGCAAACGGTAATCGTGCGTGCAATCGGCCCTTCCCTGGCCGACGCCAATCCTCCAGTGGTAGGGGCTTTGGCGGATCCGACCTTGGAATTGCATGACAGCAACGGCGCGGTGCTGGCCTCAAATGACAACTGGCAGGATAATGATCCTGCCGATAAGCAGGCGATCATTGACAGCGGTATCGCGCCAACAAACAACATGGAATCGGCAATCATCAAGACGTTGTCGTCGAGTGTCACCGGCATCGGCTACACTGCGATTGTGAGCGGCGTCAGTGGAACCACCGGCGTCGGCCTGGTCGAAGTTTACGCCCTGGCGCCCTGATTGATCTAATCAGGGCACCAGCGTCAGCGCGGCGACACGCGACAGGCTTGCGGCGTGCCAGGACTGACCGATTTCGCTCCAATCGATACGCGACTCTCTCGCTTCGCCAAGCGAAGCGATCCAGGCCTAACGACTAACTGCCTGATCCGACGTATTCGGCCGAGTAGGTGTCAAACTTCGCGGTCGAGCCGACCGGGGGCGGGCTCTTCACGTCGTAGACATTGTTGCCCACGACTTCCTGCGATTGAGTGTCCCAGATCATCACGCTCTTTTTGGCGCCCGCGGCGGTGTTCTTGTCCTTCTCCGTGTCGACTGCGATGTAGCGCGTCTTATGCTCTTTCAAGGCGGCTTTGCGTTTGGCGGACATCTCCGCATAAGCGCGCCGGGCGCGCTCTTCCGCAATTCGGTGCTGGCGTTCTGTCGCCTCGTGCTTGGCGATGACGTAGGTGACTGCGGCCACGACAGCTCCGGTCGCCGCCCCGATCGCGACCGCTTCGCCGGTGCTCGCACCCGACGCGCGCGCAATTCCGCCCGCGGTTGCTCCGCTCGCCGCGCCGAACACGCCGGCATTTTCCAACGGGGTCATATCTGCACAACCGGTCGCAAACATCGCCACGGCTGCCATCAGTGAGGAAGTTTTTAGAAAGCAAATCTTCATATAAGGCGAGTTTTAGAGCGCCCGCTTTCGGCTGACAAGAATTATTAGCGCCGGCTGGAAGCTTTTCCCAAACTTATCGAAAATGTGGCGCAAGAGGGACCTCAGGACAGTCTATCTTCCGGCGCCCTGCTCGGAGTTGAGAGTCACGTTGTGCTGTCGGCACCAATCCAGAGCCGGACGATTGCCCGCCTCGGCCGCGCGCCGGTACCAATCGCTCGCTGCGGTCGGGTTGGCGGTCATCCCCGTGCCGGCCTCAAGGCAGCGGGCATACAAGAACATGCAGAAGCCGTTGTTCTTTTTCGCGCCGTCGCGAAAAAGACTGACTGCTTTTTGGGTGCGCGCGGCTTCGTTCTTGCCGAGATCGGTTTGGTCACTCGTCATATAGAGCACGCCGAGGTTGCCGACCGAATCGAGGTAATTTAGCTGCGCCGCAGTGCGATATTGGCGAAAGGCGGCGGCGTCATCCTGCGCCACACCGATTCCCTTGTGATAACAATTTCCCAACAGATCCATCGCCCGCGCATCCTTCGCCGCGGCCGCTTCCTGCAGAAGGCCGATCGCCTTGCTTTCGTTTTTGTTCACCCCTTTGCCGTAAAGATAACACTCGGCCAAAAGCGTTCCCGCGCTCACGTCGCCGGCGTCGTGCGCCTGCGTGAACCATTGTGCCGCTTTCACAAGATCACGCTCGACGCCGGCGCCATTTGAGTAGCGCAAGCCGACCTCCGACATGGCGTGTGGTCGCCCCACAGCGGCGGCGGCGCTGAGCCAATCAAAGGATGCCTTCGGGTCCCGTTTGCGCAAAACATCGCCGAGAATTTCCATCGCGCTGGCGACGTTGAGCCGGGCTGCGGCGGCGAGCGGTTCGCGCATGGCTTCGAAGTTGTTTTCAGCGAAGCTGGCTTCTTCCGACTGCATTTTGCTCAGGAGCAGCTCGAGGCGCACCCGGCCTACATCGCTCTCTGGAAAATCCTTTTGCAATTGCACATAGGCCATGATCGCGCGCGGCCAATCCTGGTCGGCTTCGTACTTTTCGGCCGTGGCCAGTGAGCCTTTCGAAAGTTCGGAACTCTTGCCTAACGACGCTGTGGGCGAAGCTGACGGAATCGGGCTCGCTGTCGCCTGCGCAACGATTGACGTCGGACTGGCGGCGGCGGTGGGTGTCGCGCTCGTGGCCGGAGCCGCGACCGTTTTCGGAGCCGGGCGCATTTTCCAAAACGCGAAAAGTCCGGCGCTTACGAGCACGACCGCGGCCAGCGCCCAAAGGACGCCGAGCGAAGATTTGCGGCTGACCGCCGGCGGCGCCGCTTCTGGCGGAAGAGGTGGCGGCGTCGCTTCGGCGACGGTCGGGAAATTCTGCTCGTCGGTCGGCGAACCCGCCTGGATTTCGGCGAGACATTTTTCCATTTCGGCGCGCAACGCGGCCGGAGTCTGCGGACGTTTTGCCGGATCCTTTTCGATCATGTGACCGACGACGGTGCGGATGGCGACCGGCAAATCTTGTAGTTTCTCGAGCGGCGGCGGTTTGTGCAGGTGCTGGCTCATGACCTGCGCGAGCGAGCCGCCAAACGGCGCCTGGCCGACGAGCATGTACCAAAGTGTCACCCCTAACGAGTAGATATCGGAGCGGACATCGATTTCCTTTTCCTCGAGTTGCTCGGGGCTAGCGAAGTGCGCGGTCCCGACAAATCCGCCCATCGAAACGGTGGCGAGGTCGTCGCTCTCCTCGTGCTTGATCGATTTGGCGAGGCCGAAATCGATCACCTTGACCAGAAAATCATCATCTTCCCGGACGAGCATTAGATTGGCCGGCTTGATATCGCGATGCACGAGATGGTGTTTTTCCGCAGCCGCCAGCGCGCGCGTCACTTGCAAGGTGATGCGCAATGCGACCACCGGATCGATCGGTCCCTGGCGCTGGATGAAGGATTCGACCGTCTCGCCGTCGACAAACTCCATCGCGTAAAAAAAAGCCTCGCGATTTGTCCCGAGATGAAAAACGGACGCCACATTCGGATGGCGCAGCTGCGCGGCGGAGCGCGCCTCGCGCATGAAACGCTGCTGCGCGACTTCGCTCTCGAGATATTTGGCGTTAATCACCTTGAGGGCGACGTTGACCCGCAGGTTGGTGTCAAAGGCTTTGTAAGTGATCCCCATCGCGCCCCGGCCGAGTTCCCAAGGCGAGCCGTCGTCCCGGGTGAGCACTTCGTAATGATCGAACGTCATTTTCTCGGCCATCGGCAGAATCGGATTATATCGCTGGATTCGTGCCGGGCGCGAATGGATTAAGACGATCTTGTCGCATGCGACTTGCTTGGAGATATTGCAGCCAATCGCCATGCCCGCCAAACTTCGCGTCACCCCGCTCGCCAGCGAGCCGTTCGAGCTCACGATCGGTAATACGACCACCATCGGACGGACGAGTGACAATACCGTCTGTCTTAGCGGCAGTCCGCTCGTTTCGCGCCAGCACGCCCTGCTCCGTTGTCACGACGGCTATCAATATCAAATTATCGATCTTGGGAGCCGCAACGGCACCTACGTAAACGAGCAACGCGTCGTCATGCCGACGACGTTGAGCGACGGCGCGCGGATCCTGATTGCGAAGAACGAACTCGTCTTCGAGCATGTGGAGGAGGATTTTTCCAGCGCTCACCTTGAAGTGACGATGGCCGGCTCCATGGCCGGTGCGGGCTCTGCCATCCAGCCGGTGGCGCTGTTAGTTTGCGACATTCGTGGTTTCAGCACGATGGCGGAGAAAATTTCCAGCGACGATCTCGCCCAACAGCTTGGGGTCTGGTTTCGCGAGGCGGGCAACCTGGTCGCAAAGAGCGGAGGAACGATCGACAAATTCATCGGCGACGCCATGCTCGCCTACTGGAGTGGTTGCGGCGAAGAAGAAGTCGATTGCGAAGCAACTCTTCGGCTCGCGCGCGAACTGCTCGCCCTCGCCGCGAAAATAAAATGGACTAACGGCGAGCCCTTTCGGGTCGGGGTTGCGCTGCATTTTGGCTCGGTCACCTGCGGCAACGTCGGGGTCGATGCGCAGCGCGATGCCACCATTATTGGCGACGCGGTCAACACCGTTTTCCGGCTCGAGGGCGTGATGAAGGAACTCAACCAGCAGGTTTTGCTCTCGGCCGATTTTCGGGAGCATTTGACGGGAAACGAAAATCTCGTCGAGCTCGGCGAGCGCAAACTCAAAGGCAAACAGCAGCCAGTTCGTATCTTCGGATTGGGTTGAGCGACGCGGTAGAGGCCCACAACCGCGTACCCAAACCAATGCTCGCTTGCCTCAGGCAAGGAGTGCGTTGTAGTCGTCCATCGTATCGATGTCGATTCTTCCCGACGGGAAATCGACCCCTGCGACTTCATTAGGCCGGGTCGCCAGGATTCTCCTGGCACCTTCCGCGTCGCGCAGGGCAAGCAAATCAGGGAACAAGCTCTGCGCAAACAGGGCCGGTACGCCGATTGTGCCGGCGTAGGTGCAGGCGGCCATGGGGCTGCGGATCTCCTTTTGGCGCGTGATGAGTTGCTCGATCACAGCGGCGTCGACATGGGGTTGGTCGCACGCGAGGACAATGAGCCCCTCGCAATTTTCGGCGAGTGCGGTGACGCCGACGCGAATCGAGGTCCCGATTCCGTCAGCCCAGGAGTCGTTAGGCAGACAGGTCACGTCGAGGCCAGCGAGGGCGTTGACGACTTCTTCGCGCCGTGCACCCACGACGACGACCACGGGCGCGCACCCGGCTGCAATCGCCGCTTCAGCCGCACGCCTAACGAGACTTTGGCCCCGAAACAAGAGCAGTTGTTTCGGTTGCCCGAGTCGGATCGAGCCCCCGGCGGCCAACACGAGCGCGCCGATTTTCACATCGTTCCGTAGATGAACTCGCGCGTCTGGTGAATCGGTTCCTTGTGCTGGCGGAGTGAATCCCCTGGCGCCTCCGCAAAAGTCGCCTGGATTTCCGCCACGATGGCGAGCGCAATTTCTTCCGGCGACTCGGCGCCGAGACCGAGACCGGCCGGGGAAAACAACTCGGAACGCACTGCGACCCCGGATTCGAGCAAAGTGTGAAGGAGCTGGTCACGCCGCTGGCGCGGGCCGAGCAAGGCGACGTAGCGCAAACCACGGGGAAGTAATTGCTCGAGGGCGGTATAATCGCGGCCATAGTTGTGGGTCTTCACGACCGCGGCCGTCCATTTGTCGATCCCGTCAGGCAGGGTCGCCGCTTCTTCGACTTCGATCGTTTTCCAACCGAGGACCGCGGCGAGCGCGCATAAGGGCGGGCTGTCCGGGCCTTGACCGATGAGAAGCAACTGCAGAGGAGGCCGGATGGTCTGGCAAAAAGCACCCTCCGGGGCTGCAGCTTCCGATCGCACGATTTCACTGCCTAACGAGGCGGCCTTTTCGAAAACAGTCGCAAGCAAACATTCGCCCCGGGCTGCCTGCGTCGCGCCCAGGTCATCGAGCAGTTGCGGTCGCACTCTTTCGACAAAAATCTCGATCGAGCCGTTGCAACCGTAGCGGAGGCGGGTGTCGAAGGTGAGCAGGGCCGGACGGCCAGTCGCGATGACTTCTTGCGCCCGCAACGCCACTTCTTCTTCGAGACAGCCGCCGCTCAAGGCGCCCACCGTGCTGCGGTCAGAAGTGATCAGCATTCGGGCACCCGGTTGGCGATAACTGGAGCCTTGCACCCTGACGAGGGTAGCGAGAGCGAGCGGCTCGTCGCGTCGGTGCTTGAAAACCCGGATGATTTCCTGAACTTCTTTCATGTTTCGCTTCTGCTTGTCATCCCGATCCGACGAAGTGCGGAGAGGGACCTCACAGTTGCAATCGACGCGTCTTCTCTGTTAGTCAACGCGGCTTGCACAGGGAGCCCCGATCGGAACAGAGGCATGATCAGGGCAGGAGTGAATGCAGCTGATCGATCCGGAATCTCTCGGTGTCGTTTGCGGCCTCCTCATCAGCGACTGAGAATGGCGAAGGAAAAGTCTGCGCAACACTTAAGGCTCTCTTCTTTTCCATTTTCGCCTGGCATTCGACCGTAAAGCGCGCGAATGGAATCGCCTTCAGCCGCGGAATGGGGATGGGTCGCCCCGACATTTCACAGGTGCCGTAGGTGCCCATTTCAATCCGCTCCAGGGCTTCGTCAATTTGCTGGAGGGCGTCCGTTCCCTGCGATAAAAGGGACAGGACAAAGTCGCGATCGCACGCGTCGCTGGCCGCATCGCCGCTGTGGTTGGAGAAGGCGGAGCTGTCCGCTTTCTCGAGACGCGTTTCCCGCGCGATGCCGTTCATCGAGGCGACCAATGCAGCGCGCAGTTCAAGCAAGTTCTCCTGCTGCGTTCGCAGGAAAGCGTCGAGCTTCTTTCCCGTGCGCTTGCGGGGCGCCGTTCTACCGGGCCGCCAGCCGGACAAGGGTTCCGGATTTAGCGCGGCGTCGATTGGAAAGCGCGTGGCGGACGCGTGCGTGATCTCGGCGTTATCATGCGGGTAGTTTTTGATGGTATCCATGCCATGACCTTGCGCGGCTTCCGTGACGTTTTGATGACCGCCATGTAGCGATTCTGTGAATCATGCGCGATCAAATGGCACGGCCCGCCACAGCGACGCCAATGCAGCCTGGGAAGCTGCCGGGCCGACTGTTCCTAATCTGCTTTGGAATTGCAGAGTTGCGCGGCGACCGTGCGAGCAAGGGAATCAGTGAGATAAGGCTTGGCGAGGAAGCCATGCTCTCGCTCTTGCTCGAAGTCCGCACCGAGGAGTTCGGCGCTGTAGCCGCTCGTAAAGATGACTTTCAAATCGGGTTTTTCTGAGGTCAGCTGGCGTTCGAGCTGCCGACCGGAAGGTAATCCCGGCATCACGACATCGGTCAGAAGCAGATCGATTGCGTCGCGATGAGAAGCCCAAATTTCCAGCGCCTGCCGGCCATTCCCGGCCGCGAGGACGTGGTAGCCAAACGAACGGAGGGCACCGGTCACAAACTCGCGCAGCATGTGCTCATCTTCGACCACGAGGATGGTGAAGCGTTTCGACGGCACGCTGGTGACCGCGTCAGTTGGGCTTGCCGCCGGTTTTTCGACCACGGCCTCCTTACTCACAGGGAAGAAAACACGCATCTCCGTCCCGCTTCCGCGCTTGCTCGCCACCTCGACCCAGCCATCGTGTTGCTTGAGCACTCCGTAAACTGTGGCCAGACCCATGCCTGTGCCCTTGCCTTGTTCTTTCGTGGTGTAGAAGGGCTCGAAGATTCGGCCTAACGTTTCCTTGTCCATGCCCTGTCCGTCGTCTTTTACGGCGAGGCAGACATAATCACCGGGCCTCGCATCGGCGTGGCGGGTGGAGTCGGCTTCGTTAATCGCGACCCTGGTCGCGGAGATCGTGAGCCGTCCTCCTTCCGGCATCGCATCGCGGGCATTGAGGGCAAGGTTCATGATGACCTGATCGACGTTGCTCGCATCCGCGAAGATGGGCGGCAGATCCGAAGCGAGGTCCAGCTCGATCACGATATGTTCGCCGATGATTCGCCGCAGCATGCCGACGGTTTGTTCGACAACTTCCTTGAGCGCGAGCGGGCGACGCAGGATGATCTGCTTGCGGCTATAGGCGAGGAGTTGGCGGGTAAGGGCCGTGGCCTGCTCGGCCGCGCGGACGACCTGGCGCAGGGCCCCGCCAAGGTTCTCGTCGAGTTGCTCGCGGCGGAGTTGCATCGTCGTGTTGCCGAGGATGACGGTGAGGATGTTGTTGAAATCGTGCGCCACTCCCGCGGCTAAGCGGCCCACCGCCTCCATTTTCTGGGCCTGACGCAGTTCCTCTTCGAGTCGCGCGCGGTCTGTGATGTCCTGAAGGATGAGCAACTGATAGCGAGCATAATCAAGCGTCAGAATCTGAGCGGTGACGAGAACCTGGCGCGTTTCGCCGGCACGCGTCTTAATCGAAGCGGGCAGGTCTCGGAGCGCTTTCCGCTCGGCAAGTTTGCCGGCGATCCTTGCCTCGGTTTCGGGATCGCTCCATTGCAGTGCGTCCGCTGCCAACGCGTCTTCGCGTGAAACACCCAGAAGTTCAGCGAAGCTGGCATTGGCGTCGAGATAGTCTCCGATGTCCAGCCGCCGGATCGCCATCGGGAATGGACTGCCATGGAAGGCACCGGAGAATCGCTCCTCTGAGTGGCGCAGCGCAGATTCCACGATCGTGCGCTCGGTGACTTCGCTGGTAAGCTCTTCGTTCGCCGTGCGGAGTTCGGCGGTTCGCTCGTTTACCAAGGCCTCCAGGCTGTTCAACTGCCGACGCGCCAGCTGGGTGAGTTCCCACTTCCGGGAGAGGGCGTGTGCCATCTGTGTCACCTCGACGTTATCGAACGGCTTCTTCAGAACGAGAACGTGATCGGTGTTCCCGATCGCCCGCGCGATTTCGTTCCACGAGTAATCGGAGTAGGCCGTGCAGATGACGATTTGCAGGTCGGCGAATTCCTTCGAGATGCGAGTGATTGTCTCGATTCCGTCCCAGCCCGGTGGCATTCGGACGTCAACGAAAGCTACGGAATACGGGCGCCCCTCGGCCGCGGCAGCGCGAACCTTTTCGAGACCTTCCTGGCCTTGAAAAGCCGAATCCATCTCGAAGACAAGGTTCTGCGGAGAATCGGGCCCTAGGCCTAACAATTCACTCGCGAAATCGTCGAGTTCCTCCTTTTCGTCGGAGGTCGAGGCGTCCAGAATTTTTCTGAAGTCGTTGTGAATCGATGGATTGTCATCGATAACGAGGATGCGAAAACCGGTGTGCGACGTGCCTTGGTTCATTTCAGGAGCGGAGTAGTAACGATTGGAAGTTCAAGGGTGAAAGTGGCACCCCGGCCAAGACCCTCGCTCGCGGCGGTGAGTGAGCCGCCTATTTCGTGCGCGGCATTTGCGCCGCTGTGCAGTCCGAAGCCGTGGCCGTCTTTTCTGGTCGTGAAACCGTGCGCGAAAATGCGCGTGAGATTATCCGGCGAGATCCCGATGCCGTTATCGGCCAATGTGATGCTGACGCTGCGCTCCGTCCGAGCGGCGATGCTGATTTTGAGTCGCTTGTCCGAGCGCTTTGAATCGTCGAGCGCGTACTTCGCGTTCCGGATCAGATTGATGAGAATCTGGAGGACTTTGTGTCGATCGACGCAGACAAGCGGCGCCGGGGCGAAATCTTTTTCTACGGCTACGCCATGGCGTTCGAGTGCGCCCATGTTCATCGCAAGCGCGTCCTCGACCAACTGTTCGGCGGGCAGATTTTCGAAGACTCCGCTGACTTTGGCGTAGTTCTGCTGCATCGCGACGACTTCCTTGATGTGCTCGATATTGCGACTGAGTTGATCGACCTCGCGCAGGAGCTCAGCATTTTCAGCCTCGAGAAACGCACCGAGCTTCGCGAAAAAGATCGGCAGTTTCTTGCCGTTTGGGTCGTTCGTCAGGTAATTCCCGAGGTCTCCGTTGCGTTCCGTGAGGAGCGCGGCGGCCTTGGTGATCTGGGGAACTTTCGACCGGCTGATCTTCTCCACTACCAGCCCGGCTGAGACGTTCACGCTGTTGAGGACATTGCCGACATTGTGCAGGACGCCGGTAGCGACTTCGGCCATGCCGGCGAGCCGTGAGGTTTCCAGCAACTTTTGCTGCGAAGTGCGTAAGGCCGCTTCGGCGCGTTCGCGCTCGCTGATTTCACGCTGGAGAGCGTTGACTTGTTCCTGCAATTCCTGCTGGGCAACATGCAGCGCGCTATCCTGGGACTGGATCTGCGTTAGCATTTGATTGAAAGCATCGGTCAGCGCTCCCACCTCGTCGCCGCACACTTTTGTTGCGCGGACGGAATAGTCCTGCTGGCCGGCGATGGTGCGTGCGGTGCCAGCGAGGCTGAGAATCGGATCAGTAATGAAATGCTGGAACCGACTCGAAAGCACAAAGGCGAAAAGGAGCGAGGCAGCGAGGACCAACGCGAAGATGCCGCCGTAAACTCCCAGCAACTGGGACGTCATGGCCTGCAAGTCGGCCAGGAGGAAAAGAGTTCCTTCGCGCTTGCCATTGAGCAGGACGGGTTGGGCGAGCAGGATGCGGTTGCCGTCCATTTGGTAACCGGCCTGCGACCGCGCTGACTTGATCTCGATTTCGTCTCGGGCTGCGCCAAAGAACGCCAGCCTCTGCCGGTCCATGAGTTCGAGTCGGGCACTGACGATTTGGGGCATCGTCTTCAATCCGCCGAGGATTTGTGCAGCGGCATCCTCGTCCTTAAAAATCACGGCCGCAGCGCAGTTGTGCGCGGTGATTTCACCGACAACCGCGAGTTCGTGCGCGGATTGCTGGAGCAAATTATAGGCTTGAAACCAAAAGAGCGCCGCGAACGCAAGCAGCAAGACCACGCCCGCGATCAGCATGATCACGACGGTGATTTTTTGACGAATGGGGCTATCCCGCAGGCGCAACATGGATTTTCACGGCAGAAAGAGCTATTTTTAAGCCTAAGGGGCAAGAATTCAGCGTTTGCGGCAAAACCAACACGCGGATGTGCGGCGGGTTCCGGAAGTCTCCATGCGCAAAGCGGCGGCGCGGCGCACCTGATTGTTAATCCAGGAAAATCGCCGCAAGCCTGCTTCACATGTCACCTGGACGCGCGCGGGCAATTTCGGTTACCGCATCACGAATTTTGCCGTCTGAAATGATCCTTTTCTTCTTGTCCGGTCTGAGAAACCGATCAAGCTCGGCAGCGCTACCCCGCTCCCGCCGAACAAAAAGACCGCCAAACCCTGCACTTCCATGAACAAGCCACTTCTCTCCCGGCACGTTCGCTCGCTATCCGCCAAATCGAGACGCTGCTCCTCGCAAGCAAAATCGTGGAACAAGGAACCAAGTCCCATAAGACTGCTCGGGTCTCTCACCTTCAGTGCGGCTGTTCTAATGGCGCTGTCGGCGCAACCGGCACGGGCCGCTGGCCTGGACCTCGGGATCGACCTGAATTATGCCGTCGTGGATTTGGGTAGCGGCACTGCGTTCGGGTGGAATAGCGGACCAGTGAACGGCAGCGTTCTCGTTGGTAATACCGTCAAAGTCCAGCTCTCCGGCGGCAATAATGGTGGATTCACCGACAACACCACCGAATTCCTCTATACCGATGGCACGGCCAATATCAGCGGGAAGCTCCAGAATCCGATCACCATCAAGACGGTGCCGACAAGCACGACGGCCACTGCCCTTAGTAACGCGCAGAGTGTTTCCAGCTATGCGGCTTCGCTCACTCCTACTCAGACCTTCAGCGACATCAAGAGCACGACCACCATCACCGGCAACGGTGGTCTAAACGTCGTCAAGGTAGCCACGGTCAAGAATGCCAAACTAACCCTCAGCGGGAACGCCAACGATATCTTCGTCATCAATGTCACTGGCTCGGTCAACACCAACCAGCCGATGTTCCTATCGGGTGTGTCGGCCTCGCATGTGCTTTTCAACCTGACCGGTAAGGGGACTGTTTTCCAGACCTCAGATGGCAACGTCATGTACGGCACCTTTCTCGCCACGAACGGCGGTGTCTTCCAGTTTTCAAAGCTCAGTCTTACCGGTGCGCTAATCATCACGGCCGGAAACATGCAACTTGTTTCCGGTTCACTGATTCCGACCTTTGCGCCTTTCACCCCACCTCCCGCCCCAACGCCGACCGCGACTCCCACTCCAACACCAACCCCAACTCCAACACCGACCCCAACTCCAACGGTCACGCCGACGCCAACCGCCACGCCCACTCCGACAGCGACTCCAACTCCAACGG
>Ga0157375_10001264_pt1 | contig 21881 bp, 19 predicted proteins | sample M35metaG_FD_115311 | JGI IMG/M metagenome (GOLD analysis project Ga0157375, IMG submission 115311) | Miscanthus rhizosphere microbial communities from Kellogg Biological Station, Michigan, USA - M3-5 metaG | ecosystem: Host-associated > Plants > Roots > Rhizosphere > Soil | place: USA: Michigan... | reverse complement strand
GGCTCGTTGCGCGAGGGCTCGTTGCGCGAGGGCTCGTTGCGTCGTGCGTCGCGATGCCCGTCTTCGCGCGAGCGCGACTCGCGCCGCGGCTCGTTGCGGTTGCCGTGGCCACCGCGCCCGTCGCGCCGTGAACCCGAGCGATCACCGTAGGGACCGCGCCCCGAACCGCCGCGCCGAGGCGCTTGCCGGTCGCGGTTATCGCGCGGCTCGCGTGTGTCGGATCGACCGGTCCCGGAGCTTGCCTCTTCAGGCGAGGCGGGTGCTTCAGATCCGGCAAACAGTCGCTTGAGATGGCCCCAGAATCCACCCCCGCCGTTGGCGGCGACAGCCGGAGCGCGTTCACTCACCGGTGCGCTGCTGCGTTCGGGGGCAGCGACCGCCGGGGCGGCGGTGGCGGGCTTGAAGGTCGCAACCGCGGGCGCTTCGGCGACCGGCTTATCGCGATCGAGCGTCGGATCGGCCAGCACCGGTGCGGCCGGCATCTGGTAGCTCACCTGGTTGTGTTCCGGGAGCGCTGATTCGTCCTCGCGCACTCGCTTGAAGGAATACTCGGGTGTCTGGATGTGCGGGTTGGGCACCAGCACGATCGTCACGCGGGTCTTGTCCTCCATGTCGCGCAGCCAGTCGCGCTTCTCGTTCATGAGGTAGGTGGCCACGTCCACCGGTACCTGCACGATGATGCGCGAGGTGCGCTCCTTGCGGGCGTCTTCGCCGATGAGCCTTAAGATCGAGAGCGCCAGAGACTCGACGCTGCGGATGCTGCCGATGCCGTTGCAGCGCGGGCAAACCAGGTGGCTTGACTCGCCGAGGCTCGGCCGCAGGCGCTGGCGGGACATCTCCAGGAGGCCAAAGCGCGAAAGGCGCCCGATCTGGATGCGCGCGCGGTCCATGCGCATGGCATCACGCAGGCGGTCCTCGACCGCACGCTGGTTCTTGCCCTCTTCCATGTCGATGAAATCGATCACGATCAGGCCGCCGATGTCGCGGATCCGAAGCTGGCGGGCGATCTCGTCGGCCGCCTCGAGGTTGGTGTTGGTCGCGGTCGCCTCGATGTCCGAGCCGCGCGTGGCGCGCGCCGAGTTGATGTCGATCGATACCAGCGCCTCGGTGTAATCGATCACCAGGCTGCCGCCCGAGGGCAGCTGCACCTTGTGCGCGTAGGCCGATTCGATCTGGTTCTCGATCTGGTAGCGCGTAAAGAGCGGAATGTCGTCGGTGTAGGTCTTGAGCTTGCGCTGCGCGTCCGCCGGCATGAAGCGCTGCATGTATTCCTGCGCCTTCTGGAAGGCGCCGGCATCGTCCACCAGCACCTCGCCGATGTCATCGCCCAGGTAATCACGGAGCGAGCGGGTGACTGCATCGCCCTCCTGGTAGACCAGAAACGGCGCGCTGCGGCCCCCGGTGGCCTGTGCGATCGCCTCCCACTGGGAACGCAGGTTGTCCAGGTCCCACTGCAGCTCCTCTACCGCGCGCCCGACACCCGCGGTGCGGATGATGGCGCCCATGCCCTCGGGCACGTTCAGCTGGCTCATGACCTCGCGCATCTGGTCGCGGTCCTCGCCCTCGATGCGGCGCGAGACGCCGCCGGCGCGCGGGCTGTTGGGCATCAGCACCAAAAAGCGCCCGGCCAGGCTGATAAAGGTGGTGAGCGCCGCACCCTTGGTGCCGCGCTCTTCCTTCTCCACCTGCACGAGCAGTTCCTGGCCCTCGCTGACGAGCTCGCGGATGTTCATGCGCCCGCCCTGGGGCGAGCTCTTGAAGTATTCCTTGGATATTTCCTTCAGCGGCAAGAAGCCGTGACGGACCGCGCCATAATCAACGAAGCAGGCCTCGAGCGACTGCTCCACGCGCGAGATGCGCGCTTTGTAGATGTTGGCTTTCTTCTGTTCCTTGGAGGGGATCTCGATCGATAGGTCGTATAACTTCTGGCCGTCAACCAGTGCGACGCGCAACTCTTCCTGCTGAGTTGCATTGATAAGCATTCTCTTCATTTGTCCCTACTACATTTGCGTGAGGGACCGACCGGGTGGCGCCCAACCTGCATGCAGGGGGCACTGGGGCATCAAGCAGCCAGCGATGGTTACCGAAGATTGATTGGCGGCGCGTGCGGTGGGGCATCGAAATTTATTTTAATCACCGCCCTCATCGGGCAGCGCCGGAAAACCTTGCGGTTCGCTGACCCTCGGGCTGAGGCGCTCGCCTTCAGGCTCTACCCGTTCATTGCGGGGAGCAGCTTTGCGGGGCGAGGGCGCGTGAGCTTAAGGTCGGCCGAACTCTTGCGATGGCCTCGATTCCGAGGACCAACTACTATGCGACCGCGTATTTTGGGTCGCGAACTTGCCGCCGCGCGGGAACCTGTAGCCTTGGGTTAAGGCTGCAACGCCCGCTGCGGGACCCGCGCATTATAGCGGCAGCAGGCTTTAAAAACAACGGTTTACGTACATGCCCGGCGAGGTCTGTTTCTCTTGGAAAAGCCTAAGGTTGGACACGGTGAGCGCTCCGGGGTGCGCTGGTACGAGGTGGGCGAGGAGGAGGCCGGGCAACGCCTGGACAAGATCCTACAGGGCCTGTTGCCGGCCGTGCCGCGCACGCGCATTTTCCGGCTGATCCGCAAGGGCGAGGTGCGCGTCAACGGCAAGCGCGCCAAGCCCGAACAACGCCTGGCCAGCGCCGACCGGTTGCGGGTGCCCCCGGTCCACGAACGCTCGCAGAGCGCGCAAGCGATCAGCGTCGGTGGCGCAGCGCGCGTGCCGCCCGCGCTGATTCAGCGCGTCACGGGCGCCATCGTGCACGAGGATGAGCGCGTGCTGGTGCTCGATAAGCCCGCGGGGCTTGCGGTGCATGGCGGGAGCGGCCTGAGCTACGGGGCGATCGAGGCGCTGCGGGCCGCGCGCCCCGATGAGCCCCTCGAGCTTGCGCACCGGCTGGATCGTGACACCAGCGGGCTGCTGCTGATCGCGCGCAAGAGTTCTGCCTTGCGCGTGCTGCACGCACTGCTTCGCGAGGGCGGCGTGCACAAGAGCTACCTGGTGCTGGTCATCGGCCGCTGGGAGCTCGGCCGCAAGCTCATCAACGCGCCCTTGCACACGGATGCGCGCGTCGGGGGCGAGCGCACGGTGCGCGTGGGTGAAGGCGGCAAGAGCGCGCGCACGCAATTTCGCCTGGTGCAGCATTTCGGCAAGCAGGCCTCGCTCCTGGAGGCGACGCTTGAGACCGGGCGCACGCACCAGATCCGCGTGCACGCGGCCTACTGCGGGCACCCGGTGGCAGGGGACATCAAGTACGGCGCGGCCGAAGCCAACGCCCGATTGCGCGAGGTCGGCCTGACGCGCATGTTTCTGCACGCCCACAGCCTGTCCTTCGACTGGCCGCAGGGCGGCAACCTCACTTTAAGTTCACCGCTCCCCGCCGAACTCAAGTCGGTGCTCGATCGACTCACGGCGCCGGGCGGAGCTGGCCTTAAGGTAGGGCGTAACCCAGGGCGCGCAGGCTCGCGGCGAGCCTGATCAGCGGCAGGCCGATCAGGCCCGTCGGATCTTCGCTCTCCACGCGTTCGCACAGGCTCAGGCCCAGAGCCTCGCTCCTGAGCGCTCCGGCGCAGTCAAAGGGTGCATCCAGGCGCACGTAGGCCTCGATCTCGGCTTCGCTCAAGGCCCGAAACTGCACCGTGGTCACGTCCACAAACTGCTCCACCTGACGGCGCTCAGCGTGCAGCACCGCGACCGCGCTAAAGAAGCGCACCGCGCGGCCCGACTGGGCGCGCAGCTGCACGAGGGCCGCCGCGGCATCACCGGGTTTGTCCAGGATCAGACCCTCGAGCGCGCAGACCTGGTCGGCCCCGATGATCACGTGGGCGGTGTGCGTGCGGGCCACGGCCTGCGCCTTGGCGAGCGCAAGCCGTTCGGCGCGTGGCCGGGGCAACTCGCCCGGCCGCAGGGCCTCATCGACCTTGGGTGGCGCGCAGGTGAAGGGCAACCGGAGCCGCTCCAGGAGCTCTCGCCGGTACGGGGAGGTCGAGGCCAGCACGAGCGGGGGGTCGGTCACGCGGGATGGGATCAATCAGCGGAATAGAAACAAGGGCTTAAGATATAGCGGGTGTTTTGACTTGCCGCGCATGCCTACCTATCATACGCGCCCCATGCCCGAGGGCTGGTCTAGAGCGCGCGACCTTGCCAAATTGGCGGACGCGCGCGCGCGCTTTGAGTTCGAGATTCCGCTGGGTGACCTGCCGGGTATACCAGAAGAGTTTTCGACCGCAGAGGGGCCGGTCCGCCTGTGGTTGCAGTTTGGCCGCGAGCAGGGCCTGGCGGTTGCGCAGGTCAGGCTGCAGGCGCTGCTGATAACGCAATGCCAGCGGTGCCTGGGCGAGATGCGCTTGCCGTTGAGCGCAGAATCGCGGCTCGCGCTGGTCGAGAGCGAGGAAAAGGCCGCAGCCGTGCCGGAGGAGTTCGAGACCTTTCTCGCTCCGGACGGACACGGGAGCCTGGCGGCGCTGGGCGCCGAAGAGCTGCTGCTCTCGCTCCCGCTGGTGGCGCGCCACGGGGCCGATGAGCGCTGCGTGCCGAATGGAGCCGCGCAGGAATCGGCGGCCGGTGAGCCGCAGGCTCGTGGCGAGGAAACGCAGCGTCCGTTCGCGGATCTGCGCGCGCTGCTGGAGCGCGGCAAGAATTGACGATCGAATCGAGTGTTAGAGAGTTCAGGAGCACCTAAGAGATGGCCGTACAGAAAAGCCGCAAGACCCCTTCCAAGCGCGGCATGCACCGCTCGCATGCTGCATTGACGCGCCCGGCGCTGTCGGTTGATTCCCAGACCGGCGAGACGCACCTGCGTCATTGCATCACGCCCGACGGCTTCTACCGCGGCCGGCGCGTGATCGAGAAGACCGGCGAGGAAGACAAGGCCTGAGCGGGCCTAGCAGCCCTTAAAGGGAGAGCGCACCCATGCGTTCCCGCATTCTGGGCACCGGCAGTTACCTGCCGGAGGCCGTGCTTACCAACTTCGATCTCGAAAAGCGCATGGATACCAGCGACGCCTGGATCCGCGAGCGCACCGGCATCGAGCGCCGCCACATCGTGGCGCCGGGCGAGACCACCGTGGACATGGCCGAGCACGCGGCGCGTGCAGCGCTTGCGGCCGCGGGACGTGAGCCCTCCGAGGTCGATCTGATCGTGGTGGGCTCGTGCACGCCGGATCTTATTTTCCCCAACGCCGGCGTCATGTTGCAGGCGCGCCTCGGCAACTTCGGCAGCCCGGCACTGGGCGTGGAGGCGGCCTGCAGCAGCTTCCTGTACGCGCTGTCCATGGCGGATAAATTCATCCGCTCCGGGGAAGCCAAGCTCGCGCTGGTGGTCGGCGCCGACTCGCTTTCCAAGATCACCAACCCCAAGGATCGCGGCACGGCCATCCTGTTCGGCGATGGCGCGGGTGCCGTGGTGCTCGCTCCGCACGAGGAGCCGGGCATCATCTCCACGCACCTGCACGCGGACGGCTCGCAGATTGAGCTGCTCCGCTGCACCGGCGGGGTGGCGACCGGATTTCACGCCGAGGGCGACTACATCACCATGGCCGGCGCCGAGGTATTCAAGGTGGCGGTGAGCATGCTGGCGCGTGCAGTCGAAGAGGCGCTCGCGGCCAACGGGCTGACCAAGGATGCGCTCACCTGGCTGGTGCCGCATCAGGCCAACATCCGCATTATCCAGGCGACCGCGCGCAAGATCGGCTTGCCGATGGAGCGTACGATCGTCACCGTGGCTGATCACGGCAACACCTCGAGCGCCTCGGTGCCGCTCGCGCTCGATGTGGGCGTGCGTGATGGGCGCATCAAGCGTGGCGATCTGCTGCTGCTCGAGGCCTTTGGCGGCGGCTTCACCTGGGGGTCGGCGCTGATCCGCTACTAGCCGCTGAATCCTGCCGCGCAGCTTCGCGGATATGTCAGGACTACAAACAAAAAAAACGCCGCGAATTCGCGGCGTTTTTATTCCGGCTCACAACCGGATCGGTCAGGCGAAGTAAAACTTACTTCGAGACTGACTTCTTAAACATGCGATCGATCTTCTCGTTCGTCGCGTCGACGCCCGACTGAGCAGCCTGAGCAGCGGCCAGAGCCTGGTTCGCGGTGCTCTGAGCAGCAGCGGCGGCCGAAGAAGCGGCAGCGGCGTCAGCGGCAGCCTTGTTCGCCGTGGCAGCGGTCTTGTCGTCTTCAGCCTTGTTGGCAGCCAGGTCGGTCTGCAGGGCAGCCGTCTGTGACTTCAGGGTGTCGACCTGAGCCTGCAGCGGCTTGAGGTCCACGCAGCCAGCAAGTGCGACGACAGCGGCGCCGGCCGCCAGCTTCACGATTGTTGCCTTATTCATTGGTAAAATCCCCATTTAGAGTTCATGTGTGTGAGTACGAACCGCGCCACGCCGGCACAACATCACTGTCGCGGGAGATCAGCGGAACCGTCACTTGACCAAATTCGAGGTCATTTTGCAAGTGTAAAGATGCTAATGTCGGCGCGTTGCGACAGTCAGATCAGCATCTTATTCAACCACTTTTAGACTCGATAATCTGTTGCACGAGTACGACAACTGTATATAATTACAGTCATGTCAGACCTCACTCCCCGCCAGTCCCAAGTGCTGCAACTGATCCGCCAGGCGCTCACCGAAACCGGCATGCCCCCGACCCGGGCTGAGATCGCCTCACAGCTCGGATTCCGCTCCGCTAATGCCGCTGAGGAGCACCTGAGGGCCTTGGCGCGCAAGGGCTGCGTGGAGCTGCTCCCGGGCTCCTCGCGGGGCATACGCCTCAAGGACACGATGCGTGAGCAGCTCGGGCTCCCGCTGATCGGCCGGGTGGCGGCCGGGCGGCCGATCCTGGCCGAGGAACACATTGTCGATCACCTCAAGGTTGACCCGGCCCTGTTCCAGCCGCGCCCGCACTACCTGCTCAAGGTGGTGGGCATGAGCATGAAGGATGCGGGCATCCTCGATGGCGATCTGGTGGCCGTGCACCGCACCGCCGAGGTCCGCAACCGCCAGATCGTGGTGGCGAGGCTGGAGAACGAGGTGACCGTCAAGCGCTATCGCCAGCAGGGTTCGATCGTCTACCTGATGCCTGAGAATTCCGAATTCGAGCCGATCCGGGTCGACCTGCAGCAGGAACCGCTGCTGATCGAAGGGGTGGTGGTCGGGGTATTGAGGCGCGGGGCCTCGGTGGCGGCCTAGTGTTCCGAGCGGCCTGATTTCGTCTTGCGGGCGACGCGCCGGGGCTGGCCATCGCCGATGTCGTAGTCCTCGAAGTCGCTGATCAGCTCGGCCGTTTGCTGCTGCTCCATGCGCCGCTCGAGTCGCCTCCAGGCCGGTTCCCCGCCCTTGGCGATGCGGCGCTTGGCGATCTCCATATCCTTGATGACGCGATCGACGTCGAGCCCTTCGTCATCGACGCTCTCGTCGCCGTCATCGTCGGCGTCGAAGTCTTCGCTCTCTTCGCTTCCCATCATGGCGGCATTCCCTATGGGGCGGTGCAACCGTTCCGTCGGAAAATAAATCCATCCGCGCGCGGATGCAATGGTGCCGTTTCACATTTTCATCAATGTATCAAAGTGTTCATCTCGAATATCGGCAGCAGCATTGCAAAAACTATGCCCATGACAAACAGCCCCATGCCCACGATCAACAGCGGCCCCAAAAGGCCGGTAAGGGCGGTTACGAGGCCCTCGAGCTCCTGCTCCTGGCTGAGAGCGGCTCGTTCAAGCATGCTTTCGAGCTGGCCGCTCGATTCGCCGCTCGAGATTAAGTGAATCGACATCGGCGGAAACAAGCGGCTCGCGGCCAGGGACCGGCCGATCGGCGCCCCCTCGCGCACGCGCGCGGTGGCCTCGGTGACCGCATCGCGCATCGGCAGGTTGTTGACGACCTCTCCCGAGATGCGAAGCGCATCGAGCACCGGCACCGCGCTTGCGGTCAGGATGCTCAGAGTGCGGGTAAAGCGCGCGGTGTTAAATCCGCGTAGGAGCTTGCCTACCAAAGGGAGCGTGAGCAGCCAGCGGTGCACGATGCGCTTGTTGTACTCATCGCGCTGCCAGCGCACGAACAGCACCGCAGCGATGATCAGGGCCAGCAGGATCCAGATGCCATAGTGCCGGATCAGATCGCTCACGGACACCAGCATGCGCGTCATCAGCGGCAGCTTCGCGTGGCTGGTTTCGAACACCCCCACCACCTTGGGCACCACGTAGGCGAGCAGTATCGAGACAATCGAGAAGCTCATGATCGTCAGCACCAGCGGATAGAGCATCGCCCCGATGACCTTCTGGCGCAGCGCTTCGCGCCCTTCGCCGTAGTCGGCGAGCCGCTCGAGCACCAAATCCAGGTGACCGGACTGCTCGCCCGCGGCCACGGTGGCGCGGTAGATCTCGGGGAACACCTTGGGGAAGTCCGCCAGTCCCACGGCCAGCGTGTGGCCTTCCATGACCTTGGCGCGCACCCCGAGCAGGATGCTGCGCACCCGATCGCGCTCGGTCTGCTGCGAGACCGCCAGCAGCGCCTCTTCGAGCGGCAGCGCGGCGCGCACCAGGGTGGCCAGCTGGCGCGTCAGGAGCGAGAGATCGGCGGTGGAGACCCGGCGGAAGAATGAAAAGGATCCGGCGCTTCGCTGGGCGCGCGATTCCTGCGCGGCGACTTCGGTGACAGTGACCGGGAGGAGCGATTTCTCGCGCAGCAGGCTACGTACCTGCCGGGCGGTGTCGCCCTCCAGCACGCCCTTTTGCTCGCGGCCAGTGCCATCGAGCGCCGTATATGCGAAGGCACCCATGTGGAGCGGTGAGGGGAGCGGCCCTAGTCCTCGCGCGTCACGCGCAATACTTCCTCGATCGTGGACACGCCGTGCAGCACCTTGCCAAGGCCATCGTCACGGATCGAGGGAGTGCTCAGGCGTGCCCGGCGCTCGAGCTCCTGCTCGCTGGCGCCGTCATGGATCATGGTGCGCATCGCGTCGTCGACCACGATCAGCTCATAGATGCCGGTGCGGCCGCGATAGCCGGCATTGCCCAGCGGCCGATACAGGGTGGGCGAGGGCTGCTCGGGGGCGAGCCCCAGCAAGCGCCGCTCGTAGTCACCGGCCACGAAGGACTGGCGCGAATCGGTGTTGAGCACACGCACCAGGCGCTGCGCCACCACGCCGATCAGGCTCGAGGACAACAGGAACGGCTCGATCCCCATGTCGCGCAGGCGCGTCAGCGCGCCGGCGGCGGTGTTGGTATGGAGCGTGGAGAGCACCAGGTGGCCGGTGAGCGAGGCCTGTACGGCGATCTGCGCGGTTTCCAGGTCGCGGATTTCACCGACCATCACCACGTCCGGGTCCTGGCGCAGGATCGCGCGCAGGCCGCGCGCAAAGGTCATCTCCACCTTGGTGTTGACCTGCGTCTGCCCGATGCCGTCGATGTAGTACTCGATAGGATCCTCGACCGTCATGATGTTGCGGGTGTTGTCGTTGAGCCGCTCGAGCGCTGCGTAGAGCGTCGTGGTCTTGCCTGAGCCCGTAGGTCCGGTGACCAGCAAGATCCCGTGCGGCTTGTGGATCAGCTCATCGATCTGAGTCTGCGTGGTCGCATCCATGCCGAGCGATCCAAGTTCCAAGCGCCCGGCCTGCTTGTCGAGCAAACGCAGCACCACGCGCTCGCCGTGACCGGAGGGGATGGTCGATACGCGCACGTCGACCGAACGCCCGGCCACCTTGAGGCTGATGCGCCCGTCCTGCGGCAGGCGCTTCTCGGCGATGTCGAGCCGCGACATGACCTTGATGCGGGAAACCACCATCGGCGCGACCGCGCGCTTGGACTGCAGCACCTCGCGCAACACTCCATCGACGCGGAAGCGCACCACCAGCCGGTTCTCGAACGGCTCGACGTGCACGTCGGAGGCATTCTCGCGCACGGCCTGCGTCAGCACCGCGTTGATCAGGCGGATGATCGGCGCATCGTCGTTGCTTTCCAGCAGGTCGGCCTGTTCGGGGAGATCCTGCACCAGGTGTGCCAGGTCGGTTCCGCCTTCCAGGCCCTCGACCGCCTGCATCGATTCGGTGCCGGCCTCGTAGGTCTTCTGCAGCAGCGCGTCGAACTCATCCGGCCCCACCGGCGTGTAACTCATCGGCACGCGCAACAGCCGGCGCACCTCGGCGAGCGCGGAGGGCACGGCCGGCGAGCGGTACAGGCATTCGGCTGAGCCGTCCGGGCGCGCCCGCACCAACAGGCCGTGGCGCCTGGCGAAGGCGAAGGGCACGCGCACTTCGGAGGCGGCAGGCGCCGCTGCCGCGGCCTCGTTCAAGGCCGGTTGCTCCCGGGGGTGGGGTTGGCTTTCGGCTCGGGCGCCGGCGGCGCTTGCAGGGTAGGCGCTGAGTTCGACGGAATGCTCTCCGAGGGGATCGAGCCGTCGGGTGAGGGAGCTGGCGCTGCGGGCGGCGTCGCCGGGTGAGCGGGCGGAGCGGTGCTGGTGCCCGGCTGTGTCGGCGCGCCGGATGCAGGCGTGGCATTGCGCGGCGGCTTCATCAGGTCGGGCTGATTGAGCGGTGGCATGGGGTCGAGCTTCTGGAACGGGGCGAGTGGGAACACCGCGCTGTCGTGGCCAAGCTTGTGCTGCTGGTCGCGCAGGTATTCGTACTTGGCATCCGTCTCGATCGCCGCCTCGCGATCGTCATGCAGGATGTGCGGCTGCATGAACACCATCAGGTTGGTCTTGCCCTTGCTGGTGTCGCGGGCGCGGAACAGTTCGCCGATCAGCGGGATGCGGCTCAGCCACGGCACGCGCTGCTCGGTGTTGGTGGCCTTATCCTCGATCAGGCCGCCGATCACCAGCGTGCCGCCGTCGGGGATGAGCACGGTGGTCTTGACCGTGCGCTTGTTGGTGATCAGGTCCACCGCGCCCTGGGAGCTGGCGGCGATGCTGGAGACCTCGACCTCGACCTTGAGCACCACCGAGTCGCCCTCGTTGACCTGCGGGGTGACGCTCAGGATCGTGCCCACCTGCTCACGCTGGATGGTCTGAAACGCGGTGGCCTGGCCGGTGTTCGAAGTGTACTGGCCGGTCAGGAACGGCACTTCCTGCGCCACCTCGATCTTGGATTCCTCGTTGTCGCGCATCGTGATCGTGGGCCGGGAGATGATGTTGCTGCGCGAGTCGCCCTGCAGCGCGCGGGCGATGGCCGCAAAGTTCACTCCGGTCTGCTCAAGGCGCCCGATCGCCACCGTGGTGCCGGTGATCGGCCCGTTGGCCGGGACTGTGCCCGTCTTGGCCGCGTTATACAGGTCGATGAGCGAGGCGCCGCCCACCGGCTCAATGAACCCGCCCACGGCCAGGCGGCTGTTGGTGCCGTCCACCACCCAGTTGATGCCAAGGTCCGCGGTGTTGTCCGCCGACACCTCGACGATGATCGCCTGCACCACGACCTGAGCGCGGCGGATGTCGAGCTTGTCGATCACGGCGTTGATCGCGCGCATGGTGCGCAGTGGCGCGGTGATGATCAGCGCGTTGGTGTCCTTGTCGGCCCAGATCTGTCCGGTGCCGCCGGCAAGCGAGACGGTCGTGGCCGTGGCCGCCGAGGTGGGGGCGTTCGCGTTCGTCCGCGTCATTGCGGTGTTGACTGGCCCGGGCGGCGCGGTGCTCGAGGACGAGTTGCTGCTGGAAATCTGTTCCTTGAGCTTGGCGGCCAGGTCCTCGGCGCGCGCGTAGTTCAGGTAGCGCACCACGGTCTCTCCGCCCGTGTCGAGCGGCGTGTCGAGGTTGGCAATCAGCGCGCGGATCTTGAGGCGCATGGCCGGATCGCCGCTGATCAGGATGCTGTTGGAGCGATCGTCCGCCACCATGTGCAGGTTCGGCCCGCCCGCATCCCCACCCTGCGCGACCAAGGATGAGAGCACGCGCACCGTGTCGGCCGCGGTCGCGCTCTGCAGCGGGATCACGTCAATGTCGGTCCCACCGCTCTGATCGATCCGCGCCACTATGCGCATCATGCGGTTCACGTTCGAGGCCCGATCCGAGATGATCAGCATGTTGGCGCCGGTCACCGCCGCCAGCTGCGCGTTCTGCGGCATCAGCGGGCGCAACACCGGCACCAGCTGGGCGGCGCTCACGTTGCCGACCGCGATCACCTGGGTGACCACATCATCAGAACTGCCGCTGACGCTGCTGGGCAAATCGTTGCCGGGAATCGAGCGCAGGTTGGCATCGGGCAGCACCTTGATGATGTTGCCGGCCGGTACGGCGATGAAGCCGTGCACCTGCAGGACCGAGAGGAATCCCTGATAGAACTGCTCGGGCGTGAGCGCGGTGCTGGCCCCCGAGAGCCAGGTGACCTGGGCGCGCACCCGCGGATCAATGATGAAGTTCTTGCCGGTGGCCGCGCTGACCGCCTCGATCAGCTGCTGAATGTCGGCGTCCTTGAAGTTCGGGGTGATGCGCGCTCCCTTGGGCTGCTGGGCGCTGGCGCTCATCGCCAGCAGCAGCAGGGCGCTTAAGGCGCACACGGTGGCAGCACGGCGGACGGTTGCGGGCGAGGTGCTCTTTGGGTTCATTACGCTACTATTCCTCGCCGCTGTCGTTTTCCGACGGGTCTTCGACCGGCGGAGGTTCGTTCTCGTCAGGTTCGGCCACCGCGGGTGCGGCCATGTTCCCCCCGGGAAGCCCGATCTGGCCGGGCACCGGGCCACCGTTGATGGCCTCATGGCCGGCGAGTCCCGCGGCTGCCGCATTTTCGGCATCACTGACCACCGACTCGAGATTGAGAGACAGTTCCTGCGTCTGGCCGTTCCGTTGCACGGTCAGGTTGGCGCTGGCGAGCGAAGAGAGAGTCTGCAGGATTTCGTTGGCGCGGTTGACATCATCGAGAGGCGTGCCGTTGACCGCGGTAATTAGATCCCCAGGCCGCAAGCCTAAGTGCGTGAAGGCGCCGACGCTGGTGCGACCGCCCGGGTAAATGCGATAGCCCGTGAGCTTGGTGCCCACGAACACCGGCTGGGCCCGCACCAGTCCGCTCAAGATCGCGCCGTTCTGCTGGGCGAGGGTCGCCAGGCGCTGGCCGGGCGTCGGGGCGCTGGTGGGGGTAAAGGTGCCGGCCAGCGGCGCCTTGCGCGGCAACAGGAGTGATTCGATCACGCCGCTCCGATCGAGCAGCACCCGATCGGAGTACACCGCATACAGGCTTACCCCGCCCGGGACTGCACTGCCCACGGTGTAGAGCTTCGCAGTGCCCGCGCTGGGCCCAATGATTGCGAGGCCGCGTTTCGGGTCAGGCACCGCCAATACTCCCGCAAGTACCAATTGGACGCTAGTTTGCGGCGCGTTGGCGTCATCAACTGTGCTGTGCGTCTCGCCAAACAGGTGTGCCGCAGTGATTTCCGACACGTGCAGGCTGCTCTGGGGGTGGACGGCGCCCTGTGGGGGGCCCACCGGGCCCACGATCGGGCCATGGGAGGGGGTCGGGGAGGTCAGTCCGCTGTTCGCGCTGGTGACCAGGAACCCGGCCTGCAGCGCGATCAGGGCGGCCATCAGGCCCGCGGCCAGCCGCGGGCCGTGCTGGACCAATGCGGCCTGTCGCCCGGCGGCCGTCTTGAGTTCGTCCATCCAGCCCATATCTAGACATGATACGGCGCGGTGCTTGTTGCGCTCAACTGTCTGTTTTGTCGGACTTCTTGAGAGCACGGTCGGCGTGACCTGACCCACGCTTCGCCGCCACCAACTGGCTTTATAATGTTGATGAGATGAGTAAGCGCAGCGAACGTTCCGATCACGGCATCGCCGTGGCCGAGGCGGTGCCGAAAACCAAGGTGCCGCCGCTGTTTCGCGTGGTGCTGCTCAATGACGATTACACGCCGATGGAGTTCGTAGTCGACGTGCTCGAGCGCTTCTTCGGCATGGCGCGCCACGTGGCCACGCGCATCATGCTCGAGGTGCACACGAAGGGTAAGGGTGAATGCGGCCTGTTCACCCACGAGATTGCCGAGACCAAGGTGGCCCAGGTGACACAGTACTCGCGCGAGCACCAGCACCCGCTGCTGTGCACGCTCGAGCAGGCTTAAATTGACGATCAGCGGAGCAAACAACGCACGTGCTATCCAGCGAACTTGAATTCTGCCTCAACCAGGCGTTCCGCGAGGCGCGCACGCGCCACCATGAATTCCTGACGGTCGAGCAGCTGCTGCTCGCGCTCCTCGATGCCCCGAAGGTGCGCGAGGTGCTCTCCGGCTGCGGCGGCGCGCCCGATGAGCTCGCCGCCGAGCTGCGCGCGCACATCGAGGCTAACACGCCGACGCTGCGCGAGGGCGAGGAGCGCGAGGTGCAGCCGACCTTAGGCTTCCAGCGCGTGCTGCAGCGGGCGGTATTTCACGTGCAGTCGAGCGGTCGCAAGGAAGTGGGCGTGCTCAATGTGCTGGTGGCGATCTTCAGCGAGAAACAGAGCCATGCGGTGTTTCTGCTCGGTAAGCAGAACATCACGCGGCTGGATGTGGTGCACTTCATTTCCCACGGGCTGGCGCGCGGGAGCGATGCCAAGGGCGATGCCGAGGAGGCCGCCAGCGGCGAGGGCGAACGCGAGGGCGAGCCGGGCCGGGCGCTCGACAAGTACGCCACCAATCTCAACGCCCAGGCGCAGGCCGGGCGCATCGATCCTTTGATCGGACGCACGACCGAGATCGAGCGCACCATCGAGATCCTGTGCCGGCGACGCAAGAACAACCCGCTGTACGTGGGAGAGGCCGGCGTGGGCAAGACTGCGATCGCCGAGGGCCTGGCGCGCCTGATCGTCGAAGGGAAGGTGCCCGATGTGCTCAGCGACTGCACCCTGTACGCGCTTGATTTGGGCGCACTGATCGCCGGTACCAAGTACCGCGGTGATTTCGAGAAGCGCCTCAAGGCGGTGATCAGCGAGCTCAAGAAGCAGCCGGGTGCGATCCTGTTTATCGACGAGATCCACACCGTGATCGGCGCCGGGGCAGCCTCGGGCGGAGTCATGGACGCCTCCAACCTGATCAAGCCCGCGCTCACCAGCGGCGAACTGCGCTGCATCGGCTCGACCACCTACCAGGAGTACCGCGGCATCTTCGAGAAGGACCATGCGCTGGCGCGGCGCTTCCAGAAGATCGACGTGACCGAGCCCACGGTGGCGGAGACCATCGAGATCCTCAAGGGCCTGCAATCGAAGTTCGAAGAGCACCACAGCGTGCGCTACGCGCCCGAGGCGCTGCGCGCCGCGGCGGAACTGGCCGACCGGCACATCAATGACCGGCGCTTGCCGGACAAGGCAATCGATGTGGTCGACGAGGCGGGCGCGCGGTTGCGACTGAAGCCGACATCCGATCCCGTGCAACTCATCCAGGTGCACCACATCGAGGAAGTGGTCGCGCGCATCGCGCGCATTCCACCCAAGACCGTGTCCTCCTCCGACCGCGACGTGCTGCGCAATCTCGAGCGCAACCTCAAGCTGGTGATCTTCGGGCAGGACGCGGCGATCGGCACGCTCGCTTCCGCCATCAAGATGGCGCGCTCGGGCCTGGGCGATCAGCGCCGCCCGGTCGGCAGTTTCCTGTTCGCAGGTCCGACCGGTGTGGGCAAGACCGAAGTGACGCGGCAGCTCGCGCTCACCATGGGCGTGGAGTTCGTGCGCTTCGACATGTCCGAATACATGGAACGACACACGGTCTCGCGGCTGATCGGCGCACCGCCAGGCTACGTGGGTTTCGATCAGGGCGGGTTGATGACCGAGGCGATCGCCAAGCACCCGCACTGCGTCCTGCTGCTCGATGAAGTCGAGAAGGCGCACCCCGACGTGTTCAACCTGCTGCTGCAGGTCATGGACCACGGCACGCTGACCGACAACAACGGCCGCAAGAGCGATTTTCGCCACGTGATCATCGTCATGACCACCAATGCCGGCGCGATGGAGATGAATCGCCCGTCGATCGGCTTCGTGGCCTCGGACAACTCGAGCGATGGCATGGAGGCCGTGCGCCGCCTGTTCTCCCCGGAGTTCCGCAACCGGCTTGATGCCATCATCCAGTTTGCCCCGCTCGATGCCCGCACCATCGAGCGCGTGGTCAACAAGCTCCTGGTCGAGGCGGAGATGCAGCTCGAGCAGAAGGGCGTCTCGCTTATCGTCAATGAGGCGGCGCGCAACTGGATCGCGGCCAAGGGCTACGATCCGAAGATGGGCGCGCGGCCGATGGCGCGCGTGATCCAGGAGCACGTCAAGCGTCCGCTCGCCGAAGAGCTGCTGTTCGGCAAGCTGTCCAATGGCGGCCAGGCGCTGGTGACGCTGGCGGCCGACGGCAGCGGGCTTGCCATTGAATACGTGCCGGCGCCCGAGCCGGAAGTGCACGCCTGAAGGCTTATACCGCGGGTCCCCGCGGGGAAGTGAGCGCCGCCTAGCGGCCGCGGTAGACGATCCGGCCCTTGGTCAGATCGTAGGGGGTCATCTCCACCGTCACGGCATCGCCGGTGAGTATCCGGATGTAGTTCTTGCGCATCTTGCCGGAGATGTGGGCCGTGACCATGTGCCCGTTCTTGAGCTGCACGCGAAAGGTGGTATTGGGCAGGGTCTCGGCGACCTCGCCTTCCATCTGTATCGCGTCTTCCTTTGCCATGCGGAGCTTTGTCAACCCAAGGGGCGCGAATTCTGCATAAAGCAGGCGCGCATTGCAATTAACTCTGATCCAGCTGCAGTGCCGCTGTCAGACGGGCCAGAAACTCCGAGCGCGGGATCGCCCGGCTGCCGAGCGAGCGCAGGTGAGGCGAGGGCATCTGGCAGTCGATCAGGGAAAGTGGCCCGCCTAAGCCCCCTCGCACCAGCCCCTCGAGGGCGGCCTTAGAGGCATCCGCCTCCAGGCTGAACATGGACTCGCCAAAGTACACGCGGCCCAACTGCACGCCGTAGACCCCGCCCAGGAGCTCACCGTCCCGCCAGATCTCGGCGCTGTGCGCGAAGCCGCGCCGGTGGAGCTCCAGGTAAGCCGCGTGCATTTCCGGCGTGATCCAGGTGCCCGGGCTGTGCGAGCGGGGCGCCGCGCAGGCGCGGAGCACGGCCTCGAAGTTTCGGTCCAGGTGGTACTCAAAGCCGCGCGTGCGCAAGGAACGCACCAGGCTGCGCGAGCGATGGAATTCTTCCGGAAACAGCACCTCCCTGGGGTCGGGCGACCACCACAGCACGGGCTGTCCCGGGGAGTACCAGGGAAAGATGCCGCGCCGGTAGGCGGCGATGAGCCTGGCGCTGGACAGATCGCCCCCCGCGGCCAAAAGGCCCGGGGGCTCGCGCAAGGCGCGCTCCACAGGCGGAAAATTATCGGGCGGATCGCCGGGCGCCAACCAGGCGATCATGCGTCAGGCGCGAAAGGGCGCGTGCCGGGCGGTGGCATCCGCGTAGGCGGCGACCGCCGCGGTCTCGCGACCCAGATAGCGGGCCACGGCGGCCTTGAGTTCACGGTCCGCCAGCCAGTGCGCCGACCAGGTGAAGGTGGGCTCGAAGCCGCGCGAGATCTTGTGCTCGCCGTGGGTACCGGATTCGAAACGCTTCAGTCCGTTGCGTATGCAAAACTCGATGCCCTGGTGATAGCAGGTCTCGAAGTGCAAGCTGTGGAAGTCGGCGGCGGCCCCCCAATAGCGCCCGTAGAGCGTGTCGCTGGAACGAAAGTACACCGCGGTGGCGACCAGCTCTCCGCCCAGGCGCGCGAGCACCACCACGAAGTTCTCGCCGAGCGCGGCGGCGACGCGCCGGAAGAACTTGAAGTTCACGTACGGCAGGTGCCCGTGGCGCATGAACGTGGAGGCGTGCAGCGCATCGACGCGTCGGAGCGTCGCTTCATCAAGGCTCGTGCCGGTACGCGTTTCGAATTCGATGCCGGCCTCGGCGATGCGGCGGCGCTCGCGCCGCGCCTTCTTGCGCTTGTCGGCGGAGAAGCTGGCCAGAAAATCATCGAAGTCTCCGTATCCGCGGTTGTGCCACTGGAAGTGGCAGTCGCGCCGCAGCAGCCAGCCGAGTTCGGAAGCCGCCGCGCGCAGCGGCTCGTCGATGAACAGTGCATGCGCCGAAGAGCGCCGGTGCGAGCGCGCGTAGGACTCGATGGCCGAAAGGCCGGCGAGTCGCTGAGCTTCACCGGCCGCACCAGTGCCTTGCGCGCACATGAGCCGGGGACCTGTTGCGGGCGTGAACGGAATTGCCAGCACCATTTTGGGGTAATAGGCGAGGCCACGGCTCTCCCAGGCGCGCGCCCAGGCAAAATCGAAGACGAACTCGCCCCAGGAGTGGCTCTTCTCGTAGAGCGGGGCCAGCACCTCAGGATTGGAGGATGAGCCGATCGCAAGATGCCGCGGCGTCCAGCCGGTGGCCGGACTTACGCAACCGGTCTCTTCGAGCGCTGCGAGAAATTCATGGCGCAGGAACGGATAATCGCCGGCGAGTCGGTTCCAGGCCGTGGCGTCCAGTTCCGCCATGCTGCCGTGAAAACTCGCCGCTGCGCCCGATCTCATGCTGCTCCGTCAGACTGCTCCAGGTAGCGGTCGGCATCGAGCGCCGCCATGCAGCCCGAACCGGCCGAGGTTACGGCCTGCCGGTACACGTGGTCGGCCACATCGCCGGCCGCGAACACCCCGGGAATGCTGGTCGCCGTGGCATCGCCGTCGGTGCCGCTGCGCACTTGCAGGTAGCCCCCGTGCATGTCGAGCTGGCCCTCGAAAATGGCGGTGTTGGGCTTGTGGCCGATGGCGATAAACACGCCGGTCACATCCAGATCGCGCATAGCGGCGTTGGCCGCCGCGCGCACCTTGAGGCCGTTCACACCCTGCGCATTGCCAAGAATCTCCTCGACGGTGTGGTTCCATAACAAAGAGACACGACCGGCGCGTTCGCGTTCAAACAAGCGGTCCTGCAAAATCTTCTCGGCCCGCAACTTATCGCGCCGGTGCACCAGGGTGACGTGGCTGGCGATGTTGGTTAGGTACAGGGCCTCCTCGACGGCGGTGTTGCCGCCGCCGACCACCGCTACGCGCTGGCCGCGGAAAAAGAAGCCGTCGCAGGTCGCGCAGGCCGACACGCCGCGTCCGCGGTAGAGCTCCTCGGACGGGATTCCGAGGTACTGGGCCGATGCGCCGGTGGCAATGATCAGTGCGTCGCAGGTGTAGCGCCCGCTGTCGCCCGTAAGTTCGATGGGACGCGCCTTGAGGTTCACAGTGTGAATCTGGTCGGCGATGATCTCGGTGGCAAAGCGCTCGGCGTGGCGGCGCATGCGGGCCATGAGATCCGGGCCCTGCAGGCCCTCGACATCACCGGGCCAGTTGTCCACATCCGTGGTGATCATGAGCTGCCCGCCCTGATCGGTGCCGGTGATCAGAAGCGGGCGCCGGTTGGCGCGGGCCGCATAAACGGCGGCACTGTAGCCCGCCGGGCCCGAGCCGAGGATGATCAGACGACGATGTATGGCCTCGCTCATGTACAATTTCCCGATGACTTGCGGCGACCAAAACAGCTGGTCGTTTGAGCCATGGTATGTAACGCCAAGCGCGCGGCCAAGTCATAAATTGATAAGGGCAATGTATTGAGCAATTCTTCGGCATCGCCTGAGTCGCCGCCGCGTTTTTCGGCCGCGGTGCTGCGCGGCCTGCGCGAGGGCGCCGGCATCAGCATCGGCGTCGTCGCGCTCGTGGTGCTGGTGGCCCTGCTCAGCTTCGACGCGCGCGATCCGGGCTTCTCCTCCACCGGCGTCGGGGATGTGATCCAAAATCGCGTGGGCAGTGCCGGCGCCTGGCTGTCGGACTTACTCTACTTCCTGTTCGGCCGACCGGCCTACCTGCTGCCGCTGGCCCTGGGGGTCACGGCGGTGCGCATGGCGCGCGCGCGCCCGCCTGCCGAGGCGAGCTCGCGCGCCAACTTTGCGATCCGCGCACTGGGCTTCGCGGTGTTGCTGATGAGCAGCTGTTCGCTGACTGCGCTCCACTGGAATCCCGGCACGCTGCCGGCTGGAGCCGGGGGCATCGTCGGTACCGCGATCGGCGGGGGCCTGGCCGGAGGGCTGAACCTTCTGGGCGCTACGCTGGTGCTGCTGGCGGTCTGGGCGGCGAGCGCCGCGGTGGCCTTTGGCATCTCCTGGCTGCGCGTGATCGATGGGATCGGTGCGGCGGTGTGGCGGGCCATCCGCTACCTGCGCGATCGCCGGCATGCCACGCTCGAAGTCAGCGACGGACGCGAGCGTAAGCAGGCGCGCATGGAGGCGAGCGAAGCCGAAGTGAAGAAAATCCGCACGCGCGCGCCGCCACGCATCGAGGCGCCGGCGCCAGCCGCGCCCAAGAGCGAGCGGGCCGAGAAGGAACGCCAGGTGCCGCTGTTTGATCCGCCCCAGGCCGGGGAACTGCCGGCGCTGGGACTTCTGGACGATCCGGGGGCGCGCGAATCCTCCTATTCGGCCGAGTCCCTGGAGGCCATGTCGCGGCTGGTCGAGCTCAAGCTCCGGGACTTTGGCGTCGAGGTGGAGGTGGTCGCAGTGCACCCGGGGCCGGTCATCACCCGCTTTGAGATGCGCCCGGCTCCAGGGGTCAAGGCCAGCCAGATCACGGCGCTCGCCAAGGATCTGGCGCGCTCCCTCTCGACCACCAGCGTGCGCGTGGTCGAGGTGATCCCCGGCAAGTCGGTGATGGGCCTTGAGATCCCGAACGACAAGCGCGAAGTGGTGACACTCGGCGAGATCATCAAGAGCAAGGCCTACGATGAGGTGGCTTCGCCCCTGGCGCTGGCGCTCGGCAAGGACATCGGCGGTGCACCGATGGTCGCCGACCTGGCGCGCATGCCGCACCTGCTGATAGCCGGCACCACCGGCTCGGGCAAGTCGGTGGCGCTCAATGCCATGGTGCTCTCGCTCCTGTACAAGAGCACCGCCGAGCACGTGCGCGTGATCATGATCGATCCGAAGATGCTGGAGCTCTCGGTGTACGAGGGCATTCCGCACCTGCTCGCACCGGTGGTCACCGACATGAAGCAGGCGGCCAACGCGCTGCGCTGGTGCGTGGCCGAGATGGAGCGGCGCTACCAGCTGATGTCGGCGCTCGGGGTGCGCAACATCTCGGGCTACAACCGGCACGTCAAGGATGCCGTTGCTGCTGGCAAGCCGATCAGGGACCCGATCCTGATGATGCGCGCCGCCAACGATCCCTCGATCGATCAGAAGCAGATCCCAGACTTAGGTCCTCTCCCATTCGTGGTCGTGATCATCGATGAGCTTGCCGACTTGATGATGATCGTGGGCAAGAAGGTCGAGGAGCTGATCGCGCGCCTGGCGCAGAAGGCGCGCGCTTCTGGCATTCACCTGATCCTGGCGACGCAGCGCCCGTCGGTCGATGTGATCACCGGCCTCATCAAGGCCAACATCCCCACGCGCATCGCCTTCCAGGTCTCGGCACGCGTCGACTCGCGCACCATCCTCGACCAGATGGGCGCTGAATCGCTCCTCGGCCACGGCGACATGCTCTACCTGCCGCCGGGCACCGCGATACCCACGCGCGTGCACGGCGCCTTCGTCAGCGACCAGGAAGTGCACCGCGTAGTGGACTCGCTCCGCAAGGGCGCGCCACCGACCTATATCGATGCCGTGCTGGAGGGCCCGTCTCAGCCGCTGGTGGGGATCTCGGGGGAAGAAGACGAGATGGGCGGCGCGAACAGCGATCCGGAGCAGGATCCGCTCTACGATGAGGCCGTCAACATCGTCATCCGCGAGCGCAAGCCCTCCATTTCCTACGTGCAGCGCCGGCTTAAGATTGGCTATAACCGCGCCGCACGGCTGGTCGAGGCGATGGAGAGCGCCGGGTTGGTGGGGCCCTTGCAGTCCAACGGCGCGCGCGAAGTGCTCGCCCCGCCACCGCCATGATCGTGATGG
>Ga0157375_10001261_pt1 | contig 21890 bp, 20 predicted proteins | sample M35metaG_FD_115311 | JGI IMG/M metagenome (GOLD analysis project Ga0157375, IMG submission 115311) | Miscanthus rhizosphere microbial communities from Kellogg Biological Station, Michigan, USA - M3-5 metaG | ecosystem: Host-associated > Plants > Roots > Rhizosphere > Soil | place: USA: Michigan... | reverse complement strand
GCGGCGATCTCGGCGTCGAGATCGGCGACGCCGAACTGCCTGGCATACAGAAGAAGATCATCCGCGAGACGCTGGCGCGCAACAAGGTCGTGATCACGGCGACGCAGATGATGCAGTCGATGGTCGAATCGCCGATCCCGACGCGCGCCGAAGTGCTCGATGTCGCCAACGCCGTGCTCGACGGCACCGATGCGGTGATGCTGTCGCAGGAAACCGCCGCCGGCAAGCACCCGGACAAGGCCGTCGCGGCGATGCGCCGCGTCTGCCTCGGCGCCGAGCGCCAGTTCGAGCCGACCGACGACCTGAACACGAATGCGCTCGTGAACAAGACTGTCGACCGGCCCGACCAGGCCATCGCGCGCGCGGCGATGTTCCTCGCCGGACAGATCGGTACGCGCGCGATCGTCGCGCTGACCGAATCCGGCGGCACCGCGCAGTGGCTGTCGCGCTACCGTTCGAGCGTGCCGATCTACGCGCTGTCGCGGCGCCAGGGTGCGCGCCGGCGCATGATGCTGTACCGCGACGTCACGCCGGTCGACTTCGATCCGCACGGCGTCGATCCCGCGCACGCGGCAAAGGCGGCGATCCAGCATCTGTACAACATGCAGCGTCTCGCCGAGGGCGATCGCGTGATCCTCACCCACGGCGACCATACCGGCCAGCATGGCGGCACGAACACGCTGAAGCTGTTGCGCGTCGGGCCTGGCGGCGTCGCCGAAGGCCTCGGCGATCTTTAGTCCGCGGCGTATTATCCCGGCTGCGTGAGCCGCAGGAGAAAGTCATGACCGTTTCGAGTTGGCGCAGGATCCTGGCGCCGTTCATGCTGATCATGGCAGCGGGAGCGAATGCCGCTCCGGCACCCGCCGAAGGCCTTCCCGCCGGCGTGCAGAAAATCCCGCCGGATCGGCTGGCCCATTACTGGCTGCTCGACTCGAACTCGGCACAGGCAAACGTACCGAATTCGGGCTATGGCCTCGACGCGCCAACCTGCGTGGCCGTGTCCTACATGATCGAGAAGAACGGCACGACCAGCCACGTCAAACTCGAACGCGTTGTGCCGCCGGGGCCGCTCGGCAAGGTCGCCGCCAACGTCGCGAAAGGCATGCGCTTTGCGCCGACGACGGACAACGCCGGCAGGACCCCGGTCTTCACCTACGTCGTCATGCCGTTCAACGCGCCGGGTGCCGAATCGACTGCGCCGGCCGACCGGGCGGAACGCAATCGGGTGCTCGATCCTTGCAGTCTTCCGGATTTCATGGCGGGCGCCAAATAGGCCGGCACGGGAAATTCAGGGACTTTCGCGCCGGTCTGGCGCTATAATCCGCGCCCCCGCGGCCCCGGGTCGGCCGCGCACGCATTGCAAACAGCGGAGTTTCGTCATGAGTATCGAGCAGCTCGAGCAGGTCGCGCAGGCCATGGTTGCGCCTGGCAAGGGCATCATCGCGATCGATGAATCCAATGCGACGATCAAGAAGCGTTTCGACTCGGTCGGTGTCGAGAACAGTGAGGAGCATCGTCGGGCCTATCGCGAGATGCTGTTGACCGCGCCGAAGCTGTCCGACCACATCTCCGGCGCGATCCTGTACGACGAGACGATCCGCCAGTCGACCAAGTCGAAAGTACCGTTCACGAAGGTGATGCTCGACAACGGCATCCTGCCCGGCATCAAGGTCGACGCCGGTGCCAAACCGCTGGCCGGCTTTCCGGGCGAGCTCGTGACCGAAGGCCTCGACGGCCTGCGCGAGCGCCTGACCGAATACGCGCGCCTCGGCGCGAAGTTCGCCAAGTGGCGCGCCGTGATCACGATCGCCGACGACGCGCCGAGCGGCACCTGCATCGAGGCGAACTGCCACGCGCTCGCGCGCTATGCGGCGCTGTGCCAGGAAGCCGGCATCGTGCCGATGGTCGAGCCCGAGGTGCTGATGGACGGCGAGCACGACCTCGAGGTCTGCTACGACGTGACCGAGGCGACGCTACGGTCGCTGTTCGGCTCGCTGTACGAGCACAACGTCATGCTCGAAGGCACGATCCTCAAGGCCAGCATGGTCATCTCCGGCAAGAGCTGCCCGGAGCAGGCGAGCGCCGAGGAAGTCGCCGAAGCGACTGTGCGCTGCCTCAAGGCTGCCGTTCCGGCGGCGCTGCCCGGCATCGTATTCCTATCCGGCGGCCAGACCGACGAGCAGGCCACCGCGCACCTCAACGCGATGAACCAGATCGGCCCGCACCCGTGGCCGCTGTCGTTCAGCTATGGCCGCGCGATGCAGTCGGCCGCGCTCAAGCTTTGGGCCAAGGACATGGACAAGAACTTCGTCGAAGCGCAGAAGATCGTGGCGCTGCGCGCGAAGGAAAACGGCCTGGCCGCGCTCGGTCAATGGCAGAAAGCCGCCTGAGCGCTTGACCGACCTCGATGCGAAACGGGCGCTGCGGCGCCCGTTTTTATTCATACCTCGAATCGCTCATTGTTGCTGACGGGCGCGCGTAGTCGTTCCGTTACGGCTGGCAGGAGTGGATCAGGGCACGACGTGCGAGTTGCCGAGGTCCTTCCAGCTGTAGCGCTCGATCTGCACCCACTGGCCGTTTTTCAGCTCCGGCACCTTGTGCACCTTGACCTGGTCCACGGTCATCTTGCCGTCCTTCTCGCTGATCCAGAAATCGACATCGTAGATCTGGTCCTTGGTGCCGACGGCGCGAAAATCGGTGCAGGCGAAGAAATGGCCGTTGTCGTCGAGCTGGCGAATCGGCTGATGCGTGTCGATGAACTGCAGGTCGAGCTGCTTGCCGGTCTTGTCGTCCTTGAGCTTGAACACGCCGCCGTCCTTCAGGCTCGCCTGCAGCGCATTCTGCTCGACCGCGGACATGACTTCCCAGCTGCGCTTCTGCGCGACATGGCCAGGGTGCTCGGACGCAGGAATCCACCACCACGGTATCGGCTGCCGCGCCATCGTTACCCACTTGCCTTCCAGCTGCTGCGGCGCCTGGTAGATGCGCGTTTCCTGGATCTGCAGCTGGCCATTGGCCGGCGCGACCCAGAAATCGACCAGGTATTTTTTCTGCGCGTCTTTCTGATCGTGGAATTTCACGTCCGGGAAAAAACCGTAGCCGTCGATCGTGCGCGTGAAATCGATGCCGTCGAACGCAAGTTTGAGTTGCTCGCCGTTCGTTGCATCGACGAGCGGATAGACGCCGCCGTTTGCCTTGAGCTTTTCCTCGATGTGCGACTTGACGACCGTCTCGGCGTCGTTGCTGTCGAAGTAGGTCATCGCCTCTTCGGTCGACTGCACGTTGCTCGCCGCGATGAACGTGCGCGCACGCTCGAGGTTGCCTTGCGTGTCCTTGAGGAACTCGGTCTTTGCCGCTTCATTCTTGAAGCAGTAGAGCTTGTCGTCCTTGTCCTTCCAGGTGACCGAGCAATCGGTCATGACGTGGCGGCCGGTTGCGAGCCCCTCGGTGCATTGACCGCCGAACTGCGCCTGCGACAGCGGAATTGCAGTCTCGGCCGCAATTGCGCCGTTCGTGCAAAAGAACATCAGAAGCACCGCGCACGCGAGTGCGCGCCACATCGCGAAGGCAAAAGGCATGGAAGTACGCGGGTTCATGATCGTCCTCCGGAAAGCCTGCATCACATCATACTCCGCTGGCGCAGGCCCATTCTCCAGCGGTCAGAGTCGTGACGCGGGCGCTGATCGACTGTTACGGCTAGATCGTGCCGGTGTCCAGCGCACGCCGAAAAAAGTTCGCAATGCTCGCGCCGAAACAGCAGAAGATGATGCGGCTGGGCAATGCATGAGCCGCAACGCAGGCGCGTACTTCGTGCGCGGCAACTGTGGCCGCAGCATTCAGCGGGTAGCCATAGACGCCGCAACTGATCGCTGGAAAGGCAATGCTGCCGACGCCGTTCTCGCGCGCCAGGCGCAGCGATTCGCGATAGCAGTTGGCGAGCAGTTGGGGTTCGCCGAATTCGCCGTCGCGCCAGACCGGCCCGACCGTATGGATCACGAATTTCGCCGGCAGGCGGAACCCGGGTGTGATGCGCGCCTGTCCGGTCGCGCAGCGTACGTTCGGCCTTACCTGCGGCAGCGCGCGACAGGCCGCCAGAAGTTCGGGGCCGGCGGCGCGATGGATGGCACCGTCGACGCCGCCGCCGCCGAGGAGCGTTTCATTTGCCGCGTTCACGATCGCATCGACCTGCAGCGTCGTGATATCGGCCTCGATGACTTCGATCGTGGGTGCCGCCGGCTTCTGCATGACGGGGATTATCCGCCTGCGGCCGCGCGTTTGACATCTCGCCTTCGAACTCGCGTTATTTCTTGGTCTTCGGCGCGGATGCGTGAGCCGGCGGTTTGGGCATCTCGGTGTTCGCCGCCGTGCAGCGGTTTTCGCCGCTGCCAAGACTCGTCGTCGTCAGCGGCACGAAAGCGGCTGCCGGCGCCGCCACTACGGCCAGGCCGATGGCAGCGGCAGCGCGGGTGAGCAGCACCCCCTTGTCGATGCTGACGTCGACGTCCTTGAATGGACCCTTGACGTGCAGCGGCGAATTGAGCGACAGCAAGCGCAAGCTCTTGCTGCGCGGACGCACGACGAGATCGACGCTTTCGGCACGCAGGTCGACCTTGCCGGTCACGTCGATGCGCGCGATGTCCGTGTCGATGACGAAAGTGCGAGCATCGAAAATACCCGCAGAGGCGACGAAGTCGGCGACCGCACAATCGATCTGGACCGGCTTGTCGCCGAACAGTTTCACCATGATGATGTTCGGCAAGTTGAGACCCGCTTTTTCGATGAGCGCCTTGCTGATCGTGCCGCCGTCGAGGACGATCTTGAGTTCGCCGCTGGCGGCGCCGAGCAGCGCGCCGATCGAATCGCCGCTGGCAGCCAGCTTCAACGCGCCGTCGGCCTGGCCCAGGGTAATCTGGTCCGCGCCCATCGATGGCAGCAGGCGCTTGAGCTGCATGTCGCGCGCCGTCAGTTCAAGAGTCGCCTTGATCGGTGCGGAGCGGCCGTCGAAACGCAGCGTCGACTCGACGTCGCCCCAGGCGTAACGAAACTTCAATGGTGCAAGCGTCAGCACGGCATCGTCCATGCGGACCTGCGTCTCGACCTTGTGGATCGGCAATTCGGAATCGCGAAACACGTGGTCGCCGCTGAATTGCACGTCGGCATCCATTGCGCGCCAGCGCTCCGGACGAAACGGCGTGACCGGAATGATCTTTCCGGCCGGCGCCCCACCGTCGTCGACGTGCGCACCGATCAGTGGCGCCAGGTCGCGAAACTGCATTTCGTCCGATACGACCTTGCCCGACAGCAGCGGGCGCGGCTCCCTGCTCCGGTATTCCAGGTCGCCGCTCAGATCGCTCTGACCGATGCGCGCGGTGAAGTTGCGGTAATGCAGATCCTTTTCTCCGCGCGCAAAGCTACCGTCGAGGCGGCCTTCCATCGCGTACGGCGGCGAATTGGGCAGCGGAATCCGGGCGATGTCGTAGAGCCGCGACAGGTTTTTCCCGGCCAGCCACAGGCGCAGGTCGAGCGCGTCGAGGTCAGTCGGATCGGTCAGCGTGCCGACGAAGGCGATGCGCGTATCGCCGATGCGCACGTCGGCCTGCAGCGGAAACGGCCGGTCCGGATTGCGCAGGAAGAACACGCCACCGAGTTTGCCGGTGCCCTGGAACGGCTCCTTCGCAAAAGCGCCCTGTGCTGTCCAGGAAAACTCGTACCGCTGCGGGAGCCCGCGCCGTTTTTCCAATCCTCGCGCGCGCTCGTCCGCGCGCTCCTCGAACCGCTTCGTCGCCTTCGGGCCGATGCGCGACAACACCTCGTCGCGCGTCTGCCGCACCTGCTGCGTGGCCAGTTCGTCGAACGAGATCGATTGCCCCAAAGACTCGATGCGGCCGCTGACGTCGATGGTTTTCTCGTGATCGAAGAAGGTGAACTTGCCTTGATCGAGCGCAATGCTGCCGATGTCCATCGTCCACAGCGTGTCAGGCGTGCCGTCGATCGTCAGGTGCCAGTTCGCGCGCCCGTCGTCGAGGCGTTCGAGGTTCGCCAGCGGCGCGGCGAAGCGCATCTCATGGATCGATATCGTATGCGCAAGCAGCGGAAATACGGCAACGTCGAAATCGACGCTGTCGGCAATAATGAAGGCGCTTGTTTTTCTTGCCCATGCGGTGTTGCCGACAACGATCTTGCCGGCGGTCACGTGCGGTGTCGGCACCAGCGAACGCCAGCCGCCGAGTTCCGGGTCGCGGCGCCAGCCGACCTGCAAGTCGCCGTCGATCGATATCGAGCGGCCGGTTGCTTCGGCCACAGTCCGGGTCAGCCAAGGCTTTGCGCGGTTCCAGTCGAACGTTGCCACGATCGCGATCGCGATCGCCATGAGGAGCAGCACAGCGCCAACGACGACGGATAGCAATTTGACGCTGCGCTTGAGCATTTGCGTACGGACCGGTGAAGCTCGAGCCTGCTTGATACCGGAAGCCGGCCCAAAGCGCGCTGAATGCTTTTGTTTGGCTCGCGTTCAACCTCCGCTCCGCGTATGGCTCGTCGTGCCGCGGGTCGGATCCAGCGTCTGGCAATGGTCGGCCGAAGGCAGATAAAATTTAATTAAAACAGACTGTTGCAATCTCTCGATGCCCGCCAATGAATTATTGAACTCAAGGGTATTGATATTTACCTGCCTAGGCTATAATATGCAAAGCGATCATGAGCACGACAGAAAAACTCAGTTTTGGTTACCTCGTTACCGACGTGACGCGGCTGATGCGCAAGCAATTCGACCGGCGCGCAGTACGCTTTGGTCTGACACGCGCGCAATGGCGCGCGCTCAAGCGCGTGCATCACGGTGAGGGCATCACGCAGAACGAACTCGCGGAATTCCTCGAGATGGAACCGATCGCCGTCGGCCGCGTCATCGACCGTTTGCAGAAGGCCGGCTTCATCGAACGCCGCGCGGATCCGCGTGATCGTCGCGTCTGGCGCCTGCACCTGCTGGCCAAGGCGCATGACGTGGTCGACGACATGGAGCAGATCGGCAACGACCTTTTCCGACAGGCGCAGCGTGGCATCGCCGCTGCCGAGATGAAATCGATGATCAGCGTGCTTGCACGCATGAAAGACAACCTCAACGCGTTGGACGACGCGAATGAAACATCAGGAGAATCGTCATGACCGACAAGCAATTCGGTGCACCGGAAGCACCTGTGACCGCGCCGGCGAAAACGCGCAAGACCAGGAACCTGTTGCTGTGGATAGTGGGGCCCGCCGTCGTGCTCGGCATCGCCGGTTACATATATCTGACGGCTGGACGCTTCGTCTCGACCGACAATGCCTACGTGCAGGCCGACCACGCCACGATCGCACCGCAGATCAGCGGCCGCGTCGTCGAGGTGCTGGTGCACGACAACCAGCCGGTCAAGGCCGGCGATGTGTTGTTCCGCATCGATTCGCAGCCGCTCGAAATCGCCATGGCGCGCATGCAGGCGTCGGTGGAAACGGTGCGCAGCCTGCTCGACGCGGGCCGTGCCGGTTATCGTTCGGCGCAGGCGGACCTGACCTCCGCCGAGGAAGCGTTGCGCGTCAACGAGCGCCAGTTCGAGCGCATGAAGGAAATGCGCGCCAAGGGTCTGGTTGCGCAAAAGGACGTCGACGACGCGGCGAACAACTACGCGAATGCCAAGGGCAAGCGCGATTCCGACGTTGCCGCGCTGGCCAAGGCCGAAAACATTCTGGGCGGCCTGCCGAAGACGAAGAATGAAGACCTCGCCGGCTACAAGCTCGCGCAGGCGCAATACGAACAGGCCAAGCTCGATCTGGATCACGCCACCGTGCGCGCGCCGATCGACGGCGTGGTCGGCAAAGTCACGCTGCAACCCGGCGATTTCCTTGCTATGGGCCAGGCGGCAATGCCACTGGTGGCGACGCGGACGTTGTGGGTCGATGCGAATTTCAAGGAAACCGACCTGACTCACGTCGGCGCCGGCCAGCCGGCAACGGTCGAAGTCGACACGTATCCGGGCAAGAAATGGAACGCGCATGTCGCCTCGATCAGTCCCGCTTCGGGCTCGGAGTTTTCGCTGCTGCCGGCGCAGAACGCGACCGGCAACTGGGTCAAGATCGTGCAGCGCATACCGGTGCGCCTGGCGATCGACGACAACGGCAACGGTAACGGCCCGGTGCTTCGCGCCGGGATGAGCGCCAATGTGGAAATCGATACCGGCAGGCAGAACTCGCTGCTCGGACGTCTGCAGGGCGTCAAGGAACCGGAGCAGACGCGCGTTGCTGCGAGCCGCAGTCAAGAATTGAAGGTCAACTAAACGCCGTCATGCCCGCTAGAGCGGGCTTCCATCTTGATCTTCGTTCAAGCACGCAAAGCAAAAGGGATTCCCGCTTGTGCGGAAATGACGACCGATCAAAAGTAACTCACAGAACTTGATCCCTCCGCCATGAGCCAAACCGCCACCCATCGCGAAGTCGCCAACCGCGGCCTGCTGGTCGTGTCGGTGATGCTGGCGACACTGATGCAGGCGTTGGATACGACCATCGCCAACGTCGCGCTGCCGAACATGCAGGGCTCGCTGTCGGCGACGCAGGACCAGATTTCCTGGGTGCTCACCTCGTACATCGTCGCCGCCGCAATCGCCACGCCGGCGACCGGCTGGCTGTCCTCGGTGCTGGGTCGGCGCCGCCTGCTGCTGATCGCGATCGGCGGCTTCACGCTCGCTTCGGTGCTGTGCGGCATCGCCACCGACATCACCGAGATGGTCGCCTTCCGCCTGTTGCAGGGCCTGTTCGGTGCCGCGCTCGTGCCGGTCTCGCAGTCGACGCTGCTCGACGTGTTTCCGCGCGAAAAACACGGCGCGGCGATGGCGATGTGGGGCATGGGGGTGATGATCGGCCCGATTCTCGGTCCGCCGCTGGGCGGCTGGCTTACCGACGCCTACAGCTGGCATTGGGTGTTCCTGATCAACGTGCCGATCGGCATTCTCGGCCTGCTCGGCGTCGCCGCAAGCCTGCCGACCGACGAGCACAAGCCGTCGCGTTTCGACTGGCGCGGCTTTTCCTTCCTCGCCATCGGCATCGGCGCTTTGCAGCTGATGCTCGACCGCGGCGAGCTGAAGGACTGGTTCGGTGCGACCGAGATCCAGATCGAAACGGCGCTGGCCGTGCTCGGCTTCTATCTGTACGGCGTGCACTGGTACACGAGCAAGAAGTCGTTCCTCGACCTCGGCCTGTTCCGCGATCGCAACTTCCTCGCCAGCAACATCTTCATCTTCGTGCTCGGCGTCGTGCTGTTCGCGACGATGGCGCTGCTGCCGCCGTTCCTGCAAAACCTGATGAACTATCCGGTAGTCACGACCGGCCTGCTGCTCGCACCGCGCGGCATCGGCACGTTGATTGCGATGATGGTCGTCGGCCGGCTGCTGGCGCGCGGCGCCGATGCGCGCCTGCTTGCCGGCATCGGCATGTCGCTGACGGCGTATTCGCTGTGGCAGATGGCAAGCTGGGGCCCCGACGTGCCACAAGCGGCCATCGTCATCTGCGGCGTCATCCAGGGCCTGGGCCTCGGCCTGGTATTCGTGCCGATTTCGACGGTCGCGTATTCGACGTTGCCGATCTCGACGCGCACCGAGGCGGCCGGCATCTTCAGCCTGATGCGCAATATCGGTTCGAGCGTGGGCATTTCCATCGTCATGACCCTGCTGTCACGCGGCACACAAATCAATCACGCCGAACTGGCCGAGCGCATCACCGCATTCGATCCCGCGGCCGCGCACCTGGCGACGACGATGCATCTGCCGCAGGCCGCCGCGCTCGCCGCGCTCAACGCCCAGGTCACGCGCCAGGCCTCGGCGATAGCTTTTCTCAACGATTTCTGGATGATGATGATCATGACCGTCATCGCCATCCCGCTGTTGCTGCTGCTGCGCCCGGTGAAACAGACGCGCGCACCGGCGATCGTGGCCGACCACTGATGCACAAGCATCCGCCACCGGTGCCGCGCCCGCCGCGCGTACCCGCGCCGGCCGCCGAAGCGCCACGCGAGGCGCCCGTACGCCGCAGCAGCGATGAAATGCGCGTCTACGGGCTCAACGCCTGCCTCGCGATTTTTCAGCGCCGCCCCGACGACGTGCGCAAGGTCTATCTGAGCGAAGCGCGCCTCGGCGCGCTCAAGGCGGTGCTGGCCTGGTGCGTCGAGCGCCGCCTCGGTTACCGCGTCGTCGAAAACGCCGATCTCGATAAGCTGACGCAGAGCCAGCATCACGAAGGCGTGTGCTTCGAGGTGCGCCGGCGTCCACTTTTATCACTTTCCACTCTGCTGCAACGCTTGCCGCCGCCGAAGCCGGCGCTCCTGGTCTGGCTCGACGGCGTCGGCAATCCGCACAATTTCGGCGCCGTGCTGCGCAGCGCCGCGAACTTCGGCGTCAAAGGCCTGATCCTGCCGCGCGAATCCGCGCTCAACGTCTCCGGTGCCGCGCTGCGCGTGGCCGAGGGCGGCGCCGAGGCGGTGCCGATCGCGCAGACCGCACCGGGCGAGGACGTATTCGGCGCGTTGCGCAATGCCGAGATCGAAGTTGCCGCGACCGTGCCGCGAGCTGGAGAATCGCTATACGCCGCGGCGCTGCCGAGCCGTCTGGTGTTCGTGCTCGGCGCGGAAGGCAGCGGCGTGCGCCAGGCGCTCGTCGACCGTGCCGGGCGCCATCTGACGATACCGGGCAGCGGCGCGGTCGAAAGCCTCAACGTCGCCGCGAGCGCGGCCGTGCTGTTCGGCGAATACTATCGCCAGCAGTCAGCTGCCGCGGAACGGAAGAATTTCCGCAAGCGCTAGCGTCGCTGCTGCAACCTGACCATCCGCTGCCCACGTCATCCCGCGGCACGAGGTGAACGTTCGTCGCAGCTTACCCGTCAGCTCTTCGCCCTGAGCACGTCGCGGATTTCGGTCAGCAGCGTGACCTCGGCGCTCGGCGGCGCGGGCACCGCTTCCTGCTTGTGGCTCAGGCGGTTCATCAGCTTGACGACGAGGAAGATCGCGATGGCGACGATGACGAACTGAAGGACGGTATTGAGGAACACGCCGTACTTGATGATCGCACCGCCGGTGACGACGCCTTTTGCGTCGGCGATCGGAGTGCCGATCTTCAGTACGAGATCGGCGAAATCGATGCCGCCGATCAACACGCCGATCGGCGGCATGATGATGTTGTCGACGAGCGACGAGACGATCTTGCCGAATGCCGCGCCGATGACTACGCCGACAGCCAGGTCGACCACGTTGCCGCGCAGTGCAAATGCCTTGAACTCGCTGAAGAAACTCATTGCTTGCCTCCCGTTGTCAACGCTCGCAGTGTCCCGGTCAATCCCGTGACAGCGACCCTAATCTAACCGAAGCAGCTGCCGTCGGCGTAACGGCTACATGATCGTGCCGCGCAGCTCGGCGATGCCCTCGAGCCGCGCGATAAAACGGTCGCCCGGCTTCAGCGCGGCCACGCCGGCGGGCGTGCCGGTGAAGATCAGGTCGCCGGCGTGCAGTTCGAACAGCTTCGACAGCTCATGGACGATGTCGGCAACACTGAAGATCATTTCGGCGATGTCCGTGTTCTGGCGGATCGCTCCGTTCACTTCCAGCGTCAGCTGCGCGTGCTGCGGATGGCCGACTTCGCTCGCGCGGCGCAGCGCCGACAGCGGTGCCGAGCGGTCGAACGCCTTGGCTGTGTCCCATGGCAGGCCCTTGCTCTTCGCCGCGGCCTGCAGATCGCGGCGCGTCAGGTCGAGACCGACGCCGTAGCCGTAGACATGCCGCAGCGCATTGGCCGGGGCGATGTCGACCCCGCCGGACTGCAGTGCCACGACCATTTCGACCTCGTGATGCAGGTCGCTGGTCGCCGGTGGATAGGGAATGTTCGAGCGGTCGGCGACGACCGCGTCGGCCGGCTTGCAGAAGAACACCGGCGCGACGCGATCGACGGCCATGCCCATTTCGCGCGCATGTTCGGCGTAGTTGCGGCCGATGCAGTAGATGCGATGCACCGGAAAGCGTTGCTCGCTGCCGGCGATCGCTACCGAGGGGGTCAGTGCCGGCGGAAACAGGAACGTCATGAGGATTCCCTTGAGGCGGATCGAAAGCCGAAAGATAGCGGTCCGGCGGCCCGTTGCCAATTTTGCCGACTCGCCCGATCTGACACCTGTCACCCGCAACCGGTGACCATTGGCCCTGGATTGCAACGTCGCGGAAAGCCAGTCTATGGCAAACTGGGAGGCTAGGGGTCGCGGTCATCATGGGTGTCATGGAAAATTCGGAACTGCTGAAGGAACTGCGTATCGATCGTGGCGCGGCCGAGCCGCCGTCACGTGGGCCGCTATGGCTCGGGCTCGGCATCGTCGCATTGCTGGCAGTCGGCGTGGGCGCTTGGTTTGCCTTTTCCGGCCCCTCGGCGGTACCGGTGCGCACTGCCATTGCGCAGTCGATGCCGGCCACCGGTGCCGGCGCCTCCGTGCTCGATGCGACGGGCTACGTGACCGCACGCCGCTCGGCGACGGTATCGGCGCAGATCACCGGCACGCTGACCGACGTCTTGATCGAAGAGGGCGACCACGTCAAGGACGGCCAGGTCCTCGCCCGCCTCGACGACACCGCGCAGAGGGCGCAGCTGGCGCAGGCACAGGCCCAGCTGCACGCGGCCCAGGCGACGCTCGTGCAATGGCAGTCGCAACTCGATCAGGCCAAGCGCGACTGGAAGCGGGCCGACGACATGGTCGGCCGCAAACTCGTCTCGGAGCAGGCGGTCGAGCAGGCACACACACAGGTCGATACGCTCTCGGCGCAACTGGCGACGCAGCGCCGCACGATCGAACTCGGCGAAGCCGCCGTGCGTTCCGCAGAAGTGCAGCTGGGCTATTGCACCGTGCGCGCGCCGTTCACCGGCGTCGTCATCGCCAAGGCCGCGCAGGTCGGCGAGATCGTTTCGCCGTTGTCGGCCGGCGGCGGCTTCACGCGCACCGGCGTCGGCACGATCGTCGACATGGATTCGCTCGAAGTCGAAGTCGACGTCAACGAGGCCTACATCGGCCGCGTCGTCGCCGGCAATCCGGTCGATGCGGTGCTCAATGCCTACCCGGACTGGAAGATCCCGTCGCACGTGATCGCGATCATCCCGACCGCGGACCGCTCGAAGGCGACCGTGAAGGTGCGCATCGGCCTGGATCAGAAGGACCCGCGCATCGTGCCCGACATGGGGGTACGCGTTTCGTTTCTCGAGGAAAAGAAGCCAGCGCCCCAGGCGCAACAACAGGCGCCACGCGGCGTGCTGGTGCCGGGCGGCGCGCTGCGCAAGGACGGCGACAAGGATATCGTGTTCGTCGTCAAGGAAGGCAAGGCACAGCGGCGGGCGGTGTCCGTCGGCGGCAACGTCGGCGAGTCGCGCCAGCTGCTCGCGGGCGTCGCCGCGGGTGAGACGGTTGTCCTCGAGGCTCCGCCGGAACTCAAGGATGGCGCAAAGGTGGATGCAAGACTCTAGTATTTCCCGTTCGCCCTGAGCGTAGGCGCGTAGCGCCGAAGTCGAAGGGCTCGCAGCAAGCGCTCGACTGCGCCTGCTGTGCAAAGGCTTCGCTCGGCGCGAACGGTTTGAATCTGACCCGAAGCCCAGCGCTGTCGAAAATCGGATTCTTCGTTCGTCGTTCCAGCATTACAGTTGATTTGTCTGCCAAGCGAGGTTCACATGTCCGAGTCGATGGTCCAGATCCGCAACGTCACCAAGGTCTACGAACGCGGCAAGCAGAAGGTCGAGGTCCTGCACGGCCTAACGCTCGATATTTCGAAAGGCGATTTCGTCGCGTTGATGGGGCCGTCGGGCTCCGGCAAGACGACGCTGCTGAACCTGATCGGCGGTCTCGACCAGCCGACCGCGGGCGAGATCAGCGTCGGCGGCAGCCGCATCGACAAGCTCAAGAGCGGTGCGCTGGCGCAGTGGCGCGCGCACAACGTCGGCTTCGTGTTCCAGTTCTACAACCTGATGCCGGTGCTGACAGCCGAGGGCAATGTCGAACTGCCGCTGCTGCTGACCAAGCTGTCGTCGGCGCAACGCAAGAAGAATGTGGCCGTCGCCCTGCAGGTGGTCGGTCTCTCCGACCGCGCCAAGCACAAGCCGAAGGAACTCTCCGGCGGCCAGGAGCAGCGCGTCGCGATTGCGCGCGCCCTCGTCTCCGATCCGCAACTGCTGGTCTGCGACGAACCGACCGGTGACCTCGACCGCAAGACGGCAGACGAAATCCTCGGCCTGCTGCAGGTGCTCAACCGCGAACATGGCAAGACCATCGTCATGGTGACGCACGATCCGAAGGCAGCCGAATTCGCGCGACGTACGTTGCATCTGGAGAAAGGCACGCTGGTCGAACAGGCAGCGTGAGAGCCGTGAATCGGGAATCGGGAATCGCAAGAGAAGTACTCGCCATGTTCACACGATCCCCGATCCTGGATTCCGAAAGATGGTTTTTGCCGATTTCCCACTCCCTATTTTCGATTCCCATCTCATGACCAAGACCGGATTCGTCATCGCGAACCTGTTTCGCAAGAAAACGCGCACGACGCTGACGCTGCTGTCGGTGATCATGGCGTTCCTGTTGTTCGGCCTGCTGCAGTCGGTCAACCACATCTTCGACGCCGGCCCGAATTTTCTCGGCGCTGCGCGGCTGATGACGCAGGCGCGCGTGTCGTTCACCTCACCGCTGCCGATCTCGATGGTGCCCAAGCTCGAGGCGATTCCGGGCGTGACGCGCGTCGCCTACTCGCAATGGTTCGGCGGCATCTGGCAGGAAAACACCCAGCTGTTCATGTTTTCCGTCGATCCGCAGCGTCATCACGATGCCTATCCGGAATTGGTGATGCCGGAGAATCAGTGGAAGGCGTTCGAGAACACGCGTACCGGCATCATCGCCGGCAAGCTCGTCGCCGAAAAGTACGGCTGGAAGATCGGCCAGAAGATTCCGATTTCGTCGAACATCTTTCCGCAGAAGAACGGCAGCAAGGCCTGGACCTTCGACCTCGTCGGCATCTATGACGGCAAGGACGAGGACTGGAAGAAGCGCGCGTTGAACGTCTACCTCCAGCACGACTACTTCGACGAAGCCAACCAGTTCAACATGAAGGGCCGCACCAATTTCTTCATCCTCAAGATTGCCGACAGCAATCAGGCGCAGCAGATTGCGCAGACCGTCGATGCGATGTTCGAGAACTCGCCCGACGAGACCAAGACGCAGACCGAGAAGGATTTCAACCTGAGCTTCGTCAAGCAGATCGGCGATATCGGCCTGATCGTGCGCTGGATCCTGTTCGCCGTGTTCTTCACGCTGCTGCTCGTCGTCGGCAACACGATGGCGCAGAGCGTGCGCGAACGCGTGCCGGAACTGGCCGTGCTCAAGACATTGGGGTTCACGGACGGCAGCGTGCTCGGCTTCGTGCTGGCCGAAGCCGTCGCGATGTGCGCGATTGGCGGACTGATCGGCCTGGGCTTCGCGACGTTGCTCGGCGCGATCGTCGAGAAGGGCAGCGGCGGGCAGTTCCAGCTCAGCGTCGGCGGCTATGTATGGGCGATCGGCCTGGCGACGATCGCATTCATGAGCATTGCCGTCGGCCTGCTGCCGGCACTGCGCGCGCAGCGACTGAAGATCGTCGACGCGCTGGCTGGACGTTGAAGAGAAGGAAGAACCATGTTGACGCAAACGACCGCAATCACCAGCCTCAATCTGAAAAGCATCCCGGAACGATGGGGACCGTCACTGGTCATCGTCATCGGCCTGGCCGGCGTCGTCGCCGTGTTCACCGCGTTGCTGGCGATGGCCGTCGGCTTCGAGAGCACGCTGAAATCGACGGGCCGCACGGACGTTGCGCTGATCATGCGCGGCGGTTCCGACGCCGAACTCAACTCCGGCCTCGGCCGCGATATCGGCACCCTGATCAAGCAGTCGCCCGGCATTCGCAAGGACGATGACGGGCAGCCGCTCGCCTCGGCCGAGATGATGTTCATCGCCGAACTGGCGAAGAAGGGCGACCGCACCGGTTCGAACGTGACCGTGCGCGGCATCGAGCCCAAGGGCATGAAGCTGCGGCCACAGTTGAAGATCGTCGAGGGACGCATGTTCGGCAGCGGCCTGCGCGAACTGATCGTCGGCCGCGGCGTCACGCGGCAGTTCGAGGGCGCAAAGATCGGCCAGACGCTGCGCATGCGCGGTTCGGAGTGGGCCGTCGTCGGCGTGTTCGAGTCCGGCGATGCGAACGACAGCGAGCTTTGGTGCGACGTCGAAGTCGCGATGACGACATTCAATCGCCAGGGCTACAGTTCCGTGCGCGCGGAACTCGATGGCCCGTCCGCGATGACGACGCTCAAAGATGCACTGAGCGCCGATCCGCGTTTCGCCGTCGATGTGGCGAGCGAACTGGACTATTACAGCGGGCAGACGCGGCAGTTCCGGCAGCAGATCGGCTTTCTCGCCGGCGTGGTCACGTTCATCATGGCGCTCGGCGCGGTCTTCGCCGCGCTCAACAGCATGTATGCCGCGGTCGCGGCGCGTTCGCGCGAGATAGCCACGCTGCGCGCAATCGGCTTCGGCGGCATGCCGGTGGTGCTGTCGGTGATGATCGAATCGCTCGTGCTCGCGCTCATCGGCGGCGCGATCGGCGCGGCGATCGCTTATGCGCTGTTCAACGGCTTCTCGGTGTCGACGCTGGGGCAGAACTTCACCCAGGTCGTGTTCGCCTTCAAGGTAACACCCGGGCTGGTCGTGCGCGGCCTGATCATCGCCGTGATCATCGGCATGTTCGGTGGCCTGCTGCCGGCGATTCGCGCGGCCCGCATGCCGGTGACGACGGCGCTCAGGGAGCTGTGAGGAATCAGGAGTGGGGAGTGGCTGGCTCTCTCAATTTGGCCGTCATTCCCGTCGCAAGCGGGAATCCATGTTGATCTTTCGTCAGACCCTGAGTCCCTGAACAAGCAGACGGATGCGGTGAACCCAGGGCAGCGCCGGGCCGGACCTGCGGGCGTAACCGCTATTTGCCGATCAGAACATCCGATGCCTTGATGATGGCAACGGCCGCGTCGCCGCGTTTGAGTGCGAGATCGTCGACGGCTTCGTTCGTGATCGACGACGTAATGATGATGCCGTTGCCAACATCGAGGCGAACGTGAGCGATGGTCTGCCCCTTGAACACCTCGATGACGGTGCCCTTGATCTGATTGCGCGCACTGAGTTTCATCAGTGTCCTCCAACTACCCCGTGACCCCGAATACCCTTCCGCGAGCGGCGGTCGTCGCAACTCCCCAGTCAACCCGAAACCGCCTTCGCTCTCAGCCCAAGCCCTGATCTTCAGGGCATTACTGGCGGATGGTACTCCAGCGTCAACCCGAACGCCCACAGCAGCACCAGCACCAGCGGCAAATGCACCAGCAGCTGCAGAAACGTGAAACCGACGATGTCACGCGCCTTGAGTCCGAGCACGCCGAGCAGCGGCAGCATCCAGAACGGGTTGATCAGGTTCGGCAGCGCCTCTGCCGCATTGTATATTTGTACCGCCCAACCCAGATGGTAGTGGAGGTCGTTCGCCGCCTGCATCACGTAGGGCGCTTCGATCACCCACTTGCCGCCGCCGGACGGCACGAAGAAGCCGAGGACCGCCGAATAGATGCCGATGACGAAAGCGTAGGTGTCGGTCGAGGCCAGGCGCACGAACAACGACGACAGCTCCTGCGCCACGGTCTGGCCGCCGGCTCCCTTGGCCGTTGTCAGGATCGTCGCAATGCCGCCGTAGAGCGGAAACTGGATCAGCACGCCGGTCGTGCTCGGCACGGCGCGTGCGACTGCGTCGAGGAAGCTGCGCGGGCGCCAGTGCAACAGCAGGCCCGCCATCAGGAAGATGAAGTTGTAGGTGTTGAGATTGGCGATCGCGACATACCAGGCCTTGGTCGCGAATTCATGGATGAGCCAGCCGAGGCCGAGCAGCGCGATCAGGATCGAAAGCAACGGACTTTGCTCGAACCAGTCGCTTGGCCGCCGGAATTGCGGCAACGTGCGCATCGCGACCGTTTCCTTCTCGATGTAGCTGCCCGCGGTCTGCGCTTCGTTTTCGCCCGGCGCCGACCACCAGGCGATCAGCATCGACACGACGAACAGGATCACGGTAAGGCCGATCGACTGCCACAGGAAGATGGTTTCGGTGAACGGGATCACGCCCGTTATGGCAAGTAACGGTTTCGGAATGCTCGCCGGATTGGCCTGCAGCTGCGCGGCCGACGACGACAGCCCCATGGCCCAGGTCGCACCGAGGCCGAGATAAGCAGCGGCGCCGGCGGCACGGTAATCCATTTTCAGGTCGTCGCGCCGCGCCAGCGCACGTACAAGCAGACCGCCGAACACGAGGCTGAAGCCCCAGTTCAGCAGCGAGGCGAGCATCGAGATCAGGGCGACAAAAGCCACGGCGCCGCGGCCGTTGCGCGGCCATGCGGCCAGCCGGTCGATCAACTTCGCCACGATCGGCGCCGTCGCGACGACGTAACCGCCGATCACGATGAAGGCCATCTGCATCGTGAACGGAATCAGGCTCCAGAAACCTTCGCCGAACGCGACCGCGACATCGGCCGGAGAGGCGCGCAGCGCCAGTGCCCCCAAGGCGACGATGACGACTGCCAGGGCGGCGAACACGTAGGCATCGGGGAACCAGCGTTCCGCCCATGCCGACAGGCGCAGGGCAGTGCGTGCGAGTGCGGAACTCGCCGAACCCGCGGTCGGTGTCGTCGTTTCCATCGTCTGCTCCGGCACGAATGAGGTCGCCTGGGCAGTGTGCGCAAGCGGGCCGGTACTGCGCAAGGCAAAACGCGGCGACGCGGTACCCGGCGGGCTAAGACTTTGGTCGATGGTGCCCGTGTGCCAAGGTGCGGTGCGGGGATGGTTCAGCAGGAACAGCCCGCCGAGCGCAGTCGGCGCAGCGGCGAAAATTGAAGCGTATGCGCACCGCTGAGGGTCAGTATCGGGCCAGGGCGCAATCGCCGCGAGTTCAATCAGCGCCGCGCCCTGGCCAGCGTGATTGTCGCCACGCCGGCGAGAATCACCGCCATGCCGACCAGATCGAGCATGCGTACCGATTCGCCGGCGAACAGCACGCCGATCAACACGGCGACCGGCGGATTGACGTAGGCATAGCTCGTCGCCAAGGCCGGCCGCACGTGGTGCAGCAGGTAGATGTAGGCGCTGAAGCCGACGATGGATCCGAAAGCGAGCAGGTACGCGAGTGCGGCCACGGTCTCGGCATGCAGCGCGACGACGCGTTCCTGCGTGAGCAAGGCGACGATGCCGAGCGCCACGCTGCCGCACAGCATCTGCGCGGCCGTGCTCATGGCCGGATGCGGCATGTCGCGGCGGCGGCTCCAGACCGAGCCGTAGGCCCAGGTTGCGGCGGCACCGAGCAAGGCCAGCGCACCCAGTGGCGAACCGCTCAGGTCGCCGCCGAAATTCAGCACGACGACACCGACGAAGCCGACGATCAGGCCGACCCACTCGACACCGCTCGGCCACTGCCGGTACATGCCGGCAAAGAGTGCGGCGAACAGCGGCATGCTGGCGACCGCGACCGCGGCGAGTCCGGAAGCGACCGTTTGCTCCGCATAGCAGACGAGACCGTTGCCGAAGCCGAGCAGCAGCGTGCCGGTGACCGCGCAATTGAACCATTGCTGGCGCGTCGGCGCGGCGATGCCGCGCCAGCGCAGCACGACGAACATCAGCACGCCAGCGATCAGGAAGCGGATCGCGCCCATCAGGAATGGTGGAAAATCGACCAGCGCGATGCGGATCGCCAGGTACGTCGAGCCCCAGATCAGGTACACGCCGATCAGCGAAAGCGCAATCAGCATGCGCGGCGACAACGCGCCGGCATTGGCGGAGTCGGATGTCGGACTGACTGCAGCGTTCATTGGCTCACGCACCGGCTGTTCATGTGCTCGAAATCGAGTTCGACTTCAGCGCGTTCAAGGGGCCAGCCGCGTCGATGCCTGGCCGAACACGTAGCGCCAGCCGCTCTTCGTGCGCGCATACGTGTCGCTGAACCACAGCTTGTAATCGTAGTCGCCGTCCTTGTTCGAACCCTTGATCCACAGCAGTGCGGTAACTACCGCCGTGTCGCCCCATACGCGCACGGTTTGCTCGGAATCTTCCTGATGCTCGTAGGTCTCGCTCTTGTCGCGCGCCGATTTCAGCAGGTCGGCCTTGCTGTACGTCTTGCCCTTGCCGGTGACGAGCACGAAATCGTCGGCGAGGATGCTGTCCATCGTTGCCGCATCGTTGGCCTTGACCGCGGCCTGATATTTGGTGTCGAGCGCCGCGACCGCAGCGCGATCCTGCTCAGGGGTCGCGTGCGCTTGAAGCGCGAACGCGAGCAGCAGGCAGGTGACCGCAAAAGCCTTGCGCAGGAAGTGCATGGGAGGCTCCGGATTTGCTTTTCGGTGGCGCCCGGCACAGCAGGCGCCTGGGGCGCGCACGACGGGGCATGTTCCGTCAATGTAGCCAGCCATGCGGCGTGACAACAGCGCCACTGGTCATGCACTGCGCGGAGCCACCTTCACCGCCTCGTGGCTCTGCCCCTGATCCGCGTGTTTTTGCCAGCTGATCCGCGTCGATCCGCATCCGCCGCTTGCGTCCGGTCGGAAGCCGATCAGGCGCTGCGCCGGCTTTCGCGCGCGAGCAGGTCCTGCTTGCGCGCGATGCCCCAGCGATAGCCGCCGAGTGAGCCGTCTTCGCGGATCACGCGATGGCAGGGCACGACCACGGCGAGCCGGTTGCGCGCACAGGCGTTGGCGACCGCGCGCACCGAGCGCGGCGCGCCGATTGCGGCAGCGATGTCGGAATAGCTGCGCGTGCTGCCGCGCGGAATCTTCTGCAGTGCCTGCCAGACGCGCCACTGGAATGCGGTTGCGTGGATGTCGAGCGGCGGCATGGGCGCCGTCTCGCCGCCGGCTGCGCCGCCGATGTCGGCTTGCACGCGAGCCACGACCGCTGCGAGCCACTCGTCGCGGCCGGCATCGACGCGCTCGATCGATGCCTTCGGAAACTCGTCGCGCAGGCCGGCAAGCAGCGTGGCGTCATCGTTGCCCAGTGCAACCGAACAGATGCCGCGCTCAGTCGCCGCAACCAGCAGGCGGCCAAGTGGAATTTTAAGCGTTGTATACCGAAGCGCGACGCCGGCAGCACCATGGCGATAGGTCGCCGGCGTCATGCCCAGCAGCTGCCCGGTCTTCTCATAGACGCGGCTGCCGGAGCCGTAACCGGCGTCGTAGATCGCATCGGTGACGCGCGGCGCCGCGCGTAGCGCGGACTTCAGGTTCTTCAGGCGCAGCGACTGCGCGTATTCGGCCGGACTGACGCCGAAGCGTTTGCGGAACGCGCGCTGCAGGTGGCTTGCGCTCAAGCCAACGGCGCGGGCCAGCTCGTTCAGGCGTGGCGGGGCGTCCGCGGCATCGGCGATCAAGGCCAGTGCGCGCTCCAGCGGATCGATTTGCAGGTCAGTGGTTTTCGGCATTGCGGTCATGATGGCGATCTCCTTGCGCGCACACTAGTGCGCGGCGTGTATCGCCGCCATCCGTTTCTTGCTGCCAACAAGGCTGGGTTTGAGTTCCGGGTTACGGGAGTCGCGTCGCTTCTGCGTACAACCTGAAACCCGGAACCGCTCAGTGATTCAGCGGTGCGGTATCGTTGCGCAATACGACGAACTCACCTTCGAGCACACGCGGTTCGACATCGGTGGATTGCGCCGGATGCACCGGACCGGGATGCGTGCGCGTTATCGCGCGCACGATCGCGACAATGCTGCCGATGAAAGCAAACGCGAGCAGGGCAAAGAATCCGAACACGAGGATGCCGACCAG
>Ga0157375_10001260_pt1 | contig 21897 bp, 23 predicted proteins | sample M35metaG_FD_115311 | JGI IMG/M metagenome (GOLD analysis project Ga0157375, IMG submission 115311) | Miscanthus rhizosphere microbial communities from Kellogg Biological Station, Michigan, USA - M3-5 metaG | ecosystem: Host-associated > Plants > Roots > Rhizosphere > Soil | place: USA: Michigan... | reverse complement strand
TCACACTCAATTCCGTGTTTGGGGCCTCTTCAATGACCGTAAGTACGTAATCAAGGTTGTCATCACTTAGACCTTTGTTCATGGGGTAACAGCACTCGCCAATTCAGTTTTGCCATGGATTCAAGACAGGCTTGTCAGAAAGGCATATTGCCAGATGTGCTGCCGAAGGTCCGCTTAGGGTCGATTGCTGCCGTCGTGAGGGGCAGCAAGCGGCCACAAGCGGGCATTCGTGTTTTCACGCATGGCCCGACAACGGTTACTTTGCCCATTGCTATTCAATGGTACATACCGGCCACATGGCCACGGTCGACCAAGTAGGCTGCGGGATTACCTCCCCTTTCGGAGCTGTTTCGTAACCGTCCGGGCAATACATCCGTCGTTCGTTATTTGAGCTTCCTGATCAAGGTAGCCACCATCAATTCCAGGGTCCGAGTGGAAGCATCAACCCTTTCGTTCAAGGCCGTGATGACAGGGCTCACGTTCCGTATGTAACTGGCTAAAAAGAGCGCATCGATTGACTCAAGCGCATGAATGACTACCGATTCCTCTTTCGCTTCAAGCAGCCTTAACAGTATCTGCAACGCGTGTACATCATTGCAATCGGTGAGCGATTCGGCACATCGGCGCAGCCACACATCAGGCTTCACGACAATGGCGGATTCAAGTTCGCACCAGTCAGACGCGGTGAATTCAGAGACCTGAGCACCGGCAACATCAATGCCTTCATCCGACCAGTAGTCTTCAGAGTCGCATGAATGCAGAAACAACTCATATTCTTTGAACATCGCTCACCTATCAGAATTTTGAATGCGTCCGGCAAAGTCATCTAGCATAAGTTTGCTGCCTAGGCGAAACCTCAGGAACTCAGTCCCAAAAATGCACAACTAATGTTATGACAGGCCGTTAAGGGTTGGTAGCGGTCGCTTGTTAGCGTCCGTTCTTGGCTGGAAGCGGTCATTCGTTAGCGGCAGCTATCAGCCAAATACAGTCGCTCACGATCGTTTTACACCTTGTCACGCGCTTGGAATCGGGGAAATCCAAGTTACCGGAACCGGATTTTTTGGATTGGTTCTATCAAAGCCAAATTTGATTTCATAAACCTTTCCGGCTTCCAAATGAAAGTGAGGCCTGGACGTACCTTTTTTATTAAGAATTTGTCCCGCATTAATGCCCTCTACGGCGAAAACTTGCACGCCGGGTGGAGCAGTCCAAGCCGGGCCTCCCGCATCTTGAACTACAAAACCATGGGAAACTTCTACTTCAAACTCATGCAAACCTGGCGGGACGTAAAGTGAACCAAAGAACCCAATCGACAAGGTATAGGTGCTTTTTTGATCGACCGCATGAATTAACATGAGTCCGCCAGGAACCTGAGTCGGATGAACCAACGACGAGTGTTCTGGTGTTGTTATTCCATCGATCAAGACTGTCTTAGGCTCCGCGTAATTTGCGCAACCGCCGGTTAACAGAACAGCAGCCAGTATCATTGCTTTGGCAACGCCCACTGTTCGGGCTATAACATTAACGGCTTCCATGCTGTTGAACCTCTTTTGTTGGATGGCGTAAGGCTACTACACGTCCAGTCTTAACGCCTCTCACTTTACTAACCGGATGCTCCTGCTTTTACACGGTATGATCAGCGTCAGCTAGTAGCCGATTGCCGCCCTTCTCGGCAGGCAGCTATAGGTCGTTAGCGGTCATCCAAAAATGTCGACTAACATCCCGTCAAATCCCCTCTCACACCCCCACCACCTCCACCCCCCTAGACCGCCAAACAACCCCCAACACCATCAACAACCCCAACCCCGCCATCGCCGCCCCCGCCAGCGAAATCGCCGGATACCCCAACCCCGCATTAATCACCGCGCCCCCCAGCGCCGCGCCAATCGCATTCCCAAAATTAAACGCCCCAATGTTCACCGCCGAAGCCAGGTTAGGCGCGTCCTTGGCCGCTTCCATAACCCGCATCTGCAGCGGCGGCACCAATGCGAAGCTGGCGATGCCCCAGATCAGGATGGCGACGGCGGCCGGCAGTGGCCAGCGCATGAGGACGGTGAACGCCAGCAGGACCAGGATCAGCACGCTCAGCGAGACGATCAGGGTGCTGTCTATGGAGCGGTCGGCGGCTTTGCCACCCCAGAGGTTCCCAAGTGTCAGCCCTACACCGAACAGCACTAGCATGGCGGTGATGAAGGCGGTGGAGGCGTGGGTCTCGCTGCTGAGGATGGGGGCGATGTAGGTGAAGACGGTGAACATCGCGCCGGAGCCGACGACGGTAAGGGCCAGCGCGCCCAGCACCGGGCCACGGCACAGCACGCGGATTTCGGCCATTACACCCACGCTTGGCGGTGCCTTGAGATCTGGGAGGGCGAACCACAGCGCGGCCATGGCCACCACGCCGAGGCCGGTGATGCCCCAGAAGGCGGTGCGCCAACCGAACAGTTCGCCAAACCAGGCGGCCAATGGCACACCGCCAATGGTTGCGAGGGTGAGGCCCATAAACATGGCTGCAACCGCGCCCGCGCGTTTTTCCGGGGCGACCACGCTGGCGGCGACGATGGAGCCGACGCCAAAGAATGCGCCGTGGTTGAGTGAGGTCACCACCCTGGCGATCATCAGGCTGTAGTAGTCGGTCGCCAGGGCGGACATCAGGTTGCCGAGGGTGAAAATCGCCATGAGGCCGATCAGCAGATAGCGCCGGGGAATTTTGCCGGTGGTCAGGGTCATCAGCGGCGCGCCGAGCAGTACGCCGAGGGCGTAGGCGCTGACCAGCAAGCCCGCAGCGGGAATCGAAACGCCGAGGTCCGCAGCAATGCCCGGCAACATGCCCATGGGGGCGAATTCGGTAACGCCGATGCCGAAGGCACCGATGGCGAGTGCAACAAGGGGTGGATTGATACGCATGGAAGGCTCCTTATCTATGCCGCCAATGCTACGATCTCGCCTTTTAGGGCGGTAGATAGTGTTTTTGGCAATCACCTTTGCGTAAGGGGCACAAGTGGACTTCAACGGTCGATCAGGTGAAATGTTTGTGTTCGCCACCGTGGCGCAGGAAGGCAGCCTGTCGGCGGCCGCCCGTGCATTGGGGCTCACGCCCTCGGCGGTGAGTCGAATCATTGCGCGCGCCGAGCAGCGCCTCGGCACACGGCTGCTGTTGCGCACCACGCGGGCGATCACCTTCACCGCCGAGGGCGAAGCGTTTCTGCGCGGCGCGCGGCGCATTTTGGCGGACATGGATGAAGTCGAAGAGGCCATCGCCGACCAGGGCGTACCCCGGGGGCGATTGCGGGTCAGCGCCGCCCTTGGCCATGGGCGCATGTCCATCGTGCCGTTGGTGGCGGCCTTCAGCGAGCGCTACCCGAACATCGTCGTCGACCTCACCCTGGGCGACGAAGTGGTCGACATCCTCAGCGGCCAGGCCGACGTGGCGATACGTTTTGGCTACCTGCCCGACAGCCCGCTGACCGCGCGCAGGATCGGCGACACCGGCCAGGTGGTGGTGGCATCGCCCGAGTACCTGCAACGCCACGGCACCCCGCAGGAACCGGAAGACCTGCTACGGCACAACTGCCTTCGCTTCAACTTCCGGCGCGCGGAACCCAACTGGCCGTTTGCGCGCGACGGCAAGGAATTTTCCCTCAAGGTCAGCGGCAATATCGAATGCAGCAGTGGCGAAGCGCTGGCCCAGCTGGCGCGATTGGGCGCCGGCATTGCGCGTATCGGCGAGTTCACTGTCAGCGAGGACCTGCGCCGTGGCCAGCTGGTACCGCTGTTGCAAGCCTGCAACCCCGGCGACCGGGAGCCAATTCATGCGGTGTTTGTGGGTGGCCCCACGATGCCGGCGCGGGTGCGGTTGTTTGTGGATTTTTTGGTGGAGCATCATCGGATGTAGGTGGGAAAGTGGGCTGGTTCTTTCATGCGCGTAATCGACACATCGCAAGCAGCGCTAGTCCCAGTCCATTTTGATATTTTCTTGTTGCCGAAAAGCATCCAGTACGCCGTGATACTGCGACCTGTCGAAGGTCAGAGCGGGTATCGCATCGAACCAGTCGACCTTGGGCGGTTCCACGGTGACTAAATCTCTCAGCAAGCCAAATCGGGTCCACTGAACTTCATGTTCATGAGCGTATTGTTCGGCAACAATCACGGTACAGGTCAGGTCCAGGTCATCTGAGCAGACGAGCAAAGGGACCAAGGTCTTCCATCCAGGTGCAGTGGAATAGATCCTATCCCAGATAAGCAAAGTATCTTCCTCACAGTACAAACCGGAGTGGGCGGCGACGAGGTGAAGCTCGGCATTCGGGTTCTGCATCGGCAGCCATACTTCAAGAGGTACTCCGTCAATGGAGAAAGTCGGATAGAAGCCGCTGCTGTACTTGGATTTATGGCTCGCGATTGATAGCAGGTTGATCATTCCATTCCTCGGTTCGCTGAATTTCACACAGGCTACTTCTTGCGGTTCTGAATGTCTGTCGTTGGCTATAGATCAGCGCCCTGATTTCTCCGACTGACAAGCCTACGAGCCCGATGGCGGTGAGACTGGGACAACGTTTTGTCCCCGGCGCACTGAGCCAGGAGCGCTGTCAGTTCAAAGTTCAGTGGAAAGCCGCACGTGCTGGTTGTTCTGCCCCTGTTCAACCTGCAGGCGCGAGTATGCGCTCGCGCCTGCAGGCCTGAAATCATACTGACCGGGTCACTTGATCAAGTCGGGCCGAGTGGTCTTGAGCATCGCCGCGCTGACCGTGCCTTGAACCGAACAGGTGATCATGCCTTTGCTGGTCTTGGCCGCGTCTTGGGAGGCAGGTTCTACCAGCAATACCCGTTCTGCCGTATCGGTCACCAATTTGCCTGCATTGTCATCGCCGTTTTCCGGTACCCAAGCCGACTGCTTGTGCGACCAGATTTGCGCGCGGGCGTAAATCCCGTTGGCACTTTCCAGGTTGCTGCCCGGTACTTTGTTCAACGCGGTGTAAAGCTCATCGGGTGCCTGCTGTGTATAGAACCCCCAGCCAATGATGCGCGAGCCCATCAGGTCCTGGTCTTCGGCAAAAAAACCGGTCAACGCAACGCCGTCGAGAGTCACTGGAGTGTCAAACATCCAGCGCTGCCCCATGTCTGTTTTGGTGCCGCCACTCAGAGTAATCTTCCCGTTGTCCAGCGCACTGGGAATGCGCTCCTTCAGAACTGGCTGATTGACCACGGCAAAAGAGTTTTCGTCACAGGCGAGAAATGCTTGCAGTGCAGGCGTGGCAGCGAAGCTGCTGGTGCAAGTAACCAGCGCGGCGAAAGGGATGAACAGGTGGTTCCATTTCATAGATTTACTCCTAGCGTCAAAACGATGATCGTCTATACGGCACAGTGGGAACAAACGAGTCTTGGTGTGAGAGATGACGGCGTGAAGCCGGTGGTGGAAGGAGCAGGTTTCCTGTTAAACAGCCAGCGGTTGCTCGTGCAAGTCTTGCAGACCTCCAGTCATCGCCAGTGTGTCGGCAAGGAACGTGAGGACATGAGTCAGCGCTCTTTGAAATGCTTCCATCACTGCATGAGTGAGCAAAAGACCATAAAGGCTTGGCATTCGGGGAAAGCCGAGCTTCTTGGCTACACAAGATTCAACCCACCATCGGACAGCAGGATTTCACCGGTGAGATAGTCCGATGCAACCAACAGCGCAACGGCTTGGGCAATGTCTTCCGGGCTGGCCGCCCGGCGCATCGGTGAACGCTCTTTCCACAGTTGCTGCGCCTGAGTCCACTCTGCGGTCAGCGGTGTATCGACCAGCCCCGGGGCGACGGCGTTGACCCGGATGTCGGGCGCAAGTGAAACGGCGAGTAGCCGTGTCATATGATTCAAGGCCGCCTTCGTCGCGGAATAGGGAATCGATGCGCCTTTCGGGCGAACGCCCGCATGGGAGCTGATGTTGACGACACAGCCGGGTCGGCCGGAGCATGCCGAATCACGCAATGCGGCTTGCGCCTCGGCGATCAAACGAAAGGGCGCAATGACGTTCACTTCATAAAGTTCATGCCACACATCGGGCGTGGCAGCCGCCAAGTCTTCGTGCGCAATAACACGGCTGATGCCGGCGTTATTCACCAGAACATCCAACCGCCCCCAGGCCCCTGTGGCTTCGCGGATCAGTCGTGCTCTGTCTTCTTCAATAGCCAAATCAGCTTGCACATAAATGGCCGACCCGAGTTCGAGCGCCAGGCGCTGTCCGGCCTCTGCCGAACTACGCGAATGCAATACGATTGAATACCCTTCACTGGCAAGCCGGCGGGCAATGGCCACGCCGATGCCCGAAGTCGAGCCGGTAACCAGTGCGACGGGAGCCCGAGTCATCATGTGAGCCTTTAGGGGTTAAGGGTTTTACGACACTGCATGACCACTGATACCGGTTCTGCTCACGGTTGTGAAGGCCTGTTTTTGGCCGATTTCTGCCCTTCGTGAACGGCAGCTTCGGGTTGATTTACACCGGTCAGGCTCGGCCAGCGGACTGGTCAAATCCGATGCAAACGACTGGTCAAGTCGAATGCAAATGGATGGTCAAGTCCATGCAATTACTCAGCGGTGGCGAATGCTGAACTTCATGATCGCAACCCTGATCGACATCCGGCTCCGCAAAGACGCTCCCGAAAAATCATGCGCTGGCCAGGACGTCCGTCGAAGCAGCGAGATCCTTCTGAGTCGCGACCGCCGCTAACCGATCAGTCAACGCCTTGAAGAGGATGCCCCAAGAGTCGGAGCCTAGAACAATCCGTTTCGGTGCAGGTTCGTGATCGACACTGGCGAGGATTATTTCCGACATCTTCGCCGGGTCTCCGACAGGCTGGCGCGAGGTATCTTTGATCATCACATGCACCATCCCGGCCGGAGTGTCCTGGTAAGCAGCTAGAGGCTTACCGAGCTGTGCCCCCCCGAAACGGAAATTGGTGCGTGCGCTGCCGGGCTCGATAATCGTGACGCCAATGTTGAAGGGTGCAAGCTCGATGGACAAAGAATCCAGAAAACCCTCCAGCCCCCATTTGCTTGCGTGATAAAGCGAGCCACCGGGCAGCACTGCCTGCCCGCCGAACGTCGAAAGGCCGATGATTCGGCCACCCCCTTGCGCACGCAAGTGAGGCAAGGCCGCGCGAATCAACATGATTGGACCAATCAGGTTTGTCGCCAGTTGATGGTTGACCTGTTCATCACTCAGCTCTTCCGCTGCGCCAAACAAGCCATAGCCTGCATTGCTGACAATGACATCGATCTTGCCAAGCGCACCGAAAGCGTTGCTCACCACGTGTTGGATGCCGACGGTGTCCGTCATATCCAAGTGGGTGAGCCACAGTTGATCGCCATACTTGGCCTTGAGATCGCTCAGTGCTTCCATTTTGCGCGTGGTACCTGCCACCCGATCACCGCGGGCGAGCAATTGCTCTGTCATGACCCGGCCGAAACCGCTGTTGACGCCAGTAATAAACCAAGTGCGCTGTGTCATGGGTGCCCTTTTAGACGAGTAGTCGTTCAATGAGTCGGCCCATCGCAATCATCGCGAAGGGCGTGTTGTCCGGTGGCTCTCCCCCGGTACATCTGCAAGATAACGCTGTCACACCAGATTATTAATGCTTGATCCTCTGCATTACTTGCGTCATCGTCTGAGCATGCACAGCGACCCCCTTTCAGAGTTCCTGCATTTCGTGAACGCGCGATCCGTCATGTCCGGCGGACTGGTGGCAGGCGGTGCCTGGGCGATAGCCATCCCAGCGCCGGATACGGTCAAGTTCTGGGGGGTGGCTCGCGGCAGCTGCTGGCTCTCGTTCGATGACGAAGCGACGCCCATCCTGCTGGAGGAAGGTGATGTGTTTCTCTCTTCGAGGCCTCGCTCGCTCACCCTCGCCAGCGACCTTGGCGCACCGCGAGTGGACCTCGGCGATGTGATCAAGAATCGCGTAGGCGCAACGGTCCAGCTTGGCAGTGGTGATGACTGCTATGTGATCGTTGCAGGTGTGGAACTTAGCTCTGACTACGATCGGCTGTTTCTGGACGCCATCCCGGCAACCATTCACGTGCGGGGCACGTCGCGTCAGGCACTAAAACTTTCCTGGTTGATGGATGAACTTATCCAGGAGCGCGAAGACAATTCACCGGGCTCTGGCGTTGCCTCTGCACAGCTTGCCCACCTGATGTTCATCCAGACCCTGCGCGCTCATTTTGCTACCGAAGCCCCCCTGAGCCCGGGGTGGCTGAGGGCCGTGACCGACAAGCGTATTGCGCCGGCGCTTCGATTGATGCACGGCGATCCCGGCTATCCCTGGCAACTCGAAGCATTGGCGAAGGCAGCCGCCATGTCGCGAGCGACGTTCGCATTGCACTTCAAAACGGTCGCCGGCGTCGCGCCAATGAGCTACCTGACCCACTGGCGCATGCGACTCGCAGAGCGTGCACTGCGCGAGACGCGTGCCTCCATCGGGGACATTGGACGGTCTTTCGGTTATACATCCGAAAGTGCCTTCAGCAGCGCCTTCAAGCGCGTCACCGGCCGGTACCCTCTACATTTTCGACGACTAATGACGCAACAACAGGCTTGACCTTGAGTTCTGGGCCAAAGCGCCCTCGAGCCCTAGCAGGTGAGTGATGAGAGCCAGGTCAATCACCTGGCCCTCAGACAGGCACGCGTCGCAAAACCTTAAACCAACCCCCTCTTACCCGCATACGCGACCACCACTTGATTCAACGCAGCACTCAGCGTGCGTTCATCCGCACTGCCTAGCGCCACTTCAAGGCTGTCCATGTAGCCCAGCAGTTGGGACTTCACCTGATGGGCGAACTCCGGACTCACCTCCTGATCCTCGTAAAACAGCACGTAGGCACGACAAAATTCGCCGATCACAAAACACATCGCCGCCTGCTCGGGAACATTGCGGATGATCTGCTCGCACTGCACGCGCACGCGCTTGAAGGCGTCGGTGCCTGGCAGTGCCTGGCGGAACTCTTGGACCGCGGTTGAGAAATTCATTGGGACACTCCTTGAGCGTGATTAGCGATCGAATGACAGACGTTGACCAAGACTTTGCGGCGCGATTTCACGGCCATCCCAGACCCGCTGCCCGTTGACGAACGTGCCGACGATACTCGATGAGAAGGTACTGCCTTCGAACGGACTCCAGCCACATTTGGACAACACCTCAGCGCGCTGCACCGTATACGGCTGGCGGGGATCGACTAAGACCAAGTCCGCGGCAAACCCTTCACGCAGGAATCCGCGAGCGGCTACGTCGAACAGTTGCGCCGGGGCATGACAGACCGCCTCGACTACGCGTTCCAGCGTCAATTCACCCACGAATACCCGCTCCAACGCCACTTGCAGGGCGAACTGCACCAGCGGCACGCCGGAGGGTGCTTTCTGGTAAAGGTTGTTTTTCTCTTCCAGTAAATGCGGTGCGTGGTCGGTGGCCAACACGTCGATGCGTCCTTCGGACAGTGCCTGGACAATCGCCCGTCGATCGCGCTCGGACTTGACTGCCGGGTTGCATTTGAGCCGCATCCCCAAGCGCTGATAGTCGCTGTCGTTGAAGTGCAAAAAATGCACGCAGGTTTCGGCCGTAATGCGCTTATTCTTCAGTGGGCCGGGTTCGAACAGGTCCAGTTCTTCAGCGGTGGAAATGTGCAGCACATGCAGGCGTGCGTTGTGTTTGCGAGCCAGAGCAATGGCCAGGCGGCTTGACTTGATGCACGCCTCGCGGGAGCGAATCAACGGATGCAAACCTGCGGGGATACCCTCCCCGTAAGTGCCCAGGGCTTTTTGCAAGTTGTCTTCGATCATCGGCGAGTCTTCGCAGTGCGTGATGATCATCACAGGCGAGTCGCGGAAGATGCCGTTCAACACTTCAGGATCGTCTACCAGCATGTTGCCAGTGGACGCGCCCATGAACACTTTGACGCCCGGCGTGCTCTTGGGGTCGATGGCACGGATGGCCTCCAGGTTATCGTTGCTTGCGCCCATGTAGAACGCATAGTTGACCACCGACGATTGCGCCGCGATCGCATATTTGGCTTCCAGGGAATCGCGATCCAGCGCCGGCGGCCGGGTGTTCGGCATTTCCATGAAGCTGGTGATGCCGCCCGCCGCGCAAGCCCGGGATTCGCTGGCGATATCGGCCTTGTGGGTCATGCCCGGCTCGCGAAAGTGCACCTGATCGTCGATCATGCCTGGCAGCAGCCACAGCCCGGTGGCGTCGATCACTTCGTCCTCTGCGCGCGGTTCGATCGTCGGCGCAATCTGCGCGATCAAACCGTTCTCGATGCGCAGGTCGCTGCAAAAGCGCTGACCTTCGTTGACCAGCGTGGCATGGCGAATCAGCCAGGATTGAGATGAACGGGTCATAGCGTCAGCTCCTGCAGGGTGTGGTAAAGCACTTCGCTGGCCTCAATGAAATCGTCCAGCTGCATCGCCTCAAAAGGGTTGTGCGAACCGTGCTGATTACGGATGAAGAGCATGGCGCTGGGGATTCCGGCGTTGGCGAAAACCGCAGCGTCATGCCCCGCACCACTGGGTGTCAGGACCCCTTCCCATCCGTGCTCGCGGGTCATGCGCGCCAAGGCGTCGACCCACGGTTTATGCATGGCCGCCGGCTGCGTATCGATACGTTTGTCGAATTCGAAGCGCACCTGGCGTTGGCCCTCTATCTGGCGAATTTCGGCCAGGATCAAGGCATGGAAGGCTTCCAGCGTAGGTTGATGCAGGCTGCGGATTTCCAGGCTGAAGCTGACTTCGCCAGGGATCCGCGAGACCGCGTGATGGGCAGCGTTGGTGCCCAGGGTGCCGACCGTGACCACCAGATCGCGGCCGTTCTCCAGCCATTCGCCCCACAATCGATCAATGCGCGCGACCAGTTCGCTGACCGCAAACACCGAGTCGTGACGGTCCTCCCGGGACACCGCACCCGAGTGGCCGTCCTCGCCCAGACACCGCACCAGGTTGTGCCGCAGGTTGCCGCGAATACCGGGCACGACGCCGATGGCCTGGCCCATTTTCTCCAGGGACTCGGCCTGCTCGATGTGCACTTCCAGGTAGCCGGCGAACTGTTCGCGCTCGATCAGCCATTGCCGGCTGCGAATCGCGTCGAGATCGGCACCCACCGCCTGCATGGCCTCGCCGAGGGTCCGTTTACTGAAGCGATTGGTCAGCGTCAGATCGGCGACTGTCAGCCCGCCCATCAATGCCCGCGAGCCCATATAGGATTTGCCGAACCAGGCGCTCTCCTCACCCCGCAGGCCCAGCACCCGGGTGGGTCGTGGGGTTTGTACTTGCAACTGATCGAGGCGGCACAGGCACAACAGTCCGGCAACAACCCCGGCCAGGCCATCGTAGTTACCGCCCTGTGGCACCGAATCCAAGTGCGAACCGATCCAGATCGCCGGTTGGCCATCGTCATCGGCACGCTGGTAAATCACGTTGCCGGCGCGGTCTGCGTGGACGTGTAAACCATTGTCGAGGGCGAATTGCGACAGGTAGGCAATCGCGGCGTTTTCCCCGGCGCCATAGCTTTCGCGAGTGATGCCGATTTCCGGGTCACGGGACAGTTCGGCAATTTCGCTGAAGATCCGCTGCGCCTGCTGCTTCCAGAGAGTACTCATGGCAGTGCTCCAAACGCGGCGGCCGGGGAATCGTCAAGGCTGCCGATCAGCGAGCTCAAGCGGCTGATGCCTTTGCGCCGACAGAACACTTCCAGCTCATTGACCATCAGGTTCATGGTCTTGGGGTGAATGAACGTCGCGGTGCCGACCTGCACCGCCGTGGCGCCGGCGTAAATGAATTCCAACGCGTCATCGGCGGTGGCGATGCCGCCGCAACCAATTACCGGAATCTGCAAGGCCTTGGCGCATTGGTAGGTCAAACGCACCATCAATGGCTTGATCATCGCGCCGGAGATCCCGCCCATGAAATTGCCCAGGCGTGCCCTGCCCTTTTCGATGTCGATCGACAGCCCAAGCAAGGTGTTGCCGACGACCACCGCATCCGCGCCTTCGTCCTGGGCCCCAAGCGCAATATCGACGATCTCACCGCTGTTGGGGGTTAGCTTGACCCACAGCGGCAGCGAGGTGTTGGCGCGCATCAGCTTAACCACTTGCCGCGTGCTGTCGGCGTGCATGCCGAACGACTCACCGTGGGCTTCTAGGTTGGGGCAGGAAATATTCGCTTCAATGCCGGCAATGCCCGGTACATCGCTCAGGCGCGCGGCCAGCTCGGCAAAACCCTGGGCGGTTGGCGCGGAAATACTGACGATCAGCGGCGAATCGAAATCCCGATAAAACGGCACTACCTTATCGATGAACAGGTCCGCGCCTTTGCTCGGAATACCGATGGCATTCATCATGCCGTCCGCCAGTTCACAGACCCGGGGCATCGGGTTGCCCGTGCGTTTTTCGCTGGTGATAGTCTTAGTCACCAAGGCGCCCAGACCGTTGAAATCCAGCAGATGGGTCAACTCCTCGGCGAAGGTGCCCGAGGCCGGCATCACCGGGTTCTTCAGGCGCAGACCGCCAATGTTTACGCTTAGATCGATCATTCCAGCACCTCCTCCAGGTCGAACACCGGGCCTTCCAGACACACACGCTTGCCGATTTTCAAACCATCGACTTCAAACACATCGACGCAGCACTGGCACATGCCCAGGCCACAGACCATTTGCTGTTCCAGGGCGACTTGCCCGGCCAGCCCCAATTCGCCCGACAAGCGCTTGAGCAAACGGGTCAGGCGTTTGGAGCCACAGGTGAACAATGCGTTGCTGCCTTCGCGGGCAATCACCTCGCGCAACACGGATTCAATGTTTTCCAGGGAGCTGCTGCCATCCTCATCCAGGACGGCGATGACGTCAGCGCCCAGTGAGGCGAAACGCTCCCGGGACAGCAGGCTCTTTTCACTGCGGGCGCTGAGCACGGCGGTCAACTTGATGCCCAATGCGTGAGCCGCTTCGGCGAGTGGCGCCAAGGTCGCGAGGCCGACACCACGGGCCACGATGGTCATGTGCCGCCACTGCGGGTCGAGGTCGAAGCCCTTGCCCAACGGGCCGAGGATTTCCAGGGTTTGTCGTTCGGTCAGCGTTTCCAGGCCGAAGGTGCCCTTGCCCGTGACCTTGTACAGAAACTCGACCTGGCCACTCACCGGGCTGGCTTTATAGGTGCTCATCGGGCGGCGAAAAAAGGGTTTGTGCTCGCCTTCGCTGGGGCACAACAGGTTGAAAAATTGCCCTGGCTGCGAATGGCACGCCGCGCCATCGGCCTGCAGGACCAGGCGTTTGTATTCGTCGTTGACCCATTCGTTGGACAGCACCACCGCCAAGGTATCGTTCGGCGGGGTGACGGCGATGACCTTGCAGCAGCTGGAAATCCCGATCATTTTGAAAGCCCTCAATGTTTCTGTCTAATTTTTGATACAGGCGAGTCAAAAGAGAAGCGACGCCGCCCGTGTATCCGGCAGCGTCGTGGTTTTCTACTTCATTTAGACCTTGACTCTACGACATCAAAAAACACTTGTCTAATTATTGATACAGCATATGCACTACTTTTTTGGCATTACCACGCCGACTGACGCCTTACTTGGGTTGTGCTTCGAGGGGACTCGCCAACGGTACTTCACCGCTGTCGCCCTGGCTGCGCGGCAACAGGAACAGCGTGGCGGCCATGGCCAGCAGGTAAATCGACGCCAACAACATGATCGCCGCCGAGAACGAATACGCCAGGGCAATGGCGCCCACCACCAGCGGCCCGAAACCACCGACACCGCGTCCGACGTTAAACAGAACGTTCTGGGCCGTGGCCCGAACCTGGGACGGATAGAGATCGGAGATCAACGCACCGTAGCCGCCAATCATGCCATTGACGAAGATGCCCATCACCACGCCGGCAAACAGCATGCTGATCGGGTCAGTCAGGTTGGCGTAGATCAGCACCATGACCGCGGCGCTGGCCTGGTACAGCAAAAAGATCCGCCAGCGACCGAAGCGGTCGGCCAATTGGCCGAACAACCAAATGCCGAAGGCCATCCCCACCACCGTCGCCGCGGTCCACGTGCCGGACGCGGTCAGCGTGAAACCGAACTGACGCGACAGGTAACTGGGCATCCAGATCATGATTCCGTAGTAACCGAAGTTCTGCACTGAAGTCAGCACCATCACGCCGATGCTTGCCTTGGCAGTCGGCACATCCTTGAACAGTTGGCCGAAGCGCCGCGTAAAAGAAATCGGATTGACCGAAGCCTTGATGAACTCTTCTGGCTCACCCATGGTGTGGCGAATCACGAAGGACAGCAGCGCCGGTACCAGCCCGACCAGGAACATCCCGCGCCAACCGATATGCGGTAACAACAATGGCGTCAACAGTGCAGCCGCCAATACCCCAGCCTGCCAGCCCATGCCGACGTAGGAAGAAGCGCGATTGCGTTTGTTGGCGGGCCAGGTCTCGGCGATCAGCGCCATGCCAATGCCGAACTCACCGCCCAGGCCAAACCCGGCGAGGGTGCGGTAGGTCAGCAAATCCCAGTACCCCTGGGCCAACGCACATAAACCGGTAAACACGGAAAACACCAGGATGCACACGCTGAGCATCTTGACCCGGCCGTAGCAGTCGCTGAGCTGGCCGAACACCAGGCCACCGGCCACGGCGCCGAGCAAGGTCCAGGTCACCAGCGAACCGGCTTCGGAGGTGGTCAGCCCCAGGCCGAGGGTGATGGCTGGCAACATGAAACCGAGGATCAACAGGTCGAACCCGTCCATGGCATAACCGGTCACGCTGGCGATCAACGCCTTGCGCGGTGATGCGTCCGCCTTGGCGGTGCTTGAGTCGTTGTGAGTCTTCACACTCTTTACCTCTTATTGTTATCACGGGTTGAGGTGATGGCCGTGATCCGGCTTCACCACCTGACTCATCCCTGGAAGGAAACAGCGCCGTCCTTATCGCCTGGGCGATGGGCTGAGTCTACGAGCAAATGAGACAGCCTGTCTAATTATTGATACAACGCAGGCGAAAAATAACGATCTCCGGTCTACAGATGCCACTCCAGATTGATGGATAACGCATCGACGTCCGTGCCTGGCCCCTTCTCGTTGCCGAATTTGTTGCGCCAGTACTCGTAACCCGGACCAACCCAAAACACGTTTTTCTCGCCCCAGACCATCTGGCCGACATCCAGCATCAACGAAGTGCGCATCAGTTGCTCGGCGCCGGTGGGCTTGTTTTGGTAGTCGTCGCCCTTCTTGCTGCTGAAGGTGTAGTAACCCTGGAACTTGAGCGGCAGCGGGCCCGCCGTGAATGGCACGCCCCAGGTGAGATTGAACTGGAAGAACGGGTCGAACAGCAGGTCAGTGTGGTTGCCCGGTTTGCTGCACACGTCCAGGCCACAGTGGTTCCACTCCCGGGCGTAGAGCACGCTGGCATCGAGGAAACCGGCGGGCAAAGTAAACTTGAGCGTCGGGCCGAGCACCAACAAGCGCTTTTCCGAGGCGAACTCGTTGTTCTTGGTGTTGTAGTCGAACCCGGCAGTCAGCGCGACGTCCTTGACCGGGCCGAATGCCAGCGGCTTGTCGAAGAACTTGCCGTACTGCAGTTGGTTGCGATACGTCAGGTAAAACTCAGTGGCGCCGGTGCCGCCGCCCTTGGCCGGATCGTTGCGATCGGACTTGAACACGTCCAAATTGATGAAGTTCTGACCCAGCCGGTAGCTGCTGACATGAGTGATTTGCAGGATGTTCTTGGCCACATCCTTGGTTTTGCCCGGGTCGGTGTAGTGATCGCTGTAGCGATAGCCGATCAAGGTGTCGCTGAACCCCGGCGCAGCCAGTGCGCAAGGTGCCAGGACGGCCAGTGACAGCGCCACCAGCGCAGTTGCAACAGGTGAATGTCCCATCGTGTGTTCCTTATTTTTATAGATTTCAGGGCATAAGAGATCGCGCCGCCCTGGTCGGGAGCGACCGGATACAACAGCGTTTGATCAATATCGGAGGACGTGATTGTTGCCCGTCATCCCGTAGGCAAGCTCGGCACGGGGATTCGGAGTGGTATATACATGGACATAGCCGCACCATTTTTGTATTTTTTAGACGACAGAATATCTTTCGTCTAAATATTGATACAGCGAAGTCACAACGAGGTCAACCATTTCCTCGATCGAGTCGCCTCAACGGGGTGCGTTCTCGACTCTGGAAAGAATGGAGCAACACTCTTCACCCCACAGACACAGTGTTTCGGAGTTGCAGTGAACCAAATCGACTACCAGGCCATCGGTGAACGCCTTCGGGCCTACCGCATCGGTCGCCAATTGAACGCCGATCAGGTGGCCGAAAAACTCGATATCTCCCGGGCGGCGGTGTATCGCCTGGAGCTGGGCAAGATCGTCAAGCTCGAGACCCTGGAGCGCCTCGCGCAGTTGCTCAAGGTTTCATTGACCAGTCTGCTGGGCTCCGACACCGAATATTTCGATAATGCCCTGGGTTACTTCGAACGCATGCGCCAACTGGAAGCGCGTTCAATCAGCATCCAGTCGTACTTCGATCCCTTCTCCTATCTCCTGACGTCGCCCGCCTACACCGAGCTGTTCAAGACCATGCTCGACGAAGCCCGGCCGAAGGACTTCACCGCCAGCCAAGAGGCGATGCAAACGCAGATTCTGGAGATTCTCAACGAACGGAAAGCGATATTTTCCAAGCAGAAATTCGAAGTGCAATCGATCATCAGCCTGCGCCAGATCGAACGCTACCTGCACATCGGCCTAGTCGGGCGCCTCGACTTGCCACCGAGCGTAAGAATGGAACGGTCGCTCCTGGCCCGGCGCGAAATCGAAAACCTGATCGACAAAATCGGCAGCGAAGGCTCGCGGTTCACCATCTACCTGATCGACGAAACCCTGCCCAGCGCGACATTCCAGATCTTCGAGCAAGCCCACACCAGCTACGTCGCGGTCAGCCCCTATCGCCTCGGCGAACTGCCGAACATCCATACCGGCATCGCCACGGTGACTTCCTCCCCCGAAGCAGTGGCCATGTACAAATCCATGACCCGTGGGTTGCTTGAACGTGCGCATTCGGGTGAGGCGGCGAGAGATGAACTGAGCAAGTTGCTGGCGAAACTCTGAGCGGGCTCTCTATTTTCCAAATTTGGTCAAGCAGGCTCGGCGCCTGGGTGTGTGAGATGGCAGCACCAAACTGTTGACGGAAGCAGTCGGTAAACGCCTCAGGGGATGGTCGTTGGCCTTTCCAGCGTTTGATTTTTGCTGCCTGCTACTACCGTCAGCCTGGGGTCGTTAACAGTGGGTTACGAGCGGCAGCTCTCGGCCAAAAGCGGTCATCTAGGTTGATGATGCACCCGGATTGATTTTGTCTTCGACGTCAAATCTACTCAACAATTCGGCTCCATCCGAAACACCAAGAACCTGATCAATTGCGCATATTTTCTGGGTCGCACATTCGAGTTGAAAATCAGCGTTGCCGTATGCAGCTTCCGCCTCATTGTGGAGCGCATAGGCCAAATCGGCCGCGACACGGACGCTCATTGGAGCATCTACATCACTGCCCAGATAATCAGCAAGCAACGTCCTGATCTCTATTAGTGCAAGCGCGAGTAGCCTGGTTTGAGCAGTTTGCATAAAAGTATCCCGGATACTACAACGAATTTGCGAACGGATTTCGCGAGGTTATATAAGCTGTCAATTGTCAAAAGCGAAAGGCCGTTATGGGTCGATTGCGGTGGGCGGTGAAAAGCAGCAATCGGCCAAAAGCGGCCTCTCCCCCCCTCCGAGTCTCCTCTGCAAGAATCGGGAGGTCAGATGAGTGGAAGCTATAGCAAATAAATATATGATCTGCCTACAAAAGGAGACTCGATTCAGGCCTACGACTCTTCAATATCCACCGGTGTGACCAGAGGACGGCAGGGTGATAAGTGATTCGGATTTGGCCGAAATGGTTCCTTCCACGCTAACGGGTGTGACTGTCGGGATCGGTTCACAGGTCCTGCTTTTTGGTGATATCGCTAGCGTGTTAATTCAGTGCCCATTCGTCAGTGATATCAATAGGGTATGCAAGAGGGGACATGGTGAAGACGCTACTACAAGCCCTTTGATTTTTGAGTTTTTAAACCTCGATGTGGAAGCTTTTTCAATTGATAGTTTTGGGGTGTTGACCATCACCTTCAGTGCGAAAATGATCTTGAAAATCTTTCCTGAGAAAAACGGATTGGAGTCTTATGTCGTAAATACCCGGCGCGATATATTTCCCATCCTGGTGTGGTAGCCAGAAAGACGCGATGGCTCTCAGTAGCGAATACAGCACGAGCCCAGATATCGGCCAGAAGTCACTGGGGCAATCGCAGACACCAATGGATGTCCTGTATACAGACGGTCTTGGAGCCGCGACTCTGATTGCTCAAGCCTCAGGCTCCAAGTTACCTTTTCTGCTTCGAACACGCAGGCGCAGCTTACAAACCATGTCTACTTGCTATTCCGTTCAAATCACGCCAGAAGGACTTTTACCGGACTTCTATAGCATTGCTGAACATCTATGGGGAATCGGATGCAATGTTGACTCTGAGGGTGATTGCACGCGGTCGGATCGTCGCCAATGGACGGAGCTGACATTGTCGCTTCGCGGCACATCAGGAGAACGCATCGACATTGATCCGCTCTCGCTCAAGCCTCTAACCCTGGTAATCCGCTCATCGCACGCTACCCTCTGCCAAAGAGTGGCCGACTACATCGTATCTGTTTCCGGATGCATCGAACCCTGCCCACGTTGTGGGTCCCTCCAACACGTCAGATCGAAAGCAATGTTGATTGGAGCAGCAAGCCCGAAAAAACGCTTCGATGGGGAAGAAAAAGTCGGCTACCAACGCTTGGATCAGCTGGCAGTTTATGAATGTAAGCCCGCTCTCCTGAATGCATCACCGCTCGAGCAGCTAGTCGATGGTTTTTACTGCGATCATTGCGCAGTGGGGTTTGTAACAAGCGACCTTGTAAAAGATGTCGAACCATCGTGAGTGGCCGGATCTAGCCGTTAGTTAATTCTCACTCAAGGCAGCTTTAGGTCTATAGCGGCCTCGCGTGAATGACAGCTTCTGGCCGATAGCAGCCCATTCAGGCAGTGCCGTTATCACTGTTCTCTAATCCAGTTTACTGGTGCTGTGATAGAAATGCGTAAGGCTCGAAACCGCTGCCCTCCCCCCCCAAAAAAGTTGGGTGAACAGCCAAACATGCTGTCAGGCAAAGGCAAGTCGCTTCGAGATAACCCAGTAGGCATCCCAGGGCGCCTCCACTATCATCAGCACCCTCTGCGTTTGCACTAACCCAGGCGCGTCGAGCTGCCAATCCGGTAGCCGCAACCCTCGATTCCCCAAACTAATAGCCAATAACCGCCCTTCCTTGATGTCCCGACTCACCTGCTCCCGAGACTTACCTGCCAATCGCGCAAACTCTGGCACTGTCAAATTGGTAGGTGCTTCATATGCTGCCAGCATTGCAAGACGTTGCCGTTGTATCTCCGAAACAGGCGCCGCCATCACATTCCTCTCTGGCATCACTGCAACCGCATCGACACCTTCAACCACGTGAGCAGCCCTTTTCGGCTTAGACTCCACCTCATATATCAACGAGGCGGCATCTGCTGCCACTGCTCCAGCGACTGACACCGCCCCCTCCAACCGAATCGTCAGCGGCGAACTCGCCGCGTCATGCTTCCCCTGAGCCCAAAGGTCCAATCGGTTGGCCCAGCCCTGCATCATGGTCCGCCGCTGTTCCACATATCGGGCATGGTTATAGGTCGCACTCACCTGATCCGGATCAGCATGAGAAAGCTGCGCGTCAATCCAATTCTTGGGGTACCCGACCTCGTGCAGCGCAGTAGAAATTGTGGCGCGCATACCATGACCTGTTAACTGATCAGCCAAACCCATTCGATGCAGGGCATTGTTTAAGGTGTTTTCGCTGATGCGTAGCTGCAGGTTGCTGCGATGGGAGAAAAGAAAACGTTGTGCAGGTAAGACCTGATCAAGCATATAGCGCACGATTTCCAGTGCCTGCACCGAAAGCGGGACGATGTACGGAGGCACCTGACCACCAGCCCTACCCGGCTTGCGCATCTGCGCCTGGAGCTGTTTAACGACCTCCGGTGGAATCACCCACAGCTGCTTTTCCAGGTCGAACTGATCAGGCGTGGCATAACGTAACTCGCCTGTTCGCACGCCGGTCAACAGCAGTAAACGCAGCCCTAATTTTGTCTGTAGCTGGCCACCGTAATTGCGAATCCTCGACAGCAGTTCCGGCAGTTGGTCCATCCGCAAAAATGGGTCGTTCGTCACCGGAGGTTTGGGTAGCGCCACCACATCCAGGTCCGAAGCCGGGTTCACTTCGAGCCCTTCGACTTTTACCAAAGCATAACGAAACAGCTGGTTGAACCAGGTGCGACATTTCTCGGCCATTGTGAGGGCGTTGCGCTGTTCGATGACACTGAGGACGCCCATCAGGTCGTGACGAGTAATGCCCTTGATGGGGCGCTCGCCCAAGGTGGGCAGGATGTCTTTTTTAAAGACCCTGAGGATTTGCGAAAGCGTGCTTTGTCGCCCTTCCTTCAGGCTCAACCGGCGGAAGTTGACCCACTCGTTGTACACCGCTTCAAAGGTATGCTTTTCAGCAACTTCAGCCGCATGCCGCTGTTGCTTGCGGTATTCACAGGGGTTGATGTTGTCCGCTAGTAATCGCCGCGCGTCATCACGCCGAGAGCGTGCTTGCTTGAGGCTGACCTCAGGGTAGGCACCAAGGGACATGCGCTGCTGACGCCCTTCCCAGTAATAGCGAAACAGCCACAGCTTACTGCCCGCCTTGGTGACCCAAAGGGATAGGCCGTCAAAGTCGCCGAGGGTATAGTTTTTACCGGTGATTCGGGCATGCCGAATGGTGAATTCCGAGAGTGGCATGGTGAGCTCCTGTGAGAGAGTCAGCACCAGATGCTCGTCTGGAGACCCGAGGGGAGCCAGTCAAAATACGAACTCGAACGAGCCCGTAATGTTGTACTTAATCCTGTACTTGTTCGTACTGGACTACCCTGAGTCTCAATGGTTTTTGCAGAAACAAAAAAAGACGCCGACGCGTCTATTCCATAAATCGCAGGCAAAAAAAAGCCACTCGTTAGAGTGGCTTTTTTCTTAATGCTTGGAGCGGGAAACGAGACTCGAACTCGCGACCCCGACCTTGGCAAGGTCGTGCTCTACCAACTGAGCTATTCCCGCTTGGTGATGCGCATTCTATAGAAATCTCAGAACTCGTCAACCGCTTGATTCAAAAAAGTTTTATTTCTTTTCCACGGTGGTGCGCAAGTGAGGCCAGGCAGCGCGCAGATATTGGAGCATGGACCACAGTGTCAGGCCGGCGGCGATCAGCAGCAGTGCATAGCCAATCAGGACCCAGAAGGAGAAGTCCGACGGGTTGGCCAGCAGGATCACCAGCGCCAGCATTTGCGCAGCGGTTTTCCACTTGCCCAGGTTGGACACGGCCACGTGGGCGCGGGCGCCGATTTCGGCCATCCATTCGCGCAGGGCCGAGACGACGATCTCGCGGCCGATGATCACGGCAGCCGGCAGGGTCAGCCACAGGTTGCCGTGTTCCTGCACCAGCAACACCAGGGCGACAGCGACCATGAGTTTGTCGGCCACCGGATCCAGGAACGCGCCGAAGGGCGTGCTCTGCTCCAGGCGGCGAGCCAGGTAGCCGTCGAGCCAATCGGTCGCGGCGGCAAATGCGAAGACCGAGCTGGAGGCGGCATAGCTCCATTCGTAAGGCAAATAGAACAGCAAAATGAAAATCGGAATAAGCAGGACGCGTAGAACGGTGATCAGATTAGGGATATTCATCGGCACAACTGGCTACGAGGTGGAAAG
>Ga0157375_10001255_pt1 | contig 21960 bp, 22 predicted proteins | sample M35metaG_FD_115311 | JGI IMG/M metagenome (GOLD analysis project Ga0157375, IMG submission 115311) | Miscanthus rhizosphere microbial communities from Kellogg Biological Station, Michigan, USA - M3-5 metaG | ecosystem: Host-associated > Plants > Roots > Rhizosphere > Soil | place: USA: Michigan... | reverse complement strand
GAAACGCTTTTACATTTTAAGGGCTTCGCAGGAGGTGTGCCCCTAAACACCGAAAGAACCACCGTGAAACCGTGGGTTGGTATCGCAAGATAGCAAGAGGTGTTTGTTCTTTGTTGAAATGGCCGGAGGGAAACGCAGAATGCAGAACGCAAAACGCAGAACCCTCCGGCCTCAATTTTTAGCAGATGCGTTACCGTAAATTATCCCTGCAAATCTGAGTTCCGCCGCGCGGTGTTGATTGATGAGACAGCAATTGCTACCAACTCGCTCGCTTCACGGTGAAGCGGAGTGGAATTTGCCCCGCCAACTTTTCCAGAGTCAGATAGAAGCTCGATCCAGTAAGCGGATTCATCCGATTCCTCCAGAACGGTCCCCATTTTTGAAATGAAGTCTGCTTTGGATTTTGCTCTATGGGCTGCCCGGTAATTAGCGCCCACCGAAGTTCCTGACCGAAGAAGCTGTCGGCCAAGCACTCTGCTGGTTTCGTCTTTGGGAAGTGTTTCGCAGAATTCGATGGTAGCTAATGCGAATTGTTTAGTTCGAGCGAGTAGATCATTTGTTCGTTGCATGAAGCGATTCTGCGTTCTTCATTCTTAATTCTCCATTCAAATAGGCCGCGCACCAGCTTGTGCAGCAGAGTCTCCAAAACTTAGCTTGCCTGGGGCAGCACCAGGGCGGCTTGCCAATTTTCATGGGGTCGTGGCAGACAAGTAATGCACTTGCCCTGCAAGCAAGCTCATATGGGGGCGGTACCCATCGACTCCACCATTTCACTGCGGGGAACTCGACTAAAGCACAGAGGACGGTCTCATAAACCGTTTTAGGCCGGTGTAATTCCTGCCCCCGCTACCAATTTGGGGAGGTGTCCCGGCTGCCGGTCTGTAAAACCGGTGTCAAAAACAACTGTCGGAAGTGACGACTGGAGCGTTACCAGCACCTCCCACCAACCTTCGCCAAGGCTTCGTCTTGGCAGGCGATTTTTCGGATCCGTAGCTCAATTAGCGGAGCAACCCGTTGTCTGCGGGAGGGCTGAGGGTGCGAACCCCTTCGGATCCGCCATTTTATCGGAGCGTAGCTCAGTCTTCAGAGCGCTGGTGGCCGTGCGCCAGCACCTTGGGACCGGGAGGCCGCAGGTGGAAATCCTGCCGTTCCGACCATTTTCAATTTGCTGCCGTGGTCGAATTCATCAGGCATCCGCCTTCTAAGCGGAACGATGCAGGTGGGAGTCCTGCCGGCAGCGCCAATTAACCATTGCCAGGTAGTGTCAAAGTAGCACGGCGGCCTGTTAAGCCGTTCGGTGTTGGTGCGAGTCCAACTCTGGCAGCCGTTCTAAACGCAGAATTCAGAATGAAAAATGCTTAACGCGACTGCCAAAACGGCGCGAGTTCCAGTCTTTCGGTTCTTCGTTCTGCATTCATCGTTCATCGTTTTAGGGAAGGCAGGCAGATATAAGCTGGCTGCACCTGTCTCGAAAACAGGGTCCGTGAGAACGGAGGTGGGCGCGCTACCCACGCCTTCCGCCAGCCCTCGCCACCCACGTGATGGATGGCGAAGGCTGCCCACCCAAGCTTCAGGGAAGGTGGGCTGAACACTTTCCGCCTGCAGGCTACCGCTGACAGGCCACTTTAACCATCAAATCAAAGGAGCCCCATAATGACGACCATAGTTCAATTCGTGCCGAAATGGCTGCGAGCGAGGCTGCAAAAGCCCACACCGCAGAAGCCATCAACTGTAAACAAAAAGAAGCGACAGCTTCTGCCGACACTGCCCAAGCAGACGCGCTCATTAATTCTTTCCAAGGACAGAAGTCCGGGGGGATATCACCTTCTGTGGCGTCTATAATCCAGGCAGCCGTTGGCAAAAGAAAGGAGCCGCTAATGAAACCGGTCATCCGATATCAAAGCAAATTGCTCTTTCGTAGGAGCTTCAAGCCAGAACGTGTCCTCCGAATCAAGCCGGCGAGAATCCAAGTGATATTTCGCCCGGCGCGTTTTGGTGTAAAACCAGAAATCAAAACTTATGAATGCGAATCATCTTGAATCCAAATTCGCCATGATGGGCGCACGCCTTAAAGTCAGCGTGTTGCCCGAGCAGCGTGTTTCGGAGGATTACGCCGTGGACATCCAAAAGGACGGTCACGGTGAATACTTCGAACTCCGTGTGCCTGAGACGCTGAGCCAGCAGCTCGACGTCAATGTGCTCCAGACGGATAAGCGTGACCGCCATCTGCTCCTGTTTGTTCGTTCGCTCGAGGGGAAACCTGCGCGGTTCCTCTGCGGACACGATGAGCGGGAGTGGTTTGTGGCCGCCATTCCGGGTGGGGCCTCGACTGTCCTGCAGGCCAAAGAGGCGCTGAAGCCTCGGGCTATTCGCTCACTGCAGACTGCACTCAAAGTGCCTACCCGGCTGCGCAACCGCCGCAAGAATGCTGCGTTTCGCCGCCAGGGGGAATGGTTCTTTGTGCCGGTCAGTGTTTGGCATCGGGATCGTATCAATGAGAAATACATCCTGCGCAACGAACCGCTTCGTCGCGGTACGGGAAAGCCCCACGTCGTGGAGCAGCTTTATCGTGTGGCAGGTGAACTCGTTTATGTCTGTCCCAAATACCCAAACGGCGTGAACGAGTGGCAGTATCAGCGCATGATCAAGCAGGACCGGAAAGCAGCGCAATGGCCTTGGCAGGCACAGCGCCGCAATCCCCGAGTCTATGCACGGGGCAGGGTCCGCCATCCTGACCATACCACGATCACCTTGAGTGACTGGCATCGGGTCGCGATGAACACGGAAACGGAAACCGACACGATGCGCAACGTGGCGTTCATCGATTAACCAAAACAAAACCTCGGGCGGCGTGGCCAAGGTGCGCCGCTCGAGCCGATTTCCGTCCTGTAGCTCAAGAGCAGAGCACCCGGCTGATAACCGGAAGACGCAGGAGCGTTACCTGCCGGGACGACTATTCCCGAATGGAGTAATGGAAAAAGATGCACTCGATGCAATTCCGTCCCATCGCTCCGTTACTTTAACACCCCATCTCCACAATCCCCGAATAGCTGAGACAGATTAGCGCCTCTCTGAAGAGGAGGAGACGTTGGTGCGATACCAACTTCGGGGACCATCCAAACAGCGGAGTATTGGAGTGATGGAGTAATGGGCGCCCGCTTACGGATGTCCGGCATCAATCCAACAATCCACTTATCCATTGATTCTTTTACCTATGAAGACCAACACTCCATTGCTCCAGCACTCCATCACCCCAACTCCGGCCGTGCGCCTTTTCGCCTCCGCTCAAAGTTGGATCGAAGGCGAAGCAATGCGCCAACTCTACGCCACGGCACAGCTCGATGGCGTGTGCCACGCCGTCGGGTTTCCGGATCTGCATCCAGGTAAGGGCTCGCCCGTGGGTGCTGCGTTCGTGACTGAGGATATAATCTATCCACACGTGATCGGAGGGGACATCGGTTGTGGCATGGTATTGTTCAAGACGGACCTCGTTCGTCGTGACAATAAGCTCGATCGCTGGGCCAAGCTGCAGTTCAATCTCGAACACCCGTGGGATCAGTTCGTCAGCGACTTCCTGGCTGAGCGCGATCTCGAATCCACAGAGTTCGATGCGGCGCTCGGCACGATCGGCGGCGGCAATCACTTCGCCGAGCTGCAAACGGTCGAGAAGGTTCTTGATGGCGACGAGTTCAAGAAACTTGGCATCGGCAAGCAGCAGCTCGTCGTGCTCGTTCACAGCGGCTCACGTGGTCTGGGCGAATCCATCCTGCGGGCTCACGTGGATCAGCACTTCGGCAACGGAGTCGAAGCGGATTCGTTTGCAGCGGGTGATTATCTCCGCGGCCACGATTTCGCAGTGTGCTGGGCCAAGGCAAATCGCGAACTCATCGCGCATCGTTTCGTTGCAGCGCTCGGGGCAGAAGCCGAATGCCTCTGGGACGGTTGCCACAACAGCATCAGTCGTCGGGAAACCAATGGAGAGGCTGTTTGGATTCACCGCAAAGGCGCGGTTGCTGCCGACAGTAACTTCGTTGTGATCCCAGGTTCGCGCGGTTCGTTGAGCTACATCGTGAAACCAGTCGGTGACGGTGAGAGCCACGCCTGGTCGCTGGCTCACGGTGCGGGGCGCAAGTGGGCGCGAAGCGATGCTCGTCAGCGGATGCGGGAATGCTTCGGCATGCACCAATTGGTGCAAACGCCGCTGGGTGGTCGGGTAGTCTGCGAAGAGCGCGATCTCCTCTACGAGGAAGCGCCCGCCGCTTACAAAAACATTGAGGCCGTGATCGGGGACCTCGTTGCTGCCGGGCTCGTGTTCGTCATCGCGACGTTGCGACCGCTCCTCACTTACAAGACGCGCAAGACGCGCCGTTAACGGAGTAATGGAGTGGCGGAGTGATGGAGTGCTGGCTGTGAATTCCGGCCCAGCACTCCAAAACTCCAATACTCCATCACTCCATTTCTTCCGTCCGTGAATGCAAAGCAGCTCGCGCAGCCGGATTTTCAATCCGACCCTAGCCGGTGCGAGTCCGGCCACGGATGCCATTTGTCCGCGTAGCTCAGTTAGATCAGAGCGCCACCGTGCGAAGGTGGAGGTCGCAGGTGCAATTCCTGCCGTGGACGCCATTTTTCAGAAAAGCACGTTCGCTATAAACTGCTCGATGTGATCGGGCATTTTCCTGTGCTTGCGGACAATAACGACCAATTCTCTGGTAAACCTTATCGGCAACGGAACTCGAAGGAGCTTTTGTCTCTGGTTGTAAAGTGCTAGAGAGCGGATGGGCACAAAACTGATTCCCATACCAAGAGAAACAAGATTGATGATTAAGTCGAAGTTATCAAGTTGCATGGTTGGCTCGATGCGCCAACCCTCACGCCGCATCCATGACCGCAGTAGTTGGCCTGTGTTGGACCGTTCCTCAATCAATAGCCAATTCTGCTTCTTCAGCGATTCCATGCGCGTCTTGGCTTTTGACATCTTTTGCAGTTCGGCAAACAAACCCGCGGAGGCGATCAATGTAAATGTATCCTCAAATCGGTGCGTCACTCGAAGAGTTTTCGGCAGGCGTTGCGGCGGACAAAGAACGCCAATGTCCTGATCATTCGCTTCGAGCGCAGTAAGAATTGCATCACTGGCCTGACAAGTCACCCGATAACCTACCTGTGGCAAACGGCGCAGATTCGCGTGAAAGAACCCTGGTAGATATGCCAAGCCGATCGTCCGTGACACGTCCACGCGGACCTCTTTGCTAGCGCCAGCGAATTCTTGAGTAAGATGCTCCAATGACTGCTCGACATCGCCGAGCAGTCGCGCCGCCTCGTGGAAAAGAAATTCACCGGCTGGTGTGACATGCACATTGCGGGTTGTGCGCTCGAGCAATTTGATTCCGAGGCTGGTCTCAACCCCCTGTATCTGTCGTGTGATGGCGCTCTGAGTCAGTCCGGCGATTTCAGCAGCCTTCGTAAAACTGTGGTGTTTCACGACCAAGTGAAAAAGTGCGAGTTCATACAGATCGAAGGGCACTGTGTTGAGAAACCGATGCATATTATGCATCAGTATATGAGACTAATGAATTTCACTCAAGAGTTCCTTCGGCCTAGAGTTTGCCCAACAGAGAAAGGTAAAAAAATATGGCAGAAAATACTGATCGTCTACCGCAAAACATTCCAGGGCGTTATTACGTGGATTCAACCTGCGTTGATTGCGACCTTTGTCGCAACACAGCACCGAACTTTTTCCGACGGGACGAGGAGACAGGATTCTCGTTCGTCTATCATCAACCGGGCACACTTGAAGAAATCGCACTCGCGGAAGAAGCCAAACAAGGATGCCCGACCGAATCCATAGGAAACGATGGCTCCATAGATTCCGTTCCTCGTCCCTACGGTTCGCAGGTTGAGATCGAGAAGTTAGAAATTTCAAATGCCCCTGTGCCTCCAGTAGCTACAGGGCGAGTTTCGTAAACTCGTATTCGTCGGTGCGAGTCCGACCAGGGGCTCCAGTTCTGGGAATGGGGTGTTGGAGTCATGGAGTAATGATGAAGTGCGGAGCCGCAGGTCTTTCCGTCAATCCAATACTCCAACACTCCATCACTCCATTCTGCAACGGTGATCATGATGTAACAGCAGCATCACGCCCCGTGAAGGCGTTTGTGCCGGTGCGAATCCGGTTGGTCACCCCAATTTCGATGGGCCGAAGTTGATCGGTTATCCTCCACCATCAGGAGGGCGTACCGTCCGTGGTGAAAGCCTTGGCGGTCCGGGTTCGATTCCCGGCATGGAGTGCCTCCGTTCGATCACGCCACTTGCCCATCTGATTTTGCCGAAGCGTGCACTTGTGCCCGTTCGGCGCAGAACCGCACCCGCAAAGTAGCGCAGATGACTGTGATGCTTTGTGGCTAGTCCCGTAGTTCAACTGCGATAGAACACCCAAAGCAATTTGGGAGACGTGGGTTCGATTCCCGCCGGGCGCGCCACTTTCGACGGGCCGATGAATTGGGTTATCGGCAAAAGCGGCTTCGAGCCGCAAGCAGGTTCAAATCCTGTGCAACCAGGCAACTGGTTGACGACCCAACTCGCCTCTTGTCCGTCATCAATCGGGGCCGGGCCGCTGTGCTTTGGTTATCGAACTGGTAGCTCAACCGAGAAAGAGCAGCCCACGCAAGCGGGAAGACACGGGTTCGATTCCCGTCCAGAAACATCGAAGCCGTTCCTTGCCTGTCCCTCGATCACGGTTTCATCGGGCCGAAAGTCGTCGGTTATCTAACTCAATGGTAGAGTGCCGGACTATTAATCCGGAGCTGCAGGTTCGACTCCTGCGTCCGACGCAATCTCTTGCCCGTGATTATTTCAAGGCGAGTCGAAGGTGAACGTTTATCTTAACGGACCTAAGGTAGCAACGGTCGGGCGACCGACACAGGCGAGCAGCCAAAGTCTCCTCGAGATAATAGCTGCGTTTCGACTGCGGCAACCGCATTGATGAATGCAGCCGTAAGGAAGTCCGCAAACAACGTTTCCGAAAAACTTATTCTCCTTATTTTCGACGGGTCGCAGGATTGGGTTATCGCTCATAACGACGTGGTCGCCGGTTCGAATCCGGCCTCCGGAACCAAATGCCGGAGTAGCTCAGTGGTAGAGCACGTAATCCCCAGTTCGTTTCTTATCCGTCGGCATCCAAATGCCGGATCCGGTTCGGCACAAATCACAACCATCAACCATTAAATTATCATGAGACCAGACATGCACAAAGTCGTCGTCGAACGTCCGCGCCACGGTCGCAGTTGGGCAACGAGCAAAGCACCGCTCAAACCGCCATTTGATGAGTCTCCGCAGTATGAATCCATGATGGCGAACCATACTCGTCGGAAGTGGTTCAGCGATTTACTCGGACCGTTACGTCGGTGGTTGCAAGCGCAGGTCGGGCGACCCTGGAACGACGTCTATTCTGAAGCCTGCGCTGTGATCAAACCGGACAGTCCCATTCGCGCACACATCAAAACACATCTGCTCGAATTCGTGGAGCGACATACATTCATGCACGATGGAAAGGTTTGCATTCTCGACACGTCCTGTCGTGGCGGCGTAAAGCCCGTGACCCAAGTTGGGTGGCGGCGAAGTCTGTTCTTCGTGCATCCAGAAACCACCTTGCTGGAACCGATCCAACAAATCTCCAAACGCGCCTGGCGCGATCGAGAGCCGAAGCCGCCTGCCACCACGCACTGGCTCAAAAAGAATGTCGCATTACAGAAAATCCGCGGGCTTTGGTTCGAATGTCATTTTGAAGTCGTGCCGGTGGGTGTGAGGTTCAAGGCTTATGACCACGCATTGGAACGGGTTGTCACGCGCAGTGCACTTACCAGGCACGATAAGGAGTATTGCCTCTGCACGTTTAAGCGCCAGTTGTCGAAGCGCGAACTGCGCCGCTTCGAGTTGCGCAACGCGTCTATTCCCCTTTCGACCGAAGCGCAGTCTTCAGCCGGTATTTCCTGCCGCCGATTGAAGACTGCGCTTGAGGCTTCAGCGGGCCGAAGATCATGGGTTATCGGACACTGTAGTTTACGGTGCAAATCCGCCCTCACGTTTCGACGCGAGTAGCTCAACTGGTAGAGCGACAGTGCTATCCAGATCGCTCTTGCCCGCGTCCAGTTCCTGGCTTGCCACTTTCGATGGGCCGAAGTTGTGGGTTATCGCATGTTATTGGTTCGACTCCAGTGGCCGGCTCAATATGCCGGCCTAGCTCAATGGTAGAGCAGCCCCCGCATCGTATGCGGGGTAACTCCACGGCATCCCTTGCCCATCCGATTCTTCAAACGTTTGCGCGCCGCCGCCTAACAACCATCAGTGGCGGCCACACCTTTGAAACCTCTGAATTTCCTGCGGGCCGAACGGTGTGGGTTATCTCGTCTGTTAAACGAAACATCCCTACGCTTACCAACTTGTCCGCAGTTCCAAGCCAAACAAATCGTGCCGAGGGTTGGCGGCACATTCAGATGAAAGGAGGCCAGCATGGCCCTCAACTACGCAAAACTGGTTAACCGCCGCGTCACCCCACAGTCCCGCCCGATCCCGGGCTCGACCCAGGTGGCCAACTCGGGCGGAGGCTACTCGTGGCAGGTCGATGATTGGACCCGCCTTGACCGGTTCCTGATCCTCGGCGCTGAGGGTGGAACCTACTACATCACTGAGCGCGACCTGGTGAAGCAGAACCACGATGGGATCGTTCGCTGCATCAAGCTCGACGGTGTTCGCGCCTTGAAGCGCATCGTCGAAATCAGCGACAGCGGTCGCGCGCCGAAGAACGACCCGGCTGTGTTCGCACTGGCTCTGGTAGCGGCTCACGGTTCGCCTGAAGCCAAGGCTCTGGCGTTCCAGAACATGGCCAAGGTCTGCCGCATCGGCACCCACCTGTTCCACTTCGCCGAGTATGTGAACGCTCTGCGCGGCTGGGGCCGCGGTCTCCGCAATGCGGTTGGCCGCTGGTACCTGGAACAAGAGGCCGACAAGCTCGCTTACCAAGTGGTGAAGTACCAGCAGCGCGATAACTGGTCGCACGGCGACTTGCTGCGCCTGGCGCACCCAAAGGCTTCTTCGGCCGGGCAGGAGGCGATCTTCCGCTGGATTCTCTCCGGCGCTGAAGGCCTGGGCGAGCGCACGGTTAAGCGCAAGGTCAACGGCGAAGACCGTGTGGCAACCTATGCCCCGACCGGCAAGCTGCCGCAGATCGTTGAAGCCTTCGAAAAGGCCAAGAAGGCTTCGAGCAAGGGCGAGATTGTTGGTTTGATCAACGACTTCGACCTTCCGCGCGAGGCAATTCCGACTCAGTGGCTCAATGAGCTGGAAGTTTGGGACGCCCTACTGCAGCGCATGCCGATCACCGCCCTGGTGCGTAACCTGGGTAAAATGACGGCAATCGGGCTGGTGAAGCCTTTCAGCGAGGCATCCGGCCTGGTTGTCCGCAAGCTGAAGGACGAAGTTCTGCTCAAGCGCGCCCGCATCCACCCGCTGGCGGTATTAATCGCCCAGAAGGTGTATGCACAAGGTCGCGGTGAGAAGGGCAGTCTCACTTGGAAGCCGGTGTCGAAGATCGTCGATGCTCTGGATGCGGCGTTCTACGCCACGTTTCAGAATGTCGAACCGTGCGGCAAGCCAGTGCTCCTGGCCCTGGACGTCAGCGGTTCGATGGACGGCTCGATGATCGCCGGGTCGTGCCTGTCGGCACGTGAGGCGAGCGCAGCCATGGCGCTGGTCACCGCCGCAACCGAGCCTGATTGCGAGATCATCGCATTCAGCGCAGCGAGCGGTGGTTTCGGCGGCATGCATGGTGGCGGCGAATCGGGTATTACCCGGGTCGCCCTGTCGCCCCGCATGCGGCTGGACTCAGTGATCGAGAAGGTTCGGGCTATCCCGATGGGCGGCACGGACTGCGCGCTGCCGATGGTCTGGGCTCGTCGCAACCAACTGCGAGTCTCGGCCTTCGTCACCTACACCGACAGCGAGACCTGGGCAGGCAACATCCACCCGGCTCAGGCTCTGCGGCGGTATCGGGATGAGTTGGTCGGCAACGCCAAGGCAGTCGTTGTGGGCATGACCTCCAACGGCTTCACCCTGGCAGACCCGAACGACCGAGGCATGCTGGATGTGGTTGGTTTCGACACCAGCGTGCCGGCCGTCATCTCGGACTTCATTAAGGCAGAGTGAAGAATGATGAATGAAGAACGCACCGGTTCTGCATTCCGACGTCTACATTTAAACTGGTAACACGGCGGGCGGAGGCGAGAGCTGCCGCCCGCCCCTTTAAGCTACCTACTGCACGAAGGTGCGTGTACCATTTCAATGATGCCGTCGCGTCAAACAGAAACAGGTCTCCTGGAAAAGTTTCGCGGAGCTTTGCTCGGCGGAATGGTCGGGGATATAATCGGCGCTGCAGTTGAAGCGGAGACTCCCGGTTACATCCGGAAAACATTTCAGAGTCTGGACCAGATCCTCGCGCTGCAATTCGTGCCCGAACTCCTTGCTGGCGAATGGGAGGTCGGCCGGTTTACAGACGACACGCAGATGACGCTTGCTGTTGCCGAATGGCTAATCACCAGCACTACAGTATGCGAAAAGGATCTGCTGGAGGAATTCTGCCGGGTCTATGAGCCTTGGCGGCATTATGGATCGGGAACACGTTTGATCTTGGAGTCTTTTCCCAGCGCCAAAGAGCGGTGGGCTGATCTGGCGACCGCGATGTTCCCACAGGGCTCATACGGGAATGGTTCCGCCATGCGAGCAGCGCCGGTTGGATTGCTTTTTCACAACGATCTCCGTGGTTTAGTCAAAACCGCCAGAATTTCTTCCATTGTCACCCACTCCCATTATCTGGCGATTCAAGGAGCTGCTCTTCAAGCGATCGCCGTGGCTATTGTGACCAGGGGTGTAACAGAAAGCCAAAGCGTCCTGAGAATCCTCAACACGGCGTTGTCGCTCTTTGAGGAACTCGGTCAGGACATTACAGTTTACCAAATTGCTTTGGGTAGGATTTCCGAAGGGATACAGCGCGCGGTGCCGCCAGGTAAAATGTCAGAAATCCTTGGCAATGGCATTAAGGCGCAGGAGGCGGTCCCGATGGCGATCTACTGTTTTCTAGCCAATCCCGACTCCTACGAACGCGCAGTCGAGGCAGCAATTTTCTTGGGCGGTGATACAGACACAATCGCCTCCATGACGGGGTCGATTTCTGGCGCAGCGCTTGGTGACGCTCGTATACCTGAACGATGGATCGCTCGAGTGCGTGAAAAGAACCATACTCCACAAAAGGTTCGACAGATAGCCTCCGAGCTTTACCAAAAGGGCTTGACACACAAATTCCGGGCGAGCTAGAAGTTCGCATTGGTCTTTTTAGACCGGTTGGTGATCACTTCGGGCGTCCGAACAAACAGGAAGAGCTTCCGCCCACACTTTGATTTCAAAATTTGAATCAACCAGCAGCCGCAATAGCAGTTCGCCGTCGCGGTTCTGCGGATGAGTTGATTCAATCGCGGTTCGATTCCGCAATCGGTTCAAACCGACTCGAGGTAACGAGATGGAGTTGAATCCACCAACGACGGGTTCGCGGCAGCGAGACCAGTGCGCAAGCGCAGCCCAAAAGCAGCCCTGCGAGTCCCGAATGCTTTCGGGATTCCCGCTGTTGCGGCCGTGCGCTTAATTAATCTGGTAGTGGCGCGTTCCACCACCTCCTGGCCTTATCAAACTCATTTGGGACGACGTGGAAATCGTCCCTAACACAAGAAAGGAGAAACATATGAACACCCTCGTACCGCTTTTTATCGTGCTGGCCCTGCTCATCGTCACAGTCGCTCTCCTGAGGATCGGCGGCGTGCTGGGTCTGCCGGGCTTTATACCGTTGAAGAACGGCAAGGCAGGTTCCCCTGAACACGAGCCTGAGGACGGAGCCAGTTAATCCAAGTGGGCGGAGGCAAAAGCTTCCGCCCGCATTTCACAACGAATATTCAAACAACAAAAAGCATGAAACCAATTACCGAGAACAGTTATGACAAAGAAATCAAGGCAAGGCCTCCGCCGATTCCGGGTAGAGGTTCGGTCTTGGGGAAACTACGTCGAGGAAATCGCCGACCTTAAGCGAGTGCTCGCGAAGAAACCCAGAACGCTTCAAATCGAAATCATCGGCACCGGAGAGATCCCAGCAGACAGCGCGTTGCGATTCCGCACGGCGTTGATGGATCGCTCGCCGAAGACACGAGTCGTCACGAATGCGCATTCCACTCTTCAGGGCGGCACGTTGCTGCTCTGGTTGCTGGGCGACAGCCGAACGATTCGCGACGACGCGCGACTCTATTTTCGCCGCACCACGTTGTCAGAGGACGACGAGGTGCCAGCGAATGGAGCGTGCGAAGAGCCCGCCTATCGGGACTCGTATTCGACCATTGACCCGGACGAAGGGGACTACGCGCGAGTGCTGCAAATCGTTAATGAGTATCTGCCGGTCAAGGAAATGGCCGGGCGACTCATCGGTGTGCCGGTTCTTCGGCAATTCGGACTCGTTGAGAACGAAAAGGTGGACAGTTATCTGGCCACCGTGTTCTCGAAGTGCCCCGAGGCAACCGAAGGCCCGTCGAACGCCACGAACCAACAGCGTGTTCAACGGCGTGGAAAGGGTCGCGCACGCCAGATGCGACGATAACTCTGGTCAAGGACGCCAAGAGGCAAACAACAGTGCCGGCGGAGGCGAAAGCTTCCGCCCGGCATTCTGCCCTTTGCATTCTTCCGTTCGCATTAAAGGTCCCGTTGGCCGAGCAGCCCAGGCAGTGGTCCGCAAAACCTCGCAGGTGAGTGCGACTCTCACACGGGACTCCATTTTTCGAGCATAGGTGTTGAGAGATACACGCCGGTCTTCCAAACCGGAATACAGGGCGCGATACCCTGATGCTCGACCATTTCATTTTCCCCAGTGAACCTGGTGTGCCGGCAGAGACCTCGCACGGTCGAAGTAATGGCCGGGTATCGGGTTCAGTGCGCTGGGGAGTTTATCAGAGCGTAGCCTAACAGTGAGGCGCCTGCTTCGGGAGCAGGATCAAGTGGGGGCGGCACCCATCGCTCTGACCATTTTGCGCGACGCGAATACCGGTGCCAGCCAGGACCCTCACAGGCCTGGCTGCGGTGGTTCAACTCCACCTTCGTGTCGCGATTGGGTTGCAAGCATTGCAGCGATGCAGCGGTCTCTTAAACCGCAGAGCACGGGGCAGCACCGTGGCGACCCACCATCTTAAAACGAAGAATGATAAATGCAGAGGGAAGAATAACAGAAGGCCGCAGGTGTCCGAACCACCCATTCTACATTCTGCATTTAGTTGGCCCGCGTGGCTCAGCAGCGACAGCAGCAGTTTCGTAAACTGCCGGGCAAACCGCCCCACGAGAGTGCGAGTCTCTCCGCTGGCTCCCGTTGTCGGAATGGGGGGCGATGGGATTAATGGAGTGCTGAATTATTGAATTTTCAGATCGGGTTACTGCCTCCATTACTCCTACATTCCAACAATCCATTACTCCAATTTTTCTCGCTCCCGTAGCTCAAACTATCAGAGCGGGCGGCTTCGAACCGCCAGGTTGCAGGTGAGATTCCTGCCGGGAGTACCATTTTGCCGCGTTAGCCCAACTACCAGAGGCGCTCCGCTCAGGACGGAGAGGTTGGGGGTGGACCACGATTCGCGATAGCGAACATCCTTCTCTGGGGCACCCATCTTGTGGCGGGCTTGGGAAGCCAAATCCCTCACGCGGCACCAATTTGGCCCACGTAGTCCAATGGAGAGACGGCGCACTTAAAACGCGCACAGTGTCGGTGCAAATCCGACCGTGGGCACCAACCGCGTGTAACCCAATTAGCAGAGGCGTCCCGCTCAAGACGGGAAGGTTGCAGGTTCAGCTCCTGCCACGCGGACCATTTCTGGAATGCCAACCGGACAAGCGAGCCGGGCCTCGGTGCTAAAGAGTGCGTGCCTTCGGGCAAGTGGCGCAAGTCCACGGCATTCCGCCATTTTCTGCGCGCGTAGTTCAAAGAGAACCGTCAGTCTTATAAACTGAGTCGCACTAGATAAGTGCCTGGACCCGGAGCATTACCGGGCGCGCGTACCACTTTTGAACCCCTGAACGCGAAGAAGCTCGAGCGCCCCGCTGCTAGCGACGAACCGGGCATTGATTACACGCCCCAATGCCCCGGGATTCTGACGTGGTGGAGTCATGTTTTAGTTCAAAAGCGCGGGGGTGAGTTGGTGGAAGAGACCAACCAGGGGTTCGAAAACTTTTGACCAAGGAGCCGAATGGATATCTTACTGGAGTAATATCGGACGGACGCTATGGACGAAGTTTGCGCATTCTGCAACCGGGAGGTGCCCACAAGAGGGCACCACGTAGTGCCACGCTGCAAAGGTGGGCGGGACATCGCTCCGACCTGCCATTCGTGTGAGGATTTTATCCACAAAACGTGGACGCATAACGAACTGCGCGACACGTTCAACACGGTCGAGCAGATCCAGTCCGATCCTCGGTTCCAGAAGTTCCTTCGCTGGCTTTACAAGCAACAGGAAGGAGCGTTCTTTCGGACGCGACGCAACCGGAACCGAACCAGCCAACCTTACCGGTGATTTAGGTCGCCGCGTGCGGCAGCTTTTTCCGTCCCCATAGCTCAAAGCACAGAGCAGGAGTGTCCTAAACTCCAGGTTGCTGGTGAGATTCCGGCTGGGGACACCATTTCACGCGGGTGTGGTTCAACAGCAGAATACGGCTTTGCCAAGGCTGAGACGACGGTGCGACTCCGTTCACCCGCTCCATTTTCCGGGGATGTAGCTCATCAGCAGAGCGCTCGTTTGACATGCGAGAGGCAAAGGGGGCAGCACCCTTCGTCCCCACCATTTCCGAGGGATAGCTCGACCGGGCGGCGGCCTAAAGCTTATGTTCCCGGGCAACGGAAAGCGCCCTTTGTCTTGAGCACGAATTCGAACTTCCGCTTCAGATCCATGTTCCCGAATGCGTGATTCAAAGTCTTGTGGCAAACAACTTCGTTATCTTCCACGCTGGTGCCGCCCCGGGATTTGGGATTGAGGTGTTCAATGCTGGCATCCCCTTCTGGTAGCGGCTGCCCACAGAAGAAGCAGCTGCCGCCCTGAAGATACAGCATTTTCCTGAGCTTGGTCAGGGCTTTTGGTGCCGTTGGAACCGGCGGTAGCGACAACCTCGAGTTCGGCTGGAGTTGAGGTACGGCAACGATTGCTTTGCCGTTCTTCAGTGATGCCCTTTTTTCAGCCCTTGCCTTCCTGATCTTCTCGCGCTGGGTTGGGGTGAAGTCGCAGTCTGACAATTTGCCAGGAAAGACTTGGCCCAGAGGACCGCCGGCGCGAATCCTGGATACATATTGATCCACTGCGGAGTCAGCGACTGGAGTCTTCATTTCCGATGCATTTTCGGTCATACGCAGCATTTGGAAAGCCCAAACCCGAGCACCTCGGAGCTAGCGAGGCAAGTTCACTTTTCTGTCCCTGTGGTGTAGTCCAGCCAACATGCCTGCCTCTCATGCAGGAGATCATCGGAGCGAAGCCGGTCAGGGACGCCAATTTCATCGGCGCGTGGTTCACGGGGAATAGCAGACCCACCTGACTCAGAATCAGGCAGCCTTGGACGTGCAAGTCGTCTCGCGCCGACCATTTTCAAAGCCCCCAAAGCATTGCCAGTGATGCGCTCGCTTGGTAGGCGAGCCAACTCGGTGCAACTCCGGGTGGGGGATCCACTTTTGGTGGCCGTGTGCCAACACCGCAATCGAGCCAGCGCTCAAGCCGGTTTCATAAGCCAGCTCCGCCGAGGGCAGCACTCGGGATTGCGACCACTTTCGGGCTGCAAGCATTAATGAGTGATGCAGCGGTCTTTTAAACCGCAGAACACGGGGCAGTACCGTGGCGGCCCACCAATCTCCGATTGGGTTGATGGAGTGTTGGATTACTGGATTGCTGCCTGATGCAATTCGAGTCGGTTCCTATCAAAACATCTCTCCAATAATCCTTACCCCATATCTTCCTGCCGGGTCGTCTAATTAGCAGGACACCGCCCTTTGAAGGCGGCCGTGCAGGTGCGAGTCCTGCCCCGGCAGCCAATTCTTTCCGCTCGGTAGTGAAACAGGATCACGGCTGGCCTACACCCAGCAGTCGGAGGGGCAGCACCTTCCCGAGCGACCAATTGCCTCGTGGTGTAATCAGGAGCGCATCGGTCTCTGAAACCGGAGGACCTGGAGCAAAACCAGGCGAGGCAGCACTTTCTTCAACAAAGAACAAACACCGATTGCAGAATGGGATGCTGGAGAGATGGAATGTTGGAGTGAATGGCTGGCCGTTTGGAATGTCCGGTTCAAAACTCCATTACTCCACCACTCCATAACTCCGCTGATTTTTATGAACATATTGACGAAAGCGACCGTGCTGGTGCTGAACCGTAACTGGCAGGCCATCAACGTGCGTACGCCGCAAGAGGCGTTTTGCATGATGGCCACCAATGTTGCCACTGGCTTGGAAATCGAGGGCGAGGACCATATCCGTCCAGTAACCTGGGAGGAGTGGATCACTCTGCCCATTCGTGACCAGGACGAGGCGGTGCATACCGTTCGCGGTGCGATCCGCGTGCCGACTGTCATCGTGGCGGTGAACTATGCCAAGGTGCCGAAGAAGCGCCCGAAGCTGTGCGCCCGCGCGATTCGTGAGCGCGACGGAAACCGCTGCCAGTACACCGGCCGTGTGTTGCGCCCGGACGAGGGCAGCCTGGACCACGTCGTGCCTCGCTCGCGCGGAGGCAAGGACGCCTGGGAGAACCTGGTCTGGTCGGCCAAGGAAGTGAACCAGAAGAAGGCAGACCGCCTGCCGCACGAGGTAGGCCTAAAGCTGCTCTCGGTTCCGCGTGCTCCGAAAGAGCTGCCGGTTTCGGCGCTCATTCGCAACCCGACCGAGGTTGAGGACTGGAAACTGTTCCTCAAGTAAATACTCAAGCCGGTGGCGTGATAGACACGCCACCGGCGCTCAAGAACAACCACCAATAACGGAGGCTATATGGCACATATCGAACATTATGAAGATTCACCCTTTCTACGAACGCACGAGCAAACGCCGGAAGGGATTCCCATCTGAAACCCGCGTGGGCAAAGGACGGCGTTTCGTGCACGGGGATAAAGAACTCGAAGAGAAACTCGGCCGCATGGATCCGTGTCCATGCGGTTCCGGACGCCGGTTTCAAGAACTGTTGCCTGCACACCGGCGATTTTGACGGCTCCCAAAGGAACTATTTCTTTTAGGGAATAGTTGCATGAAGGGGGCGCTCGGGATCGGGCGCCTCTTTTTTTAATGATCAACAGTGATCGCCAGCGATTGGCACTTGAAATCTATGAGCGTGAGTGGCAGACACCGAAATCGCGACCAGAGATGCAACGAGGAGAGTTTCGATTCATTCCTGACCAATAAAGTCTTTCATTACTCCACCCATTTCCATTGTGGCCGATCGAGCAGGTTTTGGCCTTTGACCTGAGTCTGGCCAAGTTCCTTCTCCAATTTAATCGCCCGAGTTTCGGAGCATGCACTGAGCGCGCTAATAAGTGCCAGCGAATGGGTCACCACCCACACCTGTGTTGTGTCGGCAGCTTTGGTAATCATCTGCGCCAGGGCCGGGAGCAAATCAGGGTGCAAGCTGGTCTCTGGCTCGTTCAGCACCATCATGGATGGTGGGCGCGGTGTGAGCAGTGCTGCTAACCACAACAAAAAACGCAAGGTGCCATCGGAGAGTTCAGCACCGCAAAGCGGACGGAGTAGTCCCGGCTGCCGGAATTCGAGTGCGAAGCGACCGTCCGGCTCAATGGCGATATTCAGGCTGGCGCCTGGAAATGCAGCGTCGATGGCCTCGTTAACCGCACTTGCGTCTCCCACCTCGATAATGGTTTGGATGGCCGCGGCCAAATCTCCACCATCATGACCCAGAACCGGCGTTCGGGTACCAAGTCTCGGAATTCGAGCTGGCGCATCAATATCGGTGCGTAGCTGATCATAGAAACGCCAACTACGCACCGTTTCCCGCAGCAATAGCACTTCAGGCGTATTATTTGGATCAGCGATCTGGACAAAAATGCTCTCGAACAGTCCCAAACTATCAGAGAGGGTTTGCCACCCTTTCTCGGTACGGGCACGCACCGCCGGTCCACTACGGTCCACGAGGATCCGGTCGAGTTTGCACACCGGACCAGACCAAATGCACTCGCGCTTTATCTCGGGGTCCAGTGCAAACGCGGAGTCGGATGGCGCCGGTAGGCCCATCGTAATGCAGTAGCCGAAATCCTCTCCCGCAAAGCCGAGCTTTAAGCGGACTGCGCCCTTGCGCTGAGTGCCTTGTACCGGAACGCGCCCGGCTCGCATATCACGAGACATTTTCTCCGGACCAGCCCAGAAGGTAGACTTGAGCCCGCCCTCGCGCGCCAGCGAACTTACGACGCCGCCGGCAGCCGTATCAGCCAACAATCGCAAAGCTTTGTATAGATTTGATTTTCCCGATCCGTTGGCGCCCTGAATGACGTTCAGCCTGCCCAGGGGAACTACAATGCTCCTGAGAGAGCGATAGTTCTCAACGGCGAGCGTATGAAGCATGAGAGCCAAAGTATTTGCCTCAGGAGCCTTGTGCAACCGTAACCGATTACCGATTCATTCCCTTTGCTTTGGCCTTGACGTGCTTCACCTCCGAAGCCACGGCGATGGCCTTCCGCATCCAGGGTTCCAGCAGCTCGGCATCCTCCACCACATCCGCCGGAACTTCGTAATAATTCATCGCAGTGTCTTCACCGAACGGCCGGAAAGGTTCCATGCCCAAACGTTCAAAATCCGGGCGGGTCAAGTGGTCCACCTTCAAATACAACCGATCGTCAGCAATCAAGGCGAAGAACAATCCCTGAGAATAAATGCCCACACCGCCAAACATGCGTTTGGCGGTCACGGGAGCTACACGCCCTAATTGCTCCAGCACAAAATCGCGATAATTCTCGGATGCCGCCATATGCCATTTATCCGCATACTGGCTCTCGATGCCAAATGCGTTGGGAGTCTTTGTAGACCTCTCGCACGCGGTGGAACGGGATTCGATGCCACTGGCCTTCCAGGTCAGTGAGCTGAAAGGTTTGGGAGCTGTCGTCTGGGAACGTCACTTCCTTCAATGACACTAAAACGATCCGATTCTCCGCGCGGTCGAAATATCCCAGTTGAAACTCCCCTTTGGCGAACTCGGGATCCCAGCGAATACGGTTGAGCAGTTCGTGAATGGGAATCATTCGGAGGTTGGTTTGCCCGCTCGGGTTTTGCTCTCAATCCCGATTTTTGGTTCCAGGAGCCAGGTGCTGTGGGATTCCGGATTTTTCTTCAACATTTCAATTAGCTTTTCCAAACATCGTGAATCCTTACAAAGCAACTCCCGAGATCAGAGCAGCTTTTCAACATTCTCCGGCGGGCGTCCCAACACAGCCTGGCTCCCCCGCACAACGAATTGGCCTTTGGATCAGGTCGGGATATTTCACCATGAACGCAATCAATTCTTTATCTGAAAATTCCATTTTATTTATCCCCAACGCCTTTGCCGCTGGTTCATCTTTTCGCAGAATCTCGCGTGCGCTTAAACCCAGCTTTTTCAATAGCGCCCGGAGGTCAGCTTTGGTCAAGGGCGTTTCAAAGTAGTTGACGACTTCAAAGTCCGCCCGCGTTCTTTTAAAAGTCGCAACGTCGTCCTGCACATGGTGCACGTTGGTTTCTGATAAACCGTCAGTTTCTTCTTCATACTTGTTCTTGCTAATGGAGTTGGGCCGGGTTTGAAATTCCGTCAAATGTCAGCCCGATTTGTGCTGGCTTGCTTGAGAATTTCCCGCAGCCAGACCGGCAACGATTTCGACAAGAAATCCGCTTCTCCATTGTGAACAATTGCAATCTGTCGGTAAGGATCTGAGAGATCGCTGTTATCGAACACAATTACATGAGGCAGAGTTCGAATACTCTTCCTCAGATTCTCAAGCGTCCTCGGAAAGCGCGTAGCGAGTTTCTCAGCCGGAACATCGTGCCCCCCTTGAGTGACGCGCATAGTCACTCTTTCTTCGGACATTGCCGGATCGGAAATTCCGATGAAACAAAGAATCACGTTGTATCCAGCCCCGGCTGCCCTTTGAAGAAAACTGATCTTATCACCGACAGGATCCGAAAAGACCGTCTCGAATACAAAGCTCTCTCGTTGCTCGAGGAGTTTCTCTCGGAGAGCCCCTGCGATTTCCGCAGCTGGAATTTTCGGTTCACGAATCTTCCAATCGTGCGCTTTCCGTCTGCCTCAATCCGAACTAACAACCCCGTTGCTTCCGTTGCCTGTTGATAATGCGGAAATGGCTGGGTCTCCAAGTATTTTTTGACGCGAGCTTTTCCTTCTGGCGTATCAACCGTTTCGAGACATTCCGAAAGGGGAAGTGCGCTTGCCTTTTTGCACAGGGCCAATGCTTGTATCCCCTGCAAAAGAGGATCGATTGCCCGACCCAAATTTGCCCAATACTCGATTTGACCCGCAATCGAGCGTTCCGCAACTTCTCCGATCAACCGAGCATCGAGAACCAAAACATCCGAGAGCTTTACAGGCTGACTCATATACCAAGGTAGCATTTTGCCACCAGGATGCAACAAAACCGTAATCTCCCATTTACTCCGCAGTGTTAATTTCGCAAAGCGCGTACCGATATAATAAATGGGATGAAATACACTTTACATTGATCAAAATGGCGCCCGCCACGACTCGAAACGTGGGATCCTCTGTGGCCAAGGAGTTGAGCATCGCTAAAACAAACTTCTCGGACGAAGAACTGATTGCTCTGATGGTGAAACCCCCTGATCCGATTCAACGGCCTAATGTTGTGCATCGCGATCAAGCCGTGCTGGGCCGCCCACCCGAGAATATCGAAAAGCTTCTCTAGTCTTGGATTCTCGCCCAGCTTGCGCGGAAGCGTCATTTTCAAGGGTTTTTTCCGGAGCCAAAATAATAAGTGTAAAATCGCAGTTGACAATTTTGCTCAAGTAGTGCATATACACATCAAGATGTCAAAAGCACTGGACATGGCAGCGGTGGAAAACTGCGTGTGCTTCAACTTGCGCCGAGTGACCCGCATCGTGACACAGTTTTATGACGCGGAAATGCGGCGGCATGGAATCCGCCCCACACAGGGAACGATTTTGCTGGCGTTGAATGCAAAGGAAAGTTGGAACATGGCGGAATTAAGCGATTGCCTTGGGCTGGAGCGCACGACCCTCGTGCGGAATCTTCAGCCATTGCAGCGGGATGGTTTGGTAACGGCAGATGGCGGCGGGCGCGGCAATCGGGTGGAACTCACCATCACCGCCAAAGGCCGAAAACAGGTTGAGAAATTCATGCCGGCTTGGGAATCCGCCCAGAGCACCGCGGTTCAGGTCTTGGGGGAAAAGCGCTGGTCGGCGCTCCTCGCCGATTTGGAGAAGGTCGCTTCCGCACTCAAAAATTAAGAAATCTAGTCCCAACATGAAACGGAGAACCTTTCTGAAACTGGCCGCGCTTTCCACCACAGGCCTCGCCCTCGCACAGTCCACCGCCAAGCCTCCAACACAACACAACGCCCATCACCATGAATGACGTCATCATCATCGGCGGCAGCTTTGCCGGTCTCGCCGGCGCCCTGCAGCTCGGCCGTGCTCGCCGCAAGGTCATCGTTCTCGATACCGGCCTGCCGCGCAACCGCTTCGCCCGCCACTCGCATGGCCTGCTCGGCCACGATCACAAGCCACCGCTGGACATCCTGGCCGAGGCGCGGCGGCAGCTCGCGCGCTATCCCACGATCAAGCTGGTCAATGCCCGAGCCGACAGCATCTCCGGCGCCATCGACAATTTCTCCGTCCTCACTGCCGAGGG
>Ga0157375_10001254_pt1 | contig 21963 bp, 15 predicted proteins | sample M35metaG_FD_115311 | JGI IMG/M metagenome (GOLD analysis project Ga0157375, IMG submission 115311) | Miscanthus rhizosphere microbial communities from Kellogg Biological Station, Michigan, USA - M3-5 metaG | ecosystem: Host-associated > Plants > Roots > Rhizosphere > Soil | place: USA: Michigan... | reverse complement strand
TAGCCGCTTCGCGCCTGCGGCAGCGCGTACGGCGCGTTCGACATCGACTCCATGCCGCCCGCAATCGCGACGTCGTATTCATCGCAACGGATGTCGTTCGCCGCGTACATCACCGCCTTCAGTCCCGAGCCGCAGACCTTGTTGATGGTCACCGCGCCCGCGCCGACCGGGATGCCGGCGCCAATTCCAGCCTGCCGCGCCGGCGCCTGTCCGACGCCCGCCTGCAGCACGTTGCCCATGATCACCTGCTCGATCTGGTCTGCCGATACGCCGGAGTTCTCCAGCGCGCAGCGGATGGCAATCGACCCAAGCTTCGGCGCTGCCATCGACGAAAGTGTTCCCTGAAACGATCCGATCGGCGTCCGTGCGCCGCCGAGAATGACGATGTCTTTCATGGTTCTCCCAGTGGATTAGTAGATCAGTGGATTAGTAGATTAGTAGATCAGTGGATTCAGCGCATCAGTCAAACAGGTGCATAGATCAGGCGATGAGGCGCGGCGCCGCTCCGGTTCGCTCTCAACCTCATCCACGAACCTACTAATCCACTGATCTACTAATCCACTAATCCACTCCGACACCCGACACCCGACACCCGCTGATATGATCGGAACAGGAGTCATTCATGTCCATTACCGCCATCACGGACCGGCGCGTCCACATCCAACCCACCGATGTCCACAACGTGCTCTCCCGGCACATGCTGGCCGACGGCTACGACGTCGTCATGGACCTGAACAAGTCGAAAGGCTCCTGGCTTTTCGATGCCCGACGCGGCCGCGCCGTGCTCGATTTCTTCACCAACTTCGCCTCGTGTCCCATCGGTTACAACCATCCGCGCCTCGACAATCCGGAGTTCCGCGATCGCATCGCCACCGCGGCCATCAACAAGCCCGCTAACTCCGACATCTACACGACCTACATGGCCGAGTTCGTGGAAACGTTCGCCCGCCTGGCGGTCCCGCCATCCCTCAACAAGCACATGTTTTTCATCGAAGGCGGCGCCCTCGGCATCGAGAACGCGGTCAAGACGGCCTTCGACTGGAAAGTTCGCAAGAACATGCGCAAAGGGCTCGGCGAGCGCGGCACGCAGATCATGCATCTGCGCGAGGCCTTCCATGGCCGCACCGGCTACACACTCTCGCTGACGAATACCGATCCGAAGAAGACGCAGTACTTCCCGAAGTTCGACTGGCCGCGCATCGAAAATCCGAAGCTGAAGTTCCCAATCGATGAAGATGTCGAACAGCGCGAGCAGGCTTCGATCGCGCAAGCCAAACAGTTTCTCGCCGAGCGCAAGGACGACATCGCCGCGTTCATCATGGAGCCGATCCAGGGCGAAGGCGGCGACAACCACTTCCGTCCCGAGTACTTCCGGGCCGTGCGCCAGCTCTGCGACGAAAATGACATGCTGCTCATCTTTGACGAAGTCCAGTCAGGCGTCGGCCTGACCGGAAAGATGTGGGCGTTTCAACACTTTGGCGTGGAGCCGGACATGATCTGCTTCGGCAAGAAGACGCAGGTCTGCGGCTTCGCGGCCGGCGAGCGCATCTTCGACATCGACGACAACGTTTTCGCCGTCAGTTCGCGCATCAACTCCACCTGGGGCGGCAATCTCACCGACATGGTCCGCTCGCAGCGCTACTTCGAAGTGATCGATGAAGAAGAGCTGGTCGATAACGCCGCGACCGTCGGCGCGTTTTTTGTGTCCGAGCTGCAGCGCTTCGCCGAGGAGTTCCCGAACCTCGTCTCGAACGTGCGTGGACGTGGCCTCATGGCCGCCTTCGATCTCCCCAGCGGCGACGTCCGCGACACCGCGCTCAAAGCGTTCATGGCCAACGACGTGATGGTCCTCTCCTCCGGCAGCCGTTCCGCCCGTTTCCGTCCGCCCCTGAACCTCTCGATGGACGAAGCCGCCGAAGGCATCAAGCGGATGGAGAAGGCGCTGCAGGAACTCGCGTAGCGAAATGTGGCCTGTGTGGCACAGACACTCTTGTCTGTGCTTTTGAAGCCGCGCGGTCTTCCGTCGGCGAAGCCGGCGTAAGAACCATAGCCCACGCTTTCAAGCGTGGGTCAGCAAGTTCCGTACGAATTGTGAGCGCGCCTTGGCGGGCGATAGAAAGCTTTCTTTCGCGCGCTGAAGCGCGCTCACAAACATTCGGCGCGCTCCGAAACCCACGGCTCAAAGCCGTGGGCTACGGTTCTTACGCCGGCTTCGCCGGCGCTACAAACCTGCGACCGCCACGCTACACTAGCCAACCTCGGGGCTCTTGCGCCGTACAACCACCGAATGAACCGCGAACAACTCACGCGCGCCGACTGGCTCCTCATCGCCGCGTGCGTCGCGGTCGCCGCCGTTTCCATCTTCGTCGTCGTCAACTGGTTCGGCGCCGCGTTCCCCGAGGCATCGATCGAGTTTCGCTACGACCGCGGCTCGTCCGAAAAACTCGCCGACGGCGTCCTCGCGGAACAGCTCATTGACGCGCGCGGCATGAAGCACAGCACCACCTTCGACTCCGACGACGAGGCGCGCATCTTCCTGGAACGCTCCCTCGGGCTGAAGAAAACGAACGAGATCCTGAAGCACGACGTCCGCCTCTGGGCCTGGTCGCATCGCTGGTTTAAGCCGCTGCAGGAAGAAGAGTTCCGCGTCGACATTGCGCCGACCGGTGAGGTCATCGGCTTCAGCGATCGCATCCCCGAGGATCGCGCCATCAACTCGCCGGACGTGAATGCCGCGCGCGCCATCGCCGAGCGATTCCTCGGCACCGTCAACGCCTTCAACGATCTGAAACTCGTCGCGCAGAGCGAGCGCCGACTGCCGAAACGGATGCAGCGTATCTTCACCTACGACTCGCAGAGCATTCATCCCGCCGGCGCGCCGTATCGCACCATCGTCACGGTCGACGGCGATCGCGTCAGCAGCTTCTCGCGGCGCATCAAGGTCCCCGAGGACTGGCAACGTTCGTATCGCGAACTGCGCTCGAAGAACAATCTGGCCGGCAACGTCGACATCATCTTTTTCCTCATCACGGGTGTGTGCATCGTCGCTGTGTTCGTCATGCGCCTTCTGCGCGGCGATCTGCAACTCCGCCTGCTCCTCGGCATCGGAATCGCGGCCGTCATCCTCGTCACCGGCACATCGCTGAACTCCTTCCCGAGCGCGCTGGCCGGTTACAACACCACCGAATCGTATCCAGCGTTCCTGGCGCGATTCGGATTCGGCTCGCTGATTCAGGGCATCGGCGTGGCCATGATGCTGGTCGTCGTCGTCGGCGCCGGCGAAGTCCTTTTCCGCGAGCGCCTCCCGAAAAAACTCTCCATCGCGCGCATCTGGAATCGCCACGCGCTCACGTCGAAGCGCGTCTTCCTCGCCTTCATCGTCGGCTATACGCTCGTCGCCTTCTTCCTCGGATACCAGGTCGCGTTCTACCTGATCGCCGACAAATTCGGCGCGTGGGCGCCGGCCGAGGTGCCGTATGACGACATGCTCAACACCGCCTTTCCGTGGATCGCGGTGCTCTTCGCCGGCTTCTTCCCCGCGCTGAGCGAAGAGTTCATGTCGCGCGCGTTCTCGATCCCGTTCTTCGAAAAAGTGCTGCGCTCGCGCTGGGCCGCCATCATCGCCGCCGGATTCATCTGGGGCTTCGGCCACGCCACGTATCCCAACCAGCCTTTCTACATCCGCGGCGTTGAAGTCGGTTGCGCCGGAGTGCTCATCGGATTCCTGATGATGCGCTTCGGCATTCTGCCGCTGCTGATCTGGCACTACACCGTCGACGCGCTGTACACCGCGATGCTGCTGCTGCGGTCGGGCAACAACTACTACATCGTCTCCGGCGGACTGGCCAGTCTCGTCTTCGCCATTCCGATGCTCGTTTCGATCGCGCTCTATGTCCGCAACCGAGGATTCGTGCCGGACGACGACCTCTCGAACGACGCGATCCCGATCAAACCCGTTCCCGAACGCGCCGCCGAACCCGAACGGCCGGCGTTCACGTTTCCATTGATGCCGGTCACGCGCGTCAAGCTGCTTGTTTGCGTCGTCCTCGTCGCACTCGCCGCCAGCGCGATCGCGTGGAACCTGCCGTCGATTGATGACGTCGATTACCGCATCACGAAAGAAGACGCGAAGCGCATCGCCGCCACTGTCGGACCGCCGCCCGCCGCCGCGATGCGTACCATCGCCACACCGGTCGAAGGCTTCCGCTCCTGGGACCGCGGCTCCGGGCGCGAGGAAGGTGGCGGACCGGGCGACTTCGACAACATCGCCGTCGACTACCTCCTCCGCCACGGCATGTCGATGCCGTCGCTGGTCACGGTGATGCGCACGAAGATTCCGACCGCGACCTGGATGGTGCGCGACTTCGCGCCGCAGGTGAAGGACGAGTACTTCATCGAAGTCGATCCGCGCGCGTCACGCGTGGCCGGCTATCACAAATATCAGGATGAGAAGCGTCCCGGGCCGCGACTCGAACAGCCGCAGGCGCTGGCGATCGCGCAATCCGCGTTCCCTCGCTTCGGCGCCGACGCGCGCGCGTTCGATCTCAAAGAAGCGCTCAACTTTCAGCAGCAGAACCGCCGCGACTGGCTCTTCCACTTTCAGGAGCGCACGCCGCTCGCCGCCGACGCCTGGCGCCGCATCAGCGTGCGCGTGGCCGGCGCCGAGGTCACGCAATTCACGACCACCGTCAAAGTTCCCGACAGCGTCTACCGCGAGCCGACCACGCTGCTCAACATCGTCTTCACGCTGCTGCGCGTACTCGGCATCCTGGCCATCCTCTCGCTCGTCGTCGCAGGCTTCGTCATCGCCCTGCGCCGCCAGCGCTTCCCATGGCAACGCGCGCTGCGCTGGACGCTGGCGCTCGCAATCATCCCGCTGTTCTACGAGACGGCGCGGTGGGAGACGACGCTGTTCAACTACAACACGTCGATCACCTGGCAGACCTTCATCAGCAATCAGACCATCAACATCATCCGCAACATCGGCCTGCACCTCGGCATGATTTTCCTTGCTGTAGCCGGCCTCGCCTCCGCCTATCCCGAGGCGTTCCACCTCGCACGCCGCGACGCGAGAGCGCGCCTCGGACGATCGGCAGCGATCGCCGCGCTGACCGCGATTAGCGTCGCCGTCCTGTTCCGCATCTCCGAAGCAGCGATCGCGCTGCACTTCCCGGGGCTCACCTCGGTGCATGGATTCAACGCCCCCGAGGCGGTCGCGCTGCCGCTGCCGGCCCTCGTCGGCATCCTGTCCACGACGATGCGCACGCTGACCGCATGCGCAGTCTTCGGCCTCTTCATGCTCGCCCTTCGCGGATTCACCGCGCGCCCATGGCTGCCTGCGACGATCGGTACTGCCGCCATCTTCCTGGCCGCCCTCGACGCATCCGCAAATCTGAAGGAAATGCCGCTGATGCTCGCCTCGGCCGCCGTCACCGCCGCCCTGGCCTTCATCCTCATCCGCTACATCCTCGGCGCGAACCTCCTCGCCTACCCGCTCACCATCGCCGTCTTCCTCCTCCTCGGCAACGGCGCGGACCTATTGCAGAACCATCGACCGGATCTGACGGTGAACGGCATCATCGAGATCGTCATCGCGATTTGTCTTCTGGTTTGGGCAGCGATACCAGGAGAACCATTTGCACCACAAAGACACAAAGAGCACGAAGAGCACCCTTTGTGATCTTTGTGTCTTTGTGGTGAGAATGTTTTAGATGCTCAACGACTACCACTTCGTCACGCATTGGCACGTCCGCGGCAACGTCGGCGAAATCATCGACATCCTCAAAGACGCCGAGGACCTGCCGCGCTGGTGGCCCTCGGTGTACATCGAGGTAAAAAAGCGCGGCGACATCGTCGAGCTCTACACCAAAGGCTGGCTCCCCTACACGCTGCGATGGAGTTTCCGCGTTCTCGAAAACCGCCCCGACGGCTTCGTCATCGAAGCCTTCGGTGACTTCGTCGGCCGCGGCGAGTGGACGCTGACGCAGGACGGCGGCGACGTCGACATCACCTACGACTGGCGCATCCGCGCCGAGAAAACGCTGCTGAAACTCTTCTCCCCAATCCTGAAACCAATCTTCGCCGCCAACCACCGCTGGGCCATGTCCCGCGGCGAAGAGAGCCTGATCATCGAGCTCGCGCGAAGGCACGGTGAGCCGCACGGCGAACCGCCGAAGGCGACGTTCCGGTAGACGAAGAGACGGTTTCACGCGGAGTTCGCAGAGAGGCGGAGAACTGCCTTGCTCCGCTCCTCCGCGCGCTCCGCGTGAAACCGTCCCCTTACCGCGCCGCCCGCCGCCGCGCTGGCTCGGATGGAGGCGCGGGCAGGATGCGCAGGAACGCGCGCGTGACGCCGCCGTAGGCTGGGTCGTTCGCGGGATGGACGAGAGTCAGCCCCAATTGGCCGCGCGCGGTGACTGCCGCGGCGGCGGCGCCGTAGAAACCGCTCGTGCCGAGGAGGGTTGGCGAGCCGATTCCGCCAGAGGTGATTGAGGCGGTGAACAGCGATGGCGTCGCAAAGCCTCGCTCGCTCCAGAAAAGCTGGAAACCGTCGCGGGTGGCGAGGACCGTCGGCTGTTCTGCAGAGGCCTCTGGATCGGCGGCGTCGATCATCTTATTGAACGGGATGACCGTACCGCCGATGACGCTCGCGGCGGCGATGGAGTCGTCCGATTGCCAGGCGACGACACACATGACTCCATGGCAGTCAATCGAAGGCAGGATATTCAATCGCGAGTTCCTGGCGATGCCGAAGAGCGGCGTGACGATCCGGCCGTCCCGATCGAGCCGGACGCCTTCGATGTCGTTGGTGGAACCCCGGCTCCAGACCGCCGCATATCCGCCGCCATCCCACGCCAGCGATAGGTATTCGAGGTATCCCACGGGACTCGGGAACGGCGCCACCGGCACCTCGCGCGTGTCGCCCGTGCGGGGAATGAACGTGATCTTCAGAGCAGGACTGGCGGTGCTCAGGACCGCGAAACCGTTTCCGTTCGAAGCAACCGCGAAGTCTGTCGAGCCGATCGTCAATGGCGCCGCATCGATCCAGCTCCCATCGGCTGCCATGCGCCGCATCACACTCTTGTTGTAGCCCTTCCAGACGAACAGCCAGACCGCTCCGTCAAAGGAGACTACCGGAGCCCAGTTGGAGGTCTGTTCATTCGTCGACACTTTGATGGCCGCCAGGTCGAGAGCGCGTCCGTCGGAGCTGAAGCGCCTGGCGTAAATCCCGGTCCCTTCATCGAAGAGATCCCCGTCGCTCCATACCGTCATGAAGGTGCTCTCTGCGGCGGCAAGGCCGGTGTAGTGTTGCGCGGAGGCGCTCGACGCGATCGAAATCGGCACGACCGGCCCGCCTGGATTCACGATCGCCGCTGCAATCTTCGAGCGGCTTCCCGAGTAAGGAGTGTCGATCCATACGAGCAGTTCCGCCGCGGAGTTGCGCGCGACCGATGGGTGCAGTGCGTATTCGCTCCCCTCGGCCACCATCGACGGCGTCCCGCTGCTCCCGTCCTGGCCGAAGTGGGTCTGCGCCAGACCAAACGGAGGATAGGGACCGTGAAAGCTCGCCGGATCGCCATCGACCGCCGGTCCGCACGGGTTGGCTCCGAGGCGCTTCTCCCAGACCACCTGGAATCCGTTCCAGTCGGGTGTCACGGTGAAATTGCCGAGGTCTGCGCCGCCGGCATCATGGATGACGACCGGGTCGGAAACGCCGCTGCTGGTGACGAACCGTCCGACGATGCCTCGCGCGCACGAACTGCCGTCGAGCCCCCACTTGAGAGCTGCCAGCAGATACGGCCCGCCGCTCCCGGCGGTCAGTTGCGCGTCGTCCATCCGCTGCGTCCATTGCAGCGGCGCACGCGGATTCCCGTCGTTGTCGAGGCGAAGCAGGTAGGTAAACGAACTCGACGCCCACGCGAGAAGGAATCCATCCCCGTTCGATGCGATCTGGGTATCCAGGCCGAACGATGGCGAAACCGTCTTGTTCGTGACGGATCCGTCTTGCGAGATGAGTACGACGTGGCTGGAATCCACCGAAAAGATAACCGCCGATCCGCGTCCGTTCGAGGCGATGGAGGGGACTCCGCGGCTGTGATCGACCACTGGTTTCGGTCCCCCGAGCAGCCTTCCGTTCCGATCGATGCGAACGAAGCTCACGCGAAGGTAAGGGTACGAACTCGTGTAATTCTCCTGCCACACAACGACGTAATTCGCTCCGTCCCACACGACACCAGGAGTGTCACCCTGAACGGCGATGAGGATGCCAGTCGGATCGAGCACAGTCCCGTCGGCCAGAACGCGCGTCCCGAAAACCGAGCTGGTTCCGCTCCGATGGTCGATCCACACCGCAAAGAAGTCGCGCCCATCCGTCGCCACCCGCGGCAAGCTTTGCGTCTCCGCGGCCCGGCCAATCACCGGCGCCGCGACCGGAACCTCAATGGAGGAACCCAGCGCGCCAAAGGCGGGAAGGGCGGCGAGGCAGATGAGGAGGGGGAGGGACTTCACTGCGGCATAGTAACTCTACGAAGATGTTCACGCGGAGGCGCGGAGACGCGGAGGAAGAAACCGTTCTCCGCGCCTCCGCGTGAAAAAGTTTCCCTTACGACTCGACCGCAGCCCGCGATTGTTCCAGCGCCTGGTCCACTGTTTCGAGATGTACAAACTCGTATCGAGTGAAGAGGACTGCTGACCAAGATCAGACGCCACAGGACACCTAATCGGTGAAAGTCAGCGCCAGATTGCGGCAAGGGCTGAACATTCCGCTGTGATTCCCGAGTATCCGCGCGACCGGAGAAAGCGTTCAACGGTGGGTTTCGCCACATCGACATCAAGACGTGGCCCGCAGACCACGCCTGTTATAGGCAGTCGAACCAAGCTCTTTCGCTTCCGCTCCCGTGGGAAACAGATGAAAGGCTTCACGTAATCACCTCGTATGGCAAACTCCTCTTCGGAATCATCATCATCGCCCAAATCGTCTTCATCGATCTGATGGAAGTAACGCCATTCTTGTTCGTCGCCGAAGAAAGGGTTTTTCAGGCGCAGTGTCGCGCTTGCGACATCGGCCGCCGTGAATATGGCGTCGTACACGTTAATGCCTCGGTTTTTGTCACCTGGGTCCGCATTCTCAGCCTTTCGCCGATATCCTTCAACGCCGCGCCTGATCTTCTCTCGTAGATGCTCTTTCTGATCTGCTTCGACGTAAATCATCGGTACGCGATGGATCGCGTCTGAATCGAAAAGTTCGTCGAGCCGCTTCGCGTCAAATCCCAAGCAGTAGCCTACGCCACCACCGCCATAGCGCTGCCACTGACTAATCGACTCTTTGGTTGAGGAAAACGAGCAAACGAACAGCCGATCGGGCGATAGCGTTAACCGAACGTGCTTCCAAAGGTCATTGAGCAGTCCATCTTCGTCGCCAGCCGCAATTTCTTCGTCGAAGACCTTATCAATTAGCTCTTTGCCGTAAACTCGTTCGGTGCGGTCGTTTAGAAAGCCAGCATCCCCGAAACGAAATCGGCAGGAATCAACTATGCCGAACAGGCCGGGAGCGTCTGTGTAGTGCCAGAGTGTGTCAGGCTCGGCGGTGCGAGTTCCCATTACGGCCATTCTAAGCTGTAAATTGTGACGAGTCCGCGGCGATCAGTTCGGTCACTCCCACGTTCGACTCCGCTGTCGCCTGCACCACCTAAGAAACTGGAATTGGGGTTGGAATTAGAAGTCGCGAAGCAACTCGGAGGATCGGACCTTGAGCGCCGAGGCGATCTGGAGAATGATCGTTAGCGTCGGGACATTGTCGCCGCGTTCGATGAAGCCGATGTAGGTGGCGCTCACGCCTGCGCGTTCGGCGAGTTGGTCCTGGGTGAGGCCTCGTTCCTCGCGTAGCGCTCGGACGATGGCGCCGAACTTTTCTGCTTCCGGGCGGCGATCTTTTCGGTGCGTCACCCTTGCATCTTAACCATGGTGAGCCTATATTGTCGCTTAACCATGGTGAAGCTACCAAATGCGAGGGCGAAGATGGCGAAGACGAAATCGCAAGCGGCAAACCAACCTTTCGCAATCCCTGAGTATCGCCGTCCGAGCAGGCGGGGCGGCGGGGGTGGGAAGCGGGAGTTGGTGGTAGCGGCGATGTATCGCGAAAGCGGCAGCTATCGGCGGCGGCAGACCGTCGTGCCGTTCATTCGCATGTCTGGGGTGTGGCTGCAGCAGCTCGGGTTTGATCGGGGAGATCGGATCGAGGTCACTGCCGAGCGCGAGCGGCTCGTGCTGACCGTCGTTCCCGACGAGTGAGGCCGGTGCGCTCCGTCACATCGCGTGGTGATCCTCCTCCTGCGAGCGGCGCTCGTCCCGCTGCTAACGTCCTTTTTCCGTCAGAGCCGCAGTCTCGGAGTTAGTTTTCGAACCATCGATGCTTCGTTTTGAACCATCGATGATTCGTTTTGAATCATCGATGCTTCGTTTTGAACCATCAATGCTTCGTTTTGAATCATCGATGCTTCATTTCGAACCATCGATGCTTCGTTTTGAACCATCGATGCTTCGTTTTGAATCATCGATGCTTCATTTCGAACCATCGATGCTTCGTTTTGAACCATCGATGCTTCGTTTTGAATCATCGATGCTTCGTTTTGAATCATCGATGCTTCGTTTTGAATCATCGATGCTTCGTTTTGAATCATCGATGCTTCGTTTTGAACCATCGATGCTTCGTTTTGAACCATCGATGCTCCGTTTTGAACCATCGATGCTCCGTTTTGAACCATCGATGCTCCGTTTTGAAGCATCCATGCTCTGTTTTGAAGGCTGTGTCCTGGGGATCGTCCCGCGTCAACGAGGGTTATCAGGGAGGGGGTCCTTCGACCGTCCTGCGCGGGTCGGCGCTGCGCGCCTCAACCGCTCCGGCGGCTCAGGATGACAGGGGGACCTTTCCGTGTTGGAGCGAACCGTGAAACTTGGAATCGAAGACTTTGAGTACTCGCATCTCTACGACAACGCGCGGCTGCAGGAGTTGGCGCTGGCGTTTGACCGCTATCTGGCTGCGAGCGATACAGCGCTGTTTCAGCGGTTCGAGTCGTATCGGATCGGGATGCAGAGCGGGATTGCGTCCGGCGGGTTGACCAAGCCGGAGGAGTCGGCGCTGCTCGTCGCGGCCAGCCGTCCGCTGGGGAAGTTTCTGGAGCAGTTGTTTCAGACCGATGCCGCATCGATCGTGGCGCGGACGCAGCGGGATGCCGAGGTGGCGCGGTTCAAGAAGGAAGTGGTGGCGAAGAGGGTGGCCAAGGTGGCCAGCGTTCCGGAAGGTGATCGGAGCGCCGCGGTCGAGGTTCTGATCCGCACCATCGCGCCGGGGCAAGAGCGCGATCCGGAGTACGCGATCGCCGTCACGGCAAACCGGCTGCTCGACTTCGAGCGGGAGTATCCGCGCGGCGCGAAGGCGGTGACGCCGTCGCCGCAGACGCGGGCCGCGCTGGCGCAGTTGCGCGACGAGTTGCGCGCGTCCGGCGCGTTCGACGACGCCATCGTCAAGAGGGAGTACGTCGAGTCAAACGAGGCCATCGCGCGCGAAGCGGCAACGGTTCACGCCCTCGGCGATCTGCTCGTCGACTGGCTCGCGGGTCAGTGGAAAGCGGGCCGGTTCGAAGATTGGACATCGTTCCGGCTGCCGAAGCCGATCGTGTTCGATCATTTGGTGGAAACGGCGCGCGTCGACGAGAACAGCGTCGTCGGACCGGAAGACGAGTACCGCCGCCGTGACGGATTCAAGCTCACCGATCCGCGCATGACGCCGCGCGAGATCACCGACGAGGCGCACTACTGCATCTACTGCCACGAGCGGAAGAAGGATTCGTGCTCGACCGGGTTTCCTTCGGCTGCGCTCAGGACAAGCGTCGAGAAGGACGATAAGTTCAAGGTCAATCCCCTCGGCGTACCGCTGACGGGCTGCCCGCTCGACGAGCGCATCGGCGAGATGAACGCGCTGCGCAAGGACGGCGACTCCATCGCCGCGCTGGCCATCGTCATGATCGACAACCCGATGTGCCCCGGCACGGGCCATCGCATCTGCAACGACTGCATGAAGTCGTGCATCTTCCAGAAGCAGGACCCGGTCAACATCCCGCAGATCGAGACCGGCGCGCTGACCGATGTGCTCTGGCTGCCGTGGGGCTTCGAGATTTATTCGCTGCTGACGCGCTGGAATCCGCTGCACGTGCGCCGCCCGATGGCTCTCCCTTACAACGGCAAGAACGTCCTCGTGGTCGGCCTCGGGCCCGCAGGCTACACGCTCGCGCACTACCTCGCGAACGAAGGCTTCGGGGTCGTGGCCATCGACGCGCTGAAGATCGAACCGATTGACAGCAAATGGCTGCGCGAACCGATCCGCGATGCGCGCAAGGTTCTTTGGGAAGAGCTCGACGAGCGCATCCTGGCTGGCTTCGGCGGCGTCTCGGAGTACGGCATTACGGTGCGCTGGGACAAGAACTTCCTCAAAGTCATCCGCATCGCGCTGGAGCGGAAGAACAACATCCGCGTTTACGGCGGCGTCCGATTCGGCGGGACGCTGACCATCGAGGATGCCTTCGACACCCTCGGCATCGATCACATCGCCATCGCCGCCGGCGCGGGAACGCCGACGATCGTGCGGATGAAGAACAACCTCATTCGCGGCATCCGCAAAGCCAGCGATTTCCTCATGGCGCTGCAGTTGACGGGCGCCGGAAAAAAATCAGCGATGGCGAATTTGCAGGTGCGCCTGCCGGCCGTCGTCATCGGCGGCGGACTGACCGCGATCGATACGGCCACGGAGTTGTTCGCGTACTACCCGCTGCAGGTGGAGAAGATCCTCGACCGCTACGAAACGCTCTGCGACGAGTTCGGAGAATCGGTCGTGCGCGGCGGCTACGACGGCGAAGAGCAGATCATCCTCGACGAGTTTCTCGCGCACGGACGCGCAGTGCGCGCGGAGCGCCTGCGCGCCCGCGAAGCCGGTGAGGATCCGGACTTCATCCCGCTCGTCCGCGATTGGGGCGGTGTGACCATCGCCTATCGCAAGTCGATCAGCGACGCGCCCGCGTACCGGCTCAATCACGAAGAGGTGATCAAGGCCTTCGAGGAGGGGATCGCGTACGCGGAGAGTTTGTCGCCGATCGAAGCGGTGGCCGACGAATTCGGGCACGTGAAGTCGCTCCTCTTCGAGAAGCAGATCATCGAAGACGGGCGCTGGAAGGATTCGGGGACGATCATCGAGCTGCCCGCGCGCAGCGTGATGGTGGCGGCGGGAACGAGTCCGAACGTGATCTACGAGAAGGAGCATCCCGGAACATTCAAGCTGGACAAGTACGGACAGTTTTTCCAGAGCTTCGCGACGTCCGACACGGAGTTGATCGAAGTGGACGGCAACACGGAGACCGGCTTCTTCACCTCGTACCAGCGCGGCACGAAACGGATCACCTTCTACGGCGACAACCATCCGCGCTATGCCGGCAACGTGGTCAAGGCGATGGCGTCGGCGAAGGACGGCTATCCGTTCGTGACCAAACTCTTCGCGCGCGAATTGATGCAGCTCGATCGCTCTGCCGAGGCGCAGTCGATGCGCGAATCGCAATGGAACGATCTGCTGCGCACGCTCGATGACGGACTGCTCGCCGTCGTGCATCAGGTCAATCGCCTTACGCCGACGATCGTCGAAGTCGTCGTCCGCGCGCCGTTCGCCTCGCGCCACTTCGAGCCGGGCCAGTTTTTCCGTCTGCAGAATTTCGAAGCGAACGCACCGGTGGTCGATGGAACGAGTCTGACGATGGAAGGGATCGCGCTGACCGGCGCGTGGACCGATCCGGAACGCGGACTGCTGTCGCTGATCGTCCTCGAGCTCGGCGGCTCGTCGCGCCTCTGCGCCCAACTGAAGATCGGCGAACCGGTCGTGGTCATGGGTCCCACCGGCGCGCCCACTGAAATCCCGCGCAACGAGACCGTTCTTCTCGCCGGCGGCGGCTTGGGCAACGCCGTGCTCTTCTCCATCGCCCGCGCGTTCAAAGAGGCCGGCTGCAAAGTCGTCTACTTCGCCGGATACAAGAAAAAGGACGACGTCTTCAAGCGCGACGAGATCGAGGCCGGCACCGATCAGGTGATCTGGTCCGTCGACGCGGGCGATCCGATCGCGCCGCGCCGCCCGCAGGACCGCGGCTTCACCGGCAACATCGTGCAGTCGATGCTGAACTACGCGCAGAACGCGCCGGAGATCGACCTGAGCTCTGTCCAACGCCTCATCGCCATCGGCTCGGACGGCATGATGCGCGCCGTGAAAGACGCGCGGCACGGCGTCCTCGCGCCTTTTCTGAACGACACTCACGTCGGTATCGGCTCCATCAACTCCCCGATGCAATGCATGATGAAACAGGTCTGCGCGCAATGCCTCCAGCGCCACATCGACCCGATCACCGGCAAGGAGACGTTCGTCTTCTCCTGCTTCAACCAGGACCAGCCCCTAGACAGTGTCGACTTCACCAACCTGCGCGCCCGCCTGCGCCAGAACACAGTGGTCGAGAAGATGACGAACCTGTGGTTGACGCGGCTGCTGGCAAAGGCCAACGCACCGGTGGCCGAGGTACCATTGGGGACGTCATGAGTACGTCGACAGTGATGAGATAGCTCGGCGGTTTCGCACCGGCTACGATGCGAAGATTGATCGTTGAGCCTCGCGCTGAGCGTGAGATCGCCGTCGCATTCACGCCTCCGGAGGAGGCTCGTAGGGTAGCCGGTGGTCCGAGCGAAGCGAGCGACCACCGGACACGCCAATTCCCATTGGAACCCGACCCCGGCAGGGGTCATGGAGGATGCTCGCCATGCCTTCGACTCACACCAGCCTGCACATCCACGTCGTGTTCAGCACGAAAGGACGCGTGCCATCGATCGACAACGCATGGCGATCGGATCTCCATGCATACATCGGTGGCTGCCTGAAACGCCTCGACGCGTTTCCGCAGGACATTGGCGGCGTCGCCGATCACGTGCATCTCCTCATCGGTATCAAACCAGTGCACGCGATCGCCGATCTTGTGAAAGAAACGAAACGCGTCTCGACGGAATGGGTGCGCGAGTCAAAACGAATTCGCGGATTCGCGTGGCAGGAAGGTTATGGCGCGTTCTCCGTGAGCAAGTCCGCGGTGCCGTCAGTCCGCGAATACATTCAGAAGCAGGAGAAACATCACCAGAGACAGACGTTTCAGGAGGAATACCGCGAGTTTCTGGAGAAACACGGCATCGATTTCGACGAACGATATCTGTGGTGAGTCGAAAGCGGCGCGAGCATCGTCCGTGACCCCTGCCGGGGTCGGATTGCCGGGCCGCATGCGTGTCCGGTGGTCGCTCGCTTCGCTCGGACCACCGGCTACCCTACGAGCCTCCTCCGGAGGCGTTCCGAGTGCCTACGCCCACCCCGCGGGCTGTGAAACAATCTCCCGTATGCCCAACCTCCCCGCGGACACCATGGAGGTCATCCTTCGCCTTTTCGCCGCGGCGGCGATTGGCGGGTGCATTGGGTTGGATCGCGAGGTCAGGCGGAAACCGGCGGGGATGCGGACGCATGCGCTGGTGGCACTGGGGTCGGCGCTGGTGACGCTCGTTGTGATGCGTTTCGACACGAAGGCCGAGCATGTCGATGCCGTCAGCCGGGCCATTCAGGGCATCATCGCCGGCGTTGGATTCCTCGGCGGCGGCGCGATTCTGAAGGCCGAGCATGAGATGGTCAGTGGCCTCACCACCGCCGCATCGATCTGGCTGGTGGCGTCGCTGGGAATCGCCTGCGGCGTCGGGCAGTGGGTGGCGGCGCTGATCGCGCTCGCATTCGCGCTGATCATCCTCATCGTCGGCGGGCCGGTTGAAGGATTCGTGCATCGCATTTCCAGCCGGAAGAAGATGCCACCCGACGTTTAGGGGAAAAACCGTTTCCACCACAAAGACACAAAGGACACAAAGAAAGCCTCTTCGTGTCCTTTGTGTCTTTGTGGTGGAAACGGTTTCATTCGATCGCGTTCGCGCAATCCTCCGGATGCGAGAAGTGACACGCGTGCGCGCCCGGAAGCATCGTCAGATTGGGAATCGCATTGCGATCAACCAGCTGATCGCGTTCGCCGGCGAACATTTCGAGCGGTGGCGCGGCGGTCTGGATGTCGGCGGCGTAGCGTCGATACGTTGCGAACCAGCGACCTAGACCAGATCGCCAGTAGGCGCGGATGACGTAGGTGTAGAGCGCAAGCGGCTCGCGGAACGTGTCGGCGACGAGCGCGCTGAGAAGGCGAAGGGGATGGCGCGGCGACCAGAGCGGGCCGATGCCGATGGCACGCTTGACGATGTCGGGACGCAGACGCGCGAGGTGCGCGACGGCGTTGCAGCCGAGGGAGTGGCCGATCCAGGTGGCGCCGCGGATCGAGAGCGCGTCCGCCCAATCCGCGAGAATCTTCGCGTGCTCCTCGGCGCCAACCGAGGGGCCGTCGATGCTCTCGCCGAAGCCAGGCAGGTCGGGCGCGATCGCGTGTGCGCCGCGCGCGTGGAGCGCTCGCGCGAAACGGCCGAAGTAGGCGCTGGACATGCCGAGGCCGTGGATCAGGACCACGTCGCGCCGTCGTCCGGCGGCTCGATGCGCGATGCCGTTCGTCCAGCCGGAGAGTCCCCACGAAAATGCCGGCTCCGCGGCGCCGTGCACCACGTCGACTTCGTCAAGAAACGACAGCAGCGCGTCGTTGAAGGCGCGCGGGTTCTCCCACATCGGCACGTGGCCGGCGCGCGGGATCACGCGCAGTTTCGCGTGCGGCATCTCGTCGAGCATCTGCCTCGCGTACGTCAGCGGAACGAGCGGATCGTGCTCGCCCCAGACGAGCAGAACGGGCATCGTCAGCTTGCGCATGAGTGGGCGCGCATCGTCACGTAGCAGGCGTGCGAAGGCGACGGCGAGCGCGGTCGGTCCGGCACGGAAAAGATCGCGCGCCAGAATCAGAAAAAACGACCGCCAGCCGTGCGGCATGGCGATGTTCTCGATGTGCGCGCCGGGCGCGATCTCGAACGGGATGCCGGTCGAATCGATCAGCACTAGCGAGCGGATGAGATCGGGACGGCTGGCCGCTAGGTGAATCGCGATCTGTCCGCCGAGGGAGTTGCCGGCCAGGTGGACAGGTCCGTCGAAGGAGGACTCGATCCAGCGCGCCAGCAGCGCGGGGATGTCATCGAAGCGCAGCGGGAGATTGCTGCGACGGAGAAAAAAGCGATTGCGTCCGAAGCCGATCAGATCGACTGCCGAGACGAGGTAGCGCTCGGCGAGAACATCGATATTGTGCCGCCACCAGTCGGACGATCCGCCGAGCCCGTGCAGCAGAACGAGCGGCGCGCCGCTGCCCGCGCGTGTTTCCCAGAAGGTGAACGGCGGCAGGTCGACGCGGCGCGTAACGGGCACGGCAGCAGGTTACCGCCGGAGCCGTCCCTCTTCGACCATCAGACAGCGATCCTGCACCACTTTGATGCCTGCCTCGGCCAGCTTCTGCGCGGCTTCATCGTTGCGGATGCCGAGTTGGAACCAGACGCTCTTCGGCTTCGCGGCGAGGATGTCGTCGACATGCGGCGGGATGTCATTCGGACGACGGAAGACGTTGACCATGTCGATCGCGCGACCTATATCAGATAGCTTGCGGAAGACAGGTTTGCCGAGGATCTGCGTGACCTCGGGGTAGTAAACGGGGACGGGGATGATGTCGTAGCCGGCCTCGGCCATGTGCGCGGGAACATAGTAGCCGGCCTGATCGGCGTGCGACTCGGGCTTGATGCCGAGGACAGCGATCGTTTTGGTGTCGCGGAGGAGTTCCGCGATTCCGGCCGAGTCATTAACGAGGTTTGTTTTCCAGTCGGTCATGGCGGCGCAGAGTAGCAAAAAGTAAGCTACCGTATCGTGATTCAGCCACGTCGCTACACGGAATAACTAAATTGGCGAGGCGTTGTCCATTCGCAAATCAACCTTGGTTCAATTCAACAAAAGTGAGGTCCACGTCCGGATGAAACGCGCAGCTTTCGTCGCCCTGTTGTTCATCGTCCCGCTCACCGCGTTCGCCTCAGCGCCGACGCAGGCCGTCATCGTAATGACGAAGCCGAGCTCCCACTTCGCCGCCAAATCGCTTTCGGCGATGTTCGATCCGAACATCAGCGCCGACGAGCGCGATCTCCGCGAGCTGCCCGGCATCAACGGCTTCGCGGCCAACCTGACCGACGCCGAGATCGCCGCACTGAAAGCGTCCGGAACCACGATCTCGATCGAGCCCGACCTGGAGCGCCACGCGTTCGCGGACAGCGTGACGCCGGGCCAGCAGACCACGCCCTACGGCGTGAACGACGTGGACGCACCGCCGGTGTGGCCGGTCACGCGCGGAAAGTCGCTGGCAGGCGGGCCCACCATCCACGTGGCGATCATCGACACGGGCATCGACTACAACTACTCGGAGTTGTCGAGCGCCTTCAAAGGCGGCTTCAACTTCGTCGGCCGCACGGGCGATCCTCTCGATGACAACGGCCACGGCACGCATGTCGCCGGCATCATCGCGGCCGCCAACAATGGCGCTGGCGTCGTTGGAATCGCGTCCGACGTGGAAGTCTATTCACTGAAAGTTCTCGACACCTGCGGCAGCGGCCGGACCAGCGACATCATGCAGGCCGTGCAGTGGGTCATCGACAAGAAGAAAGAGATCGGCGGAAACTGGATCATCAATCTCTCCCTCGGCTCGGACACGTCCTCCGTCAGCGAGCAGGCGCAGTTCCAGGCGGCCGCCGATGCGGGAGTTCTCGTTTTCGCAGCATCAGGAAACGACTACCCCAACTCAACTGGCCTCGCGTATCCGGCCGGTTATCCAACCGTTGTGTCTGTGGGCGCCGTCGACTCGACGAACAAGGTCGGCAGCTTCTCGCAACGCGGTACGGATCTGAAACTCGTCGCACCCGGCGTGAGTGTGTTGTCGACGTTCGTAACGCCGTTGGTATCTACCAACGACGGACGCAAAATCGCCGCTTTGCGGGCTGACTACGCGGGGGTGCCCGACCCGACCGACCCCAACGGGCCCCTCCCCTCCTTGCCGTTTTCCGCATGTCCGCCAAACACGACCGGCATCAGCAGTACCTTCGTATCGTGTGGTTTCGGCGGGACCGCGGCCGACTTTCCTGCGTCGGTAAAAGGCAAGATTGCTCTCGTTTCGCGTGGCGCCGGCGTGACGTTTATCGATAAGGCCGCGAATGCCGCCAAAGCCGGCGCGATCGGCATCGTGGTTTTCAATAACGTGGACGGACCGCTCAATGCGGCGTTGTCCACCTCTGCGAAAACGGCGGCGGCGATTCCGGCCACCGCGCCATTCCTGGGAATCCCTCAGGCAGACGGTCAGGCGCTCCTCGCGACTCCGAACGCCGTCATCACGATGAGCAATGGCTTCGAAGAGTTCGATCTCCTCAGCGGCACTTCGATGGCCTGTCCGCACGCGGTCGGCACCGCCGCGCTGGTGTGGGCGGCCTCTCCGAACTCAACCGCGACCAATGTTGCCACGGCGCTCGAACAGACCGCGAAGGACCTCGGGGATCCCGGCACCGACTCGACGTACGGTTTCGGTCTCGTCGACGCCCTCGGCGCCGCGAAGATGCTCAACCCGTCTGCATTCGGCGTGGGCGTGACTCCGACCATTGGACCGGTGCACGGCCGCATGGCCGGACGCCGCGGACACTAAGTATCCTTTCGACTCACCCTCAACGCGGCGCCTCCGGGCGCCGCTTTTTTTATTGGTAGAATCCGCTGTCCACATTTTGAGCGAGATCCCCATAATGAAACGCGCAGCCTTCGCCGTTCTTCTATTGGCCATTTCATCGGCCGCGTTCGCGCAGCAGACGCAGCGCTACATCGTGGGGATGAAGTCCGATGCCGTACACGCCGCGAAGCGTGCTGTGTTTGCGGACCGGATCACCGAGGAGTTTCAATATCTCGATTCGTTCGTCGCGAATCTGACGGATGCCGAAGTGCAGACGCTGCGGAGCGATCCCTCGGTTCGGTACGTCGAGAGCGCGGACATCCTGTTCTTTGCGCTGGATGCGCCGGCAGGAGCGAAGCGCGTGACTCCGCTGTCGCACCCCGCCAACGCGCAGGTGACGCCGTACGGGGTCACCATGGTCAACGCTCCGAACCTCTGGCCGTTTGCGAAGGGTGACGGCATCAACGTCGCCATCGTCGACACCGGGATCGACTACACGCATCCCGAGCTGAAGGATCACTACCAGGGCGGCTTCAATGCCACGACCGGAACGAACGACCCGAGGGACGACGACGGACATGGTACGCACGTGGCGGGGACGATCGCCGCGGCGGACAACGGCATCGGAGTGGTCGGTGTCGCGCCCAATGTGAAGATCTGGGCGGCGAAGGTGCTTCATCCGAGCGCCGGCGGCCTGGTCACGGGCAGCAACGCGGAGATTGCGGCCGGCTTGAATTGGGTGCTGTCGAAAAAGGCGGAAGTCGGCGGCAACTGGATCGTGAACATGTCGCTCGGGCAATGCACCGACGTTTCGGTTGGCCCCCAATGTTCGACGACGCCGTCGTTTGCGATCCAGACAGCCTGTCAGAGTCTCGCGGACGCGGGCGCGCTGGTCTTTGCGGCGAGCGGCAATGACTCGACGGCCACGCATATCGCGAGCGTGAGCTATCCCGCGGCGTTTCCGAACGTCATCGCCGTCGGCGCGATTGACTCGACGCAGAAGATCGCCGTCTTTTCGAATCAGGGGCCGGAGATTGCGCTCGCCGCGCCGGGTGTCGGCGTTTTGTCGAGCTTCATCGTCGGCAAGGGAGTGAACGCGTTCCTGACGACGCCGAATGCGTCGATCGACGATTTCGCGCTGACGGCATCGGCCAAAGGGACGCAGAGCGGCCAATACGTCTACTGCGGCCTCGGCGCCACCGCCGCCGACTTTCCCGCCTCGGTCAAGGGCAACATCGCGTTGATCCAGCGCGGCGTCGCTACCTTCAATGCGAAAACCAAAAACGCGCTCACCGCGGGCGCGAAGGCCGTCGTCATCTACAACTGCTCGATCGCCGCGACGCCGTCGACGTGTGCCAGCGATGCATACGGCGGCTGGACACTCATTTCAAAACTGGGCGATGGCAGCGACGACCCCGCGGACCTCACCTTCCCGTGGCCGGTGACCGTCGGCATCTCCTATGCGGACGGCGAGGCGCTGCGCACGGCGTCCACTGCGTCCTCGCTCACCGCAACGACTGTCACTGACGACTACGAAACCGAGAGCGGAACGTCGATGGCGTGTCCGCATGCGGTCGGTGTCGCGGCGCTGGTCTGGAGCGTGAAACCGACTGCGTCCGCGACCGCCGTCAAGTCGGCGCTTTTCAATTCGACGACAGACCTCGGCACGCCCGGCAGTGACACCACGTTCGGCTTTGGCCTTCTCGACGCGTATGCTGCTGCCAAGCTGCTCAATCCTGCCGCCTTCGCGGTCAAAGCGCGCCTGCCGGGAAGGCGCGGACACTGACAAAGAACCTATGAAAAAACTGCTGATCCTTTCGCTGGTCATCGCACCATCACTCTTCGCCGCAGAAACGCATCGTTACATCGTCGCGACCACGAGCGCGCCGCGGGCGATGAAGCTTCACGCATTGAGCGCGAGCGAAGTGACCGCGCGCAATGTGCGGACGTTCGACGCCATCGACGGCTTCGCAGTCGATCTCACCGATGCCGAAGCGGAGGAGATGCGCAAATCAGCGGGGGTGCGCTACGTCAGCCGCACGATCGCAATTCACGCGGCCGACAGCGTCGCGCCGCCGCTTCGCGCGCCGCATGCAGAGGCGTCGCCGCTGTCCGCGGCGCAGACCATCCCGCCGAACATCGATCTCCTCCACGCGCGCGACATCTGGCCGCTCACGCGCGGCGGCAACGTCAACATCGCCAT
>Ga0157375_10001252_pt1 | contig 21985 bp, 17 predicted proteins | sample M35metaG_FD_115311 | JGI IMG/M metagenome (GOLD analysis project Ga0157375, IMG submission 115311) | Miscanthus rhizosphere microbial communities from Kellogg Biological Station, Michigan, USA - M3-5 metaG | ecosystem: Host-associated > Plants > Roots > Rhizosphere > Soil | place: USA: Michigan... | reverse complement strand
GCAAGCGCCCAGGCTGTCGAAATAACGATCCATCCGGAATTATTTCCTTTGGTATCTTTCAAAACAACGTTGGCTACAACGCCGTTACCTAATAATATAAGAAGCATTGTACCAATTACTTCTGCTATAAATGGAGTCATATGTGTATCTTTTAATGCGATTGGGATTAATCTTCTATCCAGTTTTGAGAAAGTTTTACAGCCTTATTCCAGAAATGAAGCATCTTCTCTGCTTTTTCTTTTTCCAGTTTGGCGTGGAAATCTTTGTCTACGATCCATTGAGACTGGATTTCATCAATGTTTTTCCAGTATCCGACAGCCAGTCCTGCAAGATAAGCTGCTCCTAATGCTGTCGTTTCCAGAGTTTTTGGTCTTGTTATTTTAAATCCAAACAAATCTGCCTGTATTTGCATTAACAGATCGCTTGCAGACGCTCCGCCATCGACTCTTAATTCAACGCTTGGTGTTCCCGAATCAGCTTCCATAGCTTTTACAATATCATAAACCTGAAATGCGATGCCTTCTAAAGTTGCTCTTGCAATATGTCCGTTGGTTGTTCCGCGGGTGACACCTACAAGGGTTCCTCTTGCGTATTGATCCCAATATGGCGCTCCTAAACCTGTCAATGCCGGAACGAAATAAACACCACCGTTGTCTTCTTCAGTTTGAGCGAGATCGTTTATTTCTTCTGCGGATTTGATTAATTTAAGTCCGTCTCTTAGCCATTGAATAGCTGCTCCGCCTACAAATACACTGCCTTCGAGAGCATAATTTACTTCTCCGTTAATTTTCCATGCAACGGTTGTCAATAAATTATTTTTAGACGAAACCGCTTCTTTTCCTGTATTCATTAATAGGAAACACCCTGTTCCATAAGTATTTTTTACCATTCCCGGAGTCGTGCACATCTGTCCGAATAAAGCTGCCTGCTGATCACCCGCAATACCCGAAATAGGAATTTTTGTGGAAAACAGAGTCGTTGATGTTTCGCCATACACTTCACTGCTTTGCTTTACTTCAGGCAAAATAGCTTTCGGAATATTAAATAATTTCAGCAAATCATCATCCCATTCTAAGGTATGAATGTTTAAAAGCATTGTTCGGCTGGCGTTGGAAACATCTGTGATAAACATTTTTCCGCGGGTCAGTTTCCATACAAGCCATGTATCGACGGTTCCGAAACATAATTTTCCGGCTTCCGCTTTTTCTCTGGCACCTTCTACATTGTCTAATATCCACTTCAATTTCGTTGCTGAAAAATAAGCATCCAGAACAAGACCTGTTTTATCTTTGATCATATCTGTGTAACCTTCTTCCTTCAGAGAATCACAATATTTTGATGTTCTTCTGTCCTGCCATACAATCGCATTGTAGACGGGTTCACTCGTTTCTTTGTCCCAAACAATGGTGGTTTCACGTTGGTTGGTAATACCGATTGCGGCAACTTCCAGTCCTGAAATCCCTGCTTTGGCAATGACTTCCGCGGCAACTGAAATCTGAGAAGACCAAATCTCATTAGGATCATGCTCTACCCAACCCGGAGTAGGAAATATCTGCTCGAAACTCTTTTGAGAAACATATTCTATTTCTCCGCTGTGATTGAATAAAATTGCTCTAGAAGAGGTTGTACCTTGGTCTAGAGCGAGAATTAATTTTTCGCTCATATTGTGTAATTAATTAAGGTTGATTGTTCTGGGAGAGTAGGGTGTTAATAAATAACCACCGGCTAATTCAATGAATTCTTTTTCCTGCTGTTGCGCCCATTCCTGTGAAAGACCTCTTTCTTCAGCAAGGATTAATGATACTTTATGAGCACTGTCAATGGCTGCTCTTGCATCTAAAAACAGCAAACGTACTCTTCTGGCTAAAATATCTTCTATGGTTTCTGCCATTTCGTTTCTTACTGCCCAAACTATTTCTGCGATCGTAAAACCGTGATCAGGATGAATTTTTTCTGAATATCTTGGATTGCTGTTTTGCAACGCTTTGATAGAAGGAATATCTGATCCGTAAACGTATAAATGACTGCTTCTATCTACCTGATCAGCCTTCATATTACCATGAACGGATAAATTTTCTGTTTTTGAAGTTGTTATTCCCAGATTGTGAATTTCCATGGCTTTGTTGATGGTGTCTTCTGCCATTTTCCGATAGGTGGTCCATTTTCCGCCAACGATAGAAACCAATCCTGTGTCTGAGGTAATAACTTTATGACTTCGGGAAACTTCTTTCGTGCTTTTTCCTTCTCCTTCGGGTGCTGCCAGAGGTCGAAGTCCTGCAAAAACAGATTTTACGTCTTCACGGGTTGGTTTTTTAGATAAATACTGTCTGGCCGTATTTAAAACAAAATTAATTTCTTCTTCTAATGCCCGGGGTTCAAAACTTTCGTTTTCTAATAATGTGTCGGTTGTTCCCACTAAAGCTCTGTCATGCCACGGAACCACAAACAAAACTCTACCGTCCGAAGTTTTTGGAATCATAATGGCATTATTACTTTTTAAGAAAGATTTATCCAAAACCAAATGGATTCCCTGACTTGGAACTACGTATTTTCCATGCTTAGGATTATTCATGTTTAAAATGTCATTGGTGAAAACTCCGGTTGCATTAATGACTACTTTTGCACGAATATTATATTGTTTTTGGGTAAACTGATCTTCTGCAATGACTCCGGTTATTTTATTTGAATCATTTTTAAGAAGATTCACCACTTTAAGATAATTAATAGCGCTTCCCCCTTTTTCAATAATGGTCTGAGCTAAATTAATAGCCAAACGCGCATCATCAAACTGACCGTCCTGGTAAACGACACCGCTCATGAGGCTTTTCTGCTCGATGGTCGGAAGTTTAGCAACTGTCTTGGATTTGCTTATATATTGTGTTTTTCCGAGACTTAATTTTCCAGCCAGAAAATCATAAACAGACAAGCCTATTTTATAATAAATACCGCCCCACCAAGTGTAATTTGGAATGATAAAAGATTGATTTTTTACTACGTGTGCTGCGTTTTGAGCAAGCAATCCTCTTTCTTTTAAAGCTTCTTTTACCAAGCCTATATCCCCCTGAGCAAGGTATCTTACGCCACCGTGTACAAGTTTTGTGCTTCGGCTTGAAGTAGCTTTTGCAAAGTCATGAGATTCAAGCAATAGGGTTTTAAATCCTCTGCTTGTGGCGTCTAATGCTGAACCTAAACCACTAGCTCCTCCACCTATAACAACAAAATCCCACTCCTGAGTATTGGTTAATTTATTGAGTTCTTCATTTCGTTTCATAACTGTTTCGTTTTGATTTCGTTTCAAATGTATAAATTAAAAACGAAACTAAAAAGAAAATATTTGAAATTTTTTAAATGTAAAAAAAAGTGATAAATTTGATAAAATTAATTGAATGGAAAAGTTAATACCAAGACATACTGATATTTTGAAGGTTTTAGATGAAAAAGATTATGTTCTTGTACAGGATTTGTGTGAAAAATTTAATGTTTCATCTGTTACAATTCGAAAGGATTTGAACTATTTAGAAAGTCTGGGATTGCTTTTTCGAAATCACGGGGGCGCGAGTAAATATGTAAGATTTGCCTATGAAAAAAATGTAGACGAGAAAGAAAACATCAATGTAGAAGCAAAGCAAAATATCGCTAAAGCCGCTCTACAGCTTATTCAGGAGAATGATTGTATTATCCTGGCTTCCGGAACTACGATGCATTATCTTGCCAGAATGTTGGTGAATTTCGGTCAGCTTACGGTTCTTACGTCTTCATTGAGAGTGGCGCTTGAGCTTTGTAATAATCCGAATATCAATATTATACAATTGGGTGGAGAAGTACGAAAAAGCTCTACATCTATCGTTGGTTCTATCTCAGAGACGATTCTTAAGCAGTTTTCATGCAATAAGCTTTTTTTGGGAGTAGACGGGATCGATCTTGATTTCGGGATCAGTACGTCCAATGCAGCGGAAGCACATCTTAATCAGCTAATGATCGACTGTTCGGACAAAGTAATGATCCTGGCAGATTCATCAAAATTAAAAAAAAAAGGTTTCGGAAAAATTGCTCCTTTAGATAAAATCGACTATCTGATCACAGACGGCAACATTTTAGATGAAGATAAAAAGAAACTTGAAGAAATCGGAGTGTCTGTTATTACAAAATAGCCAATGCAACTTTTAATGATAAAAAATCCCCCTTTTTTTTGTTTGGGAACAATGTATTCTCTCTCATCACCTGTAGTATTTAATGATAAAGAAGGGGGATTTGAAATAATATTTTAAATTTAATTGGCAATTTTGTAGCCGTACAGCGAGCTTACCACTACCTGATAAGTACTTCCGCTGGCTACGGCAGCTACAGCGGCCATGCTTACAGTTTCTCCGGCATTCAGGTAGGTAAGGCAAGAAACATTCGTTCCTACAAGACTTCCTGGATTGGCCTGGTAAGACTGTACCAATACATTGTTTGGATTAGTGCTGAAATTTTTCACAAGATAAAGCAGCGCAAAATTGAAAGCCGGATTACCCGGAAGCGAACCGTTATCAAACTGCGTAGAACCGTAGAACATATAATATCCGTTTGTTGGAGCTGTAAAGCGGCCGGTTGATGTATTCAAAGCATTTCCCGTATTAATCACTGTTCCCTGTGGATAATTGATTTCAGAAACAATGTACGGACCGGTAGTGGCAGGAAGAGTCTGTCTTGTAGTAGTGCTTACAGTGGAAAACGCATAAGTAGATGCTGCAGTAGGAAGACTGTCCGAGCTAGAAAGTAAAATAAGCTCCCATGTTGTTCCTGTGGTTGTTCCTTTACTTATGAAGAAAGCATAATAACCGGGAGGAACATTGATAGATGCAACACCTGCACCGCTTTGATTATCTATTAATTCAGTTCCGTTGGCAGCTATGGAAAGTTGTGCTGTTCCTGTATTTTTGAAATGATAGGTTCTTCCGATAAAATTGCCGGATCCACTTATTGCTAAGGGTAGGGTTAAGGTTCCATTACTCACTCCATTATACGCAATGTAGTAATCATCAGCATTAACTGTACCGCCTGCTGTAACAGATTTATATGGAGCCGCAAATGATCCGTTTACCGTAAGTTTGCTTCCCGGAGTAGGCGTGTTGATGCCAACATTACCTGCCTGTGAGAAATATAATACACTGTTTAAAGTGGTAATTAAGGCTAATAAGAATGAATTTCTTTTCATAAAAATTAATTGTTGACATTAATAAATCTTGTAATTAAAAAATTCACTTTATTAATTCTGGAATTTTACGAAATCCAAATAAAAACCGGGATTACCTCCATTAAAACCAGCTGGAACTACGTAATTGGTTTTATGAGCAACGACAGGATAAGTCCCGGGCGCGGGGAAGTATAATACTTTATTCTGATCTCTTGGAATAAAATTAACGGGATCAGGACTTCCAGTTCCACAGTATGCTTTCCAGACGTCTCCAACACCTCCGATATAAAACCAGTAATCATTACAAGAAGAAGTAATCGTAATTCCCGAACGGAAAAAATACCATCCTTTGGCAGGAATTGTAACGGATATTCCGGTATAGAGGTTATCCCCACCTGCGCCTCCTGTAAAAGGATTAACTAATGTCCCGGTGTAAGATGTCCAGTTATCAGCAAAGGCAGTTGTAACTGTAGAAGACCAGGTCGCAAGACCGTTTGCGTCGCTGGTCAATACATAGCCTAATTGCTGTGTTCCATCCTTTATTTGTAATGCACCGTTTGTCGTGCCATTATCAATAACAAGTTTGGAGTTTGCAGCTCCTGCAGGGAGTACATTTGTGCCTACCAAAACTTTTCCTGTTCCGTTGACACTTAAGGTATTTCCTGCTGTATCAATATTAGTTGCCTGAGATAGTGTGCCGCCTAGTCTTACATCAGTTCCTGAAAGAGTAGTACCGTTGCTGGCTGTTATATTATTGTTGATGATCGTTGTTCCGCCGCTGCCATTCCCTCCTTCAAGCTCTGTAATGGACATGAATCCTATTCCATCATTTAATCTTGCTGTTCCGGCTCCGCCTAATCTTACTTTTACTGAAGTGTCAACGATAGGCCTGTAGATAGCATAAGCTTCCGGTTGCCCACCTATTGTATTGGCAGGATAATTATTAATAGCATCGACAACTCCTGTTGTACTGGATGGAAGTACCGAGTTATTAGAAGCGTCAACCCATTCATAAACCATAAAACCTCCTGCAAGCGAAAAATCAGTAGCATGTAACTGGCAACGCAACACATATGTTTTTCCGGCTTTCAAATTAAAAACTCCTGCGTTATAAGCGATATTGTTGGAAGCAATCACTGATGTGAAAAGTACATCAGAACCTGTAGATACGGTTTGGTATGCATTGGGCTTTACAATAATATATTCGCCTGTAGAAGTTGAGCCTGTGGAAACCAGTTCCCAAGTAGGATTGGCGCCCGTAAGACCTGTATTAATCAATTGTATGCTCTGATTGGCTGATACCGGAACACTTGCACTTCCATTAATGGTTTCCGGTGCTGCAGAATTTACGGTTATGGTGAAGTTGGTATTATTCTTAATCGTGTACATTCTTCCTTTAAAATTTCCCATACCACTTATGGCAGCAGGAAGGTTGAATACTGCATTCGATGTACCATTATACGAGACATGGAAATTTGTTGAGGTCAGATTGTAAGGTGTTGTAGTGACTGCGCTGTAGTTGGCGGCTACAGATCCGTTGATATCAATTGTTGAACCCGGGTTTGGGGTATTGATCCCTACATTCCCGACTTGAGCAAAGGCAATACAAGAACTGAAAAGTCCTATTACCTTCCATACTTTAGTAAAATTTTCAGACATTTATTTAGGTTTTTTAATAGCTTAATTCTTATCCAATCAATAATGTATGGATGTATCAATCACTCAAAAATAATTTTTAATTTTATGTATTATGAATAAATTTTAATGTGTTTTATTGAGAATATTTTATATAATTAATAGTATAGTTGTCTATTTTTAATTATAATGTAAAATTATAGAATTATTTCTACAAAAAATAATGGATCTTGTAGAATAAAATAAAGGTCTTTGTAGAAAATTTTCTACAAAGTGTGAAATATGTATAAAAAAAGAAAATTATGCTATATAAGTCTGATAGAGTTTAATAAGATCCGCTAGATTGTTGGTCTTTAATTTAGTGTGGATTCTTTTTTTGTAGGTACTGATGGTAGGCATCTGAATTCCCATTTTATTTGATATTTCCAAGTTACCGTTTCCGTTGACCATTAAAATGAAAATTTCATATTCCCTCGCCGATAAATTTTTAATTGAGTCTAGAGGAGATTCCTGAAACAGCTGGTCTACAATATTGGAAGGATAATAGTATCCATCCGAAAATATCTTTTTTACGGCATCTGAGATTTCATCGGATTTACTGAGTTTACTGATATATCCGTTGGCTCCCTCTTTTATATATTGTACGGCAACTTCTTCTTCGTAGGCTGAGAAAATGAGTATTTTAATATCGGGATCTGTCGCTTTTATTTCAGCAATCATTTTTTTGTTCTTGCTTTCCGGCATATTGATATCCAGAATCACAAGATCATATTTTTGCTGAGAAATTTTTTCCAGAGCTTTTGGATAATCTTCGGCGAGATCGGTCACCACATCCGGAATTCTTGATTCTAAAAGGATACTGGTTCCCACGAGTACAATATCGTGGTCGTCGGCAATAAGGATATTTTTAGTCATCTTTTTTATTTTTTAAAATCAGTTTGAAGGAAGTTCCCTGTAATTTATTTTTTGTGAAAACAATTCTACCCTGAATCATTTGCAGGAGCTGCAAAACAAGATGGAGACCCATTCCGTATTTTTGCAATAATAGTTTTTCGTTTTCAATATTGTCCTGAAGTCTCGTATAATATTCTATTTTCTTTTCGTCCATCCCAATTCCGGTATCTCTTATAAGTAAAATAATATTTTCTTCCTCTATATCACTCTCTATTGTTATAATACCGTTTTCTGTATATTTTACTGAATTATCGATCAGATTGTGAATAATTGCAGAGAGAATATTTTTACTGATCCATAAAAATAGTGACTGGTCTACATTATTGATGATAACGGTATTATTGTTTTCGGCTATTTCATTGAAAAGTATTTTTTTCTCTTCTATAAGCTTATATAAAGAATAAAGTTCGGTTTCATCAGATCTGTAATGAGAGTATATATCTGCATATTCCTTTAAGGTAATGGTAAAATTATATAATTGATCTGAAGATTTATAAACAGAATTAAGAATTTTTTTTACCCGTTGTTCATTAAAATCATCTTTATCCAAAAACTCTTTTGCTGTCATAGCAATAAATTTCACGGGAGTTGTAATGTCATGTGAAATAGTGCCGATGAGCTTTTTTTGCTGCTCGATCTCTTTGTGAAGCATCGTTTTTGTGATTTCTAATTTTTCTACCGTGTCGGAAAGGCTTTTGGTGCGGGAGTTTACAATTTTTTCAAGTTCTTGATTTTTCTTTTTCAGAAAATTAATCCTCCATCTTACAAGGAAATATAAAAACAATAATATGAGGGAAACAGCAAATATTTTAAACCATAAAGTCTGATAAAAATAAGGCGGAATAATGATATTGATTTTTTTATAGATAAATTTTCCTTTATCAGAAACGAGTATTTTGACGACGAAAGTATGATTTCCATAACCAAGATTTGAAATAGAGAATTTTCCGTCTTTCCCGATCGGCTCCCATTTTGCATTGGGCATACCGCTGAGTTTTGCTTCTATCACCAGATTATCAGGATTAGAATAATACGGAACATCAATAAAAATATCTACACGATTGGATTCTTGCTTTACATATAAATTTTCTTTGAAATGTTGCTCTTTATTATCAATCATCGCTCTTTCAACATACATATTTTCAGGATAGTAGGTGTTTACTTTTAAAGGATTAAAGAAAACCAAACCATTTAAAGATGGAAGTACAAATTCTCCATTCTCTAAATTACTTCCGCAAATATTGCTGCCCCCATTAAATTCATTCGTATTAAAGCCTGAATTTTTCAAAAAACGATAATAATTAACTTTTGATGTTTTATTTCTAGCATATTCTAAAAGTTGACTTTCCAAAACCTTGTATAATCCGTTATTGGTAGGAATCCAGAAAAATCCTTTTGAGTCTTCTAAAATGGTATGTGATGAGGAGATATTATTGTTGGCATCATAAGGCATTTTGATAAGACGATCATTTTTCAGCAGATAAAATCCTTTTCCTTGCGTCATGATCCAGAAGTTTCCGTCTTTTGACTGGACGATATTTCTGATAAATAATTCATTGTTACCAAGTAAATTATAGGTTTTATTGGTTTTTAATGATATTTTCAAGAGTGCTTTTGCCGTCCCGACGAGTACATGATTGTGATCTAATTTTATAAATTTTGTTGGTTCGCTGTCAATGAAAATTTTTCTTTCCGGGGATTGGAATGATTTGTCTTTGTAGACGGTAAGAATTCCTTTAAATTCCGGGAATTTATTAATTTTAATTTTTGAGTACAGCGCGTAATACCTATTTTCATCAAAGAAGAAATCTTTTAAAGAAAAGTTTTTTAAAAGAACAGAATTTTTGTAAGAATCGGTCTTTTGATAGATCATTACATCATTTGCTTTCTGGGTAATAATGTTTCCGGAATGATCATACGCCAGGAAAAATGGACTTATATCTTTGAATTTCTTATCGGAAACAAAACCGTTTCGGTCATAAATTTCTCCAAAAGCCGTAATAACGGAAGAGCTGTTATAAGGTAAGATAGAATAAAAATTAGATTCGGGTTTTGAAGGTGGCCTTGTTACTGCCGTAAAATCCGATAAACTGATAATTTGTAATCCGTCGATACTGCTTCCCAAATAGAATTTTCTGTAAGATTTATCATAATAAGCGCTGATGAAATTTTCATCTTTAACATTGTTGAGTTGGAAGAGTTTGGTTATTTTCAATTCTCCTTTTTCATAATTGCAGCTGTAAATTGTATTTTTATTCACAATAAAAACCTGGTTATTGACTTGGCTCCAAAGGATTTTGGTTTTAGCATCAATGAAGAGAGGAATGTTGTAAGAACCGGTAATTTTTCCTTTTTCTATTTTTATTACTTTTTTTGACTGAAAATCTATGTAAAACAACATTTCATCAATGGCAAAAATTCTTGGCGCATTATTATAAAGTGGTTTAATTTGGAGGTTTTCTTCTGCCTTAGACTGGTGATCAATGTACGTTATGGTATTGCTGTTCAGGTAATATCTGCCTTGTTTAAAATTTATATAAAAATTCACTGAAGTTGCACCATAGCTAAAATTAGAACAATACAGGAAGTAATGATTATTGTTTTTATTGAGAAAAGTTGTGAAATTTTTTAATGGTTTTGATACTTTAGGAAATCTTCCATGCAATAAAACCGCTTTTTCAAAATCTCCTGTAGTATAGATACTGTCTTTTTCGGGATATCCGTAAAAATAAGTGAAGCGCTGGCTGGTAAGTGGAAAATTTTTGTACACTAAAAAGTTGGTGCCGTCGTATCTTACAATTCCATTTTCTGTGGTGAGCCAGATAAAGCCATATTTATCTTTTATAATATCTTTTACACTATTTTGTGGAAGTCCATTATCGGTGTTATATAACTGAATACTGTATTTCTGACTGTAACTTGTAAAAAAACAAAACAGAAAAAATAACAAGAGTATATGTCTTTTCAAGATATATTTTTTAGTAGTACCACAAAGATATTGTTGAATAATCAATAATTAAATGATGATGGCGAATTTTTTTTATTTTAGAATAACTATAAATTATTAGTTTAAAATAATGTCTTTCAGTAAATTATAAATCGTGTTGATGAGGTTTAACGTAAATTAAAAACTTTCTCGGAATCATTTTTGCATCATAAAATCCATAATCACACAAAAAATATACATTATGAATACTAAAAGACTTTCCGACACTATGGAAAAAGCATTAAGTGATCAGATGAACAAAGAGATTCATGCATCACACGTTTTTCTATCTTACGGAATTTGGGCAGATGATAAAGGATATCAGGGAATTGCAAATTTCCTTTACAGACACGCACAGGAAGAAAGAAATCACTCTATTAAATTCATGGAATATGTTCTCAACAGAGGTGGAAAACCAAAAGTAGATTCTATTCCCGCACCACCACAGGATCCGGAGTCTTTATCTGCTTGTTTTGACGGTGTTTTTAAACATGAAGTTGACAATACAACCTCTATTTACAGACTTGTAGATTTGGCTTTGGAAGAAAAAGACTGGGCAACATGGAATTTTATGCAGTGGTTTGTTCAGGAACAAATTGAAGAGGAAACTTTAGCTTCAAATTTAATTGATAAGTTAAAAATTGCAGGGGGTGACAGAGCTACAGATGAATCTTTATTCACGTTGGATAAAACTCTGCAAAATGCACCGAATGACGTTCCTCTGGCTCAGGATGCGACTGGAGATAATCCATAAAATATAATTAAATCTAACAAAAAATAAAAAAATCTGTCAAATTATTGGCAGATTTTTTTATTATGAAGCTATCTCCAAAATCACTATCTTTGCACACCTTTAACAAGCAATAAGCCAAAAGCTATTTGCCAAAAGCTAAGAAAATATGAAATGTGGAATCGTAGGCTTACCGAATGTTGGTAAATCAACTCTTTTTAACTGTCTGAGCAACGCTAAAGCTCAATCGGCAAACTATCCTTTTTGTACGATCGAACCGAATTTGGGAACAGTTTCCGTACCCGATCAGAGATTGTTTGAGCTGGAAAAATTGGTAAATCCTGAGAGAGTTTTACCTGCTGTTGTTGAGATCGTAGATATTGCGGGTCTAGTAAAAGGAGCGAGCAAGGGAGAAGGGTTAGGAAACCAGTTCCTGGCAAATATCCGTGAGTGTGAAGCGATTATCCACGTTTTAAGATGTTTTGATAACGGAAACATCATTCATGTTGAAGGTTCTGTTGACCCAATGAGAGATAAGGAAATTATCGATATTGAACTTCAGCTAAAAGACCTTGAAACTGTTGGAAAAGCAGTTGAAAAAGCTAAAAAATTCATCAAATCAGGAAAGAAAGATGATATTCAGACATATGAAACACTTAAAAGTCTTGAAACATTTATCGAAGACGGTAAAAATGCAAGAGAGTTTCCTATGGATGATTTCGCAAAATCAGTGATTAGCGATGTTCAGTTGTTGACAAATAAACCTGTTCTTTACGTTTGTAATGTTGATGAAAATTCAATCAAAAACGGGAATGACTGGATTGCGAAGATCGAAGAAATGGCTAAAAATGAAGGCGCAGAAGTTGTAGTTTTGGCAGCTCAGATCGAAGCAGATATCAATGAATTAGAAACTTTCGAAGAAAGACAGATCTTCCTTGAAGAGCTTGGTCTTGAAGAGCCGGGAGTTAACCGTTTGATCAGAAAAGCTTACGATTTATTGAAGCTTCAGACCTATTTCACTGCTGGTGTTAAAGAAGTAAGAGCCTGGACAATCGGACAGGGATGGACTGCTCCTCAAGCTGCAGGTGTGATCCACACAGATTTTGAAAAAGGTTTCATCCGTGCTGAGGTTATCAAATATAATGATTATTTGCAATACGGTTCTGAAATTAAGATCAAAGAAGCAGGAAAGCTTGCTGTAGAAGGTAAAGAATACATCGTTCAGGACGGTGATATTATGCACTTCAGATTCAACGTATAAGAAAATATTAAAGTTAGTTATAATAGAAAAACGCTTCCGATGTATTTTGGGAGCGTTTTTTGCATTCATGTGTGAAACTTTTTTATGAGAATTTTGTATTTTTTTGTTTTCGCTTTATTTTTTTCATGTACGAAAAGTATAGAAGATAGATGTTTTATTAAAGATGGAGATAAGTATTTTGAACCTTATATTGAACCTTATATTGAACAAAAGCCTTTTACCGTAAATCAGATACTTGACAATAAGCCTGATTATCTTGAAGTTATAAATTTGAAAAAATTTAGACGCTTCAAACAAGATAGTTTATATTCTCATGATTCTAAATGGAAAAACTATGAGGAAATAATGAAGGATTATAATATTTTCAATGAAAAGTTTTCAGATCAGTTTTTGTGTTTTGGAAAACAAATAGCGGGTAAAATTCAGTATTCTTTAGGTAAAAATAATTTAGGTTATTGGCTGTTAAAGATTGAAAATAATCAACCATCTGCCTATTTTTTAGGATTAAGCTTTAGTCACTACTATATAAATGAAATTCAGAGCGAGCCAATTGTTAAAGATGGTTTTCTACAAGTTGAAGGAAGTTTGGTGGAAATTATAAAAGTGGCAGGGCTTCCAGGTTACGATGATTATTCAGCAATTAAAGAAGGGAAATTATTTAAAATTAACTTAAAAGATCTGATAAAAGACTTTGATCATGATGGTTATAATGATGTTTTTGAAAAAAGCTTTGGTTTAAATCCAAAAAACAAAGATTCTGATGAAGACGGAATAAATGATTTTGACGACATGAATCCAATGTTTAAGTCTGAAAAAAATAAGTTTAGCGAGCTTTATCAAAAGTTATTACCTGATTATGCTGCTGCACCTGATTTCAAAAAAATGCATTATTATTTTGAGGTTTTTGAAAGTGAGTGCGATTATTTTCATCAGGTAAATCCTGATTATAGAATATTATTTGCTTCAGAAGAAAAAAGTGAGCAAACTGATTATATAAAAGTAACTGATGTTTTTGATCATGGAATTTCGAAGATCAAAAGGAATGAAAAACATCCCGAAAGATTTTACATTTCCAGCTGGGGTAGTAGTTTTGTAAATGATTATGCAGCAGAATACAAAAATGGAAAATGGGAATTAGAAATGATTGGTGCTACAGTTTCCTAAAAAACACCGCTCAAAAACTGAGCGGCATTTCTTGAAAATATATTACGATCGGATATTATGGCAATTCTGGTCTGCATTGCAATTGTGCGCAGCCCATTGAGATTATTCTGCAACCACCAGTTCTGGCGTCGATGCAGTCCATGAGACCTCCTTTGATGTTTCTCAATTCTTTTTTGTTTAATTTTTTTCCTTTTGGTACATTTTGATTTTTCATAGTAATTGATTTTTAGTGAGTTAGATTATAAACTAAGTTATAAAAATTATTTATAATAAATCACAATTAATAGAAAAATTCCAATGTGATAAATACTATCTGGATTTTTAACCCAAAAAATACCGCTCAAAACGGGCGGTATATTAGTTTATATTTAATGAATATTTATAATGGTCTGCAATTCACCTGTCCACAAGATTTGGAGATTGTTATGCATCCATATTCATTAAGAACAGGACAAGGAGGATCAATTGATGGGCAAATAAGGCAATTAATTAATCCTCCTGTGATTGTTCTCAATTGCTTGTTGTTTAATTTTTTTCCGTTACTTAAAATTTGATTTTTCATAGTTAAAAATTTTATTGATTTGACTAATGCTAAAATAAAAAAAATAATTAATGTATATCACAAGTTAGAGAGAAAATATTTCATTGATTAAGATTTTAAGAATTAATAATCAAAATAATATATTCCGTATATTTGAATTATACAAATCTCAGATATGGAAAAAATTACCCGCACATCATTAGATGATTTCTATAGAGAAATAGCCGTAAAGCTTGGGAAAGATATAGAAAGTATTTTTCCTAAAGGGCTGCATAAGGATATTGGGCACTTCAATGTCTTCGATATTGCTCAGACGCTTGATAAAGTAAAACGAACTTCCGAAATGCCTTATAATAGGAGAAAATACTATAAAATAAGCCTTATCAGAGGAAAAAACAGAGCAGAATATGCAGATCGCATTATTCAGATTAAGAAAAATGCTTTGTTATTTGCCACTCCGAAAGTTCCTTACAACTGGGTTCCCGAAGATGCCGATCAGTCAGGGAGTTTCTGTGTTTTTACAGATGAATTTTTCATTAAAAATAAGAGCCAGAATATGTTGGAAGATCTTCCGCTGTTTCAGCCGGGAGGATATCCTGTTTTTGAAATTGATGATGAACTGGCTGATGAAATCGAAATTTTATTTTCAAAAATTAAAAAAGAAATTGATTCTGACTATCTTTTTAAATATGATCTGATCAGAAATTATGTGTTGGAATTAATTCATTACGGACAAAAATTGCAGCCCGCCGCCAATATTTCAACATCACAAAATGCTTCAATGAGAGTTGTTTCTTTATTTATAGAACTGCTTGAAAGACAATTTCCTATTGAATCTCCCGACCAAAGATTGCAGATGAAGGTAGCAAAAGATTATGCAGACCGATTGTCAATTCACGTGAATTATTTAAATAAAAATTTAAAGGAAAACACAGGAAAAACAACAACGGAATTGATTGCCGACAGAATCACTCAGGAAGCCAAAATTTTATTAAAACAAACAAAATGGAATGTCTCTGAAATTTCATACGCATTAGGATTTGAAGAAATTGCCCATTTTTCTAACTTCTTTAAAAAGAAAACTTCATTGGCTCCTTTGGAATTTCGTTCGTGATTTGAATTTTGCAAATTTCAGTTTGATTAAAGCAAACACTTCATTGTAAAAAAATCAGAACTTTGTCTCATCAAAAAACAATAAAATGGACACAAAAACAAAAATCGCATTAGTTACAGGCGGAAGCCGTGGATTAGGAAGAAATTCTGCTATAAAAATCGCTCAGAAAGGTCTTGACGTGATCATCACTTACAGAAGCAATAAAGAAGAGGCAGATAAAGTCGTTGAAGAAATTCAGGCATTGGGAAGAAAGGCTATCGCTTATCAGCTAGATACAAAAGATATCAAAAGTTTTGATGCTTTTGTAAAACAAGTTGGAGATCATCTGGAAGAAAATACGGGAAGCCGAAACATCGATTATCTTGTTAATAATGCAGGAACAGCTTTATATTCGCCGATTTCAGAAGTTACGGAAGAGCAGTTGGATGATGTTGTAGATATTCATTTCAAAGGAGTATTTTTCTTAACTCAAAAATTTATACCATTCATGAATGACGGCGGAGGAATTGTGAATATTTCTTCAGGATTGGCAAGATTTGCTTTACCGGGATCGTCGGTTTATGGTTCAATAAAAGCAGGCGTTGAAATGTTGACAAAATATATGGCTAAAGAATTAGGCTCAAGAAGAATCAAAGCCAACGTTGTTGCTCCGGGTGCCATCGAAACGGATTTTGGAGGCGGACGAACAAGGGATGATAAACATATGAACAAGATGGTTGCGAGTATCACCGCTTTAGGAAGAGCAGGCTTACCGGACGATATCGGTGGAGTGGTGGCATTCTTGTGTACCGAAGACGCTCGTTGGGTTAACGGACAAAGAATCGAAGCTTCCGGAGGAATGTTTTTATAACACGATGTTGAACGACCTAGGAGATGGGAGCGTTAAGAAAATAAAATTTGCGAACGTTAAAAAAATTCTAGTGTTTGAAGCGCGAGACAAATATTAAATTGAAAAACTCAGTATGATTTCGCGCAAGTTTTAGAATTTTTAGAGAACAAAATTTATTTTTAGCGGACAGATCCAGCCTTGACTTTTTGTTTCTTTTGTGTTAAGACAAAAGAAAAGATAATAAAAAAGCAGTAGAATTTCTACTGCTTTTTTTATAATTTCGATAAATTCTCAATTGCTCTCTCCAGCGTTTCCTGTTTTTTCGCAAAACACAGCCGGATCACATTTTCATTCAATTTATTTTTATAAAAAGAAGAGAATGGAACACTTGCAACTTTATGGTTGACCGTCAATTCACTGGCGAACTCAAAATCATTTTTGTCAGAAATTTTATCATATTTCATAGCCTGAAAATACGTTCCTTCACAATCTAACAGTTCAAAAGAAGTATTGACCAAGCCTTTTCTTAAAAAATCTCTTTTTTCCTGAAAAAACTGGTTCAAACTGTTGTAATGATCATCATTTTTCATGTATTCACCCAACGCTAGCTGAATCGGAGTATTGACAGAAAAGACATTGAACTGATGTATTTTTCTGAATTCATCGGTCAATATTTTCGGAGCGGCACAATATCCGACTTTCCAGCCTGTAACATGGAAAAGTTTCCCAAAAGAGGCAACGAGAAGGCTTCTGTTTTTCAATTCAGGATATTTGCAAATACTTAAATGTTGTTTTCCGTCAAAGATAATATTTTCGTAAACTTCATCACTTAAAATAAGGATCTGAGTTCCTTCTACAATTTTAATTAATTCCTGAACATCATTTTCTTTTAAAATCTTTCCTGAAGGGTTGTTCGGATTATTCAGAATAATCATTTTAGTTTGAGCTGAAACTAAATTTTTCACAACATTCCAGTCAATTTCATAATTGGGAGCTTTCATCTCGAAACGCTTTACAATTCCTCCGAAAAGTTCTACTGTAGGCTCATAACAGTCATAAGCGGGTTCAAAAATGATCACTTCATCGTCTTTTTTAACAAAAGTGGCAATGGCTGTAAAAATCGCCTGAGTTCCGCCTGCGGTGATCGTTATTTCAGAATCAGGATTGTAAATTGCCTGGTGAGAATTTTCAATTTTTCTGGCAATTTCTTCCTTTAAACCTATCATTCCGCCCATCGGAGCATACTGATTGAAACCTTTTTTAATGAAATGATCTACAAGATCCATTAATTCGGAATCGGGCATGAAATCCGGAAATCCCTGTGATAAATTGATGGCTTCATTTTCGTTTGCCAATTGTGTCATTTGACTGAAAATGGTAGTTCCTACATTCGAAAGTTTAGATAAAGGAAGTTGTATCATTTAAGTGAAAATTTTTACTTACATCGAATTTAGTTCATTTTTATATTGGAAAAAAATAATTCCATAAAAAAGACTACCCTTGATGGATAGCCTTTACTAATTTTAATTCTACGTTGATTATTTTGAGATCAGCAATTTCTGAGAAGAAGTTTTGCCATCTGATTTAATTTCAACAATATAAGCACCTTGTACAAGACTTTCGGTGTTAAGCTTAATGCTTTGACGGCCTGTGTCTACTGTCTGGGATTCATTGATCACCACTTTTCCTGAAACATCGATCACTCTGATGGCAACTGAGCCTTTTTTAGAAAGATTAGTCTGTACATCGACATAGCTTTTTGCAGGATTTGGAACCAAAAGATATTCTTTAACACTGTTTGAATTTAATTCACCTCTTGCAGCTTCAGAAATAGCTTTCAAAGGAGAAGTCAAATTGCTTGTGTTTTTACCCTGACCGCTCTCAGCAGGTTTAGGAACACAGATTACCATACAGGTTGTACATTTTGGTTTTCCGTTTTCAATTTGAGTTACACAAACTTTGTAAGTTCCTGGGTTTGTATACACATGAGAAGTCAAGACATCTGATGTTGCACCATCTCCCCATTCAACTTTGTATAAGCTTGGTGAATTTGTACTTTCCAAAAATACCTGACCAATCGTAAATCCTCCTGAAGAACTTGTGGTTGTCTGAAGCTTAAAGTTTGAATTACAATCATTACAGTTATTACAAGGTTTTACGCAGATATTATCAAAATATACAACTTCCTGTTGTGTAGAAGTCATATCCGGACTCACAGAGAGAGTCGTAGAATTCATCATAATCTGGTCGAAGATCGCAGGATTTGGTGTCACCATCGTCCATGCGCCTTCAGAATTGCTTGGAAGGGGGCCGCCACTTGCAAATTCTATCGGAGCTTTTACACGTACCCATCCACTTCCGGGAGTTACCGTGATGTTGGCAACGAATGTCGTACTGTTTGTACCGTCGGAAAGAGTGATGTTTGGATGATACGGCATACCGTAACCGCTGTCGTTTTCAATGTAAAAATCAAAATACAGACATTGCCCTCTGAACCTTTCACCCAGATTTCTGTAATCTTTATTGTTTTCGTACCACGAACCTCCGGACTGATCCTGAAGAATAAGGAATTGTGATCCGTCAAATGTATTGGCAGTTCCAAACCCTACACTTACATTGTCGTTTGGTGGTGCAGCCGGAGCCCAGTTTCCTGCGGGATTTGCAGTGTCATTAAAGTCTGAACATGGTCCTTGTTGCGCATTGAATAGTAAGCTGCCCATAAATAAGGACATTGCTAAAAAATACATTCTTACCATAATGTTAAAGTTGATTTTATACATCAAAAATCAATAAAAACTTTAATTAATACTCAGTTGATTTGGTTTTGGCTTTCGCCGTTTGATTATTAGTTTTCCAAAATATTTGGAATATAGATTTTATTTTATCCATTCAAAGATCTTTGAGGCTGTATTGGTATTTTCGAAACCGTCTACCGGAAAATAAGTCAGCGTATCTTTTTTTAAGATCTGCTTTGCCATTCCGATGAGATTTTTTTTATGATCAGACATGATTTCTATATGACTTTTTTTAAGTTCTCGTACAATGAATTCTGAACAGTAATACGCTTTATTATTTTCATCAAAACTGTAATCGAAAAGAATATTTTCTTTTTCGGACTGTTCCAATACTTTTTTTAGGGTATTAAATTTTTCAGAATCAATGTTTTTCAGCTGCCAGATAGAAAGGTAGTTTAGATCTTCAGGTTTAATGAATTCATCAATGTTTTCAGTATAAAGGTTATTGTTATTTTGATTTTTGTCGACGTATACGTGATAGATTTTCAGAGTATTATTCTCCACAAAACCAATTCCAAGATGCGATGCATATTTATTCTTTATATTGTAATCTTTAGCCAAATTTCCCAACTTTCCGGTGGTTCCTCTTTGTATTAAATAAATGGTTTGGTCTTTAAAATCCAGGTTTTTAATTCTTGTATCCAAAGAAGAGCTTTTTCGGAAGGAGAAAATTACTATTATGAGTAAGCAACCCATAATAGTAATAAGATATCTGAATTGTTTGCTATTCATGATTGTTATTTATCATCCCATAAGGATCCAATTGCAGCTCCTACTAAAGCTCCTCCAGCTGCACCACCTGCAGCCCCCAATAAACCACCTGCAGCAAATCCTATAAATGTTCCGAACATCATCCCTATTTTTGCTCCTTTTTCCCAACCCATTTCTTTGCTCATAACGTTGTTACCGATTTGATAATAGCCTTGCTCAAGATTATACTGGAAATTATTAAAATTTCTTACGAAGTTTTTTTCAAATTCAGGGAGACTTTTAAAAGTCAGATCAGCTTCTAAATTTGACATTGAGCCTGTGTCTATTGTTATAATTAATGTTTTTGCGGCATCAGAAAAATTAGATTGTTGTACAATTTCATTAAAAGGAAGCTGTGACTGTATTGCATCAATTGTTTGAGCAAGAGCCTGATTTACTTGATCCAATGAAAGTCTTTCAGTAACAGGTATTTGAGCTTTAGTATAAAATAGATTCAAATCACTTTGTGTTAAAGTATAAGAAGGACCTTGGGCAGCTATATATGATTTGATGAAATTTACTGCACCGTTGAAAGGTTCCGCATTTTCAAAATAATTGTAAGAAGTAATGGTTTTCAATACATTCATCGATGTATCTGGGGTAGATGATGTTTCTTGCTGTGTATTTAAAGTATCTTCGCTGCAAGAGTAAAATAATGATTGTGAGGTTACTAGCCCAATAATGGTTAAGAATGTTTTTGTTTTCATGTGAGTTGATATTTTATGTTGGTGTCATAAAAGTATCAGGATATTTAACATCACGTTATTGTGAATTAGCAAGTGTAAAGATTTTGTTAATAAGTGTTAATTCATTTCTCTTAAATGTGATTTACTTTACTTTATTTACTATTTTAATGATAAAAATAAAAAACCTCACAATTATCTGTGAGGTCCGAAATAATATTTTAATAAATGTCTTGAATTTAATTTACGTTTGGCTTTACGGGTTTCAAAATATCCCACATCTGGCAAACGCTCACGCAGGTTTGGGCCAATAAAAATTCGCCTGCATAGTCGGTGCCACAATAGCAAGAATAGCCACCACTTACTGATTTCATTTCGTTCCTTGATAATTTTTTTAGATTTTTCATAATAACTTTAATTTGTTTTTATTGTTCATTATTTTGAGTAATCAAAAATATCATCAAAAAACTTTTACTCCAATGACGGATAAGTAAGTGTGGAGATTTAACTAATAAATGTAACGCGGTCTTGAATATTATTAATCTAAATGTTCAATTTTATATAAAAAATCATTCTTTTTCCTCACAGAAACGTCTAAAATAGAGTTGTCTGTCATGATCACCTGTCCACCTTTTCCTTTAATATATTCTTTTAAATGGCTAAGATTGATCAAATGTTTATGATGAATTCTGAAGAAATTATATTCTGAAAGATGTTCTTCAAATTCATGCAAAGTCTTGGAGACCATTATCTTCGTTTTATCAGCCAAATGAAAGGTCGTATAACTGGAATCTGCCTCGCAACGGACGATATCGGTAATATTCGTAAGTTTAAAACCCTGCAGAGTCGGTAAACTGATTTTATTGTTATTCGTTGAATTTGTAGAATGATTTTTATTTCTTTTAATATTCTCCAGCGCTTTATTTACGGCGATAATAAAATCAATCTTTTTGATCGGTTTTAAAAGATAATCGGTCGCACCATTTTTAATAGCCTGAATGGCGAAATGCTCGAAAGCAGTGATAAAAATGATCTGTGAATCGATTTCCCTCAATTTTGAAAGGAGATCGAAAGCGGTTCCGTCTTTTAACTGTATGTCTAAAAATAAGATATCCGGCGTGTTTTTCGTCAGGTAAATGTAAGCTTCTTCTACACTCGAAGCCTGAAATGCGTTCTGAATTTCGGGAAATTCATTTTCTAATAGCAGCGAAACGTAATCTCTGCCGTCCTGTTCGTCATCAATGATGCAAACCTGTGCTTTTGTTCTCATAAGGTGTAATGTGGATTTTAATTTGAGTTCCTGGTTGTTTTAGTTTTTCTGAAAGGTTATTTATTTCTAGAATAATTTTAGTTTCGAAGAGTTGTTT
>Ga0157375_10001251_pt1 | contig 21991 bp, 22 predicted proteins | sample M35metaG_FD_115311 | JGI IMG/M metagenome (GOLD analysis project Ga0157375, IMG submission 115311) | Miscanthus rhizosphere microbial communities from Kellogg Biological Station, Michigan, USA - M3-5 metaG | ecosystem: Host-associated > Plants > Roots > Rhizosphere > Soil | place: USA: Michigan... | reverse complement strand
CTCCGGGTTGATCAGTTCGGTGTAGATCAACAAGGGCAGCGATGCCATGTTGCCGTCGAACGGGTCGTAGTTGATCGACCTCGCGTAACCGACGAGCACCAGCACGGGGGCCGTCTCGCCGATCACCCTCGCCAGCGCCAGCAGGATGCCGCTGATGATGCCGGGCAGCGCGGTGGGCACGACGATCCGGGCGATGGTCTTCCATTTCGGAACGCCCAGCGCGTACGAGGCTTCGCGCAGCTCATCGGGGACGAGCTTGAGCATCTCTTCTGTGTTGCGCACCACCACAGGAAGCATCAACAGCACCAACGCCAGCGACACCGCGAAGGCGCTCTGTGGGAAGCCCATCGTGGCGATCCACAGCGCGAAGATGAACAGCGCCGCCACGATCGACGGCACACCGGCCAGGATGTCGACCATGAACGTCGTGGTCCGCGCGAACCATCCGCGGCCGTATTCCACCAGGTAGACCGCGGCCATAATGCCCAGCGGCACCGCCAGCAGCCCCGCGAAGGCGGCCTGGATGATCGTGCCGTAGATCGCGTGGTAGACGCCGCCTGCGAACTCCTCGGGTAGCACCCCGGCGAGGGACCTGTTCCACCAGGTCGACGAGATCACCGCCTGGTACCCCCGTGAAATGACGGTGTCCAGCAGCCAGACCAGCGGCACCATCGCGATGATGAACGCCGACGCGAACAGCCCCTCCGCGACGCGGTTCTTGATCTTGCGGCTGGCGCTGATCGCGTGAAAGGTCGGCGGTTTCACCGGCATATCGAGCATCGCGTCCGTCATCCTCCGCTCACCCTTCCACCGGCTGCGAATCGGGCAACCGCGTTGACGACGAATGTCAGGGCGAACAGCACGAAGCCCGCCGCGATGTAGGCACCGGTGGGCAGCGGTGCACTGAATTCCGCTGCGGCCGAAGCGATCTTGGACGCGAACGTATAGCCGCCGTCGAACAGCGACCAGTGGCCGGCCTTCGCAGCTGTGCGCAGGATGATCAGGACCGCGACCGTCTCACCGAGTGCGCGACCCAACGCCAGCATCGAGCCGGCGATCATCCCGCTGCGGCCGTACGGGTATACCGTCATCCGGATGACTTCCCACTTCGTGGCACCGAGCGCCTGGGCAGCCTCGACATGACCCTTGGGGGTCAGAGTGAAGACTTCCCGGGACACCGAGGTGATGATCGGCAAGATCATCACGGCCAGCACGACTCCCGCGGTGAATATGGTGCCGCCACCCGCGAGCGACACGTTGCCGTCGCCGAAGAGGAAGAACCACTTCAGGTTCTCGTTGAGGAACCGTTGGATCGGCTCGATCTTGGGAGCCAGAACGAAGATGCCCCACAGGCCGAAGACGATTGACGGCACCGCGGCCAGCAGGTCGACCAGGATCGCAAACGGCCGGGCGTACCGGCGCGGTACGTAGTTCGTCAGGAACGTCGCGATGCCGATGGCGATCGGTACCGCGATCGCGAGGGCGAAGATCGAACTGAGGACGGTGACCCGGAAGAGATCGGCGATGCCGAAGCGCAGGTTGTTCTCGTCGGTAGTGACGAATTCCGAACTGGTGATGAAGTTGGCCTTGTCGGCCGCCAGCGAAGGAACCGCGCGGATCAGCAGGAAGAGGCCCATCAGCGCGATGGCGCCGATGATCGTCGCGCCCGCGGCCAGCGCGATCGAGTAGAAGATGCTGTCACCCCACCGGCGCGTGCCCTTCAGGGCAGAAGTTTGCGCCGGCTTGGTCGACATGTCAGGAGTATCCCCGATCTGCGGGGGGCTCGCCCCGGTTGTGGACGAGCCCACCGCAGCCGGTTCAGGCTTCAAAGTCATTGCAGCCTTTGACTAGGAGGGTGACTACGAGATGGCGTTGATGGCTGTGGTCAGCTTGGACTTGAACGAGTCGGGGATCGGAATGTAACCGGCCTCCTCCAGGCCCTTCTGGCCGTCCGTGGTCGCCACCGTCAGGAACGCCTTGACGGCCGGGGCCACGTCGCTCTGCGGGTACTTCGAGCAGACGACGTTGTAGGTCCCGAGGATGATCGGGTACGCGCCCGCCGCAGTCGGCTTGTAGAACGAGGACGTGTCGAGCACGAGGTCGTTGCCCTGGCCCTTGATCTGGACCGCATCGATCGACTTGCCTGCGCTCTCCGCCGTCAGCTTCACCGGATCAGGACCGGCGGACGTGATGACGTCGGCGATCTGCAGGCCCTGCTTGGTGGCGTAGGACCACTCGTTGTAGGTGATCGATCCTGCGGTGCTCTTGATTGCCGCCGAGGTTCCCTCGTTGCCCTTCGCACCTTCGCCGACGCCACCGTTGAAGGTCTTGCCGGAGCCCTTGCCCCACGCGCCGTCGGACGCCGCGTCGAGATACTTCTGGAAGTTGTCCGTGGTGCCCGACTCATCGCTGCGGAAGACCACATTGATCTTGTCACCGGGCAGGGTCTTGCCCGAGTTGAGCGCCGTGATCTCGGGCGCGTTCCAAGTCGTCACCGCGCCGTTGAAGATCTTGGCCAGCGTCGGTCCGTCGAGAGCCACGCTGTCGACGCCGGGAAGGTTGTAGGTGACCGCGATCGGTCCGAAAACCGTCGGCAGGTTCCACGCATCGGCGCCGCCGCAGCGCGCCTTGGCCTTGTCGGCCTCACCCTTCTCGGCGTTCAGGGGCGAATCGGTGCCACCGAAATCGGTTTGCCCGCCGATGAATTCGGAGACGCCCGCACCGGAGCCGCTGGATGTGTAGTTGAGGGTGAAACCCGGGCACGCCGACTCATAGGCGGTCACGAACCGGGTGATGGCATTGGCCTGCGCGGACGAGCCACTCGCCTTGAGCGCCTTCTTGCCACTGCAGTTGACAGCCGACGCGCTGTCCCCGGCAGTGCCAGTGCCGGCCGTCGTTGCTCCGGTGCTGGTCTTGTTCTCGTCGCTGCCGCAGGCCGAAAGCAGCAGGGCCCCCGCAGCAAGAATGCTCACCGCTGCGCCGATTCGGTTGTGCTTCACGTAGCTCCTTTGATTGTGAGGGACGACGCATATGACCGCCGCCCCGAGTTCGGGCAAGCCACGGAACCCGGTTCCGCCGAGCAGATGTGCTCGCTGCTCGGCTCACGAACCTAGGGGTGCGCTGTGAACAGGCATCCACACATTGGTGAACGGAAGATGAACCGGATGCGGGTACGCGGAGTCGAATTACGTCGACGACGTTGATCTTTGCAACTCACTCAGTGACTATTGAGTCAATGGCTACTGAGGCAAATACACGCACCGTGACGCGGACGTCAATCTACGCTGCGCTTGCTGATCCCGGACGGCTGGCGATCGTCGATCGGCTGTCGCTCGGCGATGCCTCGCCGTCCGAACTCCAGGCCCTGCTGTCAATGCCGTCCAACCTGATCGCCCACCACCTGAACGTTCTTCAGAAAGCCAACGTGACCCATCGCGCCCGCTCCGAGGGCGATCACCGGCGGATGTACGTGTCGCTGAACAGCGAGGCACTGGAGTCGATATTGCCGTCCCCCGTACGCCTAGCGGTACGGGTGGTGTTTGTGTGCACGCAGAATTCGGCCCGCAGTCAGCTTGCAGTAGCGATTTGGCACCGCCACAGCAGGCTGCCCGCCACGTCGGCCGGCACGCACCCCGTCTCCGAAATCCAGCCCGGCGCGCTCGCCGCTGCGCGGCGTCACCAACTGCCGATGCAGGCGCGTACCCCGCTGCACCTGAACAACGTTCTCGCGCCGGGGGACCTCGCCGTCGTGGTGTGCGACCGTGCCCATGAGGAATTGCCCGGCGAGCTGCGCCGCATCCACTGGTCGATCCCCGATCCCGTTCGGGCATCGACACCCGAGGCATTCGATCGCACCATCGAATCCCTCACCAAACGGATCGTTCGGCTCGTTCCCATCCTGCAAAGTTCTCGCGACGGAGCAAACCAATGACCGACAACCCGACCACCCCGGGCCATCCGCAACACGTTGTGAGCATCGACCAAGGGCTGGCCCTGAAAGCCGCTGCAGAACGATTGGAATCGGAGTTCGGCGACACCTTCGATGCGGAAACCATCGATCGGTTTCTGTATGCCGCTCACGCACACTTCGCCCATCATGCGTCGGTGCCCAACTTCCTTCCGCTGCTTGCCGAACGCTTTGCACAGCAACAGCTTCGCGCGCTGGCGCGGGTCGAGGGCAAGCACCATGACGGGAAGCCCACCGTGTTGTTCCTGTGCACCCACAACGCCGGCCGCTCACAAATGGCCGCGGCCTTTTTCGCCGAACTCGCAGGCGAGGACGCGGTTGCGTGGTCGGGCGGTTCGGACCCCAGCGATCAGGTGAATCCTGCTGTGGTGCAAGCGATGTCGGAGCGGGGCATCGACATCTCCCATGAATATCCGAAGCCGTTCACCGACGAGATCGTGCAAGCCGCCGATGTGGTCATCACCATGGGCTGCGGCGATACGTGCCCGGTGATCCCCGGTCGACGTTATGAGGAGTGGACGTTCGACGACCCCGCGGGCAGGGACGTCGACGCCGTGCGTCCCATTCGCGATGCGATCGAGCAGCGAGTACGCCGTCTGCTGACCGAACTCAATGTCGCCGTCCGCGCGTAGCCGCTTACCGACCACCGGCCGCGTACGCCGCATCGACCGTGGACACGTCGAAACCCAGCCGTTGATAGGTCTTCACCGCCGCGGAGTTCTCTGCCTCCACGTAGAGCATCACCGTTGGCTGTTCACTGTCCGATAGTCGCTCAGCAAGGTGATGCAGCCCCACCAACGTGAGCGTGGCACCCAGCCCGCGGCCTTGCGCGGCCGGATCGACGCCGACTACGTAGACCTCGCCCAGGTTTTCGTCGTGCACTTTCGTCCAGTGAAAGCCGAGCAGCTTGTCCGTGTTCACGTCGAAGGCCATGAACAAGCCTGCGGGGTCGAACCAGGGCTCGTCGCGACGCTCGGCGATGTCGGCTTCCGTCCACCCGCTTTGTTCCGGATGCCATGCGAACGCGGCGTTGTTGACCCGCAGCAGCTCGGCATCGTCGGCGGGGCCGGCGTAGGTCGTGATGTGCACCCCGTCGGGAAGGGTCACCGGCGGCAGGTCGGTCAGCGGCCGCCGCATCTGCAGCAGCTCGCGTACCACCACCAAGCCCAGCGCGGCCGCCGTCGCGCGAGCGGGCGCCTGGTTGCCATGCGCCCAGATGCGGGCGTCGTCGCCGACCTCGGCTAACCCGGTGCGGACCATCGCCGAGCCGATGCCACGGCGTCTGGCGTCCGGATGCACCACCAGCTCGGCCATCGCCGGCTCGTCGGTGAGGTTCAGGTAGCCGGTCACGTCATCACCGTTGACGGCGAGCAGGTGCCGGGTACGGTCGTGGGGTAGTTCGCGGAGCACCTGATCGCCGACGGGTGCGATGCCGTCGGCCTCCTTCGCAGCCGCGATCAGCTCGCGAATCTTTCGCTGCTCATCGTCGGACAGGCCAGTGCGCCAACCGATTTCGGGCACCGCGGGGTCCGAGCGAGTCACTGACTGCGCAGCGGGTCAGCCAGTGCTTCGGGCAGGCTGTCGGGCGCGTCGTAGCCGACCGCGTCGTCGACCATGTCGTCGGGCACTTCCGAGCCCGGCGCCGGCCCCCTCCCCCGCGCAGGCCGCACCGCCTTGTAGCCGACGTTGCGCACGGTGCCGATCAACGACTCGTATTCGGTGCCGAGCTTGGCGCGTAACCGCCGCACGTGCACGTCGACGGTGCGGGTGCCGCCGAAGAAGTCGTAGCCCCAGACCTCTTGGAGTAGCTGCGCGCGGGTGAACACTCGGCCGGCGTGCTGAGCGAGATACTTCAGCAGCTCGAATTCCTTATATGTCAGGTCAAGCGGTCGCCCACGCAGCCGCGCGGTGTAGGTGCCCTCGTCTATCACGAGCTCACCGAGGCTGATCTTGCCGAGGTTCTCCTGGTTGGCCACGCCGCCGCGACGTCCCACGAGCAGCCGCAGGCGGGCGTCGATCTCGGCAGGCCCCGTGCTCGGCAGCAGAATCTCGTCGAGTCCCCATTCGACGTTGACCGCGACAAGGCCGCCCTCGTTGACGACCGCGACCACAGGCACCGACGTTCCCGTCGTTCCCAACAGTCGACAGAGGCCGCGGGCGGCGGCCAGATCAGTCCGCGCGTCGACGATCGCCACATCCGCAGTGCCCGCCTCCAGAAGGGAGGACACCTCCGTCGGTGCCGTCCGCACGTTGTGTGCAAGCAGCGATAACGAGGGCAGCACTAATTCGGGATGGGGGTCGACGGTCAGTAGCAATAGATCCAACTGGCCCTCCAGCAGCCATGGTGACCTCGCCCGATGACAACGACGTCGGTGGTGACTTCCCAGATTCACGCCTGACACACGGCCGTTACCCGGCCGATAGTTATCTAACGATAGCGTGCTACCTGCTCGTTAGCCGCGCCGAGCCGGATCAGCGGTCGCGGTGGGCCAGAATATGCGGGTGCGAAAGCTGCTGATCGGTGCCATCGCGACCGTCACCACGGTGGTGGTCGGTGCCGTCGGAGCTGACTTCGGGGCAGCAATCTACGCCGAATACCGGCTGGCCAGGAGCGTGCGCACGGCGGCGAATCTCAGCTTCGACCCCTGGGTCAGCATCCTCGGATTTCCGTTCATCCCCCAGGCCACGCGCCATCGCTACAACGAGATCGAGCTAAGAGCCAGTGGCGCCGATCACCCCGTCGTCGGCAAAGTCGGGCTCGAGGCGACCCTGCACTCCGTTGACATCGCCCACACGTCCTGGCTGATCGGGCCGGACGCGAAGCTGCCGGTCGGTGAGCTGGAGAGCCGCATCATCGTCGACTCCACGCATGTCGGGCGATTCATGGGGATTCCCGACCTGCTGGTCGAGGCACCGCCGCGGGAGACCAATGACGCCACCGGTGGCACCACCGAATCGGGCATCTCCAGCAACCGGGGACTGGTGTTCACCGGCACACCCAAGAAGGCGGGCTACGACAAGAAGGTCAGTATCGCCGTCGACCTGTCGATCGCCGGTCCCGACCAGACCACGTTGATCTTCACGGCGACCGGCGTGCTGACCGGGCCGGGCACGGCAGATCAGCAGGTTCCGGAGGACAAGCTGCCCGCGGTGCTCGCCGCGTTCAGCACCAGCCTGCCCGGCCAGAAGCTGCCCTTCGGCGTGCGGCCGACCAGTGAGGGCGCCCGCGGTTCGGACATCATCATCGAGGGAATCACTACGGGAGTAACCGTCCCGCTCGATGGGTTCAGACTGTCATGAGCTCTTCCTGGGTTCTCGTCATCGTCGTGCTGATAGCCGCGTTCGGCGTGGCTTTTGTGGTCGGCCGCCTGCTCACCCTGCGCGCCGGGATGCTGAAGGCCGCCACCGAGGCGAGCAGCGTCGATACGTCCGATCTCGGCCTTTCCAGTACCGGACCGACCGTGCTGCACTTCAGCGCCGAATGGTGCGGCCCCTGCGCGGCGGTGCGCCGCGTGGTCGACGAGGTCTGCAAGGACCTTCCCGGCGTCGCGCATGTCGAGATCGACATGGACGCCAATCCCGAAGCAGCCCGACGGCTTTCGGTGATGTCGCTGCCGACGACGGTGATTTTCGACGCGGACGGACGGCCGCGATACCGCACCACGGGCGTGCCCAAGGCCGCTGACCTGCGATCGGCGCTGGCACCGCTGTTGGCTTGATCACTATGTCATTGGGTAAGCTGTCAGCCGTGTCCGCCCGCCTCGAGCCGATGCTCACGAAGCGCCGCGCAGTAGATCTGTGCCGCGTTGCGGGTTGTTGCTGTTGTTGTAGCTGCTGAGCGCAGCTGCGCGGTCTAAGCGCGCTCGCTCGGAGCAGCCGATTCGGCCTGCTCATCCCCAGCCCCTCCAACGCAACAGGAGTCTGCTTCCATGTCGACCAACACCCATACGGCCGCTGTTGACGTCCGTGGCCCCCGGTTCGCCGCCTGGGTCACCACCGTCGTTATCGTCGCGACCCTGATCGCAGCGGGATTCAGCTCGACCGCAGCGGCCGTGATCCTGGCCGTCCAGGCCGTTGTCTTCGCCATCGGCGCATGGCGCGGCCCGCGTCAGCATCCCTACGGCCTCATCTTCCAGCGTCTCGTGGCTCCACGACTCGGGCCCGTCACCGAGAAGGAACCGATGCCGCCGCTCAAGTTCGCCCAGCTGGTCGGCTTCGTTTTCGCAGTGGTCGGCGTCGTCGGATTCGCCGCAGGCGTCCCGCTGCTCGGGCTGGTCGCGACGGGCTTCGCGCTCGTCGCGGCGTTCCTCAACGCGGCCTTCGGCATCTGCCTGGGCTGCCAGATCTATCCGCTCGTCGCACGGTTTCGCCGTGCGCCCTCAATCGCATAGCGCTTCAAAACCCAAGCAACCGAAAGGATTTCGTTCATGGCACGCTCCGACGTCCTGGTCAGCACAGACTGGGCCGAGAGCAATCTCGACGCGCCGAACACCGTCTTCGTCGAGGTCGACGAGGACACCAGCGCCTATGACGGCGGCCACATCGAGGGCGCCGTCAAGCTGGACTGGAAAGAGGATCTGCAGGACCACGTCAAGCGCGACTTCGTCGACGCCCAGCAGTTCTCCAAGCTGCTGAGTGAGCGGGGCATCGCCAACGACGACACCGTGATCCTCTACGGCGGCAACAACAACTGGTTCGCCGCATACGCGTACTGGTACTTCAAGCTGTACGGGCACGACAAGGTCAAGCTGCTCGACGGCGGCCGCAAGAAGTGGGAGCTCGACGGCCGGCCGTTGTCCACCGACGCGGTGAAGCGGCCGGAGACCAGCTACACCGCCAAGGACCCTGACAACACCATTCGCGCGTTCCGCGACGAGGTCATCGCTGCCATCGGCGAGAAGAACCTGGTCGACGTGCGCTCACCCGACGAGTTCTCCGGCAAGATCCTCGCTCCCGCGCACCTGCCGCAGGAGCAGAGCCAGCGCGCCGGGCATATCCCTGGAGCCATCAACGTTCCGTGGAGCAAGGCGGCCAACGAGGACGGCACCTTCAAGGCAGACGAGGACCTGGCCACGCTGTACGGCCAGGCGGGCCTGGACGGCGAGAAGGAGACCATCGCCTACTGCCGGATCGGTGAGCGGTCATCGCACACGTGGTTCGTGCTGCAGGAACTGTTGGGACACAACAACGTCAAGAACTACGACGGCAGTTGGACGGAATACGGCTCCCTGGTGGGGGTCCCGATTGAGTTGGGAAGTTGATATGTGCTCTGCACCGAAGCAAGGACTGACGTTGCCCGCCAGCGTCGACCTAGAGAAAGAAACGGTGATCACCGGCCGGGTTGTCGACGGCTCGGGTCAGGCGGTCGGCGGCGCGTTCGTGCGCCTGCTGGACTCGTCGGACGAGTTCACCGCCGAGGTCGTCGCGTCGGCCACCGGTGATTTCCGGTTCTTCGCCGCTCCTGGCACGTGGACGCTGCGGGCGCTGTCCCCGGCGGGCAACGGCGACGCCAGCGTGGCACCGTCCGGCGCGGGCATCCACGAGGTCGACGTCAAGGTCGCCTGACGACCCCAGGTGCGGCCGGCATCGGCCGCACCTTCGCATTCGCTGCGAAAAGGCTGCGAACTCAACTGTTCCGGTCCACCATGTGGTTCGTTGCTGCGCTGCCGTGCGGAATCTTCGCGCGCCGAGGCGAGCTGGTTTTGCCCCAAATACATGTCGCAACCCCCGTGAACGCGGCGACGACGGTCGCCGAGAGTCGTCGGGGCTCGGCGGCTAGACTCGCTGACGTGGTGCTGTTCTTCGAAATCATGCTCATCGCGGCCGTCGTGGTCATCACGTGGTTCGCGTTGTACGCGCTGTACCGCCTCATCACCGACGAGTCGTGACCTCCGGCGACGACGCCGTCGCGGCAGCAGCCGAACGAGCGAAGGCAACTGCGGCCCGCAACATCCCGGTGTTCGAGGACCTGCCGCTGCCTGCCGATACCGCCAACCTGCGTGAGGGCGCGAACCTCAACGATGCGCTGCTCGCACTGCTGCCGCTGGTGGGTGTGTGGCGTGGCGCAGGCGAGGGCCGCGCATCCGGCGGTGACTACCGGTTCGGTCAGCAGATCGTGGTGTCACACGACGGCGGGGACTACCTGAACTGGGAGTCGCGGTCGTGGCGGCTCAGCGACACCGGCGAGTACGAGGCGCCCGGCCTGCGCGAGACCGGCTTCTGGCGGTTCGTCAACGACCCGGCTGACCCGTCCGAGTCCCAAGCCATCGAGCTGCTGCTCGCGCATTCAGCGGGCTACGTCGAACTGTTCTACGGCAGGCCCCGCAACCAATCCTCGTGGGAGCTGGTCACCGATGCCCTGGCGCGCAGCAAGTCGGGGATGTTGGTCGGCGGCGCCAAGCGGCTGTACGGCATCGTCGAGGGCGGTGACCTGGCCTATGTGGAGGAACGGGTCGACGCCGACGGCGGGCTGGTGCCGCATCTGTCCGCCCGGCTGTCGCGGTTCGTCGGCTAGTGCGGGGGCTACCGGTAGCCGCGGCCTTGGCCGCGGCGGGACTGCTTGCCGCCCGTTCGTCGAACACGGCGCCCGCAGAACAGCCGTCGACATCGGTCGCCGCGACGGGTCATGGCGGTTTCGCGCACTGCTTGAGCGAGCACGGTGTGCCCACCGCGCCTGGGCCCGCGCTGGGTCCGCCGCCCGGCGTCGACCAGGACACCTGGCACCGGGCCATGCAGGCGTGCTCATCTCTGGCGCCCGGGCCCGCCGGTTAAGCCAGCACGGGGGCCTTGCCCGCGTCGGTAAGCCACTGTTGCTCCAACCGATCAAGCGTGCCGTCCCCGCGAAGGCTGTCAACGGCCCAAGAGATGCAGCGGGTCAGCATACTGCCCTTGTCGAGCACGATGCCAAACTGTTCGACATCGCCTGAGGCACTTGGCAATTGGCCGACCATCATCCCATTCTTCAACTCGTTGGCAACCGCGAAGGCGGTCGGCAGATCGGCCACCAGCGCATCGATCTCGCCGGTGCTCAACGCCAACTTGGCATCGCCGTTCGTGTTGTACACCTCGACAGGAACGTTGCCGTTCACCGACATCGCGGCGGTGTAACTGGTGGTGCCCACCTGCGCCCCCAGCCGCAGAGTCTTCAACTGATGCACCGTCTTGACGCCCGCCGCGGGCGATGACTTGATCGTGACGACAGCCTGCGTCACGTCCAGATACGGCGAGGAGAAATCCACTGCCGCCTTTCGCTGGTCGGTGATCGAGAACTCAGATAGGTTGGCGTCGAACGTCTTTTGTCCCGGTGCTAATGCGGCATTGAATGGCACCCGCACCCATCGCACATCGTCGCGCTCGTAGTTCATCTTGGCCGCCACGCCGTAGGCGACCGCCGATTCGAACCCCTCGCCGCTGGCAGGATTGTCACCCATGTACCACGGCGGGTAGACCGGTTGATCAGTGCCGAACGTGAAGATGCCCGGATACAACGTGCCCAGCACATCCTTCGTGCACTTGTCGGGTGTACCCGTCGTGGTCTTGCTGGAAATCGGTGCGCAACCGGTGGCCCCCGCGAGGGCTGCCGCAGCCATCGCCGCGGCGAGCCTGCGAAGTTTGCGCATGGGGCGCATCATCGCGCACCCGGCTAACCGACGCCAGGATCGATGCGAGTTCGGTGCATAGCCGACACATCGCGGCTTGCCATCGACCGCCCCGATAAGGCGACACAGGCGTGCTCGTCGTTGGCACCGGCGCGCCGGGAGAAGTAGTCCAAACATGGAGCGGCCCCCGAGCCGTAGTTTCCTGGTTGGACAAGACCGAGAGGCTCGGGGGCCGGGTGGCTGCGGGGAATTCGCCAGCGCGCGCAGGTGACTCCCCTGGCGCTGCTAGCTCGCAGCCACCTCACATGTCCGTAAGTCAATCAATTGGTCGGACCACCTCCTTCCTTGTGTACGAGCGACCGTACTCGCACATCCGCACGGCGACAACCGATTTCTAGCGATCGCTGACGATTGCGGTGTCGATCAGTTCGGCGAATTCGGCCGCCAAGGGTGCAGGCCGCAGCAGCTTTCCGTCCAGTGTGTGCACCCGCGCGCCGAGCGTGATGCTCGACACCAGCCAAACCCCCTGCGCTGCAAAAAGATCGGCCGGTCGCAGCATGCGGTAGTCGCAGTCGTAGCCCTTGTTGCGGGCCACCTCGAACAGCGCCTGCTGCGTGGTGCCTCGCAGGATCGGGTACCAGGGCGGCGGCGTCAGCAGCGCGGGGACACCGTCGAGCTCGCCGGCGATCACGACCGTCGAACGCGGACCCTCGAGGATGTAGTCGTCGGAGCTGACGAAGATCACATCCCCCGCGCCGTGCCGCTCGGCATGTCTCAGCGCGGCCATGTTCACCGCATAGGACAGGGTTTTCGCGCCCGCAAGCAGCCACGGCATGTCAGCCGTGCCCTGCGATGGCAGGCCGCGGGCAAGCGTCAGCGCGGCCAGCCCGTCGCGACGCACCGCCGCGACCCGCGCGGGCAGCGGGCCCACAAGGACGAACGCCGTGCCAGATGTCGCCGACCCAACGGCTCCGGCTGGTTCGGAACCACCCTCCCGGCCGCGGCTGTAGATCAGCCGCATCACTCCCTCGCCGCCGCCTTCGGCGATCCACCTCGATGCCGCGGTGGCGGCGGCCTCGCGCCAGAGCGGCAGATCCGGTGCCGGTAGATCGGTCATCCGTGCCGACTGCGTCAGCCGGCCAAGGTGCGCCTCCAGCAGGCACGGCCTGCCGTCGCGGACCAACAGCGACTCGAAGATGCCGTCCCCCCGCACGACCGCCAGGTCATCGGCGTGGAGCAAGGGTGTCGCAAGGTCATGCAGTACGCCGTCGAGCGTGACCACGAGTCCTTTTTGGCTGGCTGGTTGCGTCGCCATGGGCAAGAAGCGTAGCCCCGTAAAGTTGAGGACATGTCTGCAGTTCCCGCGCCTGAGACCGGACCGGACGCCGGCGCCGTCTGGCACTACGGCGACCCGCTCGGCGAGCAGCGCGCGGCCGCCGAGGCAGCCGTCCTGGTCGATCGCTCGCACCGGGCCGTGCTGACGCTCACGGGCAATGACCGCAAGACCTGGCTGCACGGCATCTCGTCCCAGCACGTCAGCGACCTCGCCGACGGCGCCGTCACGCAGAATTTGAGCCTCGACGGCCAGGGCCGTGTCGAAGATCACTGGATCCAGACGGAGCTCGACGGCGTCACCTACCTGGACACCGAGCACTGGCGCGGGGAACCGCTGCTGACGTACCTGCGCAAGATGGTGTTCTGGGCCGATGTCGCCGTCGAACCCGCTGATCTGGCCGTGTTGTCGCTACTCGGCCCACGGCTGGCCGATCAGAAGGTGCTCGACGCGCTCGGCGTCGGTTCGCTACCGGCTGAAGACACGGCGGTTCCGCTACCTGACGGTGGTTTTCTGCGCAGGGTGGCCGGTCAGGACATCGACCTGGACTTGGTGGTGCCGCGCGATCAGGCCGCCCGATGGCGACAGCGACTCGGCGACGCGGGGGTGCGGCGCGCCGGGGTATGGGCGTACGAAGCCCATCGGGTGGCCGCGCTGCGGCCCCGCCTCGGAGTCGACACCGACGAGCGGACGATCCCACACGAGGTCGGCTGGATCGGCGCCGCGGTACACCTCGACAAGGGTTGCTACCGCGGCCAGGAGACCGTCGCACGCGTCCACAACCTGGGCAAACCGCCCCGGATGCTGGTGCTGGTGCACTTGGACGGTTCCACGGATAGGCCGGCCACCGGCGATCCAGTGCTGGCTGGCGGACGCACCGTCGGCCGACTGGGCACCGTGGTCGATCACGTCGACGAGGGCCCTATCGCGCTGGCGCTGCTCAAACGCGGCCTGCCGGCGGACACGCCGTTGACCACCGGAGGGGACGCGGAGGTCGCGGCGGTGATCGACGCCGACTCGATGCCGTCCGCCGATGTGGTGGGCGCGGGCAGGCTTGCGGTGGAACAGCTACGCGGTCGAGCGCGTTGAGCCGATGGGGCTGCCAGCGCACGACAGCCGGGCACGGTAAAGTGTTGGCAGGACAATAAAGACACACAGATCGGAGCCGCCTAAATATTGGGCCGCTCCGTTATTGCGCGAGGGGGTTCCCCCATGGGCCGCGGCCGGGCTAAGGCAAAGCAGACCAAGGTTGCTCGTGAGCTTAAATACAGCTCACCGCAGACCGATTTCGAGCGGCTTCAGCGCGAGCTGTCCGGCGCTCCCGCTGACGATCTGAACGGGTCGGACGAACTGGCCGACAACGGCTGGGCCGACGAGGACGACTGGCGGCGTTGATCCCCTAGAACCGGGGGTGCTGGCCTACGAGGCTGGCACGGGGGCTGTCCTTGCTGCCCTTCTTGATGGTGCCGAGGGTCCAGCAGGCCAGGTGCCTTGCGGTCAGCACGGCCAGTGCGCGATCGGTGTCCTCAGGCGCGACAACGGCGACCATGCCAACGCCCATGTTGAACGTCTTCTCCATCTCCACCCGCTCGACGCGGCCGCGCTGGGCGATCATCCCGAACACTGGAGCGGGCGTCCACGTCCCTCGGTCGATCTCGGCGACCAGGCCGTGCGGGATGACGCGCTCGAGGTTTCCGGCGAGCCCACCACCGGTGACGTGGCAGAAGGTGCGGACCTGGGTTTCGGCCGCCACCGCAAGGCAGTCCTTGGCGTAGATGCGGGTGGGCTCGAGCAGCTCTTCGCCCAGCGTGCGGCCGAATTCCTCGACGTGGCCTGCCAGGTTCATCCGGTCGATCTCCAGCAGCACCTTGCGAGCCAGCGAGTAGCCGTTGGAGTGCAGGCCGGTCGACGCCATCGCAATGATCACGTCGCCTGGCTTGACCCGCTCGGGCCCCAGCACGTCGTCGGCCTCCACCACACCGACCCCGGTGGCCGAGATGTCGTAGTGGTCCGGTGCCATCAGCCCGGGGTGTTCGGCGGTTTCGCCACCGAGCAGCGCACAGCCGGCCATCACGCACCCGTTGGCAATGCCTGACACCAGTTCGCTGACGCGTTCCGGCACCGTGCGTCCGACCGCGATGTAATCCTGCAGGAACAACGGCTCGGCGCCGCACACCACCAAGTCGTCGACGACCATCGCGACCAGGTCGATGCCGACGGTGTCGTGCTTGTCCATCGCCTGGGCGACAGCCAGCTTGGTGCCCACGCCGTCGGTCGACGACGCCAGCAGTGGCTCGCGGTAGCCGCCGCGCAGCGCGAACAACCCGGCGAATCCGCCGAGCCCGCCGCGCACTTCGGGCCTGGTGGCCTTCTTGGCCAGCGGTTTGAACAGTTCGACGGCGCGGTCACCGGCTTCGATGTCCACCCCGGCCGATGCGTAGGAGATGCCGTGTTGTTCGGCTTGATCCGTCATCGAAAGCAAGGCTACCGTCGTTGCCCACCGCTCGGTAACCAGTCGATCCTGAGCACTTCCCCCTGGTCGCCTCCTGCGATCGCAACCGGTGTGAGAACGTGACCGACCATGAAAACAGTTCGCTGGTTTGCGCTTCTCATCACGGCTACCGTGCCGGTTTCGACGGCCCTGTCCCCGGCCGCAGCGGCCACTCCGTCGGAGAACGCCGATGCGGTCATCGTCTCGCAGACCACGGTCGACGGGGTCGACTACATCACCCGCGAGATCACCATCCAACCCGGCGGCAGCACCGGCTGGCACTATCACGACGGCCGGGTGTTCGGCGTGGTCCGGGAAGGCACGCTCACCCGCACGATGAAGGACTGTTCGGTCGTGGTCTCCCCCGAGGGCTCGGCGGTCACCGAGGACAGCGGGGCGGATCACACCCACATCGGCCGCAACCTGGGCCCGGGGCCTCTGGTGCTGTGGGTTGACTACATCGAACCGGCGGGTACCCCGTTGGCGGTGGACATGCCCGATCCCGGCTGCGGGTAGGGCCTGACGACAGATTCGGAGGGCCGATGTCAGACAGGGAATTTCGCTGCCTGGTAACCGGCGCGACCGGCTACATCGGCGGCCGGTTGGCGCCGCGACTACTCGACAAGGGCTACGCCGTGCGGGCGATGGCACGACGTCCCGACAAGCTGGCGGGCGTCGCTTGGCGTGACCGCGTGGAAGTGGTCCGCGGGGATCTGGCCGAACCCGATTCACTCGCGGGGGCGTTCGACGGGGTGGACGTCCTGTACTACCTGGTGCACTCCATGGGCACCTCCCGCGACTTCGTGGCCGAGGAGGCCCGCTCGGCGGGCAACCTGGTGGCCGAGGCCCAGCGCGCTGGCGTGCGCCGGCTGGTCTACCTGAGCGGATTGCACCCCAGCGGGGCGGACCTGTCACCGCATCTGCGGTCGCGCAAGGCGGTCGGCGAGACCATTCTTCAGTCGGGCATCGAAACCGTCGTGCTGCAGGCCGGAATCGTCGTCGGATCCGGGTCGGCCTCGTTCGAGATGATCCGGCACCTGACCGATCGGCTTCCGGCGATGACGGCGCCGAAGTGGGTGCACAACAGGATTCAGCCGATCGCTATCGATGACGTTCTGCACTACCTGACGGAGGCGGCGACGACCCCGCTACCGGCGTCGCGCACATGGGACATCGGCGGCCCGGACGTGCTGGAGTACGGCGACGCATTGCAGATCTACGCCGAGGTGGCGGGGTTGCGCAGGCGATTGATCGTCGCACTGCCCTGGCTCACGCCGACGATCGCGAGTTTATGGATCGGACTCGTCACGCCGATGCCTCCCGGGCTGGCGCGGCCACTGATCGAATCGCTGGAATGCGATGCCGTCGTGGGCAATTCGGATATCGACACGGTGGTGGCGCCACCGCCGAACGGCCTGACCAGTTACCGCGACGCGGTCGCGAACGCGTTGCGGCGCGGCCCGTTGCCCAACGACCCGGATTGGGCGGGACCGCGATACCGGCTACGGCCTGCGCAGCGCTGAGACGTTGTCGTTCTCGGCCTGAATGGGGATGCCGGTACGCGCGGCGGTGGCCAGCATGTGCTCGATCACGTTCTTGCCCAACGCCGTTTCCCCGGGTAGCTCGATCGGGTACTTTCCGTCGAAGCAGGCGGAGCACAGTCGCGATGCCGGCTGCTCGGTGGCCGCGATCATGCCCTGCTGGGAGATGTAGCCCAGCGTGTCGGCGCCGATCGCGTGCCTGACGGCCTCGAGCATCTCACCCCCATTGGCCTCCGTGCTGCTGGCGTTGGCGATCAGCTCGGCAGGCGTGGCGAAGTCGATGCCGTAGAAGCACGGCCATTTCACCGGCGGGGAGGCGATGCGCACATGCACCTCGATGGCGCCTGCCTCGCGCAACATCCGGACCAGCGCCCGCTGCGTGTTGCCCCGCACGATCGAATCGTCGACGACGATCAGCCGCTTGCCGCGGATCACCTCTTTGAGCGGGTTGAGCTTGAGGCGGATGCCGAGCTGCCGGATCGTTTGCGACGGCTGGATGAAAGTCCGCCCCACATAGGCGTTTTTCATCAAGCCCTGCCCGTACGGGATGCCCGACTCCTGCGCGTAACCGACGGCGGCGGGGGTGCCGGACTCAGGCACACCGATCACCAGGTCGGCGTCGATCGGATGCTCGCGCGCCAGCGCGCGGCCGATGTCGACGCGGGTCTTGTGCACCGAGCGGCCCGCCAGCGTGCTGTCCGGTCGGGCCAGGTACACGTATTCAAAGACACAGCCCTTGGGTTCGGGGTTGGCGAAGCGGGTGGAGCGCACCCCGTCAGCGTCGATGGCCAGCAGCTCGCCCGGCTCGATGTCGCGCACGAACGAGGCGCCGACGATGTCGAGCGCGGCCGTCTCCGAGGCGACCACCCAGCCACGGTCGAGCCGCCCCAGCGACAACGGCCGCACGCCGAACGGATCGCGCGCCGCGTACAGGGTGGCCTCGTCCATGAAGGTCAGGCAGAACGCGCCACGCACCGTCGGCAGCAGCTCGAGGGCTGCCTGCTCGAGCGTGGAGTCCGCGGCACCGTGGGCCAGCAGCGCGCCGAGGATGTCGGAGTCCGTCGTGGCGGCGGGAGCACCACGCGTCCCGAGGAGTCCGGCCTCGCGGGCGCGGGCGGCCAGGTCGGTGGCGTTGACCAGGTTGCCGTTGTGACCCAGCGCGACGCCGGTGCCCGCGGCGGTGTTGCGGAACACCGGCTGAGCGTTTTCCCAGGTGGTGGAGCCGGTGGTCGAGTAGCGGCAGTGGCCGATGGCGACGTGACCCTCCATCGCGGCCAGCGTCTGCTCATCGAAGACCTGGCTGACCAGGCCGAGGTCCTTGAACACGAGCACCTGCGAACCGTCGGCGACTGCGATGCCCGCCGCCTCCTGGCCGCGGTGCTGAAGCGCGTAAAGGCCGTAGTAGGTGAGTTTGGCGACTTCTTCGCCCGGCGCCCAGACGCCGAATACGCCACACTCTTCGCGGGGTTCTTGATCGGTCTGCGGGCCGGTCACGATAAGGCTTCTCCCAGGGCGGGGTGGGTAGACATGTTCAGTCTACGGTCATCAGGGGTTAATCACGGAATCGCGGCAAGGTGTCGCGAAGAACACAACGACCATGGCGGGCCGGGACATTCCTATTTCTGTCCGCATGGCGAGCGACAACCTCGACGGCCTGGGGTATGTGATGCGAATCACTGGACAACGTGGACAAGCAGTGACGCCCGCCGGCTACTCACCAACCTCCACCAACGGTAGCCAGTGCGCGATCTCGCCTGCGCGGCCACCGGAGAGTTGTAGAGCGCCGCTGGCGGCGGCGTCAGCGACGTCCAGCAGACCACTGGCGAGCAGCAGCCAGGTGCGTGGATCGGTCTCGACGACGTTGGGCGGATTGCCGCGCCGGTGCTCGGGTCCCGAAATACATTGCACCGCAACGAACGGCGGCACACGGACCTCCACGCTGGCACCCGGTGCGATGGCCGCCAACGTGCGCGCGGTCAACCGCACCGCCTCACCGAGCTCGGCCCGCGTCGGCTCGGGCAGGCTGTTGTCGCGCAACCACTCGGCAACGGCCGACACGGCGGCGCGGGTCTTCGCCGGATCGGTATTGCGGCGGGCGGCCATACCTTAGAGTCTCAAAGTGCTTGTCGACCGCCATCAACCGCCTTACAAAACGGCGGGCGCGGTCCTCGTGGTGATCGCCGCGGCGGTCGGAGCCTTCATCTACTTACAGTTTCGCGGCGACCTCACCGACAAGACCAAGCTGACCCTGCTCTCACCGCGGGCGGGCCTGGTGGTGGAACCGGGGTCGAAGGTGACCTACAACGGGGTGGAGATCGGCCGCGTCTCCCACATCACCATGGTCGACGAACGCGGCACGGCGATGGCCAAACTCACCCTGGACGTGAATCCTCGCTACATCCAGTACATTCCCGCCAACGTTGAAGCCGATATCCGGGCCACGACGGTGTTCGGCAACAAGTACATCTCCTTTAGCTCTCCGAAAGACCCTTCACCACAACGTATTTCGACCCACGACGTGATCGAGGCGTCGGCGGTGACAACCGAGTTCAACACGCTGTTCGAAACGGTCACGTCAATCGCCGAGCAGGTGGATCCCATCAAGCTGAACCAGACGCTGGCCGCGACCGCCGAGGCGCTCACCGGGCTGGGCGACCGGTTCGGTGAATCGCTGGAGAACGGCAATCAGATCCTCGGCGACCTGAATCCGCAAATGCAGCAGATCGCAGACGACAACCGCGGGCTCGCGGACCTCGCCGAGGTCTACGCCGACGCGGCGCCCGATCTCTGGCAGGGGCTGCAGAACGCGGTACGGACCGCGCATACCTTCAACGCCTACCGCTCCGACATCGACGAGGCCCTGATGGCGGCCGTCGGCTTCGGCAACGACGCGGGCGACAGCTTCGAACGCGGCGGACCGTATCTGGTTCGCGGCGCCGCCGACCTGGTCCCGACGACCCAGCTGTTGGACGACTACAGCGGCGAGATCTTCTGCACGATCCGCAAGTTCTCGGACGTGGAGAAGCGGGCCGCCGCCGTGCTTGGCGGAAACGGTTATTCATTGAATACGGCGTCGGGCGCGCTGGCAGGCGCGGCCAATCCGTACGTCTACCCGGACAACCTGCCGCGGGTGAATGCCCACGGCGGGCCCGAGGGTCGCCCCGGCTGTTGGCAGGACGTCAACCGTTACCTGTGGCCCGCGCCGTACCTGGTGATGGACACCGGCGCCTCCATCGCGCCGTACAACCACATCGAACTCGGCCAACCGTTGCTGATCGACTACGTATGGGGCAGGCAGGTCGGCGAGAACACGATCAACCCGTGACGGTTGACTTTCGACAATTGTTGAGGAGGTTGTAGGTTCGCAGTTTCCGTGTCGTACAGCGACGCTCTGGCCTGTGGTTATTCAAGGCGTCTCAAGCCATGTCGTCGAGCGTTTGTCTCAAACTTGTGTCATTTTTTTGAGCGGCACTGATGTCTTGCTCGAGTTTCGTATCGTTGCGGGCCGTCTACTGGGATTGCCTCATGAGGGTCGAGTCACTGTTCCGTCGCTGTGTGGATGCTCTTCGCGTCCGACGAGCCTGATACCGCCATCGCTGCTTCGCGCCGATGCGGCAAGTCTCAAAGAGACTGACCGCTGACGAAGGGCGCTCTGCAGCAACGGAAGTCGTCAGCAGCCATTCCCATCGGAGTCGGCTGGCAACGCATGCCTTAGATCGGCCATTACGCCTTGCTGCTTGAATATTCGCACGGCACACGATTGAGAACGACGCCTAGCTATTCCGACGCAACTTTCTCGGCAGGTCTCGGTGGGTAGCCGGGATACGGCTGGTGGTGCAGGTGAACAGTCACCGTCTCGCCGAGGCGATCGCGCTACGCGGGGAGGCTCGTTAGACGTGATCGCCCGCGAGCGGCGGCGGTCGTTAAGGCACGCTGTTCCTCACGATGACCGCCGATACTCCCCTGCTCGACGATTCGGGCGACCTGTCCGCCCTACGCGCGAAGGGCGCCGACCCCGACGAGCTGTTCGCGTCCTTCGCCGCCTGGGCCGAGGCGAACGGCACCGTGCTGTACCCGGCGCAGGAGGAGGCGCTGATCGAGCTGGTCAGCGGCGCGAACGTGGTGCTGGCGACGCCGACCGGCTCGGGCAAGTCGCTGGTGGCCACCGGCGCGCTGTACGCGGCGCTGGCAGCGGGAAGGCGTAGTTACTACACCGCCCCGATCAAGGCGTTGGTCAGCGAAAAGTTCTTCGGCCTCTGCGGGATTTTCGGTGCGGCCAACGTCGGCATGCTCACCGGCGATGCGGCGGTCAACGGGGGGGCGCCGATCATCGCCTGCACCGCGGAGGTGCTGGCCAACATCGCGTTGCGCGAAGGCGCCGACGCGGACATCGGGCTCGTGGTGATGGACGAGTTCCACTTCTATGGTGACCCCGAGCGCGGCTGGGCCTGGCAGGTGCCGCTGCTGGAGCTGCCGAACGCCCAGTTCCTGCTGATGTCGGCCACGCTCGGCGACGTCACGTTTCTGCGGGAGGACCTCACCGGACGCACCGGTCGGCCGACGGCATGGGTGGCCAACGCGGAGCGCCCGGTTCCGCTGCACCACTATTACGCGACGACGCCGATGCACGAGACGATCCAGGATCTCCTCGACACGAAGCAGGCGCCGATCTACGTCGTTCACTTCACCCAAGCCTCCGCGTTGGAGCGGGCGCAGGCGCTGATGAGCGTGAACGTGTGCACCAAGGAGCAGAAGAAGGCGATCGCCGACCTGATCGGTGGGTTCCGGTTCTCGTCGGCGTTCGGGACCACGTTGTCGCGATTGGTCCGGCACGGCATCGGTGTGCACCACGCCGGGATGCTGCCGAAGTACCGGCGGCTGGTGGAGCAGCTTGCCCAAGCCGGTCTGCTCAAGGTCATCTGCGGCACCGACACCCTCGGCGTCGGCATCAACGTGCCGATCCGGACTGTCGTCTTCTCGGCGCTGTCGAAGTATGACGGCACCCGCACTCGGCTGCTCAACGCCCGCGAGTTCCACCAGATCGCCGGGCGGGCCGGGCGG
>Ga0157375_10001250_pt1 | contig 21993 bp, 26 predicted proteins | sample M35metaG_FD_115311 | JGI IMG/M metagenome (GOLD analysis project Ga0157375, IMG submission 115311) | Miscanthus rhizosphere microbial communities from Kellogg Biological Station, Michigan, USA - M3-5 metaG | ecosystem: Host-associated > Plants > Roots > Rhizosphere > Soil | place: USA: Michigan... | reverse complement strand
CGCGCCTGGAATGTCGGGATCTCCGCCTGGTCGATCACGACGTCGAGGAGGACCCGGTCGGGCTCCACCCGGAGACCCGCGTAGTGGTTGATCGTGAAGTTCCCGAGGGGATGGGCGAGCACCGATGCAGGGAGCGCAGCCGCAAGCCCGATGGCGAGGGCAACGCCGAGCACGCGTCTTGCAAGCGATCCACGACGGCGTCCCATGGCGTCGAGGGTACGCGCCACGAGCCACGGCGGATGAGTCGGGACGCTCGGGATCGGCCCGGACCCTCGGCTACACTCGCGCCGATGTCAGGAGGTGGCGTCCAACGTGGCGCGTTAATCACGATCGACGGCCCGGACGGTGGTGGCAAGACCACCCAGGCCGAACGTCTCACCAGCCATCTTCGGGATCTCGGCATGATCGTCCGCCTGACGCGCGAGCCCGGCGGCACCTGGCTCGGTGAACGGATCCGCGAGCTGCTGCTCGAGCGAACCGGGTCGACCGCGCCGACGGACCCGCTGGCCGACGCGATGCTGTTCAACGCGGCTCGGCGTCAACTCGTTCGCGAAGTGATCGGTCCAGCCCTGGCCGCCGGCGACACCGTCGTCTGCGCTCGCTTCGCCGATTCGACGCTCGCGTATCAGGGCTACGGCGCGGGACTCGACGTCGCGATGCTGCGCGAGCTGAACGACCGCGCGACGGACGGCCTCCGGCCGGACCTGACGGTGCTACTCGATGTTCCCGTCGAGGCTGGGCTCGCCCGCAAGGCACCCGGCGACGTGACCCGCTTCGAGGCCGAGTATGACCTCGCCTTCCATCGGCGCGTTCGGGACGGGTTCCTGGCCATCGCGGCCGCGGAGCCCGAGCGTGTCGCGGTCGTCGACGCGACCCGCGCCATCGCTGAGGTCAGCGAGGAGATCATCGGGTTGGTGCGTGCCCGCGCCGCCCACGGTGAACCGCCGGCGGGCGGCGTGCGCATCAAGGGATGAGCGAGTCGTCGGGCCCGCTCCCGCTCCGCGTGGCGACCGTCACTGACGACGCGGACCGCGCGGCGTTGGAGCGGATCGCCCGCGATGAGCTCGGGGCGCTCGACGACCTGTACGAGCGTTATAAGACCATGGCCTACTCGATCGCCTATCGGATCACCAACGACGCGACCCTCGCCGAGGATGTGGTGCAGGAGGCGTTCCTTGGTGTCTGGCGGAATGCAAGTCGATACGTCGAGGGTCGGGGCAGCGTGAAGACGTGGCTGCTGTCGATCGTGCATCACCGTGCGATCGATGCAGTGCGCCGGCGGCGGGCCACGGTCGACCTACCGGAGCGCGACGATGCCCCGCCGCCGGCGATGCGCCTGCCCGACGTCTGGGGCGAGGTCTCGTCCAACCTCGATGCGGACGAGGTGCGCGCCGCGCTGGCGTCGCTCAGTGACGTCCAGCGCGAAGCCCTGGAGCTCGCGTATTTCGGCGGTCTGACCCAGACCGAGATCGCCGAACGAACCGGGACACCGCTCGGGACCGTCAAGAGTCGGATGCGGCTCGGCCTGCTCGCCATGCGGGAGATGCTGTCGCCATGACCGATCCACGACGGCCGGATGGCCAGCCCGGAGGGCTGACCTGCGACGAGGTCCGCGACCTCGCCGCGTCGTTCGTGCTGGGCGCCTTGTCCGAGCCGGAGATGGACGCCGTCCGCGACCATCTCGCCGACTGCACGGAGCTCCACGAGGAGTTCACTGAGCTCGGTGCCGTCGTCCCGGCACTCGACGTCGCTGTGCCGCTGATGGAGCCGCCGTCGGCCCTCAGGGATCGGATCATGGCGGTGGCCGCTGCCGACCTCGACGCGCGTCGGCAGGCAGACGCCCGTGTGATCGAGCCGGTGACGACACTGCCCGAGTCGGTCACGACGGAGCCGGAGCCGGCAGGCGCGCCCGCGCCGGCGTCGGAACCCATCCCGATCGAGACGGCCCGCAGACGCCGCCCGTTGACGTGGGTGGCCGGCATCGCTGCGGTCCTGGCGATCGTGCTGCTCGGCGCGTGGAATCTCAGTCTCCAGGGCCAATTGAACGCTGCCCAGACGTACCAGCAGCAGGTGGCGTCCGTCCTCGACGCCGCGAGTCAGCCGGGTGCGCTGACGGCCGTCCTGTCGGCGCCGTCGGGCCAGGGACCGAATGGCATCGCCGCCGTGACGTCGGACGGCCAGATGCGGATCGCGATGCGCGACCTCGCGCCGACGGCGGGTGATGAGGTCTACGAGGCCTGGATGATCCTCCCCAACACGGCGCCCGCGCCGGTCGGTGGCTTCACGGTCGGCTCGAACGGTTCAGGGTTCATCGAGGCGGGCGGCGTGCCCGCGGAGCCCGGTCTCGTGCTCGCGCTCACCCGCGAACCGCGGCCCGGGATGACGGCGCCATCCGGCGATCCGGTGTCCGTCGGGACGACGACCTCGACGGCGAACTCGACCGGCTAGTTCAGCCCGGCGTCCCCGGCACGGGAATGCCGTCGGCGACGCTGCCCGCTCCGGCGGACTTCGCCCGATCGAGGGCCGCCTTGGCCGCCTCGATCAGCGCCTCGCTGTCACCCGCGTCACGCGGGAAGGTCGCGACCCCTGCCGAGACGCTGACGCCTCGGCCAGCGACGCCAGGGAGCGAGGCGATGCCATCCTGGACGCGCTTCGCCACGATGACGCCAGCGGCACCCGGTGCCACGAGGACGAACTCGTCTCCGCCGATGCGTCCCACGGTGTCGACAAGCCGGACCGACTCCGACAGGACGGACGCGACGCGACGCAGGATGTCGTCAGCGGCACGACCGTCGGTCGCGTTGGCCGCGCGGAAGTCGTCGACGTCGAACAGTGCGAGGGATACCTCGCCACCCTGCCTCCCGGCGCGGGCAAGCTCCAGCTCGAGGACGCGAGCGACGGTGCGCTCATTCGCGATACCGGTCAGCGGGTCTGTCGCAGCCATCCGCTCGAACCATTCGGCTCGTTCGACGGCGTTCGAGGCGTGACGCGCGCGCTCGGCCGCCAGAGCGGCGAGCGATGCGAAGGCGTCGATGACGGCAGGGTCGGCCGCCGTCGTGCCGCTTGGCCAGCGCAGGATCAGCGTGCCGAGCGTCTCCTCCACGCCGCCACGCCCGATAAGGAGCGGGCGAGCCGTCACGCCTTCGATGTCGGTCGTCTGTCCGAGCGCCTCGACCTCGCCCTCGCGAAAGCCGGTCGACGCCGCCAGTTGCGGGTCGGCTCGGTCCGGGTCGGCCAGGAGGATCGCGGCCCCATCGGCGCCGAGTCCGGCGACCGCCGCAGCGAGGATGCCGTCGAGCGCGGCGTCGAGGTCATCCGAGGTCGCCGCCTGGATCGCCCCCGGCAGCTGGGTGCGCGGATCGGTGGACGGACCGTCGATGGACACGGGTCGGCTCCTGCACGCGTGGGTTCGGGAGGGCGCATCGTACACCGCCACGCTTCGTCGAAACGCGTTGACCCCGGGGAGGTGGTGCACGGATACTCCGCGCGATGAAGCTCGTCGTGGCGATCGTGCACAACGAGGACGCCGGCGCCCTTGTCGACGCGCTCCTCGACAAGGAGTTCCGCGCGACCCGCGTGTCGAGCTCGGGGGGCTTCCTCAAGCGCTCGAACGCCACGATCTTCCTGGGCGTCGAGGAGGACGACGTCGACGAGGTCCTCTCGATCATCCGCGATACGTGCACGTCGCGGACGCAGGTCGTGAACCCGATGCCGCCGATCATGGAACCAGGCGAATTCTTCATGCCGTATCCGCTGGAGGTCGAGGTCGGCGGGGCGACCGTCTTCGTCGTCCCGGTCGACCGGTACGAGCGCCTCTAGCCTGGGATGGCATGGACGCCGCCCGCTGTCGGCCAGCGAGGGACCTGGACCAGGACATTCACGGCTGACGACGTCGAGTCGTTCGCGACGCTCACCGGTGACCGAAACCCCTTGCACTTCGACCAGGACTTCGCGAGCCGGACCAGGCCCGGCCGGCTCATCGTCCACGGCGGCCTCACGACGGGCCTCTTCAATGCGCTCGTCGCCGAGGTCCTTCCGGGGCCCGGCAGCGTGTTCCTCCATCAGGAATGGGACTACCCGGCGCCGGCCTACATCGGTGACACGGTGACCGCCGAGGCCGAGGTGATCGAGGCGCGCGCCGACAAGCCGATCACGACGCTCCGGTGCATCGCCCGTCGTGACGACGGGACGGAGGTCCTTACCGGGACGTGCGTCGTCTACACGATGCTGCCGAAGGACCCACCGTGACGCACGCGGCGGCGACGCTGCGCCCGGCCGACGTCACTGCCGAACCGAGCGAACGCTGGACGCAGCTCGTGATCCTCGGTGTCGGGATGGTCCTGGCCATGTCACCGTCGTTCGCGGCTGCTGCCGTCGCCCCGATCCTCCGCGAGGAATGGACGGTCGGGCTGCTCGATCTGCCGTTCCTGACCGTGATCGTCCAACTGGGGTTCGCTGTGGGTGCGATCGGCCTCGCGGTGATCGGCGCGCCAGACGTCATCCCTGCTCCGCGACTGTTCGCGGCCGGGGCGATCATCGCGGCGATCGCCAACCTCGGATTCGGGTTGCTCGCGACCGACCCAGGCTCGGCGATCCCATTTCGGTTCCTGACGGGCGCCGCACTCGCGGCCGTGTACCCCGTCGCGATGAAGATGGGTGCCGGCTGGTTCCGGCGAGACCGCGGCCTCGCGATCGGCGTCGTGAACGGTGCCTTGACCGTCGGGGTGGCGCTGCCCTTCCTGTTCCGTGCCCTCGGGGCGTACGCCGGCGTCGACTGGCGGCCGGTCGTGGTCGCGGCGAGCGTCGCGGGTGTCATCGGAGCGGCGCTCGTCGGGCTGACCGCCCGTAACGGACCGCTCGACGTCCCGGCCCCGCGCTTCTCACCGGCCATCGCCGCCGCCGCGTTCCGTGAGCCGTCGGTCCGGCTCGCCTCGATCGGCTACTTCGGGCACATGTGGGAGCTCTTCGCCATGTGGACGTGGATCCCGATCTTCCTGCTGGGGACGTTCGCCGTCGCCGGCGTCGTCGATCCCGCGGCGGCCTCGTTGACCGCGTTCGCGGTCGTCGCCGCAGGGGGTGTCGGCTCGGCGGTCGCCGGCGCCATCGCCGACCGCGTGGGCCGCACCGCAACGACGATCGCGGCCATGGCGACATCTGCCACCTCCGCGGTCGTCGCGGGCATCCTGTTCGGCGCGCCGATCCCGGTCGTCGTCCTCGTGGCACTCATCTGGGGCGTGTCGGTCGTCGCGGATTCGGCACAGTTCTCCTCGGCCGTCTCGGAGCTCGCGCCGCCCGGGACCGCGGGATCAGCGCTCTCGGTGCAGACCGCGATCGGCTTCACGCTGACGAGCGTGACGATCCTCGGCGTCGGTCTGCTCGACCCGTCGAACGCCGATGGCTGGCGCGTGGCTTGGATCGTCCTCGCCCTGGGGCCGATCGTCGGCATCGTCGCGATGCTCCGCCTACGTGGGCGCCCCGACGCGACGAAGATGGCCAACGGCCATCGATGATGATCGTGTCATGAGCCCCCTCCGCCCCGACCTCGTCGACTGCTGGATCTTTCGTGTCGTCATGTCCGCGCGGGACGTGCCGAGCATCGAGGTGCTGCTGTTGCGGCGCGGCCCCGACCGCATCCTGCCCGGTCTGTGGCAGTGCGTATCCGGCTCGCTGGAGGCCGATGACCACGTCGCGGCCGGCGCCCTGCGGGAGCTGCGCGAGGAGACGGGCTTCGGGCCCGAGGTCATCGAGGCGTTCTATGACCTCGATCTCGTGAACCAGTTCCACGAGCCGTCGTACGACGCGATCGTCACGGCGGCGGTCTTCGCCGTACGGGTCCGGAACGGGGTCGACCCGACGCTTTCCTACGAGCACGACGACGCGCGCTGGCTCGGCGTCGACGAGGCGCACACCGAGGTCATCTGGCCGGGCTACCGGACGGCGATCGAGCGGATCCGTGATGACCTCGGCGAGAGCGAGCGCGCTTCGTGGTTCGAGCTGACGCTCGATGGGGATCGCCGCCCAAGGACGTAGGGATGCCCGGCCGGGCATCGCGGTAGACTCGGGTGCGAGGCGGCCCACCGTGAGGCGGCAGGGGAGGGCGACGTGATCGATCGGACGGACGTACCCGAGATGAGCTCCTCGGCGGCCGCTCGCCGCGCGTTCCGGTCCAAGGTCGACAGCATCCGCCCCACGTACGGTTTCGAGGACGTCTCGCTCGCCCCCGGCACCGACACGATCGAGCCCGCGGACGTCGACATCAGCCAGGCGTTCTGCGGTATCGATCTCTCGATCCCCATCCTCGCGGCGGCGATGGATGCCGTCGTCGACACGCGCATGGCCGGCGAGCTGGCGCGTCTCGGCGGGCTCGCGGTCCTCAACCTCGAGGGTGTCCAGGCACGGTTCGACGACCCGGCCGCCATCCTGGACCGCATCGCGACGGCAGCGGACACCGAGGTCCACGACGTCCTCGCTGAGGCGTATCAGCAGCCGATCCGTGAAGACCTGATCGCGGCGCGGATCGAGGCCATCCATGCCGCGGGCTCGAAGGCGGCGGTCGCTGCGACCCCCGCCGTGGCTCGCAAGTTCGGACCGTTCGTCGCCGAGCACGGGGCCGACCTGTTCCTCGTCCAGAGCCAGGTCTCGTCGGCACGCCACATCGCCACCGAGTACGACCCGCTTTCGCTCGCCGAGTTCACGCGCTACATGCCGATCCCGGTCGCCGTCGGCAACACGACCAACTCCGATGCAGCGTTCGCCCTGATGGAACAGGGCGCAGCGGCGGTCTTCGTGGGGGTCGGTCCGGGCGCAGCGTGCACGACCCGCGAGGTCCTCGGCATCGGTGTCCCGCAGGTGACGGCGATCAGCGACGTGGCCGCCGCCCGCGACGCGTATTTCGAGGACACCGGCCGCTACGTGCCCGTCGTCGCCGACGGTGGGATGCGCCGGGGCGGCGAGCTCGCCAAGGCCATCGCCGCCGGCGCCGACGTTCTCATGGTGGGCTCGCCACTGGCGCGGGCTGAGGAAGCACCCGGCCGCGGTACGAACTGGGGCATGGCCGCCCCATCCCCGACGCTTCCACGCGGGACGCGCATCAAGGTCGGGACGGTCGGCACGCTCGAGCGGATCCTGCTCGGCCCTGCGCACGTCACCGACGGCAGCGAGAACCTCGTCGGCGCGCTGCGCCAGTCGATGGCGGCCCTCGGTGCGCGCACGATCCGGGAGATGCAGCGGGTCGAGATGGTCTACGCACCGTCGACCCAGACCGAAGGCAAGTCCTGGCAGCGAGCGCGCTGACGGACGAGATCGGCGACGAGCTCGTCTTCGAGGGCAGGGTCGCCCGGATCACCACGACCGGTCGGCGGACCGGCCTGCCACGGTCCGTAGCCGTGGGCTACGTCGATGAGCCGGACGGGTCCGTGCTCGTCGCGGCGGGTGACACGGCCCGCTGGGCGCTCAACCTGCTCGACCAGCCGCGCGTCGATGTCGAGATCGGGGAGCGGGCGTTCGCGGCGATCGCAGAGAGCCTCGATCCCGCGGACCACGCGAGGGCGATCCGCGGATTGATCCTCCGCTACGGGACACCGGCCGAGCGGCTCGGGCGCGGTCCCTCGTTCCGGCTGCGTCCGATCGAGAGTGGGGAGGCCTGATGTCGATCGACGTCGCGATCGACTCGACCATCGAGCGCACGGCGGACGACGTCTTCGCGGCCGTCGCCGACATCGATGCGTGGCCCACGTGGCTCATCGCGAGCGGCATCCGGTCAGTGCGACGCGAGCGTACTGGCGAACCGTGGGTCGGTGAGCGAATGGTCGTCGAGCAGAACGCCGCTGGTCGCGCCGGCACGTTCGATGCGCAGATCTCGACCTTCGAGCCCGCCCGTCGGATCGCGCTCAACGGGCGAGATCGGGACGGCGTGACCATCGATCTCGAGGCGGTGGTCGCCCCGACCGTCGGGGCCGACGGCGCCACGTCGGAACTCCGCTGGTCGATCCGGATCGGGCTACCGCTCAAGTACCGCGTGTTCGAGTCGATGGCGCGGCCGCAGGTCGAGCGCGCCGCGCTGCTGGATGTCGAAAGCCTGCGTTTGCGCCTGGAGTCGCCTGCGAAGGGTTGACATCCGTCCATGCCGATTCGCGGCGCGCGTCGATGCCGCCGGCGGGCCCGTCCGCACATCCTGCCCCCATCGAACGGATGGCACGAAAGGACCCGAACGCATGAGCGCCTCCCCTCGCACCTATGACTCGGTCCGCTTCCACCGCGGGACACGCGGCTTCGCGGCGTTCCTCACCGCGCTGAACGGCTTCGTCGTCCTCGGCGCGACCCTCTTCGTCGTCCCGACCCTCCCCCTTCAACCGCTCATCGCCACGTGGGCGGTCATCCTCGGCACCACGCTTGGCATCGCCCACTTGGTCGCGGTCGTCGGCCTCGTCCGCGGTCGCCGCTGGGCCGCCTCGCTCGTCGGCTACGTCGCCACGGCAGGCATCGCGATGTCGGTCTTCGGCACATTGGTCTCGGCGACCGGTCTGTCGATCTTCGGCGCGGATCGCGGGACATCGGTCGGGTTCTTCGTCTGGCTGATCGCCACGTACGGGATCGCCGCCCGCTTCGCCTTCAAGCCGTTCACCTTCACTCCGCAGGCGCATCGCGTGATGGCTCCGGTGGCCAAGCCGGCGCCGGACGCGCGACCCGCGACCGGCGCTCGGAAGCGGACGTTCGTCACCCCCGTCGCCGCCGCGGCGTAGGGTCGCTCGCTCCGCCAGGTCCGTCCCGTCGGCCGGCTACGTCATCCGGCCTAGACCACGACAGGACGTTCGCCCGGTTACGGCCGGGCGAATGCCTGTCCACTATCCGGGAATGGATAGCGTCGGGATGGTCATCATCGCGATCAGCGCCCTCGCCCTGCTCGAGGTAGCCGCCGCGAACCTGCGCGGCGAAGAGCGCCATCGACGCGTCCGCCGGACGACCCGCCTCGTTCGCTGACCCTCCCACCCCGACGGGGTTCGGCCCGATCGCCGGTAGACTCGGGCCTCGATGACCACCGACACTGCGACCCTCTATGACCGCGCCGGCGGGATGCCGTTCTTCGAGCGGCTCGTCGGGCGGTTCTATGCCGGCGTCGCGACCGACCCGATCCTCCGGCCGCTGTACCCCGAACCGGACCTCGGGGGTGCGCAGCGCCGGCTGACGCTCTTCCTCGCGCAATACTGGGGCGGTCCGCGGACCTACGACGACGAACGCGGGCATCCGCGATTGCGCATGCGTCACGCGCCGTTCGCGATCGACGGAGCGGCGCGCGACCGCTGGCTCGAGCTGATGCGTGGTGCGCTCGCGGCCGAATCTCCGCCAGCCGATGTCGCCGTCGAACTGGACGCCTACCTCGGGATGGCCGCCGAGGCGATGCGCAACCGGCCGTAGCGCACGCCCAGCGGAAAGGTCGCGCCTACGCGTGCCGGAGCCAGGTCAGCACGGCGAGGACGCGGCGGTGGTCATCCGGCGCTTCCTCGAGCCCGAGTTTCGAGAAGATGCTTGCGACATGCGTTTCGACGGTCTTGTCGCCGATGACAAGCGCTGTGGCGATCGCCCGGTTCGATCGGCCCTCGGCCATCAGGGCGAGGACCTCACGTTCTCGCGGCGTGAGCTCTGCCAGTGGATCGTGCTCGCGACGACGGGCGACGAGGGTGGCCACGACGGCCGGGTCGATGGCGGTCCCGCCTCGCGCGACTCGCTCGACCGCTTCGAGCAGATCGTCGACCGCGGCCACGCGTTCCTTGAGGAGATAGCCGATCCCGCCTCGTCCGTCACCGAGCAAGCGGACGGCGTGAGCCGGTTCGACGGCCTGTGACAGCACGACGACGGGGATCGATGGCGTCCGGGCCAGCAGCGTCTCGGCGGCGATCAAGCCCTCGTCGGTGTGGGTCGGCGGCATCCGGATATCGATGATGGCGACGTCCACCGGTGAGGCGTCCACGGCTGCGAGCAACGCCCCGGCGTCGCCGACCGAGACCACGACCTCGAACCCGCCGTCCCTCAGCACGCGCGCGATGCCCTCGCGCAGCAGGACGACGTCCTCGGCTACGGCGACGCGCACGGGAGTGCCACCTCGAGTCGTGTCCCCTGTCCGTCGCGGCTCTCGAGGCGGACGGTCCCGCCGAGCGCAGCGACGCGGTCCTGGATCCCGGTCAGACCCGTGCCGTTCATCGTGTCCGCGCCACCGCGGCCATCGTCGGAGACGTCGAGATGGAGCTGGTCGTCGGCGAGCCACGTCCGCAGGTCGATCCGGCTCGCGCCCGAATGCTTGATCGCATTGGTCAGCGCCTCGGCGGCCACGAAATAGGCGGTCGCCTCGACGCTGCCGGGCAGTCGCCGGTCGAGTTCGTCGGTGACCACGACCGGCAGCGGGGCGCGGTCGGCGAGCGACCCGAGCGCAGCACCGAGCCCGGATTCCGTGAGGATCGCCGGATGGACACCACGGGCGAGCTCCCGGATGTCCGCGATCGCGGCGGCCGCCTCCGCGCTCGCAGCCTCGAGCTCTGCGACCGCCGCAGGATCGGCATCCGGACCGAGGTCACGGCGCAGCATCTGGAGCGACAGCTGCAACGACACGAGCCGCTGCTGGGCACCGTCGTGGAGGTCGCGCTCGATCCGCCGCCGCTCGTCGTCCTGGGCCTCGACGATCCTGGCACGTGACGCCGTCACCGCGTCGAGCTGCGCGCGGACCTCCGCCTGGAGCCGTTCGTTCTCGACCGCGAGGCGCACCGCTGCCGCGGCCGCCGAGACGAGTCCGGGATCGTCGCGAAGCGCCGGATCGTGGGCGATGACGAGCTCCGGCGCATCGGCTGTGCCGATCGTGAGCACGGCGCGGGCCGCGCCATCCGCGGGTGGTGTCACCGGTCGCCCGGTGGCGTCCGTGAACCTGGCCATCGCCCCCTCCCATCGATAGACCTCGAGCGACGGATCGCCGAGCGCGTCACGCAGGGACGCCTGCAGGAGGGGCAGCGGTGGGAGGCCGTCGAGCCGGACGACGAGGTCGGCGATGCGACCCTTCGCCGCGTCATCGCGCAGCACGCCGATCAACAGGGCGATTGCCACGAGCACGCGCAACAGCGCGAGCAGGATCACGCGAAGCTCACCGACCGGCTCGCGGCCACTCGTCGGCAGGAGCGTCTGCCAGACGAACGTCGCGATGAAGCCACCGGCGAGCACCAGGCCGGCGAGCAGCACGGGGGTCTGGCGGCTTCGGGCGGCACCGCTCGCCGATACCCAACGCGCGACGACCACCGCGAGTAGCCCGATGCTCAGACCGGTGAGGAGGAACGTTTCGATCCGACCGAGCGGGTCCAGCGCGGTATACGCAGCCGTCCAGCGATCGACGGTCGAGATGCAGGTCGGGCAGTCCCACCAGGCGATCGGGCGGAGCGCATAGGCCTGGACGACGGTCCAGCCAGCCTGCACCGCGACGAAGCCGATGGCCAGGGCACGGTCCAGGCGACGAGTGATCCGGCCAGATGGGTAGGCCAGGATCACCAGGGCGAATAGCGGGTCGAACCAGCCGTGGACCACGGTCGCCAGGTAGGAGACGACCGCGATGTCCGAGCTCGTGAAGTCGCCGACGAACCAGGCGAACCCGGTGAGGATCGCGAGGGGCCCGATCCGGTTGCCCGGCCGGCGGTCGGCGACGATCAGGCCCGCGGCGATCATCGACCAGCCCACCGCCACATCTGCCAGGAGCAGCGCCGGGCTTCGCTCTGCGGTCCGAGTGAGCTGGTAGGTCGCGAACGGGCCGAAGGCCAGCGCCGCCAGCCCGATGGCGCCGAGGACGATCCGGCGTTGCGAGGCGCTCATGACGCGGTCAACCCGAGGAGCGAGCGGAGGGCGGTCCCGTCGAGCTCGTGTTTCGACAGGAAGGCGACAGCGGGGCTGGTTCGCACGCGCTCGCGGTAGGTCTCCGGATCGCGGCTCGAGATCAGGACGATCCACGGCGCGTCCGCGCCGGTCGCAAGGCGCTCGGCGACGACGAATCCATCGACGTCAGGGAGCCCGATGTCGAGCAGCACGACGTCGGGTGCCAGCGAGGCAGCGGCAGCGAGCCCTGTCTCCCCGTCGACCGCCTCGCCGATCACCGACCAGCCGTCGTGCTCGAGGAGTCGTCGCGCGGTGGCCCGGAAACCGCCGTGGTCGTCGATGACGAGGATCGTCGGCCTCGTCACGGGACCCGGACCCATGGCTGTCGGTCGAGCAACGCGAAGAAATCGGCGTCGACTGGATCGTCGGAATGCTCGAAGGTCGTGATCAGCCGGTCGCCCTCGAGCTTCCAATGGTGCTGGGTATCGCTCCACGAGGGTGGTGTGTCGACCGTGATCGAGAGCAGATCACCGTCGACCGTGTAGTGCCCGCGCGCAGGCCCCGTGTCGGTCGTCTGTCCGGCGGTGGCCTCGGGGACCTCCGCCCAGTCGCCGTGCGCCGCGAAGACCCATGAGAGGCGCATCGGGCCGAAGTCGGGATCGTCGTACGTCTTCTCGAAGACGCCGGTAGGGAAGCCGTCGGGTCGGACGCCGGCGGGCGGAGGCGCGTCGCCAAGAGCGCAACCGCTGACCAGGACCACGACCGCGAGGACCGTGACGAGCATCGCGATGCGACTCCGACCGACCATGGCCGGAACGATACGGCCCCGTCCGTGCGCGTTCCATCCGGGTCCACCCGGAGATAGATTCCCACGTCCACCCCGATGGCACCAGCCCTCCGCCGACCGAGGCTGGTCCGCACCGGCAGCTCCGTGCCGGACAGCCAGGAGGGCAAGACCATGCGATCCCGCAGCTGGCGTCTCGTCGGCGCCATCGCCATCGCCAGTCTCGCCGGTGCGTGCGCCGGCGGCTCGGCCACACCATCCAGCGCACCGGCCGCCACCTCCCCCAGCGCGAGTGCCGAGGCCCGGGATTGGGTGCGCGATATCGATGTCGGCGGCAGGACATTGAGCGTCGCGTGCGTCGGACCGACCGACACCGGTCGACCGACGGTCATCTTCGAGAGCGGTCTTGGCGGCGATCGTCGAACGTGGGGCGACGTCCTGACGTCGCTGATGACGACGGATCGTGGCTGCAGCTATGACCGGGCCGGACTCGGGCTGTCGCAGCCCGCGCCGAAGCCGCGCACGACGAACGATCAGGTCGATGATCTCCACGCACTCCTCGCCGCGGCTGGCCTCAAGCCGCCGTACGTGTTCGTCGGGCATTCGTCCGGCGGGTGGAACGTGATGGTCTACGGCGGCCGCTATCCGGACGACGTCGCCGGGGTCGTGATGGTCGACGTCCGGCCACCTGCGTTCAGCAAAGAGTCGGCCGCTGCCCTGCCGAAGGAGACGGCCGGCGAGTCCGATGAGCTCCACCAGGCGCGTGCCGACGCCGCCTTCGAGAAGGATCCGAGCCGGAACCCGGAAGGGCTGGATCTGATCAAGAGCGCAGCGCAGGCCGAGGCCAGCCCCGGATTCGGCGCTCTACCGCTTGTCGTCCTTACCGCGGGCGATCGCGCGGCTGTGACCGAGGGCCTGCCGGCAGCGCTCGCCAAGGAATTCGACGGCATCTGGATGAAGCTCCAGACCGGACTGGTCGGTCTTTCGTCGAATGGGCGCCAGGAGATCGTCCAGGGCGCCACGCACGACATCCCGGGCGAGAAGCCCGATGCCGTCGTCAAGGCGATCCAGGAGGTGCTCGGGGAAGCCGGGGGCTGACGTCCGTCCATGCCGATCACGCGACGCCTGACCATCGACGGTCCGACGCTCGCGGGCGAGGCTTGGGTCCGGGTCGACATCGGTCGGCCCGGACCTTCGACTGTCACAGGAGCCATCGCCACCATGTCCCCCTCGTTTCCGCGGATCACTGCCGCGATCTTCCTCGGCGTCGGTGCCGTCGCGACCGCGCTGGTCGCGTTCGCGCTGGCCGTCGCCGACATCGTCATCGCCACCGGACGCTTCCCCGCGCGACCCGGCGACGCCGCGACCGCCCATAGCCTGGCCAGTGGCACGCTGCCACTCGGCGTCTTCGCCGTATTCGGTCTCATAGCCGCCATCGCCCTCGTGCTGAGAACGCCTCGCTCGAAGACGCTGGCGACGGTCGTCGCCACGATCGGCGTCGTGGTCGGTATCGCGACGATCGGCGCGCTCATGCTTGCGAGCGGACCGTTCGCCACGTTGCCGTCCACGCGCGTGCTTGATGGGATCGAGCTGATCGGCGCGTTCACGGTCGTCAACCTCATCGCGCTCGTCGCGGTGCTGTTCGACCGCCAGGGCACCCGCGCGGTGGATCCCGCCGTCGCGGCCTGAACCTCGCCCCTCCTCCCAGTCCCCGCACCCGTCCGCTCTCCCGGCCCGTCGTCCTTCCGGCGGGCCGGTAGACTTGTGTCGGCGGAACCAGCGATCGCGGAGGGCGGCATCTCGCGATGACGAAGGTGGCGGGAGCGGACGCCGACGAGTCCGGATCCACGGGGCCGGCGCATGCGCCATCGCCGACCCGGGCCGACGATCCACGGCGCGAGCGCGGCAAGACCGTTCACGGTGAGCCCGCGAACGCGGGACACCGCGTCCTTGCCCCGGACGATGCCGAGGTCGAGGCATACCTCGAGACTGCGCTGCATGCCCCGGCACCCGATCGTGACGACGAAGACTCGACCACGACGGGTCCGGTCGCCGTCCTCGATTTCGGCAGTCAGTTCGCCCAGCTGATCGCCAGGCGGATCCGCGAGCTCGACGTCTATTCCGAGCTGCTGCCCCACGACACCTCCTATGCGGAGCTCGAGCGACGCGGGACCCGGGCGATCATCCTGTCGGGCGGCCCGGCGTCGGTGTATGACGAGGGCGCTCCGAAACCCGATCCAGCGGTCTGGTCCGGCCGGATCCCCGTCCTGGGCATCTGCTACGGCGCACAGCTCATGGCACATGAGCTCGGTGGCGACGTCCTCGCCGCCGGAAAGCGCGAATACGGGCCTGCGAGCGTCCAGCTGGACACGAGCGACGGCCTGTTCCAAGGTCTCGACCGTGACCAGCCGGTCTGGATGAGCCACGGCGACTCGATCACGCGGTTGCCCGAGGGTTTCGTCTCCACCGCGCAGACCGACTCGACCCCATTCGCAGGCCTCGAGGCCCCGGATCGAAACCTGTACGGGATCCAGTTCCATCCCGAGGTCGCCCACACGCCGCGCGGCAAGGACGTCCTGCGCAATTTCGTCCAGGGCATCGCCGGCATCGACGCTTCCTGGACTGCCGCGAACTTCATCGAAACGACGGTCACCGGGATCCGCGATCGGGTCGATGCCCATGCACGCGAGACCGGCTCCGACGGCAAGGTCATCTGCGCGCTCTCAGGCGGGGTCGATTCGGCGGTCGCCGCTGCACTCGTCCACCAGGCGGTCGGGGATCGGCTGACGTGCATCTACGTCGACCACGGCCTGATGCGCAAGAAGGAATCGGAGCTCCTGCGACAGACCTTCGAACAGAACCTCGGGATGCAGCTCGTCATGGTCGATGCGCGCGAGCGGTTCCTTGCGAGACTCGCCGGGGTAGAGGATCCCGAGCAGAAGCGCAAGATCATCGGTGACGAGTTCATCCGGGTCTTCGAGGAAGAGGCAGCGAAGCTCGGCCGGATCGACTTCCTGACACAGGGGACCCTCTATCCCGATGTCATCGAGAGCGCGACCGCCGAGACGAAGGCGGCCCAGAAGATCAAGACGCACCACAACGTCGGTGGGCTGCCGGCCGACCTCCGCTTCCAGCTGATCGAGCCGCTCCGCTACCTGTTCAAGGACGAGGTTCGCAAGGTCGGTCTCGAGCTGGGACTTCCCGAGGCGATGGTCCTTCGTCAGCCGTTCCCGGGGCCAGGGCTGGCCATCCGGATCATCGGCGAGGTGACGGCCGAGCGACTCGACACGCTGCGCGAGGCCGACTGGATCGTCATCGACGAGATCAAGGCCGCCAACCTGTACCGCAGCCTGTGGCAGAGCTTCGCGATCCTGACGCCGGTCCGTTCGGTCGGGGTCATGGGCGATGGCCGGACGTACGCGAACGTGGTCGCGATCCGGGCCGTGACATCCGAGGACGGGATGACCGCCGACTGGGCGAAGTTGCCGTACGACGTCCTTGGTCGGATCAGCAGCCGGATCGTCAATGAGGTCCCTGGGGTCAACCGGGTCGTCTACGACATCTCGTCCAAGCCACCAGCCACCATCGAATGGGAATAGGGCTCCGATCCGGCGCGTCCAACGTGGGACATACACGGCTCGGTACCGCGCCGACCCCTGACCGATGGGGTATTCCGACGGCATGACTGCGCGGTAGCATTCCGGCCATGGTCGACGACACGCGCGCGACCGAGCCGGCGGGCTCCATCTGTCCGTGGTGCTCGGCGACGTATACCGGTGAGCCCGAGACTTGCCCCTCGTGCGGTGCGGCGCTCGCCGTCGATCCCACGACGGACGCCGCCCTGCCAGGCCTGACCGCCATCGACGCCGCCGCCATCGTTCGCGCCAAGACCCCCGTGGCCCGGCCGCGAAGCCGGCTGCTGTCGTGGATCAGCGGCGAATATCCGGACGAGGCGCCCGCCGCGGCCGATGCCGGTGCCCTCGCCCCGCCCGACGCGGAGGTCCGCCGCGAGATGCTGCGACTGGCGCTCGAAGCCGAAGTCGCCAACCTGCAAGCCGAGGCGGATGCGCTCATCGCCGAAGCGACCCTCGAGGGGCGCGCTCCCGAGGCGACGCCTGAGGATGCCGCCGCCGCCGACGCAGTCGTCGAGGATCTCAAGGAGGTCAGTGCCGAGCTCGACGATGTCGACGAGGCGCTCGATACCGACCCGCTGACCGACGGGGACCGTCAGCCGGCCTGATCCCGACGGCCGCGTAGACTTGCGGCCGTGCCCGATCGACTCCCACCGCCCGGACCGTCGTTCCTGCGCGAGCACGAGGTCCGCATCGGCGATCGCGCGCTCCGTGCCGGTATGGCGCGCCCGTCCGAGGCCCCCGACGGTTGGTGGATGGCACTGATGTGGGTCACCGACGACCATGGGGTCGTCAGTTTCCGCGATGTCGCGCCGACGTCGGGTCCACCGCCGGATCCGCCACTGGCCCGACTCGGCCCCGCCCTGTCGGGAGCGCTCTCCGGGTTCATCCTCGAGGATGCGGGCCGACTCCAGATGCGGGTCGGCATGCTGGTCCCGCCCGATGACCCCGAACGAACCTGGCGCGCGCCACTGGCGGTCCGGGCGGCCTTCCGGTTCGAGCCGGCGCGCGCCGCGACGATGCGGGCGAACGAGCTCGCCGACACGGTCCTCGCCGCATTTCGCCGCTCGGTCGAGGCCCTTCACCGGCCGTAGGGTCGGGGCGCGGCGGTGGCGATCGGTGCGACATACGTCGCAGCCCTGCTCGCCGTCCTCGAGCGCCCGGTGACGTGGGTGCTCGGACTCGTCGGTTTCCTCGTGCGGGGCGGCTGGCTGATCGTGCTCGCGCCGATCGTGGTCCTGCCGACCGCCGTCGGCATCGCGAACGTGGTGGCGCCGCTCGTGGAGGACATCGCCTTCGGACGGCGTACTGACGAGGTGATCACCGCTGGGGCGATGGCCTTGATCGTGGCCCTCGTGTGGCTGATCGGCGGTGGACTTCTCGCTGCCGCGGCCGAGGTGGAGTGCGTGCGCCAGACGCTCGTCGGCCTCGGCGAAACCTCGCCGCGCACGACGATGCGGCACCCGATCTGGCGTGTCTTCGCGGTCCGCTGCCTCACGCTGGTGCCGTTCGTCGTCGCGCTCGCCTGGAGTGGCTTCCGGCTTACATCGGTCGGGTATCGCGAGCTCACCGTGCCATCGGACGTCGGGACCCCGATCCTCTACCGGATCCTTGGCGGCGCTCCCGACGCGATCATCGCCATGCTGCTCACGTGGCTGTTCGCCGAGATCGTCGGAGGTCTTGCCGCCCGCACGGTCATCCTCGAGGCCACGCAGGTACGCGGTGCTCTCCGTGAAGCGCTTCGAGATCTTCGCCACCGGCCGTGGCGTCTCGGCGCGTTGGCCTCGCTGTCAGTGGCGGTACTCCTTGCCGTGATCGGCCTGACCGGGCTCGCGACGAGCACGACCTGGGATGGCCTGCGGGCCGCCTTGGGGGAGGGCGCCGTCTCGATCGGTGCCGCGGCGTTACTCGTGCTCTTCGTCGGTCTGTTCGCCGCAGGTCTGGTGATCCTCGGGCTCGCGACCGCGTGGCGATCCGCCGTTTGGACGGTCATCGCGGCGCAGGGCGTCCGGTCGTCGGCTGGGACGTTCGGGGGAGGCCCTGACACCCGGTCGGGTGACTAGAACCGCTTCGGAGCGTCTGTCAGCCTGAGTCACCTTCGACCCGCGGGGAGGGTCGAGGCGTATACGAGGTAACGGATGACGGCGCAGTCGATCGTCTGCGGCGCATGTGCCGCCGAGGTCCCGTATGGACGGCTCTCATGCCCGTCCTGCGGAGAGCTGTTGGCGTCCGTCGCCGGCAGTCGCCGTGATGCGGCTTCGGTCGCGACGTCGGTCGCCGCACGACCGGCCGTACCCGACGTGCTCCACGAGCCGTCGGCGGCTCCGACGAGCTCGATCGTCGATGGCCAGCTGTCGCTCGACGCTTCCGCGCATGAGGCCGCTCCGCCGACCGCATGGGTCGGGTCGACCACGACGCAGGCGGCCGGTGGTGCCGTCGAAACGACGGTCGCTGCTGGGGACAGCGCCGAAGTCGGACTCCTCGACGACGAGGCCGACGATCTGCCCGCCTGGACGCCACCGACGTCGACTGCCCCATGGGGCACGGCGTCCGACCTCAACGGCGGTCGCACCCCGTCATACATGCCGCGACCCGGTCTCCGGCCCACGTCTCCGCAACCCGCCGTGCCGCCGCCAGCCGATCCGCTCGCGCCCGATGACGAGCCCGCATTGCTGTCGAACGGGTCCCACCCAGCGGTCGCCGACGACGATGGACCCTTGCTCCTTTCCGACCCGGAACCTCAAGCCCCGCAGGCAGCTGCAGCAGCGGTGCCCGGATGGCCGGCACCGGTGTCGTCCGCGCCCCCGGCTCACGAGCCTGTGGCGGAACCGGACATCGACCTCCTCTTCCCGCCAGTACCGGCGAACGGCAACGGGTCACAGCCCACGCCCGCGTCCGGACCGGGCGTGGCCTGGCCTGAGCCAGGAGCAGTCTCGTGGCCCGCACGCGAGCCGGTGGCATGGCCGCAGCCCGCTACCGCCGCGGCGGTCCCTGCGCAGACACCGTCATCGGAAGGCACCTTGCCGGCAGGACCGGCCGTCGCCGCCGCTGTCGCGGCGACCCGACCGGCAGAAGCCTTTGCCGGCCCCGGCGCATATCTGCCGCCGGCGCCGGTGGCGGTCCCATCCGGTCCTTCTGCTCCGGCTCGCGAATGGGCCGGCCAGACTGCCGCGGTCGTGGGAGTCGAGGCTGCGGTGACGCCTGACGCACCGGGCGGCCTCAACGCCGATCTGCAGGTCCGCCTGCTCGACTTCGTCAAGTGGCTGTCCGTCGCCGGTTCTGCCTTCGCCGCCGTCGGCTTCCTCCTCCCGTGGGGCCAGGTGGTGATCGGTTCGGACGACACCGGCTACTTCGGCCGCTGGGGCATCGCAGGCCCGTGGCATCTCCTTGTCGCGCTTGCGATCCTCGCCTGCCTCGGTCTGGCCGTCATCGATAACAAGGTGCCTGTCTGGATCCGAACAGGCATCGCGGGACTCGGCCTCGGGGCGCTCCTGCTCGGTCTCGTCTGGCCGTATCTGACGCTGCCGTCGCTCGGTGCGGGGCCGGGCGCAGTCATCGCCGTGATCGGCGCAGCAGGCCTCGTCGTCTCCGGGATCCTGGCGCTCGTCGCCGACCGTCACGCGGAGACCTCCCGCCCCGTCTGACACCCGCCTCCGCACACTTGCCGGCACGGCCGGGAAGCAGGAGGTCCCCTGCTACACTCCCGACCAGCAGCTCGCAACGGAGGCGCCTCGGCGCATGCCTGAGATCCTCAATACGATCGGCCAGACGATCGACGACATCGTCAACAGCCAGGCCGTGCAGATCACCGGGCGACTCATCTTCATCTACCTCGTCGTCCTGTGGATCGCGTCCGCCTACTGGGCGTATCGCGACATGCAGCAGCGTTCCGACAACGCGATCCTGCCCTACCTGGTCGCCGCCGGGATCATCCTCTTCACCCCGTTCCTGTTCTTCCTCGCGGTCTGGGTCTACAAGATCATCCGGCCGCACGAGAAGGTCGGCGAGGTCTGGGAACGGAACCTTGCGGAGGAAGCGCTCCTCAACGAGGTCGAGGCCGTCCCGCACTGCCCGACATGCGAGCGACGTGTCGATCCCGAATGGATCATCTGCCCGTCCTGCCGGACCCGCCTCAACCGCGTCTGCCCGAACTGCTCACGGCTCGTCGGTCTCGATTGGTCACTGTGCGCGTGGTGCGGCAAGGACTTCGAGCGGCGTGATGTCGTGGCGGCGGGGATGATCCAGCCGCTTCCAGCGGGGAATGAGCAGACCGGTCGGATCGCGGCACCGGCGAGCGGCGCGGCGGCCATACCGGCGGCGATCGGACGTTCGGTGCGGTCCCGTGGCGGGCGCCAGCAGCGTCCGTCGACCGCAGGGGATCCGCTACCCGAGCGGTGACGCCGCAGCCCCCGGATCCCTCGACACCGTCGCCCGACCCCACGCCCCTCCCACCGGATCCGTCTGACTCGGACGGCGCCGGTCCACCCGACGAGGCCTCAGCGCCAGCACCTCCGCCCCGCATCGGCACGTCGACCTTCACGATCGAAGGCCGAGCCGCGCCCGGCCTCTTCGTTCTCGGCTGGCTCGCGACCCTGGCAGGACTCGGTGCGATCGTCCTCGGCGTCATGTCCGGGGCGCCCATCGTCGGGCCGCTGCTCCTGGTCGGCGGGCTGATCGTCCTCTCGATCGGTCTCGTCGCCGGCGCCGGCGGTCAGGCCATCGAGCGAAGGGCGCGCGGCGTCCTGCCGTACACGGGTCCGTCGCCATTCCTCGTGTTCCTCGCCGGGATCCCGATCACCGGTGTCCTGCTGATCCTGGCGGGCGTGGTATTCGGACTCTTCAGGATCGACGTGGACGGTCCGATCGGGCGCCTCGCCTCGGTGCTCGTCCAGGCCGTCGTCTACATCGGTCTGATCCGGCTGCTCGTGGTCGACGGCGGCGCGTTGTCGTGGAAGGCGATGGGCATCATCCGACCAAGGTTGCCGGCCCTTGGCGACATGGGGCTCGGAGCGTTGACGGCGTTGCCGGTGATCGTCGCCACGATCCCGGTGGCGGCGATCATCACGCGCTTCCTGCCGATCGCGCCGGAGAGTCCGCTGCCACCCGCCGGTGACACGCCCGGGTTCATCGTCAATCTGCTGGCGGGTGCCGTCGTCGCTCCGATCAGCGAAGAGATCATGTTCCGCGGCTTCGCGACGACCGCCTGGATGCGGGGGATGGGCCGTTGGCGCGGCGTCGTGCGCGGGGCGCTGTTCTTCGCCGTGGTCCACGTCCTGACGATCTCGGGCATCGATGCGAGCCAGGCCGTCGGCGTCGCGCTCGCGGCCTTCGTCGGCCGGATCCCGGTCGCGTTCGCCCTGGGCTGGCTGTTCCAGCGCACGGGCACGATCTGGGCGTCGCTGGGGCTCCATGCCACGTTCAATGCGATCCTGCTGATCATCGCCGAGGTGGCGGCGCGTGGGGGGATCCCCCAGCCCTGAGGCGTAAGCGGCCGCCCATCGGTCGGTGAGTGGGCGGTGAGCCCTCGCCGATAGCCTGCGCTCGTCCTCGAGGTCCGGATGGCGGGAGGAATCGGCGGGCTCTCGTCGTTCGGGCCGCGGGGACGCCCGATCTCGTGCAGCCGAGGAGTTCCCGTGCTCGATCCGACCCGGCCCTCACGTGCGCCCGGCCATGCCATCCGCGAGCTCCCCGAGGCCGAACGACCGCGCGAACGCCTGGCCCTTCGCGGCCCGGGCG
>Ga0157375_10001249_pt1 | contig 21994 bp, 22 predicted proteins | sample M35metaG_FD_115311 | JGI IMG/M metagenome (GOLD analysis project Ga0157375, IMG submission 115311) | Miscanthus rhizosphere microbial communities from Kellogg Biological Station, Michigan, USA - M3-5 metaG | ecosystem: Host-associated > Plants > Roots > Rhizosphere > Soil | place: USA: Michigan... | reverse complement strand
GTCTACGATCCCACCATCGGTGGCGATCAGAAGGCGCTGTTTGCGGTCGATCATCCCATCGACAGTGGGGTGGTGGCAAACAAGCCTGCGACTGAGGTCAATCTGAACGAGAGCACGTTGCTCACGGCGATGACCACGATCAGGAACAACTGGGTCGATGAGCGCGGCATCAAGATCGTGGCGCGGGCCGAGTGTCTTGTGATCCCGGCGGCGCTGGAGCCGGTTGCAGTTCGCCTTCTGCGAACGGAGCTGCGTCCTGGCACCAACGACAACGATGTGAATGCGATCAAGCATGTTGGTGGCGGACTGCGCGACTACATCGTCAGCGAGTTCCTGACGTCCAACTTTGCTTGGTTCCTCAAGACCGACAAGCGCGGGCTCATCTTCTACGACCGCGTGCCTTTCGAGATGGATATGTACGTGGACTTCGATACCGATAACCTGAAGGTCAAGGGCCGCGAGCGTTATGCGTTCTCGTACTTTGATTGGAGGTCGGTGTACGGATCGTACCCGGTTTCGTGACGGCGACTGCGTGGCTATGACTATGCAGCTAGGAGGCTGATCCATGCCTAGACATATGCTTCCGCAGGTTGGCACGACCGTGTGGTATTTCGCGGACCCGACGCGGCGTCCGCAGGCGGCGATTGTCACCAAGCGCGTCACCAATCAAAGCTATTCGCTGGCCTTATTCAGTGCCATCGGCGGGACGGCAAGCGGACTGACGGGTGTTCCGTTCCTGGAACTTGGCGCGAAGCCTGCCTCTGGCGGGTTCTGCACGCCAACCGGCATTCAGGACGAGCTTGACGGCGCAACGGATACGACATCGCTGTCCCAAAAAGCGGCGTCGGTGGCGGTGACGGCTGGCGGGACCGGCTACACGGTCGGGAACACGCTCACTCTTCCTGCCAACACTGGTCCTGTGGTTCTCCAGGTCACGACTGCTGCGGGTGGGATTATCTCTGCCGTGAACATTATCAATCCCGGCAATGCGACCAAGCCTGGACCGGCGGGTGCGCAGTCTGTGACTGGTGGCAGTGGCACTGGTGCGACGTTCACCGTTACATGGGCCGACAACTAAGAGGGGCGTCGTGAATGGCAAAAGGCCCCCTCGGCAACACCCCGCGCGATTTGCGTGATGACTTCGTAGGCGTGCCTTCGGAGTTGTACAAAGGCGGCGAGCCCGCCAAGAAAACACGCAATCCGAAGAAGGTCACCAGCAACACGTTCCACACCACGGTGACCGGGGAAACCTCGAACAAGCGGCCTGATCGTGTTGGGCACTTCCGCAGCGGCGGTTTCGTGCGCGGGAAGGCTGATGGCGGCAGTGTGGGTACGCCTACGGATCGTCCAATGCCATCGACCACTTCGGAGAAGTACAAGAAGGGCGGCAAAACGAAATAGAGATACCCGCGTCTAGCCACGCGGGGAGGAGAGGCTGGATAGCTCTCACGAACGTCCTCCCGTTGCGCGGAATATCCCGCCTCTCCGCACCTACAACGAGATGAGGGCCATGGCAGCGGTTTTTGCTCCAATCAACGCGATGTCGGTTGTGACTGGCAGCGGCAAGCTGGCCCCGGTAACAGCGATTCCTGTTGTCAAGGTCACGGACGGTTCGGTTCCTGTCGGTCCCGGCATGGCGCAGGCGGTCGTTGAGGTTGCGGCCAACTTCCCGCGTTCTCCAGGTCAGCCGATCCCTATCGTCTATGCGACTGGCACGCCGCCGGTTGCTCCTACTGATCCGATCCCTGTTTTTGTGACGGGGACACAGCCATGACCGATCCCAGCGGGACGTATTCCTGGCAACCAGCCCTGGCCGACGTGATCATTGCGGCCTATGGGCGGTGCCAGATACGGCGCACGGCGCTGACGGTTGATCATCTGCATGATGCGGCGATGGCTTGCAATCTGTTGCAGGTTGATTGGTCGAATGAGCAAGTCAATCTCTGGACCGTGGAGCTGATGACGACCTCTATCCTGGAGGGTGTCGATACCTATGACGTTGATCCTGCCACCGTGATGATCATGGCGGCCTATATCTCGACCGAGCATGGTCCGCAGAAGGACAGGATCATCACCTCGGTTGATCGCGACACCTATGCCAGTTTTCCCGACAAGGAAACGCTGGGGCCGCCCTCGGTCTACTGGTTCAATCTTCAGATGCAGCCCACGATCACGTTGTGGCAACCGCCGGATGCCGCTGGGCCTTATACGTTGAAGTATTACCGAGCGCGGCAGATGCAGGACGCGAGCATGCCCAATGGGATTGGGCCTGAGGTGCCGTATCGGTTCCTGGAGGCATATGTCGCTGGGTTGGCGTTCAAGCTGGCGGAGCTCTATGCGCCAGGGCGCATGGATCAGTTGGCGGTGCGCGCAGGAAATTCCTTCCGGCAGGCGGCGGAGCGCGACGTCGAGAACTCGCCGCTGCGCGTTGTGCCTGCCTTGGCCACTTATACCAGTCAGGTGTACTGATGGGATCGTTCGCACCCAAAGGACACGCCCATCTAGACCCGACCAGACCGGCGGCGTTTGCGTTCTGTGACCGTTGCGGCTTTCTCTACAACCACCGTGATCTGGTGTGGGACACCCAGTACATGGGGAAGTTCATCAAGCGCACCGGATTTCTGGTGTGCGAGGCGTGCAACGACAGGCCCAATCCGACGCTGCGGCCTGTTGTGCTTCCGCCTGATCCGGTGCCGGTTCTCAATCCGCGTACTGAGCCGGTGCACAAACACGTAAGGCGTTGGCCGGGTGAGCCGTTCCCGCAGCCTTACGAAAGCCTGCCTGACATACCGGAGGACTAGGATGGCAAACGCGCTGTACCCACTCTGGAAGCAGTCTCTGATGAGGGAGTTTGATCACGATAAATCCCTCGATCAGGCGGCTCCTAACACTTCAGCGTATCTTTTGCTGGTCACGATCCTGGATGGCTATGTCTATTCGCCTACGCATCAGTTCTACCCTAGCATCACCAATGTAGTGGGGGCGGGCGCGCAACTGACTACGCCGGTTGTGAACAATACGATCTTCAGCGCCGATCAGGTTATTTACGATGACATCGTGGGGACCGTAATCGGCGCGATTGTTCTCTATCGGAAAAATCCCGGCCTTGAGGGTACATGGCGTCTGGTGCTGTACGAGGATACGAACATCATCGGGTTGCCGCTGTCCGCCAATGGCGGAAACATCATCGTCAAGTGGAACATACAGGGCATCTTCTCTCTGGGACAGCCGGTGCCAGCACCATGAACGATCCATTGAAGAGTAGGCACCAGGGCGAGCAGGAGCTGTTCGAGCAAGTGATAGCGTTGCTGAATGGCGCTCCTTCAGAGATAGCGGCTGGTATAGCGGTTAATTTGCTGGTCAATGCCATTCGTCAATCGGTGCCGTATCGTAAGCAGGCTGAGATGCTTTTCGATGAGCTAATGGGTCGCGGCAAGACGCTGTTGTTGGACAAGCACTATGATTCGGTGACAGGGCAGCGGCGTACAGTGTTTCCGTTCACGCAGGTAATCGAGCCTCCGTTTCACGTTGAACAGGACGTGATCCTACACGGCTGACAATGATGGTTGAGCATGACACCGGCAGACTATCAGTTGGAAATCTATCGCGGGGATAGCGCGCACTGGCGATTCAAGCTGTGGGCGGCATCAGGCGTACCGACTGATCTGACGGGGGCCACTTCCAAAGTTGAAATTCGTGATCGTCCTGGCGGTAAGCAAATCGCATTGCTGAACTGCGCGGTCACGTTGCCGAATGTTGTTGATGTAACGCTCTCTTCGGTAGTGAGCCGTTCGTTGCCTCCCAAGGGCGTTTGGGATTTGCAGATTACCTATCCATCAACTGAGGTTCAGACTCCGATAGGCGGAGCGGTTATCGTCACGCCAGACGTGACTGATAGCACATGAGCGTATGCCATGGCCGTTGTCGAGATCGATGTTGCGGTGGTTGGTGTACGCGGGCCATCGGGGCCTGAGAGTACGGTACCGGGTCCTCCTGGAGCGATTGGTCCTGTAGGTCCGCCTGGGCCGATTGGTTCTACGGGGGCTACAGGCTCAACAGGTCCATCAGGAGTGATGGGTCCCGTAGGTCCGCCTGGGCCGATTGGTCCTGCCGGTCCTGCCGGTGCTGGTGTTATTGGGGGTTCCGTTACCATTGGGACTGTCCCTCCCGTATCACCACACGTCAACGATGTCTGGATTGACACAAACTGAGGAGACGTAAATGGCAATGCAATACAGCACGACGCTGCGCAACGATCAGACTTCGCAGCTTCAAACCAGAATTGGCAGCTCTGGGCATCTGAAGATATTCAGCGGCGCGGTACCAGCCAACTGTGCGGCGGCAGACCCGTCTGGGCCGCTTGCCGATATCACGCTTCCGGCGGTCTTTCTGACCAGCTCCAGCGGTGTCACGACAATCGCAGGATCGTGGACGGTCGCTGCGTCAGCGACTGGCACGGCGCAGTGTTTCCGCATGTACGATGGCAGTGCTGGGTGCCACATCCAGGGCAACGTCACTACTGATTTGGTGCTCAACAACACCAGCATTGCGTCGGGCCAGACGGTAACGGTGACGAGCTTTACGGTGACTGCTGGTAATGCCTAATGGTATGGGTCCGCGAGGGCGAATGCTGCAAATGTGGACAGTGTTGTCGCGGCGGCATTGATGATCTGCCCGAACAGCACGATGGCGCGTGCCCGTATCTCAAGCCGGAAGTAAACGGCGAGCGCCTGTGCTCCATCCATAACACCGTCGACACCTACTGGGCGCAAGGCTGCAACGCGTGGCCAAGCGTGCCGCAGCACATCGCGAACCATGATCGTTGCACGTTCACCTTCCGGTGGGAGGACTAGGTGGCGGTCAAGAGTTTATACTTCAAGGACGCCGCACCGAGCGGAGCAACAAGCTCGCTCTCGCTGCAAGATGGAGGTACGGCACCAACCGGCGCTCTGATGACGACCGGATGGACGGTTGGCAAGATCGCCACCGCCAATATGTCGCCAATGTCGGCGCGTCAAAAGCAGGTGACCGGAAGTTTCACCACCAGCGACAGATTAACTTCAATTCAGTCACAGTCGGCGGCTTGTTGGCGAACTGAAAATCCATTCACTGGAACTTTTGCTAATACCAACTGGACGTTGGCATTCCGCGTGCGCTGCTCGGTCGCGTCGTCGCAGACCGGACGCATCAAGCTCCGCCTTTGGAAGACCACCGCTGTCGATCTTCTAACCAACCCCCCTGTAGAGATAACGAGTGCGGTCCTCGTCGGTACGACCACGGCGGCGCTCTCGACCACGGTGTCGGCTACCAGCACGGTAACCTTTACGCCGGGCGCGGCAATCACTCTCAACAATGAATATCTGTGGGTTCACTGCGAGTGGGAGATTATTACTGCATCGGGCAACAACAGCGGCGATGTGCTTCTCTATGTAGAGAGTGCCGGTGTTATCACCACGCCGGACTTTATTGCTACGACGCCGGATGCGTGGAGCGCGCTCGACAAGTCGGCCAACGTCACGCTCTCCAACAGCGACAAGACCGCAACGGTTACAACCGCTCTCTCTGGTGGTGTTCGATCAACGACAAAGAGAACGAACGGAACCGCCGGTAAGTACTATGCTGAGTTCGTTCTTGATACTCCGAATAGCGTTCGCGTCGGCATTCATGAAGCGACTGCTACTATTACCAGTGCCTTTCAAGGCACTTATTACACCGCATCCACTGGTGTCATTGCTGTTCTAGGTACTCCCGGTTCGGTTGATCTCGGACCAGCAGCCGTTGCTGGTGATGTTATTAGTATGGCGTGGGATACGGGTGCGGAACGAATTTGGTTCCGCAGCAACGGTGGTCTTTGGAATGCAGATGCTGCGGCTAATCCGGCGACCGGCACCAACGGCATTGATGTTTCGACTGTTCCAAACACCGCTCACGCTCTTTGGGGGCAAAGCTCTCAAATTAGTGCTTTTACTCTCCGTACCAAGCTTGCGGACTTAAGCTATACCGATGGCCTGTCCGGCTTCACCTCATGGATGGGCGAGATTATCCCGACCGCCGATGCGTGGAATGTCAACGACAAGGGCGCGAATGCCACGCTTTCCAATGCTGATAAAACGGCGACGTGCAATTCTACTGCCTCCGCTAATGTTCGTTCAACCACATCGCATAGCACAGGCATATACTATACCGAATTTGTATTTAGTGGCACCAATAATCCTGCGGCTCCAGGCCTAAAAGATAAAACGTCAATCATTAGTAGCTATACAGCCAACACAGTTTTGATCATTAGTGGGGCTTGGTATCTCAACGGTACAAACTCATTCGTTAGCGCTCTCGACGCTGTTCCCGTCTCAGGCGATATCGTTTGTTTCGCGTGGGATGCTGACGCCAAACGGATTTGGGCGCGCAGAAACAATACTGCATGGCGGGGAAATGGTTCTGGCGATCCGGCGGCAGGGACCAATGGCTTTGATGTTTCGTCGGTAGCAGGCACTGATTTCAATCTTTTCATCACTCCTAACGCTAGCGGCAACATCGTAACGCTTTGCACCGAAGTCGCGGACCTCACCTATGCTGCACCGTCAGGCTTCCTGTCGTGGATGGGCGAGTCGTTCGGCCCGGTCGTTTGTCTTGGCACGCTTAATCTAACGCAGGCCGCGCAGACACTATCGGCGGCTGGCACTGTCGGTCCCGTCAACGGCGATCTTGCGCTCTCGCAAGCGGCGCAAACGCTGGCCGCACAAGCAAAGGTCGTTGTTGGCGGTACGCTTGCTGTCATTGAGGCGGGCGACACACTCGCCGCCAACGCTACGGTCGCAGCGCCGAGTATCACTGGCACGCTTGCGATCACGCAAGAAGCGCAGACCTTGTCCGCACAAGGCGGTCCTGTTGCGCGCGCCACATTAAGCGTCACACAAGCGGCACAGACAATCTCGGCAGGCGGTACGGTTGCTGTCGGTGCAACACTGAGCGTATCGCAAGCTGCGCAAACGATCTCGGCCCAAGGCAAGGTCGTTGTTGGCGGTACTCTTGGTGTCATTGAGGCTGATAACACCCTTAGTGCCGCTGCCAATGTCGGTTTCCCGTTAATCACCGCTACACTTAATGTCGCGCAGGCAGCACAGACATTGGTTGCGACGGGTGGACCTGTTGTCGGCGGCTCGCTCAATCAACCACAAGTTAATCAGACATTAGCTGCGGTTGGGGCCGTCAGTGTTGGTGGCGCGCTTAATCAGCCGCAAGCCAGTCAGACACTGGTTGCGGCTGGTGACGTTACCGTTCGTGGGCAGCTCTCGGTACCGCAAGCGGCGCAGACATTGTCCGCCCAAGGTGCGATTGTTGTTGGTGGTGCACTCGCTGTATCGCAAGCGGCTCATACGGTTGTTGCGGCTGGCACTGTCCGTGTCAGCGGTCAGCTCAATGCCATTCAGGCTGACAACTCGCTAGCAGCAGCGGCCAATGTGCCGGTGGTCGGTATTGGTGGTTCGCTTAGTCAGACACAGGCCGATCAGGCGCTGGGTTCGGTCGGGACCGTCAGTCTCAGCGGCGCACTCAATCAGCCACAAGCCAGTCAGGCTTTAGCTGCCCAAGCTGGCCCAATCGCTCGTGGACAGCTTTCAGCACCGCAGGCCAGCCAGACGTTGGTTGCGGCGGGCGGGCCGGTTGCTCGCGGGCAGCTCTCGATACCGCAGGCTAGTCAGACGCTAGTTGCGGCTGGTGGGCCGATTGCTCGGGGCATACTGACGGCACCGCAGGCCAGTCAGACGCTCTCGGCAGCAGGCAATGTTGCGTTCGCTGTTATTAGCGGCTCGCTCAATCAACTGCAGGCTAGCCAGATACTGGTTGCTGCTGGTGGCATCCTTGTCCGTGGGCAACTTTCGACACCACAGGCTGCTCAGACGCTGTCTGCTGCTGGTAAGATCATCGTCACGGGTGTGCTGAGTCGGGCTCAGGACGCGCAGACGCTGGTTGCCAGTGGGGTCATTATTGGTGGGTTGGCAAAGGTCTGGACGGGTTCAGACTGGGTAGGGAAGCCCGCGAAGGTTTGGATGGGGAGTGCCTGGGTAAAGAAGCCAGTCAAGCACTGGACTGGATCAGAGTGGAGGCCAACCTAGACATGACGTCCGAAGACACCGTTGTTGTCGAGGTTGATGTCGATATCCCGTCTGTTGTGGCGGTGGATGTCGCTGTCCCTGCGCGCACGGTGGAGATCGACGCTGAGGGCGTTGCTGTACGCGGTCCAGTAGGGCCACCGGGTCCAAAAGGTATAGACGGTGCAGACAGCATGGTGCCAGGGCCAATTGGCCCAATGGGTCCGCCTGGGCAAACTGGAGCGACTGGGGCAACAGGGGCAACTGGACCGGAGGGGCCAGGAGGGGCGTCCACGTCCAGATTTTTCTATCGCAAGGACAATGGTACGGCGGCTGCTGATCCTGGTGAGGGGAGATATCGGTACAACAACACGATACAGAATGTTGCAACGACGGCGCTCTATGTGAATAACGTCACGCAGGACGGTTTCGATCCGACCTCGATATTTGCGACAACGGCACATGATGATGAGATCGTTTTACAGGATAAGAATTTAGCGGCAGACTATCAGCAATGGAGATTGCTGGGTCCAGCGATAACTCACGGTACTTGGTTTGAGGTTCCGGTAGAGTATGTTGGTGGGTCTGGCGTTGTATTTATTGGCAACGCGGATGTTGCGATCTTGCTGCGTTTGCGCGGGGAACAAGGTGAGACGGGTCCGCAAGGGCCAGTGGGGCTGACAGGACCACAAGGTCCGCAAGGTATCCAAGGTCCGCAGGGCATTCCCGGCAGCGGCGGCAATGTCGGCAACAGCGGCACACCCACGGTTGGTCAGTATGCCAAGTGGGTTACTGATACGACGATCCAGGGTGTTAGCCCAGCAACGGTGTTGAGTGATATCGGTGCGCTGTCACCAAGTGTGGCGGCCTCGACTTACCAGCCGCTCGACGCAGACCTGACCTCGCTGGCAGGGGCGGCGGGCACCAATGCGATCTACTATCGGTCAGCGGCCAACACATGGTCACCAGTAATCGTCAGCACGGGGTTGACCTTTACTGGCGGTACTCTGACTGCTCAAGGTAGCGGCAATGTCAATAACAGTGGTACGCCGGTTGCTGGTCAGGTCGCAGAGTGGGTAACGGCAACGACCGTCAAGGGAGTTGGCACTTACGCAAAGCTAGATTCCCCGATCTTCACTACGACTGCGAGTGCACCGACGCCATCGCCAGCTTCTGATGCTTCGACTAAGATCGCAACTACAGCCTTTGTTCAAGCGGCAATCGCCGCCGCCGCTGGAAGTTTTCCGGCTGGCACTCTGATGCTGTTCCAGCAAACTGCGGCCCCCACGGGATGGACGAAGCAAACTACGCATAACGATAAGGCTTTGCGTGTTGTAAGTGGAACGGCAGGGTCTGGTGGTTCGGTAGCGTTTTCATCACTGTTTGGACGCACTGCAACTGATAGCTTCGCGCTGACAGTCACCGAGATGCCGTCGCACTCACACACCGTGAGTGACCCGACGCATGCTCACGGTGTGAGCGATCCGACCCATGCTCACGGTCTGTACGATCCAGGCCACGCTCATAGTATCTATACCGTCGATAACTATTTCTTAACTACTGGTGGTGGTGTTACTTCTTTTAACTATCTTGCAGGGGAGAATCCTGTTTCATTTTACCAGCCTACAAGTTACCAATATATTGGTAGCGGCTCCGGCGCTGCTGGTACTGGCATGGGTGTTTACGGGGCTTATACTGGTATTAGCATTGCTGGCGCTTATACTGGAATTAGTATTGCTGCTAACGGCAGTGGTGCGGGACACTCTCATACTATGGATCACAGGGTGCAGTACGTGGACATCATCATAGCGAGCAAGAACTGATGACTGATGTTGGAAAGCCCCACGCTAAGGGTGACATGAAGTGCCCGCTGTGGCGCAAGCCGATGAAGCAGGTGTGTCACACTTGTGAGTGGTGGGTGCATCTGCGCGGCAAGCATCCGCAGGGTGAGGAGATCATCGATCAGTGGGGCTGTGCGATAGCGTGGCTTCCTGTGCTGATGGTCGAGAACTCGCAGATGCAGCGTCAGACGGGGGCGGCGGTCGAGAGTTTTCGCAATGAGATGGTGAAGGCGAATCAGGATGTAATGGCAGAACAGATAACGCAACAGACGAGAGCAAGACTAGGTGCAACATGACGCTAGTTCTTTACTACGTCTATGAGCAGGATTATCGGCTTGTCGGCTGGCCGGATGACGGCGGCGGTGGAGTGACGCTGTATTCGTGGTATGATCGTGATCTGGCCGGGGATAGGCTTAATTTATTTTATATAGAGCCTGGGTTTTACTTTGAAGACGATGTCTTTCTGCAGATGCCGCCATTGACGACGGAGGTTACTGCCAGCTTCTTTATCGATGAGGATGTATTTTTCACACCGATGAGTGTCAGGGTGCTCAAGCAGCCGATCAACATGCTTCGCAATGAGATAGTACGGGTGAGATGATAGGAGGCTACATTGTACTGTGGCAGGGACTTTTCACCTCAAGAGCGGAATGAAAACGAAGTCTTCGGCTTGGATTTTATTCACGACCTCCAACCAGAGGAGGTGTTGATCAGTTCGGTCTGGACGATCAAGGTTGTGTCGGGGAAAGATTCAGACCCTACCGATCATCTGGAAGGACCTCCAAAAGTGGTAACGCCCATTGGTGGCATTCTGAATACGGCGTCGATCCAGCGGATCGCTGGATTGTTTCCTGGTGTGACTTACCGTGTGAAGGCAGTGGCCGTTACCTCATTGGGTAATACCAAGAGTCTCTGGTCGCATGTTCAGGGGATTTCCGATGAAATATGACGAGACTGTCTCCTGGCTCCAAACCATGCTGGAGATTCCGCTCAATCAGACGGATATCAACTTCACGCGCATTATTCCGGCGATGTTTCTGTATGCCGAGGCGCGCATCTACGAGGACATCCCGTTCCTGGTGACGACGATCACGCAGCAAGGAAGGCTCACTGCGCTCAATCGTGAGTTTGTTCTCCCTGATAGCGTGAGAACACTCGATCAGATCAGCGTATGCACCCCGGCTGGGCCGGTGAGCGGCACCAGCAAGCGGACGATATTGGACCGGATCACGCCAACCGCGCTGGATATGTTCTGGCCGCAAGCCTCGTACAAGCCCGGTGTGCCGCAGAAGTATGCGCTGATTGGAGGCACGCCACAGGCGACGTTGTTTGCGGACCCGTTTTCGTTGACCCCGCCTCCGCCTCTGCCTGTGATCCCGACGCAGCAATTGTATCATGTTGTGCGGATGATGCCGACGCCAGACAAGAGCTACACCGTCGAGCTGACCGGCCTGATCCGGCCAGCTACGCTCTCTCCGACCAATAACGAGACGTACCTCAGTACGAAGTATCCTGAGCTGCTGCTCTGTGCCTGCATGGTGTTTGCCAGCGGCTATCAGCGCGACTTCGGAGCTCAGGCTGATGATCCGCAGCGTGCGATGAGCTGGGAAGCGCAGTACCAGACTCTGCTGAAGGGTACAGGGACTGAGCAGGCGCGCTTCCGGGGTGAGGGTCCGAGCTTTGGTTCGCTGGCACCTGCGCCGTTGGCCCAGGCTCCGAGGGCTCCCTGATGTCGCTCGTAAAGCCAATGTCGCAGCCGGGGTTCCAGTCTCAGGCCACTCAGGTCATGACGTCGGCTGGCTGGTTTGCTGGCAACCTTGTGCGCTGGCGGATGGGGTTGTTGGAGAAGGTTGGGGGGTGGAGGCGGATCACGCCGCTACCGTTCGCTGCGATAATCCGCAAGATGCATGCTTGGCTGGACCTGGATGATCGCAAGAATCTGATGGTTGCGACCGATGTGGGGGTGGAGCTTCTTGTTCAGACCACGGTGTATGGGCTTGGTACACGGAGCCCTATTGCGGATGCGCGTTTCAGCGTCACGGTTGGGCTGTCGGAGGTGAAGGTTACGACAGCGACTGTTGTGGATGCGGGCAACTTATTTATCCTGGAGCTTCCGATTTCCATCGGGGGACGCATTATTGCGGCTGGAGACTCCTTTTCGATCACCAGCGTTGTTCCTGGTGGGTTTACTTTCGAGCTGCCGGGTGATCCTGATACGCCTGAGATTCCGAGTGAGGCGCTCTACACTGAAACCAATGTTGTGGGCACTCGTTTATTTACGAATGATATTCCAGGTGGGATGACGGCAACCTGGAAGTCTCACGGCCTCAACCCAGGGGATTCGTTTGTTTTTGCGCGGACTACGTCTCTGAAGCTGGGCGTTGTTGATGTATGGGAGCAAGTAAATTTCACGGTTCCAGCCGGGACTGTGCTGTTGGTGGACACGGTTCCTTCGGTGGACACCTTCACGTTCTTGATGGGTGGATTTGGGACAGGCGATGGCTTGGGTACTGCCACTCATCAGGTTTATGATGGAGCTGTGTCCGAGAATGGGGTTGTTACGCTATCTGCTGTGATCGGTCTTTCTGTGCCGAGGCCACTTGGCAATCCTCAGAAGATGGGTTGGTGGCTGGATAATCTTGGACAGGACGGTTTGATGTTGCGGACAGGCGGCCCGCTGGAGATTTACACCCCGCCGATTACGGAAGGTCCGTGGACAGCAATCGTTGAGGAAGCGCCGTCACAGAGCAACGGCATGTTTGTGGCCATGCCGCAGGCGCAGGTGATTTTGTTGGGGACACTGGCGGACCTTAATGATCCGGAGAGCTTTGATCCGCTGTATATCCGGTGGAGTCATGTCGGTACGTATGATGTCTGGATTGGAGCGGTTACCAATCAAGCTGGCAGCTACCGGCTCTCGCGCGGGTCCGGGATTGTGGGCGGCATTCAGGCACCCCAGACAACCTTGATCCTGACGGAGACTGATGCGTGGGCGATGAACTACATCGGCCCGCCGCTGGTCTATGGTTTCACGGTGATGGCAACTGGCTGCGGGTTGATCGCAGCGGATGCAATCGATTGTCTTGGGCGGATGACTTACTGGATGGGGCAGAGGGGGTTTTGGCAGTACGGCGATGGTGGTGTGCAGCCACTGATGTGCACGGTCTATGATTATGTTTTTAGTGACATCGATACCATCAACGTCGGCAAGATTTATGCTGCGGCGAACTCGACAACGAATGAGATCGCGTGGTTCTTCCCTTCTGCTACCGTTGCATTGGAAGAGCAGTTAGATAAAAATTTACTGTCCTTCTCACAGGACTTTAGTCAATGGACTGGCGTCGGTGTGCTGGTTCAAGAGGAGAAGGTGATTCTTGCGCCGGATTTTACAGACACGGCTATGAAAGTGCAGGAAACCGCTGTTCTTGGGCTGCATGCTGTCTCACAGCAACTTTTCAAGTTGGGCACGCAAACGACTAACACGTTCTCGCTTTACGTTCACAACAGTTCGACGCAAAATTTTACGCTGCGTGCGGTGACCAAATTCGGTGGCGTGTACGCAAGGTTCAATCCGGTGGGTGGAACGCTGGTAGCCTTCGGATCGTCGGTGCCTAGTTTTACGGTTCTTAATGCAAGGGTGGTGTATGACGATCCGATGGGATCGGGGCCGGGTGGCAATGGTTGGCTGCGCTATGCCCTCACGTTCATCACCTCTGATGAGTCAGACTTGCAATTGTTCATCAATCTCACAAAGGTCACTGCCGTTGAGTATCTAGGACAGCCGCCTAAGCATCTACTGATGTGGGGTGCTCAGCTTGTGAATGGTGGTGAGCCAGGAGATTATGCGGCAACGATGGGAATAGTGCCACAGAACGAGTGCACTCGATACGTGAAGTACAATACAGTGGAGAAGGCTTGGGACAGCGGTATTCTCTGGCGCTCAGCCTGGATTGATTCCAGCGTATGGGGGCCGCCGCTTGGAGCAGACAAGAATAAGCGCATTCAGCAGCATGAGATTGGATATGATGACGATGACCAGCCCATGCGAGATGTTTATGCGGAGACTGGTTACACCGAGTTGGGTGACGGCTCGGTAATGCTCTTGATTGATCAAGTGCAGCCAGACTTCAAGTGGTTCGGGCGGAATGGTGAGGTGACGGTTACGCTCAAGACCACGAATTATGCGGGCGGCCCGGTGCAGAATCATGAGCGTTATTCGATGACGCCGGGGACGCAGTTCTTCTCGGTGCGGGCGCGAGCTCGCTATGCAGCGATCCGTTACGAGTGGTCGGCAACGCTAGGGTACTCAGCGCGTGTTGGCGCTACGACCTACCGAGTGAAACAGGCTGGGAAACGGCCATGAGGCTCGATGCTCTTATTGGTAATCAGTTGCTGATGGCGCAGTCGATCTTTGCCTTGGCAGAGCACATCGGGGGAGCGACGGGGGCTTATATGGAGCCGGTTGTGTTTGCTAAACTTCCCGTTCTGACCAGTGCTGGAATGGTGTCCTGTATTTCTGACAGCACCGTGAATACCTGGGGAAGTGTTATAGCTGGTGGTGGGACGTTCAGGGTGCTGGGCTTCTACAACGGCACGAACTGGACGGTGTTGGCGAAATGACCTTCTCAGATCAAACACCTTCACCATTGCAGCAGCAGCCGGGAGATAATCTGGCTGAGAGCGACATTCTTGATTTCGACAGGCTGGCGGCCACCGTCTTGCTGACGGTGCAGGCGTTGCAACGTCTACATGCAGCTTTTGATCGCAGGTTTACGCGATGAGTTATGGCCAGAATCCGGCCTGATCCGTATATTGCATCGCACCGCCAGCATTGATGGTTGTTTTATAGAGCTGCGATGTGATCGCGCCATCGGTGTGCTGAACAGTGATATCGCAAGACAACGTAGCGTGCGTGTTGCGCAAATGAATAGTCTTGATGTTGCGCTGGGTAGCTGTTGCAGGTGCTCCTGCTATGCTGGTCGTTGTGGACGTTGTTATTGTGGTGTTGGTGCGTCCTGGTACGATTGCTCCAGCCGAGGTGTCTACCCAACTGGTGTGAACAGTGACGGGTACTGCTGCACCAGTGATAATTTGCAGACGATCATTGACTGAGGTCAGCAACAGCATTGTAGAACTCCGCTGGTGTCGGCGCTCATAGCTTGATCATCACGTTGAGGAACGAGGTTGGTTGCATCACGTTGTGTGCGGCTCCAGACCCACTGCTTTGAATCGAAATGCCGGTGTAAGCGCCGTAGATGCCAATGCCGGTGCCTGCTGGATAGATGCCAATGCCGGTGCCAGCTCCACCGATGCTAATGCCGGTGTATGCGGCACCAACCCCGCCGCCTGAGCTAAAGACAGGGCCTGCTTCTCCGATGCCCCCTGTACCATAATATCCTATAATTTGCAGACCGCTGAAGTCGTGGGTGTGGGTCGGATCATTTACGCCGTGAGTGTGCGACGGATCGTAAACGCTGTGCGCGTGCGTCGGGTCAGCAACACTGTGTGCGTGGGTTGGGTCATTTACGCCGTGAGTGTGCGCCGCCATTTCTGCTGCGGAAAGGGCGTGCTTTTCTTCGCCTGCTATCATGCCAAGCGTATGCGAGGTTAATCCCGCACCGGCACCCGCAGCGGCAAGTGCCCGACCGAGAACGGCGGGAAGAACCAGCCTACGATTGGCTGTAAAATCGGCAAGTGCGGTGGCTCCGCGAGCAACCGTTGCTCCGGTATTGTCTTGAAGGATTAGCGCAGGGATGTTGGCATAAAGCAGCATGAACAGGGACTGGGTATCGAGATTGGCTCTTGCGGTCCCGCCCGATGCGAGATTACCGATTGAGCCATCGTTCATCAGCACCCAGCCGGGATCGGCTACGACTTTCAGGGTGAGCTTGACATCGCCGGTAAGAAAAAAGCCAATGCCGCCGCTGCCACCACCAGTTCCGGTAGGACCGGGGCCGCCGCCGGTAGCAAGGAAGCCGACCTCATCGATATATTGCAGTGTTTGTTCTGGCTGCAGCGTCGTTTGATACAGTTGAGAGACAACAGTGCCATCAGTATGTTGGATCGTGATGGCAATGGGGCTGGCGGCGCGGTTGCGAAGATGCAGCGTTTTGATATTGCGCTGAGTGTTAGCGCCCGGAGAGGCCACCACATCGAAGGTGCCGTTAGTCACGATGTTGGTGTTGGTGCGGCCAGGGACCACTGACCCGGAGACGTTATCCATCCACGAGGCATGAACATCGACGGGACCGACGCTGCCGGTGAGAACCTGCAGCTTATCGGTCACGCTTGCGAGCAATAGCATGGATGGCCCCTTGCAGGCGCTAGGTGGGCGAGTCTACCGAGTTTCCCATGATTCGCCAGGGCAATGGCGGCCCGGTACTATCGGTGTGATATTCTTCGCGAATCAGGACTACCCCTAGTGGGACGCGCGGCATGCCCCTTGGACCCATGAGAACCAAATCTCAGAAGAGGGCTGGGATGCGGCAAGTCATGGGCGAGTTCAAGCGTGGGCAGCTCCACAGCGGCTCCAAAAAGGGTCCGAAGGTCAAGAAGCGCAAGCAAGCCATTGCCATCGGGCTCTCTCAGACCAAGCAATCTCGGTATGCAGAGGGTGGCCCGGTTGCTGGGTTGGGCAACGACGTCCAGACTCCGGACGATCACGCCACGCTCCTGCCGATGATGCCGGAGCTCCCGCCGGAATATCTCGACACCCTCAGGACGCTTCACGCAGATCGCAAGAAGGCGCTGGGGCTGGGCGCTGAGCCCAAGAAGATCAAGTATTTCGATGACGGTGGCGACGGCGGTGGTGGTGGCGGTGGTGGGGGAGGTGGGGGTGGGGGTGATGACGGCGGTGATGACGGCGGTGATGACGGTGGCGCTGACGGCGACGGCGATGATGGTCAGGGTGACGACGGATTGGGCGATGATGGCGGCAATGACGGGGATGATGGGGACGACGGCGGCAATGACGGCGATGACGGCGGCGATGACGGCGGCGATGATGGGGATGGGGATGACGGCGGTGACGACGGCGATGACGGTGATGACGGCGACGATGGCGACGATGGTGATGATGGCGATGACGGCGAGGATGGCGAGGATGCGGAGGGAGAGGGCAGGGGTGGTGGTCCGGAGGGTGGCAAGGGAAGCGCTGAAGCGGAGGGCAAGGGTGCCGAAGCAGCTCATGCGGGGCTCGATGCCATAGCCGGTCCCACGGCGGCTGAGGATTTAGGTTTCAGTCTTGGTAAGGGCGATCCAGGCGACAAGGGTGACCCGGAGGCTCCGGCTGACAAGGGCGATCCGGAGACGGCTGATCCGGTTGGCAAGGGTCTGGATATAGCTGGAAAGGGGCTCGACGCTGCCAAGGGTACTACTGAGGCTCCGGCTGATAAGGGTGATCCGGAGACTCTAGGTCCAGAGGACCTCGCGCCTACTATAGGCCCGGAAGACCTCGATCTTGATCTCGATAAGGATGTCGAGAAGGACCTTGATCTTACCAAGGACATTAGCCGCAGTCTGGTGTCGTTGATTGGGACGAAGGGGATTCCTGGGCTTCCCGCTGCCAAGTCCACCACGACCATGGGGCGGAGTCTGACAGGTCCTGAGCTTTCGATGCAGGCCAAGGGGGTTCAGGCCATCAGCCAACTGGGTCCTGCACAGCAGGCGCAGTTCGCGCAATTTACAACGGGGCAACCCGGCGTTCAGGGCTTGGGTTCAGAGTTCGGTGGTCAGTTCGGTGTCTCCGGTCTTGGCTTTGGAGGCATGGGCTTTGCCACGGGTGCGCCCGGTGATCCCAGCGGCTCTTTCGGGGCAGAGTCCTCTGCTGGCGGCGGCGGCATGTCCGGTATTGGGCTTGCTGGTATGGGCTGGGGCAACGTGGGTATTGGCGATCCGGGCGGCACGGGCTTTGGTGGTGCTCCTGGAGGTGGTGCGGCTACTGGCCTTGGTGGCAGTCTTTCAGGCGATCCGGTGTCAGGCAGTGTTACGGGCGGTCCTACGGGCGAAGCTTTAGGTGGCGACAGAGGTGGCGGCGAGAAGGGTGGCGGCGAGAAGGGTACTGGTGGCGGCCCAAGCGAGTCTGCTGACAGCTTAGGCGGGTCGGCGGCGAATACTGCTGCGGCTAGTCTGGGCTTCGGTGATGTGAGTACAAGCACGTCTGATGATGATTCCAATACTGGCACTGTTGGCGGTGAGCCCACTGGTGGCCCTAGCGATATCGGTGACAGCCCGACTGCGGCTGCTGCTGATGTTGCTGCTGCGGCTTACGGTGGTGATAAAGGCGGTGAGAAAGATGACGCTCCGGCTCCGGCTGTAGCCGCTGCGGCTCCTGCGGACCCGGCTGATGTCAGCACGACGGATGATGACACAGGCGGCAAGGGTGGGCCGTTCGGCGGTTACACCACGGCGTCAGTCACAGCTCCTGGCACAGTGAGTGACGACGAAGTCAGTGGCGGTAAGGGTGGTCCGTTTGGTGGATACAGCGCGACGTTTGGCGCGACAGATGAACCCTCTACTACGTCTTCGGAAGAGGACACTGGCGGTAAGGGTGGGCCGTTCGGCGGGTATGCCACGGCTGGAGAAGAGGATACTGGCGGCAAGGGTGGCCCCTTTGGCGGGTATGCTGAAGCGGACCCTGCTACAGATTTGGGGTTAAGTAACATTGCCGCGCCTGCGCCTGGACAAAGTCCCTACGGCAAGGGCGGTGCTAACTACGGCATTCTTGGCCTAGACCAGAACACCATGACTCAGGACAAGGGTCTGGGTCCGCTTGCTGGTCTTACGACTGTCACTGCTCCGACCGGAAGTCTGGAAGAACAGGGCGGCATAAACGCTATTACGACGTCTCCTAATCTTGCTGCCAACACGCCCTTTGGCGGCATAGGGTTAGGCTTCGCGTCTCCAGGTGCTTTGGATGCCATGGATGTGGGCAACCAGAGCAAGGGATCGATCAGCGATGAGGTGGCGGCAGAGTTAGCGGCTTCGGATGCGAAGGATGCAGCGAACCAAGCTCAAGGACAAATCGGTGCTACTGCCTTGGATGCCCAGGCTGTGGCTGATCAGAGCAAGGGGCAAGGTGTTCTTGGTGGTCAATTAGGTCTTGATAACATTGGTGGGTTCATTGGGCAGGATAATCCGCAGGATACGCCCGCTACCGAGTCTTTCACTCCTGGTCCGAGTGTAGAGCCCACAACTGACGATACGACCAAGGGCAGCATTAACGCCACACCCAGTGACAAGACTGCTGCCATAGTTGCCGGTCTTGTTGCCCAGGGGCCGCTTGGTTGGTCGGCTCTTGGGCACCTTGGGTTAATAGGTGCGCTTGATGCGATAACTCCTGCTGATAAGGCCGCACCGACGACGCAGACGGTCAATGCTGATCTTGCTCCGGTTGCTCAAGACGCTCCGCAAAAGGATGAGGCGACAACAACTGCAACGCCGGGGGCCGCTCCCGCCGCGCCTGCTGCTGCGCCTGCTGCTGCTGGTGAAAAGGGTGGCGGTGAGAAAGGTGGCGGTGAGAAAGGTGGTGGTGAGAAGGGTGGCGGTGAGAAGGGTGGGCTTTCTTTCTCCGGCACTCCAGGAGCAACCGGCAATACGCCTGCTGGTGGTCTAACCGGCAATGCTGCGGCTCCAGCCGGTGGTGCTGTTTCGCCGGGTGGCGCTACCTCAAAGGGTGGCGATACCGCGCCGGGTGGTGGTGGCGCGGCTCCTGGCGGAGGCGGTGCTCAAGCTGGTGGGGGCGGTAAATCCAGCGGCAGTGTTGGCACCAGTGCAGCAGGTGGCAACAAGGGTTCTGCTGGTACTGCCGGTGCTTTGGCTCCTCCTACGTTCTATGCCCCAGGTACGCAGAGCAAGAGCGGCAAGACCAGCAAGGTGGAGGGCGGCTCTTTTGCTTCTAACAACCCTGATGGATCGCTGGCCAGTGGCAAGGGCGCTCCGATAACCAACCTTGAGCAGGTTGCAGCAGCGCGTTCAAAAGGCAAAGACATTCCTGTCACCATTGCACGAGTTGCGGGCAAAGACAGCAAGGGAAGGTCTACGGGGGCTGCTAGCTTAGCTAAGATGGGGAGCCTGCTGGATGTGGGCACGGTTGAGTTCACAAACAGTAAGGGCGAAAAGCAGACCCTGGAAAATGTAAAGGGCGTTGTTCACGACAAAGGTGGTGGTGTTAAGGGCGTACCAGCTCACTACGACATTGCGGCGTTCGACGGTACAGGAAAGACCGACGCGCAGGTAAAGGGTTCGCTTGGGAGTGCTCGTGTTGGTGGACCGACTGTAGTTACCGATAAGACTGCAGCTCCTACAACGAATGTTGTCGCGCCTCCAGGCGACCGAGTTGGGCCTTTCGTTACAGCCACGCCTGCGCCTGCTGTCACGGTCAAGGGGACCATACCTGCCAATCCAAAGACTGGTATGCCTGAGTTGACCAGTCTTGATGTCAAGGGGAAAGGAACTGTAGCCCGCACGGGGACAATCACTACCATCGTGACGCATTTCACTGGTAGCGGTAAGTCATATGGGGTCAACCAGCTTGCCCATCAGATGGAGAAGGGTGGCAAGAAGGGTCAGGGTGGTGCTGGCTATAACTATGCCGTCGATAAGGATGGCAAAGCCTACCAGATGCAGCCTGACAATGTTGCGTCACCGCATGTCGGGGCTGGTAAAGGCAGTCTCACCGGCAAGAGTGCTAAAGGCAACATCAATGTGCCGGGGACTAAGGGTAAGGGTAATGTCAATCCTATCAACAACCAAAACTCGATTGGCGTTTCTGCTCTTGGTGCGGATGACGAATCCGACCTGACGCCAGCGCAGATCGCGACGATGAAGGCCATCGTTGCGGCTTTGGGCAAAGCTCACAATGTCCCCCCGTCTCATGTTTTTGGTCACCAAGTTGTTAGCCCAGGACGTCGAGGCGGTAGAGAAGGCGCAACTGTAGCCGGTTGGGCGAACGGTCTGGCGAGCTGGAACGACGCCAAAACCGGCGGGCCTAATGTTGCAATCGGGGACCTTGAGATTAGTGGAGAGAAGGCAGCGCCGCCTGCGACGACGGTTGTTGAGCCAGGAGCTCCGGCGCAGGAGCGCAGCGGGATCAAAGGTGGCACCCAGCCTGGGCCGGGTATTGCAGGTTGGACAGGCACTCCATCTGGACCGGCAGCGAGGGGGCCGGGTCCTGCTCCTGCTCCTACTCCTGGTGGCGACAAGGGCACTGGTGGGGTTCAGGCGGGTCCGGGTATTGCCGGTCTGGTGGGTACACCGTCTGGGCCTGCTGCTTCGGCACCTGGGAGCAGGGGGACGGGTGGGGTTCAGGTTGGACCGGCTGTTCCTGGTAGCCGGGGGACGCAATCTGGTTCTTCCGGAAAATCTGGATCGACTGTGCCTGGGGCGGCAATCGTTGACAGCTTGGTCGGTGTGCCCGGTCTTGCGGGCGGTCCATCCGGTGCTGCTGTTGCTGCGCCTGGAAGCAAAGGCAAAGGTGGCGTTCAGCCGGGTGCAGGTGTGGCCGGTCTTGCGGGTGGTCCCTCCGGTGCTGCCGTTGCTGCGCCTGGAGCGCCTACGGACAAAGGCAAAGGTGGCGTTCAGCCGGGGCCTGGGATTGCCGGTATGCGGGGCGGGCCATCCGGCTCTTCCGGGAAATCTGAATCGACCGTGCCTGGGGTGGGTACTGGCACCGTTGCTGGTCTTGTGGGTGGTCCGGGAACGCAATCTGGACCGGGACAGGCTGGTCCTGGTGCTCCGGCTGATGCGCCCCCGGCTGCAGAGGTTGCGCTGCCGCCTGCTGATAAGGTTGCGCCTCCTGCGCCGCCCGCGCCACCGGCTCAAGAAGAGAAGGCTGCGCCCCTGACGATACCTGGACCTCCCGTTCCTGGTCCGTCAGTAAAGGGTGCTCCAGCGTCTAGGGGAGCACAGCAACAGACTGCAAGGGACATTATTGCTCAACATTCAAAGGGGCTGGATAAGAATACCAAGGAGGAAGTGTTTGCTGCGGCCTTCAAGGGTGCGGCAAAAGAAATGGCTGCGCGCGGCATTTCCCCTGCCATTGCCAGGGCGGAGCTTATGGATGCTGCT
>Ga0157375_10001242_pt1 | contig 22030 bp, 18 predicted proteins | sample M35metaG_FD_115311 | JGI IMG/M metagenome (GOLD analysis project Ga0157375, IMG submission 115311) | Miscanthus rhizosphere microbial communities from Kellogg Biological Station, Michigan, USA - M3-5 metaG | ecosystem: Host-associated > Plants > Roots > Rhizosphere > Soil | place: USA: Michigan... | reverse complement strand
TGGCTTTTGAACCGCGGCTATTCATTGCTCACACGCGCGCAGGCGATGTTTTTGGATGGACATCTTTTGCTTGAGCAAATCGCGCGTAGCCGCAGCGGCCGGTTTTTCAATTTTAATGGGACGGCTGGGCTGTGGCGCCGTTCATGCATCGAGCAAAGTGGCGGGTGGCAACATGATACGTTGTGTGAAGAACTCGATCTGAGCTACCGGGCTCAACTCGGGGGGTGGAAGTTCATTTACCTCGCCGACGTTGTCACTCCGGCGGAGCTGCCGGTGGATATGAACGGGTTCAAATCTCAGCAGCATCGTTGGACGAAGGGTTCAGTCCAGACATGCAAGAAGTTGTTGCCGAGCGTTTGGCGAACCCGGCTACCGTTTCGGATAAAGCTGGAAGCCACCGGGCATTTGATGTCGAATTTCGCTTACCTGCTGCTGGCAATTCTTTGCGTCCTTTTATATCCTTCCACCGGTGGACCTCCCGTTGGCTGGGTTCGCACATTGCTGGTCGACATTCCGATTTTTCTCGCGGCATCAGCGTCGGTCGGGCTTTTTTACATTTGTGCCCAACGCGAATTGCATCCGCGAACATGGATCAAAGAAATCCTTTTTCTGCCATGTTTGCTTGCATTAGGAATTGGTCTCTCGCTCAACAACGCGCGAGCAGTGCTCGAAGCGATGATCAACCACAAATCGGATTTCACACGGACGCCAAAGTACGGAATTGAACGCAAGTCGCAGCCATGGCGGAGCTGTAAGTACCGGCCGCTCAAGTCGGCACTCCCGCTCGCTGAGCTGGCATTTGCCATCTATTTCAGCTACTTCGTCGTTTATGCCATCATGCACCGGCAGTTTTTCTCGGTCCCTTTTCTGCTGATGTTTCAGGGTGGATTTCTCTACGTCTGTCTCAGTTCCTTCGTGAGTCGTTGGTCAAAATTTAATCTTGGCAGTTCACGGTCGCGGGTCACAATTCCCGCGTGACAAATCGAAATTGTCGAGTAAAAGATTTGGCCATGCTTCGGCGCGTTGCAGCCATTCTTACTGTAATTTCGGCTACGTCCGCGTTTGCGGCTGCGCCGCTGGATACTTCGAACGAGCTGATTATCAGCGTCCGTGATCAGAAGTTGGTTCTTCTGCGCAACGGCGCCAAAGTGGCGACCTATCCCGTATCGACGTCAATGTTCGGATTGGGCGACGCGCGGGGACGAATGACCACTCCTCTTGGTTATTTAGCGGTAGAAAAAAAGATCGGCGACAATGTGCCGGTCGGCGCTGTTTTCCATAAGCGGCGGCTGACAGGTGAAGTTCTTGAGCCCAATGCTCCTGGGCGCGACCCCATCACCACGCGCATCATCTGGCTACGCGGACTCGAGGCGCAGAATGCGCACGCTTATCAACGCTGCATTTATATTCATGGCACGCCCGAGGAAAAAAAGATCGGGCGCCCCGCAAGTTACGGCTGCATCCGCATGAAATCGAAGGACGTCGCCGAGCTTTATGACCAGTTGCCGGTGGGTGCACTGGTGCAAATTATTCCTGATCGGCTACCCAAAACGGAAAAGGCGAAGCCGCGTCAGGAAATGAGTGGTGGTGTCGTCGCCGTCGCTGCAAACGTAACGCCGCAGCCGCCACCCCAGAAAACTGCTACGGCAGTTGCGAACGTAGCGCCGCAGCCGCGATCGCAAAAAACCGCCACGACGACTGCAAAAGTAACGCCGCAACCGCCACCGCAGATAACTGCCGACATGCTCGCGATGCCACCTTCCAGCTCACTCACTGTAGAAGAAATGCGAACGGCCGGAGCGCTCGCCGGCGCCCGCCAAAAAGCGAAACTCGCACAGAACAAACGCTTATAACAAGCGCGCTAGCGGGTGTTTGCTCGATAAAATTCTTGATCGCCGATGGCCAATACGAAATCAGCCGGTAAACGTGCCCGACAGACCCTTAGACGAGCGGTCCATAATCGAAGCGTCAAGACGCACCTGCGCAGACTGCAAAAACAAATCCGCTTAGCGCCACAGCGCACCGCCGATCAAATTCGCACGGCGATTTCCGCCATCGACAAAGCGGCGAAGAACGGGGTCATTCATCGCAACGCCGCCAATCGTCGCAAGGCGCGGCTGAACAAGGCATTCGCCGCGGTCAAATAATTGGAGTAGTGGAGCGATGGAGTAATGGAGTAGTCAATCTGCAACAACACTCCAATACTCCATCACTCCACGGCCATCTTCCCATTGCATATCTTACTGGCCTGATAGATTCTGTGGAATGATTCCCGCGCTTCTACTCATCATGTCGGCGGTAGTATTTCGCATCGCCACCGGGTTCTTCGGACAACATTCTCAGTCGATCGGCTGGTTGAACTTCGCGCCCGTCGCCGCGATTGCGCTGTGCGCGGCTGCTTACTTCCCGCGGAAGTACAAATTCAGTGTTCCAATGGCAGCGCTGCTGATCTCCGACATCGTGTTGAACTTCCACTACGGGTTTTCACTGTTTAGTCCCTTCGTTCTCTCGCACTACGTTGGTTTTGCGATTATCGGCTGCCTCGGATTGCTTCTGCAACGCCGCGCGTCGTGGAAAACCCTCCTGCCCGCTTCGATTATCGCATCGCTCATCTTCTACGTCGTAACGAATTCCGTATCGTGGATTTACGATCCCGGTTACGCAAAAAATTTTGCGGGACTGATTCAGTCGCTGACCGTTGGCTTGCCGCAATACAGCGCGACACCGACCTGGATGTTTTTCCGCAATTCACTTGTCAGCGATCTTATTTTTACTGGTCTGTTTGTTGTTTGCATGAATGTCGGCCGGAGCATGGGGAGATCGCGGGAACGCGCTTCGCAGTTTCGTCCTGTTGCTGCTGGATAATTAATTATGCAGCCGGTGGAGCAGCGCGACGAAGTCGAGATGCTCTCGCTAATGCTGTTGATCCGGCGCTTCGAAGAACGGGCCAGTCAGCAGTATCAAGCGCAGAAGATTGGCGGCTTTTGTCACCTCTACATTGGTCAGGAAGCGGTCGTTACCGGCGCGATCGCTGCCGTGCGTCCGGATGATTATATCATTACTGCTTACCGTGATCACGGACACGCCCTTGCTCGGGGCACAACCGCAAATGCATGCATGGCGGAGCTTTTTGGAAAAGAGACCGGCTGCTCCCGTGGGCTCGGTGGGTCGATGCATTTTTTCGACAAGCGACACCACATGTATGGAGGCCACGCGATTGTAGCCGCGCACGTACCGCTGGGTGTTGGGTTGGCTTTTGCAATCAAGTACCGCGGCGAGGATCGCGTTACGCTCTGCTTCTTCGGTGACGGCGCGATCAATCAGGGGTCGTTCCACGAAGCGTTGAATCTCGCCGCCCTGTACAGGCTTCCGATCATTTTCATTTGTGAAAACAACCTTTTCGCCATGGGCACATCGGTGAAACGATCGACATCGCTCAAACAGATCGTCGATCGCGCGGAGGGTTACGATATCCCCGGCGAGATCGTCGATGGAATGAATTTCCGGGAAGTGCGCGACAAAGTTGCTGAGGTTGCCGATTCCATCCGGAAAGAATCTCATCCGGCGTTTCTGGAAGTCCGTACGTATCGCTATCGTGGCCATTCTATGTCGGATCCCGCAAGTTACCGAACCAAGGACGAACTGGAAAAATATCGCCTTGATGATCCAATCATACGTCTGCGCGCGCAGCTTACGCGCGAGGGGAAATTGACCAACGAACAGTTCGATGAGCTCGACAAGCATGCGAAGCAAACAGTATTGGACGCGGTAAAGTTCGCCGAAGAAAGCTCGGAGCTACCAGTCGAGAAACTCCACGACTACGTGTATTTCAACGGAGCCAAGTCGTGAGAGAAATCACGTATCGCCAGGCGTTGAATGAAGCGCTCGCTGAAGAGTTGGAGCGTGATCCAAATGTTTTCCTGATGGGCGAAGAAGTCGCCGAATATCAGGGGGCGTACAAAGTGAGCGCCGGGTTGCTGCAGCGGTTTGGTCCGAGACGCATCATCGATACCCCGATCAGCGAGAACGGATTCGCCGGTCTGGGCATCGGCGCAGCGATGGTTGGGCTGCGACCAATTATTGAGTTCATGACGTTCAGTTTCTCACTGGTGGCTTTCGATCAGGTTGTGAACAACGCGCCAAACATGTTCATGATGTCAGGCGGCCAATTCAATATCCCGATTACGTTTCGTGGACCGAACGGTCCGGCCCATCAGCTTGGAGCGACCCACTCGCACGCCACAGAGAATTTTTATGCCAGTGTGCCCGGCCTCAAAGTGTGCGCACCGGCGACCCCGCGCGATGCCAAGGGCCTGTTGAAAACGGCGGTGCGCGACGACAATCCGGTGTTGGTCCTCGAAGCGGAACTGCTTTACAGCTCGAAGGGAATGGTCTAGCCGCCCGACGAAGAACTGCTTATCCCGCTGGGTAAAGCCGAGGTGAAACGCGAAGGCGGCGATGTCACCGTTGTTTGTTACGCGCAGACTGTTCCGATCGCCCTGAGAGTCGCAGAGCAACTCGAAGAGGAAGATATTTCCGCCGAGATCGTTGATCTGCGCTCCATTAAACCGCTCGACGAGAAGGCGATTTTCGACTCTGTCGCGAAAACGCATCGTGTGGTGATTGTTGAACAGGACCACCCGTTCTGCGGGGTCGGGGCAGAAATTTGCTACCGGATTCAAAAAGACATTTTTGATGAGCTGGATGCGCCGATTCTGCGCGTATCACAGGAAGATGTTCCGATGCCATACAACGAAGATTTGGAGCATGCCGTCCTGCCGAACGCTGAAAAACTCGCCGCCGTCGTAAAAAAGGTCTGCTACGCGTGAAATCACTCGGCACTTCCGTTTATGCCTGAAATCCAGATGCCGAAACTGAGCGACACGATGACCGAAGGTACTCTTGTCGCGTGGAAGAAGAAGAAAGGCGACCAGGTCGCGGCCGGCGAAGTGCTCGCAGAGATCGAGACAGACAAGGCCACGATGGAATGGGAGTCGCCCGAGGACGGAACCCTCTCTGAAATTTATGTCCAGGAAGGCGGTAAAGTGAACGTCGGCGATAAAATCGCGTTCATCCGCGGAGAAGGAGAGGAAACCCCAAAACAGCCAGCGCCGGCACAGAAAGAAAAGCCGGAAGCTGCGGAAGAAAAGAAGCCGCAAGTTGAAACGGAAAAACCTGCCCCGGCAGAGGCCGCAAAAAAAGAAACCGCGCCACCACAGGAAAAAAGTGTAGAGGCGACTGTGTCAGCCGCCCGAAATGAGACGACGCAACAAAAGCCTCAGGCAAAGGAACAAAAATCCGAAGACGCCCGCGTGAAAGCGTCGCCCGTGGCGCGCCGAATCGCAGCGGAACTTGGCGTGGATCTTTTCACCGTGAAAGGTAGCGGGCCGGATGGTCGCATTACCGAAAATGACGTTCGCACTGCGGCGAAATCCGTAGCCACGGGCGTTGACCGCGGCAGCGCAAAACTTCCGACGAAAGCGCCCGCTCCGGTGAAGCCCGGCGAAAGTGCGCGTATTCAACTTTCCGGGATGCGCAAAATTATTGCGCAACGGCTGGTCGAAAGTCTCGGCCCGATTCCACATTTTTATCTGACGATCGACATTAATGCGGGGCCGCTGATGGAAGCGCGTGAGGAATTGAAGTCGGCGGGCGAAGGCGCGGATGCTGCGAAGATTACGGTGAACGATCTTGTTTTGAAAGCCGCGGTAATGGCTGCGGTAAAGGTGCCGCGTGTGAATGCCTCATTCGACAACGATGCAATCGTGCAGTACGCGGGCGTCGATCTCGGCGTCGCGGTTGCGATCGAAGACGGACTGCTGACACCGGTCATTCGCGCCGCGCAAGACAAATCGCTTCGTGAGATTAGCTCGTCAGCCAAGGACCTGGCGCATCGGGCCCGTAATAAGAGGATGAAACCGGAAGAATTTCAGGGCGGTACATTCACCGTCTCAAATCTCGGCGGAATGGGCATCGACAGTTTCTCGGCTGTCATTAATCCACCTCAGGGCTTCATTCTCGCCGTGGGCAAGGTCACAAAGATCCCAGTCGTTGACGACTGCGATCAAGTGATGGTCGGTCACCGTATGTCGATCACGATGAGCTGCGACCATCGCGTCATCGACGGCGCGCTCGGCGCCGAATATCTTAAGGAACTGCGGCACCTGCTGGAAAATCCAGCTCTGTTGATGGTCTAGATCTGTAGCCGCTTCGGCGAGCGGCAAGAATGGCGTCGCCCTTAGGACGATGGCTACACTGCCGTGGTTTCCCACATCATGAAGTCGTCCAACGTTTGGCGGGTTTTGTCGGCGACAAATTCTATGACGGTTGCATCGTCAACGAAGCCGAGGACCGGCGTCGCGTCGGGAATCAAATCGAATGGATCGATCAGATAATTGAGAGCGGCAACAATCCACAGAAGTGCGTTATCGGGGATTTTATCGTATTCCCCGCGATGATGAGCGCGGACTAAACGCAGCATGGTTTGCAGATATGGCCAATATTCTTTGAACGGTTCTCTCGGCACTGATGCTGCCTTTTTTGCTGCATCGTTGAAAAGTGCCAACAGAGTTTCAGAATCGTTGAGACACGCTTTTGCCTCGATCAACGCCCTGGCGAATGCGTCGCTGCGAAGCGCCGGTTTACGGTAGGGCACATTTTGCTCAGGATTTCTCGCGGCAGGCCGGGCTTTTGTTTCTGAGCGCGACTTCGTTTTCGTTTTTTTCATCTCACGAATCAAAACACTTCGACGCGCGAAAGAGAAGCAGATTCGTAATAAGCCACTGCTACGGTTTTGTTGCCAGAATGAGCGGTGACGGTCCGGGCGCTTCGAGTTTGCGCACTTTTTTGAAGCCGGCGTCCTCCAACCAGTGTTTGATTTCGTTGAAGCTGAACGTGTCGCCCTTTTCGGTGTTCACGAGCATTTGCACGCAAAACATCAGCGAGGGCAGGGGCTTGGTGCGTTCATCGTTCACCAGCCATTCTGCAATGGCGATTGTGCCTCCTGATTTCAACGCGCGGAAAGCTTTCTTGAGCAACTGACGACTACGCTCTTCGCCTTCGCTGTGCAGAATATGTCCGAGCGTCGCCACATCGTAGCCGCTTCCAAAGTTCGCCTCGGACAGGTCGCCTTCGATGAAATCGAAACGATCGCGCACACCAAATTTTTCAGTGATGCGTTTCGTTGTAGGAATCATCCCCGCCCAATCGAGCGCCGTCACCCGCACACGCGGCGACTTCTGGGTGAGCGCGATTCCCCAGATGCCGGAGCCAGCCGCAAGATCGATCACGCGGACTTGCTCTTTGGCCTTCGCGACCTTCAGGTGATCGGCAAGTGTCTGCGCGCCGGGATGGCTCATCGGGATAATTGTTTCCACGAGTTGACTGAAGAATTCAGTGCCCTCGCTTTCCTGGTTCACAGCGACTGCCGGACGGCCGGCGCGCACGATGTCGGTCAGCAGCAGCCAGCGCGAGATCATAATCGGCAAAATCGATCCGAAAAATCCGGCGAGCGAGCCTGGTTTGTCACTGATAAGAAATGCCTGGCTCTCTGGCGTCAGAGAGTATCTCGATTGTCGGTCTTTCTTTAGCAGGTCCAGGCCGACAAGCGCGTTCATGATCGCGGGCAAGCCTCGCCCATCGGCGCCGGTTTCTTTTTTCAGTTGCTCGACCGTTTTCGCACCGCTCTGCAGGCAATCAAAAACTTTGTTGTTTACGGCCGCGCTGATGATCAAGGGCGGCCCGTAAGCAAACCCGAGCTGCTGCAGACGTTCGGGAGTGAGCTTTTTCGTTTGGCGTTTTTTCATAAGTGAATCGACAAATAAAACCTGTTTCATCCAGCGGATCTAGCCGAAGTCGCCGGGTTCCTTTAGACTCCAAATAAATGAGCGCAAAATGGAAGACGCGCGAACAAATGGAGGAGGGGGAACGCACAGCGCTCGCGTCTGTCGCTCAAAAATCCGGCGAATCCCGCGGACGGCAACACTCTGAGCCGAGTCACGCTTATCGCACCGAATTTCAGCGTGATCGTGCGCGCATCATTCATTCGCGCGCTTTCCGCCGCCTGGAATACAAGACACAGGTTTTTCTTAACGGCACCGGCGACCATTTGCGCACGCGCCTGACGCATACGATCGAGGTAGCGTCGATCAGTCGCACCATCGCGCGCGCTTTGTGGCTGAACGAGGACCTGGCGGAAGCAATCGCGCTCGCGCACGATCTGGGCCATGCGCCTTTTGGGCATTCCGGCGAGGAGATGCTGGCCGAATGCATGCGCGACCACGGCGGGTTCGATCATAATCGTCAGAGTGTGCGTGTGGTCGAATTGCTCGAAACGCCGTATCCAGATTTTCCAGGTTTAAACCTGACATTCGAAGTGCGCGAAGGTCTGCGGAAACATGAGCGACCTTACAAATTCCCAACTCCGTCTGGAGAAGAATATAATTGTCCATCGCTGGAGGCACAGGTTGCTGATCTGGCGGATGAGATCACGTATTACAGCCACGACCTCGACGACGCGCTTGATTTTGAAGTCTTGACCCCGGCGCGACTGGAAGAGAACGAGGTCTGGCGCACAGGTCATCGCACAGTGGTCGCGCGTTACACCAGCGTGCGGGAACCGGAACTGCACAAGCTCATTATCCGTGACATTATTGACCACGAAGTGCACGACCTGGTGGCGACCAGCGCCGAGGCGATTGCCAAATCTGGCGTGCAAAGCGCGGATGATGTGCGCCGGAAAACCGCGCCGCTAATTCGCTATAGTGATCAACTAGCAGAAGCAAATCGAGCGCTCCGGAAATTCTTGTATCAGAATGTTTATTATCATCCGCGCGTGTCGGAAGTGAACCGGCGCGCGTGCGAGATGCTACGGCGAATGTTCGAAGAGTACGTGGCTGATCCCGACCGGCTTGGTGAGGGCGCAATGCGGCGAGTCGAAAAGGAGGGATTGCATCGGACAGTTTGCGATTACATAGCCGGAATGACCGACCGGTATCTGATGGAAGAGTACGCGCGCATTGCCGGTCTGTAGCCGCCTCGCTGTGCGAGGCGCACGTTTAAGTGTGGCTGCCACACACGACTACGCGTTTCACAGGGACGCGGCCGCAGTCACGCAGCAGCGTTGCCGATCTCATCGCGTAGGTATCTGATCAAAAAACGGAGGCGCTGATTGAGCGAGCGTTCTTCCAGCAGCCGTTGGCGGCGTAACGGATCGTTCACGAACGTCGAACCCATCAGGTCCGCAAGCATTTCCAAGTCGCGCAATTCGGACAAATACCCATCCAGCTTTGCGGGCAATTGACGGCCATCATGTTTGAGCCCGCGATAGAGCTCAACCACTTTTGCCCCGAGCGCTTCGGTCTCGACTGTAGTCGGGTCACGCGATTCAACAGCATCGATTGTGGCGATAGGAAAGGGCTTCTCCTGCTCGAAACTGGTGAAGCGCACGCGCTGGAGACCTTGAAGGATCAAATTCGACGTGCCATCGCTGCGTTCGACACATGCGCGAATCAATCCAGCGGTGGCGAGATGGAAAAAATCCTCAGGGGCATGCCAATCCGGGCAGCTTGGCTTGATCAACGTCACGCAAAAGATGCGTTGCTGTTGGAGCGCGTGTTCCAGCATTTTGCGATACCGCGGCTCGAAAATGTAAAGCGGCAGCAGCGCGTGCGGAAACAGCACGGCTCCCGGAAGCGGCATCACGGGTAATTGTTCGGGTAAAGTCACCGATGAAGACATGATATTTTCTCTTTTTTACGATATGTGGGTTGTAGAAAGAGCAAGCGAGCTTCTCCACGTTGAGGCTCTGGTAGGGCGCGACCGCCGGGCGCGCTGCTGCCAACGGGCTACCATTTGATTCCACGGAGTTGTTCGAGAGACAATTGTCCTTCGACGTCGGTCGGTCCGCTGAGCGAAGCGTAAATCAGGACCGAGCCCGCGCGCGCCAGTAGGACGCGTGAAATCGCTCCGATTTTGCCGATGCCCATGACGGCAAGTGAGAGATCCAAACGATTGTTTGCCATGAACTCCATCAAGCGTCCGAGTTCGATCGGGGTGTCAGTGCGCGTAGCAACTTTGAAAATATCTGCGCCATGGGACCTGGCCTCGCGCGCTTTGGCCGCCAGGTTTCGCGCGTTCGGTGTCGATTTGAAATTGTGGAATGAAATAATTCGCCGCACCCTTTTCTGTTCCGCCAAATCAAATAAGGGTCGCAGCGCAGAGGCTAAGCGTAACTCGACGTCGATATAATCGGCGTGATTCAAGAATCGAACGAGCAGATCCCACCGTTGCCGCAACCGAAGTTTGTTAGCCCCACCTTCGTGCGGATCTCGTGCTGTGATGATGAGCGGCCTGCGCAGCTTCGGTAACACTTCTTCCACCCAATCGGCGATGCCCACGAGACGATCCAAGCGAAGTTCGAATAAATCCGGCGGCGTGCGCATCCGCACCGCCCGCCCCAGATCGGCACGCGACGCGAGCACGCCGACAATGAGCGGACGCCGCTTGGTAGCGCGCTGTGCCATCATTCTTTTGTCACCGACGGGTAACCATTCTCTCGACGTACTTGGCAAGAATATCGAACTCAAGATTTACGAGACTGCCGATGGTTGCTCGATCAAGGTTGGTATTGCGCTTGGTGTAGGGAATGATCCAAACGACGAGGCTCGTCGGAAGAACTTCCGCAACGGTAAGACTGATTCCATTGACAGCGATCGAACCCTTGGAAGCCACATACTGCCTGGAGTTTTCCGGCAATTCGATTTCGAGTCGGAAGTCTGCGCCTTTCGCGGCGAAGTCGACAATGGGCGCGACGCAATCAACGTGGCCTTGAACGAAATGTCCGCCGACACGGCCGTCGGCCCGTAACGCACGCTCCAGATTTACGGGACTGTTCTGGCGCAAATCGTGGAGGTTTGTGCGAACGATTGTTTCCTCGAGAAGATCGAAAGTTAAGAAATCGCTGTGGCACGAAGTCACTGTCAAACAGCAGCCATTCACGGCGACGCTCTCCCCGGGGTTGACGTGTTTGGCGGTTCCAGGCGCGGCGATTTCCAGTTTCGTTCCATGATCATGTGCGCGCACGGCCACAACTGCGCCAACTTCTTCGATTAATCCCGTGAACATAATCTTGCGGCAAGACCGGCTAACTAGTTACACCGTTACATCGGATTTACGATTCGACGATTCAACTTTGCGAAGCTAATTAGCCTTGCAGGTATGTCCGCTCCGTGCGGCACCGACAACGCTCACCCGAATGATTTGGATGAGCAGGTCATTTACTATTGTTAACCTAACGAACTGACATGCCGGCACGGTTAAAAGAAATCCCGCTGACGATCTTTCAGCGCTTTTTCCGTACAGAGACACTTGGCGGTCTGGTTCTGTTGGGATTCGGTCTGGCGGCGCTCGCGCTTGCCAATTCGCCGTTGTCCGCAGCATACAACCATCTTTGGGAAATCCCGCTGACGCTCGGGGTCGTTCCTCACGAGCTTTCGCTGAGCCTGCACGATTGGATCAACGACGGTCTAATGGCCGTTTTCTTTCTCTTGGTAGGGCTTGAAATCAAACGAGAATTACTGGCTGGTGAGTTGTCCTCGGCTCAGCAGGCCGCGCTTCCAATCGCGTGCGCAATCGGAGGAATGGTTGTGCCTGCGCTGATCTATTTGATTTTCAATTTGCGCGGGCTGGGTGCGAACGGCTGGGGCATTCCCATGGCAACGGACATAGCGTTTGCTTTGGGCGCACTCAATTTGATTGCTCCACGGGCGCCAATCGGGGCAAAAGTGCTTCTAACTGCCCTGGCCATCGTGGACGACATGGGAGCAGTGCTCGTAATTTCCGTTTTCTATTCGGAGGCGATCGTTTGGAGTGCGCTAGGGGGTGCTGCCGTGACGCTTCTCGTGTTGATTGGACTCAATCTAATCGGTGTTCGTCGTCTGTGGCCGTATCTGCTGCTCGGAGTCGTGTTATGGTGTTTTGTTCACGGCTCCGGCGTGCACGCCACGATTGCGGGCGTCGCCCTCGCGTTCACGATTCCTGCACGCTCACGCACCAACGCTTTGGATTTCTCCGCAGAAGCGCGCTCGCTGCTGGACACATTCGATCGTAAGGAAACTGGTGATTTTGCCGTTCTGACCAGTGCAGGACAACAGGAAACGGTTTTTGCGCTTGAGCGGGCGAGTGGAAGCGTAACTGCACCGCTACTCAGGCTCGAGCACGCGTTGCACAATTTTTCGGCGTTCGTGGTGATGCCGCTGTTCGCGTTTGCGAATGCTGGCGTGAAGTTTGATCTATCGCTGCAGCATGGAGAGATTGGGTTCGGGATTTTGACGGGACTAATGTTCGGCAAACCGCTTGGAATCATGATCTTTGCGTTGATCGCTGTGAAGATGGGAATTGCAAGGCTTCCTCAGGCCGTGAACTGGAGATCGTTGCTTGGGTATGCATGTCTTGCCGGAATTGGATTTACCATGTCGCTGTTTATTGCAATGCTGGCGTTTGACGACGCGGCTTTGGTTGACGCAGCAAAGCGAGGAATTGTTGCTGGTTCGCTCCTTGCTGGAATTGCCGGCGCAGTGCTGCTGCGGGTGGTCCGACCTTTGCGCGATGTTAACTAGTTCGCAAAAATCGCACGTATCTCGTGCAAGACAGGCGTCACATGTGGTGGGATCGCAAAGGGGACGCGTTATCATTCTCTGCGGGGTCCTTTTTCTCTCTGGCACGGGCGCCCTCATTTTCGAAACGCTTTGGTTGCGACTGAGCGGTTTGGCGTTTGGCAATTCGATCTGGGCGGCGGCCCTGATTCTCTCCAGTTTCATGGCGGGCCTGGCGCTGGGAAACGCGCTCGCGGCATCATCGAGAATCCGTCGATGGCGTCCCCTGCATCTCTACGCTGTGCTGGAACTCCTCGTTGCTCTGTTTGGCTGCACAATTGTTTTTGGCCTTCCGGTAGTTGGCGACTTGATGCGGCCCATTTGGCAGATGCTGTGGAATTATCAGCCAACGCTCGTGGGATTGCGGTTCGCTGTTTCCCTCCTGATTTTGCTCGTGCCAACGACAGCCATGGGTTTGACCCTGCCCGTGATCATTAAGGACCCGCTGTTGCGAGAAACGGAGTTTGGCCGCGCAATTGGTTTTCTTTACGGGTCAAACACGCTGGGCGCGATGTTTGGCGCTATTCTCGGCGAAGCTCTTTTGATCCGCGCATTTGGACTGTACGGCACAGGTTTGGCAGCTGCCGCAGCGATTTGCATCGCAGCAGCGATTGCCCTGGCAGTCGCGAGATTTGGAGCGGCGCGAAACGTCGCAGATTTCAAAAGCGCCGACACGTCCGGGCACTCCAGATTTCCGTTGAGTTTCGATGCGAGTTATCGGCCGCCGTGGCGTTTGCTTTTCGTCAGCTTCGGCGCCGGTCTGATTCTTCTCGCGCTGGAACTGATTTGGTTCCGATTTCTGCTGTTGTATGTCGTATCGTCGCCGACGGCTTTCGCTGTTATGCTCGCGGTTGTGCTGGCTGGAATCGGACTGGGCAGCATTGCGGCCGGCGCGATCAATCATCGTTCAACACGGCTGCATCAACTAGTCCCTGTCTTGTTCCTGCTTGCGGCGGTTGCTGTGCTTTCGTCATATCTATTCTTTCCAGGCGAGGCAGTACGAACCCCCGCTGGCGCTTTTAACCTCGCTTCCTGGTGGCAGATCGCCATCCTGTGCCTGGCCTTGATGTTCCCGGTATCGTTTTTGTCCGGGATGGTGTTTCCGAGCATCGTCGCCCGCATCCAAGTTGAGGTGAGGGATCGGATGAATAGCACTGGAATCGCCACTCTGCTGAATACGGGCGGCGCAGCGATCGGGCCGTTACTCGCAACTTTCGTCCTGCTGCCGTTTCTCGGCTACCAAACGAGTCTCATTTGCTGCGCTGCTGCGTATGCTTTGCTTGGCATCGTCGTCACTGAACGCGCACTCTCCTCGCTGCGCCGGCCAACTGGGATCATCCTCGTTACGCTTTGGATCGCATTGCTCCTTGGTCTTGTATTTTTCCCATATCAACGCAGGGAAGCGCATTTTGAACATGCGAGGCGTCCATACGAAAAGGACGATCAGGGCCATGCATTGGCGCGCGTAGTAAAACGGATCGAGGGAACATCGGACACCTGGCAATTGCTACGGCGCGACTTGTTTGGCCAGGCTTACTATTACCGGCTGCTAGCCAACTCGTTCTCGATGTCAGCCACAAGTCCGCGCAACCAGCGCTACATGCGATTGTTCGCCTATCTCCCGCTGGCGTTGCATCCCGGAGCGAGGGATGTGCTGCTCATTTGTTATGGGTGCGGGGTGACTGCGGATGCGTTTACTCACAAATCAAGTCTCGAAAGAATCGACATCGTAGACATCTCAAAAGAGGTGTTCTCTCTGGCCGATTCTTATACTGGAATCAATTACTCCAACCCGCTCCGTGATCCTCGCGTGCGCGCCGTCGTTCAAGATGGCCGGTTTTTCCTGCAGGCGAGCGCCAGAAAATACGACATCATCTCGGGCGAACCGCCGCCGCCAAAAAACGCGGGTTCGGTCAACCTCTACACCCGTGAATTTTTTGCGCTCATGAAGAGCCGCCTCAGGGAAGATGGAATTGCGACCTTTTGGCTGCCAATTGACCAATTAAAGCTGAACGAAGCAAAGGCAATTCTTCGCGCGTTTCACGATGTGTTTTCGAACGCATCGGTGTGGGCAGGTGCGGATGAGAACTGGATCATGATGGGCATCAACGGCCCCGGGCGCAGGATAAACGAAGAGGAGTTGCGGCGGTTGTGGAGCGATCCCGCGACTGGGGCGGATTTAAGACGCATTGGCGTCGAGGTTCCATCGCAGTTAGGCGCACTGTTTTTGATGGACGGTGAGGAGATCGATCGCATTACGCGCGAAGTCGCGCCCCTGAGGGACAATTATCCGAAGCGATTGAGCGATGCGGCATGGGATACGCAGGCGAATTTTGACTTTGCCGCCGCTTCCATGGAGCCAGCGTCTGTCTCGGAGCGATTTGTAGGGTCACCGCTGATCAAACGCATCTGGCCGGAGGCGCTATCCCGCAGTGGCGGGACAATGGAGTCCCTGTTCGCCGTTCGTCAGGCGGCGTACCTTTCGGAAGCGGTTGGAAGCAACAAGCTGGCGGAGATCGATCTTTTTCTCCGCGGAACGCGGCTGCGAATGCCGGTCTTGGAAGCGCTTGGCAGCGACGAATTACGATTCACCATAGCGCAGCGAGTTGCGCGCGAGACAGAACCACCGCCATTGGACGCTGTGCCGGACCTCATTGCCGGCGCGCTGGCGCAGCGTGATTTGGCTGAAGCGATTCGGCTTCTGGAAAGTCAGAAGGATCGCGGCGCGCTCGGTGTTCATGAAATCCTTCTGCTTACGTATCTGTACTGCTTGAATTCCAATATTGATAAGGCCGAAGCGCTCGCAGCTGCTAGTTCCGCATTGATCAATAAGGATTCGTCGGCCGATTGGTTGTGGAAAAAATTGGAAGCCGATTTCGGATTTCATCCACCAGCTGATTAAGTGAACTACCCCATAGTTTTCGAGCGTTACACGGTTTAACTAAGTATCGTTCACGCCTTCCGCGCTCGCGCGTGCGGAATGATCTGATATTCAAATCTTGGTGAATAAGGCTAAACAGTTCTCCTCGTCGCGTGTGCGTATCTGGCTGTTTGCGATGGTTCTTGTACTCGCCACAATTTTCGCTTACCGGCCCGCGTGGAACGGCGGTTTCGTTTGGGATGACGATTTCTACGTAACGAAAAACAGTCTGTTGACGGCCCCGGACGGTCTGCGCCGGATTTGGTTTTCGTTCGAATCGCCGTCGCAATATTTCCCGCTGACTTATACCTCATTCCGGATCGAGCGCATGCTTTGGGGGCTGAAGCCCTCTGGCTATCATTGGATCAATATTCTTCTCCACGCGGCAAATGCGTTGCTCGTATGGCGACTCTTAGCAGAGCTGCGAGTTCCCGGCGCGTGGCTGGCGGCTGGGATTTTCGCGTTGCACCCCGTTCAGGTGGAATCAGTGGCGTGGATCACAGAGCGGAAGAATGTGCTGATGGCTTTTTTCTTTTTAGTCGCACTCCTTGCGTGGACGCGGTTTATCGATGAACGCAATCAACGACCGGTTCAGCGATCGAGAGCGCATAGGAGGCGGCGCGCGAAAGAAGTAACCCAAGCTCGCAAACTCAGTCGGTTACCGTGGTGTTTTTACTGGCTGGCCTTGATTTTCTATCTGCTGGCGCTTTGCAGCAAGGCGACCGCTTGTACGCTGCCGGCCGCGCTGTTCCTGATTTTGTGGCTACAAAAGAAACGAATCGATTGGCGGCGAGTTTTGCAAATTGCTCCATTCGTTGTTCTCGGGTTAGCGATGGGCGTGATGGCAATCTGGTGGGAACGTTATCATCAATTCACGCTCGGGCCGATGTTTGCGCTTGGGCCGCTGGAGCGTTTGACTGTTGCTACTCACGCGGTGTGGTTTTATTTGGGCAAATTATTTTGGCCGGCGAATCTGACGTTCATCTATCCGCAGTGGACGGTTGATCCGAACAATCCGTTCTCCTACATCTGGCTAGGCGCTGGTATCGCTTTGTGCGTGGCGATTTATTTCGCAAGATGTTACGTGGGGCGAAGTGTGGAGGTCGCGGCAGCATTTTTTGTCGCTACCCTGAGCCCGGTCCTCGGATTCATTATGCTCTACACGTTTCGCTACACGTTCGTGGCCGACCATTACCAATATCTAGCCTGCATCGGCCCGATCGCGCTGGTTTCTGCTGGTTTAGTGACGCTGACTAACTCAGTGGGCTATGGTCCGCGCTTTCTCTCCGCGCTCGGGATTTTGACCTTTGGCGGGCTGGGATTACTCACTTGGCGGCAAAGCGCGACTTACCGCGATAGCGAGACGCTATGGCGGACAACCATCGACAGGAATCCAAGTTGCTGGATGGCGGAAACCAATCTGGGGAGCGAGCTATTGGAACGAGGCGATATCGATGGCGCGATCCCGCATCTCGAAAAATCGTTGCGATTGAAATTTGATGCTCTGGAGTCCCACAACAGTCTAACCTCCGCGTTGTTCCGCAAAGGCGACGCTGACGCAGCGATCGCGGAGGCGCACGTCGCGTTGAATTTTGACCCTAATAACGGTGAAACGTATGCGGTGCTCGGCATGGCACTGATGACGAAAGGGCAATTAGACGAAGCAATCGCGCAGCTTTCCAAAGCGGTTGAGATTCTTTCTAATTACAGCCAACCACACTATTCCAAAGCAGTTGAGACTCTCTCCAATTACAGCCACGCACACTATAATCTCGCTCTCGCGCTGGCCGAGAAGGGTGAAACTCTCGATGCGATTGCTCATTACGAAAAAGCCATAGAAGCACAGCCGGAAATGCTTGAGGCACTAACGAATCTGGCGTGGATATTCGCCAGCTCCTCAGACGCTAATATTCGAAATGGTCCAAAAGCGGTGCAGCTTGCTGAAAAGGCCTCTCGGCTCACGAATGACACGGACCCGGTCGTCCTGCGCACGCTAGCCGCAGCCTATGCGACTAACGAAAGCTTCGACAAAGCTCTCGAAACTTCCCGGCGCGCGCTACAGTTCGCGCAAGAGCAGGGCAACTCCGAACTCACTGAGACAATCCGCCGCGAAATGTCGCTGTTTGAGGCTGGCCTGCCCTATCACGTTCCTTGAGCTGATCACCAGATTAAGATCTTCATAGAGAAAATTTTATCATGGCGTCTGCCGTTCACTATGATCGAGAAAACTAGTAATCAATTATCGGTTTCGAAGCTATGGCGATGATCACGCTGCTGAAGTGAACCGACCTTTAATGCGCCGACACGCGCTGTTTATTGGAGTCTTTGTTCTTTTCGCGACGCTGTGGTTTGCGATTTTGCTGGCGTCGCAAACTCATGTTCATAGCGATGAGGCAATCATCGGTTTGATGGGTAAACACATTCTGGAAGGGCGCTACTTTCCCTTCTACATGTACGGGCAGGCCTATAACGCAGGAGCTGCCGGGGAAGCTTATTTGGCCGCGATTGCGTTCGCATTCTTCGGCGTCGGTATAATTCCGTTGAAGAGCTGCATTGTCCTGTTGTCACTGCTTTGTCTTTTTTTGTTTTATCGAATGTGCCTGGCGCTTTATGACCAACGCACAGCCCTTTTGGCCACGATCGTGTTTGCGCTCACTCCGTCACTTCTCAAGTGGCACTTTCAGGTAAGAGGTTATTCCTGGTATTTTCTTTCGATTCCTCTGCTAACGATTCTCCTGGTGTCGATTCAATCGAAGCCCAATCGAAGGTGGCCACTATTTCTTTTGTTTGGTGTTATTTCCGGCTTGAGCATCTGTAGTTTGGAGCTGGGAATCGCGTTTAACGTCGCGCTGTGGGTTCTCATTTTGATACGCCGAAGTTTGTCGTTGAAGAACGCGCTGGTCGCGCTCGCCGGTTTCATCGCCGGCTACTCGCCAGCCATAGTGTTCAACCTCACGCACGGTTTCGCGAACTGGAAATCGGTCCTCGAGAAAACTGGTGGCGGTGGAGTTACGACGCTTTGCCGCCCCGGGACGCTCTCACAGATTTTTGTAACGGAGATGCCGAAATTCTTCGGCGCCGATACCGTGCTTTGGTACTATTCGGAGAAACCTGCTGCCGGGTTCGTATTCTACACGATCGCGCTGCTGGCTGCAGGCGTTGCGGCGTGGCCGTTCCTTCGATCGCCGTCAGAAATTGCGGAGGCAATTCGCGGTGGTTTCGCGCGTAGTGATCAAGAGCGAGATTTGCTTCTGCTGCTCCTGATATCGGCATGCTTTGTTCCGTACGTTACCGCACCATTCCGAGTGCCCGGTTATTTTCTGGGCGGTTCTTTCTTTGTTGCGGTGCTGACTGGCCGATTGCTCGAACGCTGCTTCGCTTCTTCCAGAACTCTGCTTCGCCTCAGCGCAGCTGGGATCTTTGCCACCACACTAATTACGGGAATTGCAGTGATGTTCGACACAGCCCGCCACAATCAAATCGAAACATTAACACTCTGCGATCAGGGAGAAGATTATTGTTTGACGCGAATCCCCGGCGCGGATCTGGACGGCGTCGAACGTCGCCTGAGTCAAAGCGGTGTAACCGGCGTATGGACCACTGTTTCTTTCGTTTACCCGCTGCTATTCGAATGCCATGAAGCGTTCGCTGTCTCCGATTCCTTTTTCGGTTATCAACATCGAGTTTACCCTGAAGCAATTGCATGGCACGAACCGGATCCGGCGGGGCGCACTGCGATTGTCCTTGAGACCGATTCCCCTTTTCGCGCGCCGGTGGAGAGCCGTTTTCAACTGGCAGGCGTTGCGCCCGTGATCAGCGAATATGGGAAGCTTTCCGTGATCGAGGGAAATCGTCGATGAGCGTGGCGTCCAGATTTGCGGCGCGGCATGGGCGAAAGTTAATCTTGTTGCTCTGCGCGATTGCCGCACTTCGCGTTTTTACATTTTGCGCGGCGTTTCCGTTTTTTAACAACGTCGACGAGCAGGCGCACATCGATCTAGTGATGAAATACGCGCGAGGCGATTTGCCACGCGATTTGGGTCATTATTCTTCCGAATCGGCAAGCTTCATCGCCCTATACGGCAGTCCGGAGTACTTCATGGCTCCCGGGCAGTTCGCGACAAACGATTTCCCGCACCCAAACTGGACGTTACCAACTGAACAGAGGGAGGAAGTCGTGGAAAGGAATTCGGCATGGTGGCGATCCAATGAGAACCACGAATCAGGGGAACCGCCCCTTTATTATGGTATTGCAGGCTTGTGGCTAAATCTTGGCCGCGCTCTGGGCATTAGCGGCGGCTGGCTGTGCTATTGGGTTCGTCTTTTGAACGTGTTTGTCGCCGCGGCAGTGGTCTGGGTAGGTTACGTCGCTGCAAAGTTGGTATTTCCCGATCGGGAATTCATGCATCTCAGTGTTCCGCTGTTGATGGCAATTTGGCCGCAGACCACATTTTATTCGATACAAAGCGATTCGTTCTCATCGCTCTGGTTTGGAATCGCCTTTGTGGGACTGATAAAATTGCTGCAGACCGAGCGACCGCCTCTCTCGCTGGCATTCTGCACAGGACTGGCATTGGCTGCGACCTGTCTCGTCAAGACACCTAATCTCGCTCTCTTTTTGGTCGTCGGGCTAACGTGCATCTTCAAAATTCGAGATGTCAGACATGGGAAACAGTTGGACAAAGCTTTGGCAGCGCTCGCTCTGTTGCTGGTGTCCGCAGCCGTCCCGGTCGCGCTTTGGTTTGCCTGGAACGTTCACACGTTCGGCGATTTGACCGGAACCGCCTCGAAAATTGATTTCCTCGGTTGGACTCGCAAACCCATTAGCAACTGGTGGCCACATCCAATTTTCACGCTGAATGGTTTGAAAGAGTTCTGGCCGGAATTAATTGCCAGTTTTTGGCGGGGCGAGTTTATCTGGCATGGCAAACGACTCGCTTTTCAAACGGGCGACGCCTTTTACTGGATCTCCTCCACTGTTGCGATCGCGGTGGCCCTGATCAGTCTGTTTCCGCGTATCACCCAATTAACCGTGTTCCAGCGAGAGAGTCTTTGCCTCGCCGCGGCGAGCTTCGCTGTGCTGGTCTTGTTCGTTGCGGTTCTGTCGATTGCCTTCGATTTCGGGATTTGCCCTTATCCGTCGCGCGAGCATCCCTATTTCACTTCCGGACGGCTGCTCAGCGCTGCCGCAGTTCCGTTCTTCTTGCTTTACGCCGAGGCCTTTGACTGCGTTCTGTCGCGAATTCCAAGTGACTGGCCCAAAACGATTTTGTTCGCCGGTCTCGTACTTTTCATTGTCGCTTCACAAAGCGCTCTGAACCGGATGGCATTTTCAAGTCGCTACAATTCCTTTCACTTGAACGACGGCCAATCGCAAAGCTCGCTGTGAATTGCTCGCTTCGCCTTAGCCTTCGGTGGTCCCTGCGTAAGGCCGCGCCCTAACGAACGGCCGCGAAGATTCGTCATCCTGATTCGAACCCCTGCTCTGCGCAATTAGTGTAATCGCGGGCTGTAAAAAGCCGTTTTTGGGCCAAAAAAATTTTCAAGAAAGTGAAAAAAAGGCTTGCCACGCCTTGGGGCCTTCCGCTAGAGGGGAACTTCGAGCGACAAATGCCCTCATTTCGTCGTTCAAAAAAAATTCAAAAAAGTGAAAAAAAAGCTTGTCAGGGCCTTAGAAATTTTATAAGCCTCTCGAAACCTAACCAAACCAATGGAGAAACTAATGACACAAAACGCACTAAAAACGTTTAGATTCCTTCGTCTCGCTTTGATGGCGGGCGTCGGATTTCCATTAATTCTTGCGTCTAACGCGTTCGCGCAATTGCCGGCTCCGGCTGTGCCTGCCGAGCCTGCAGCTCCTCCGCCGTCCACGGCTGAGGTCGAGCGCGTCGTCGTGACCGGTTCAAACATTCCGACTGCGGAAGAGACCGGCCCGAACCCGGTGGACACGTACCGCCCGCAGGACATTGAAAAACTCGGTATCCGCAGTGCCACCGACCTGCAGCAGTTTATCCCGCAGCAGGCGGGCGGAACTGTCAACCTGAACATCGGCAACGGCGGTGACGGTACCATCCAGTTTAACCTTCGCGGCCTTTTGCCCAAGGAGACCCTGATTCTGATCGACGGAAAGCGCGTCGCCTATGGTTCATTGGGCGTTGCCGGATTCAGCGGAGGCCCGGACATCAACCTGATACCGTTCTCGATGATCGATCACGTTGACATCCTTAAAGATGGCGCCTCGGCCGTCTACGGATCGGACGCGATCGCCGGTGTGGTCAACTTCTTCCTGGTCCACAAGTTCCGTGGCTTGGAGATTGGAGGCACTTACGGAAATACTAACATGGGAGCGTCCAATGAAATGGGCGAGTGGGAAGCATGGATTAAAGCCGGCACCGGAGACGACAAAACTGATATCGTGGTCATTGCCGATTTCTGGCAACGCCTCGGTGGCGTTTTC
>Ga0157375_10001241_pt1 | contig 22040 bp, 21 predicted proteins | sample M35metaG_FD_115311 | JGI IMG/M metagenome (GOLD analysis project Ga0157375, IMG submission 115311) | Miscanthus rhizosphere microbial communities from Kellogg Biological Station, Michigan, USA - M3-5 metaG | ecosystem: Host-associated > Plants > Roots > Rhizosphere > Soil | place: USA: Michigan... | reverse complement strand
TCGTTGGCGGCGGCTAGCGGCATGGGGCTCACGCTAGTCTTGACCGAGAGTTTCGGCGCCAGCGCCAGGAATTCACGCGCATCGGCCCGGGTCAGATTGGCGACCGAGCGCAGCACGCGTTCTTCCCACAGAATGTCGTAAGGGAAGCTCGGGATGTCGCTCATGTGGATGCCGCCGCAGACCACGACGCCGCCCTTGCGCACGGCGCGCAGCGCCGCCGGGACCAGCGCGCCGACCGGGGCGAAGATGATCGCCGCGTCCAGCGCTTGCGGGGGCATGGCATCCGAGCCTCCGACCCATACGGCGCCGAGGCTCAGAGCGAAGTCCTGCGCTTGCCGGTCGCCTTGCTGGGTGAAGGCGTAAACCTCGCGGCTTTGCGCGCGGGCCACTTGCGCGATGATATGCGCCGCGGCGCCGAAGCCATAGATGCCGAGACGATGTGGATCGCCGGCGAGCTTCAGCGAGCGATAGCCGATCAGCCCAGCGCAAAGCAGCGGCGCGGCTTCGGCATCGCTATAGACCTCGGGCAGCTTGAAGGCGTAACGCGCATCGGCGACCGTAAATTGCGCATAGCCGCCGTCGATCTGGTAGCCGGTGAAGCGCGGGTGGTCGCAGAGATTTTCCTGATCCGAGCGGCAGTAGAAGCAGGTGCCGTCGGTCCACCCCAGCCACGGCACGCCGACGCGATCGCCGACGGCGAACTCCGCGACACCGGGCCAGAGCGTCGCCACGTGGCCGACGATCTCATGGCCGAGCACGAGCGGAAGCTTGGGCTGCGCCAGCTCGCCGTCGAAGATATGCAGATCGGTGCGACATACGCCGCAGGCGGCGACCTTGATGAGGATCTCGCCGGGCCCCGGCTCGGGCACCTCCAGCGACGCGGCGCGCAACGGCGTGCCGGCCCGCTCGAGCACCATCGCCTGCATCTCCCGCGGCACGGTCATGCGCGCTTGCACTCCTCTCGTCGGGGCTTTGCGCGGTTGGCGCTCACCCCGTGCGGCCGGCGTCCTTGCACGGGACGGTCTCGCCGAAATCCGCGAGCGTGATGCTGTGCTGCCGCTCCGGCGGCAGCTGCGACATGATCGCGCCGGCGACGAAGCAATAATACCCCGCCAGCATCAACGTCCGGTCCTCGTTCGAACGGAAGCGCGCCGAGCGATCGATCCGGTCGATCTGCGCCAGCGCGGCCTGGGTCACCTGGCGCAGCGCCGCCATGACCGAGGCCGGCGTCGATATGGCGGCTTCGTCGAGCAACGCATCGACCGCGCGGGCGTTCAGCTTGTCGAGCAGGCGGCAGCTGTCGCTCGCCAAATAATCCTGATAGGCCTGCGATCCCGCCTGGGGGGCGAGCAAGCGCTTCTCGATGTCGACTAGGGCGAAGGCAAGCCCGCGCAGGTCTTTCGACGAAGGCGGATCGCCGAGCAGGGCCGCCACCTGCTGGCGATAAGCCTGCCAGCGTTCGGGCGCGATCGGCACTGGCGACGACGACGCGGCGAACGCGACGATGTCGCAGCCTTCGATATTCTTGAAGGCTTGCGCCGGGCCCGCGCCGAGCACCGACGCGATGGCGGTGACGCTCGCCAGCAGACGGAGAGCGTGTCTCACTCGAGCGTCGCGCGGAGTTGCTCGAGCTGCGAGGACCGGGCCGTTTGCTGGTTCAGCTTGTAGCGATAATAGCCGACCATATCCCGCACGCGCTGAAACTGCTGCGGGGTGAAGCGTTTCATGCAGGCGTCGTCGGTATAATCCATGTAATTGTCGACCGGGTCGTAGCGCGTCTCGCCCGGGCAGGCGGAGGGCTGGTGCACGGGGCAGCCGAATGCGGATCTTGCCTCGAAGGGGGTTGTCCTCGATGTAGTCGCCGGGCGCCTCGCAGCCGTCCTGGAAGGTGTGATAGAGGCCGCACCAATGCCCGATCTCATGTACGGCGGTCATGCCAAGGTCGAACGGCCAATTCGGCAGGGGTCTGGCGGCATCCGGCAAGCTCGCATGGTGCAGAACGACGCCGTCGATCTCCGGCGCTTGCGCGAGGTCCCAGGGAAAGGCGGCGAAGCCGAGAATCCCGTTGGCGGGTTCGCAGGTAAAAATATTGAGGCAGCGCTCGGTGTCCTTGCCGAGCGAGGACTTCATCTCGTTCACGGCATCGGTCTCGATATCGATGCCAAACCATGCGGGATTGTCGTTCAATTCCACGTCGATGGTTTTGAATTGGAGCCCGGTCGGCGCGTAGATCTTGTTGAGCGTGGCCATCTGCGCCTTGAGCTGACTATCTGGAAGTTGGCCGCGTTCGCCCTGATGTACGATGTGCCAACGGACCGGAACCGGCGTCGTGCCGCGGAAACTCATGCGATGCGCGCGCAGCGCGTTGACAACGCGGTTGGCCTGGATTTTCGCCGCCGGGGTGGGCGGCGGTGTGGCGCAGAGCCGCTTCGGTGGGGCGAGCGCATCCTGGGCGAACAGCGGATCGATTTTGGCGGTGGCGGTGGCCAAGCAGGCGCACGCGGAGGACATGAGGAATTCACGCCGATTCACGACGAACCTCCCGAATGGTTTGTTCTGGCTGGAAGCGCGTGCCTGGTCCCACCTTAACCAAGCGACCGCTGCCGGGCGGGCGAGATTACTCCATCCCTTCAAAGCGCAGGAAGCGTTTTCAGCTTAAGGTTTTGTCACCTTCGAGGCGGCTCGCGCGCTGCTTGAGGGTGTCTTCAAGCCGCTTGATCCAGGGCACTTCCTCGCCTCTCCCCTCGCGCATGCCGCGGATCAGGCCGAGATTGCGCGCCGTTGTTTCGAGCTCCCATGGGGCGCGCGCCACGGCAAGCGCGTCGCCGAGCCTGTCATTGGCATCGTCTTCGTCACGGGCGAGCACGGCCAGCTCGAGCAGCGTGGCGTGGTCCCAATAATCCGGCGCCTTGGCCGCCTTGCGTGCGGCGGCATAGCGGACCACCGGCAGGATCTCCCCTTGGCGCGGGTCGGCCTTGGGCATCATCTCCATCAAGGTCGCCGCATTGATGCCGGGATAGGCGTCGCGCCAATCCGCCTCGAAGCCGGCAAGGTAGGTGTCGATGGCGTTCTTGAGCAGCGCACGCGCCTCGGGCAGGCCTTCCTTCTTGGCGATGTCCCAGCGATCCTTGTACATGCGGCCCAACAGCCCGTTGGTCTCGCTCGACGGACCGAATTCGGCGATCACCTCAGCCAGAACCTTCTCGGCTTCCTCGAAGCGGCCTTCGCGATTGAGCGCGAAGCCGAGCTGTTCGCGCATCATCTTGGCGCGTTGCAACGGCGGCGGCATGCGCTTGTAAAGCTCGATCATGCCGGCGTGGGCCTCCACGTCGCGCAGGGAAAGAAACAGGTCGACCACGACGCCGCTTTCGACCTCGAGCAGGTTGGAAAGCGCGGGGTCGTCGGCGACCTTCTTGACGGAGTCCGGTCCTTCCTTCACCGCCGCACGCAAGCGGTCCTTGTAGCGCTTGGAATAGTCGACGGCCTTGCGGAAGATGTCGGTCTTGGAGTGATCGATCTCCCAGCGCGGCACCCCCTCGACCAATTGAAAGATCGGGCTGTCATCAAGCGGGTTGCCGCGCGCCGATTGGAGTTGATGGGCGATCTGTCGGAGCGTCGTTTCTGCGTCCACCGGTTCGCCGGCGCCGTCGGTCTTGTAGGCGATGCCGCGCACCAGAGCGATGTCGAAGGGCAACACGGTGCCTTCGGCGAACACGATCACCGTGCTGCGCGGGCGCATCGCGTGCCGGATGCCTAGCTCGTAGAACACGTTGGGGTTGGCGCCGGTGATGTCGGCCACAGCGTAATGGCAGAGCATCAGCCGCTCGAACATCGGCTTGTGGATGGTGCCGCCGATCTTCTCCTCGTCGGCGCGGATCGGCTCGAGCCCCGAATGCTCGACTGCCGGCGCAATGATCTTGGCATAGACGGCGTCGAAATTGGTAACGCGCCCGGCCGCATCCATCTTCTTGCCGAACGGCATCAGCACGAAGCAGAGCGGGAGGAGCTGATCCGTGTCGTCCATGGCTGACAGAAGGCGTGATGAATACGGTTATTCGAGGTTGCTGTTGATCGCCGCTTGGATCGCCGCGGTGGGATTGCCGAGCCATTTCTGCTGACCCGAGGTCGTCAGCAATCCCCAGGCTGCGCGGCGCCCGGCGCGAACAGCACGTGCAGCTGATTGTCGCCGCAATCATGCGCCTTGCACACCCAGCCGAGCGTATAGACCTTGCCTTGAATCGGTACGCCCTTGGACGGGCTCGACGGGCCGTCGAAGGTCTTGGCGTAATTCTTGACCCAGGCGGGAACGCCGGCGCCGGCGAGCATCGCGTTCCATGCGGCGAGATAAGGCTTCTGCTTCAGAAGGTCGAACAGATAGGGGCCGGCCGCCGCAGAGGAGCAGCGCGATGACGAGCAGCGGCCTTATGAGCACGGGGCTCTCCGTCGGTTGAGCGACGGCGCGATCATAGCCCGTTTGCTAGTGTCGGACGAGCGGCCAGCCTTGAAGGCTCGGGCGGAGCGGCATGACGGGCGCCTGGTCGCGCTCGTAGGCGGCTGAAGGACGGGCGCTCAAAGGCCCGGTCAGGCGGCGCTCCGGCACGAACGACGACGCCTGCCACAGCGCCCTGAAGGCGAGGTGGCCGAGCCGCACGGTGTCGGGGGCCTGCTCGTCGAACAGGGTGAGCGCATTGCGTCTGTCGGCGTCGCGGCGCATGGCATCGCCCGACCAGCACATCGCGTCGCCGTAGGTCACCTGCTCATGCGCGTCGAGCAGGCGTGGATTGCGCGCCCAGCGGATCAGCTCGCCGGCGCCCGCGTTCGGGGTCAGCTCCGAGATCCCGGCGAAGAGTTGCCGCAGCTCATCCTCGGGATCGATGTTCGCGAGGATCACCTTGACGCGCACGCCGGAGCGCTGGAGCGCGCCCTTCGTGCCGACCAGAGCCTTGGCTGGATCTGAACTGGCCGAGCGCAGAATCATGGTGAGGGAGGAGCCGGCTTTGGCGACCTCGAGAAAGCGCGACATCATTTGCAGATGCCGGCGCAGCTCGCTTTGTCTCAAATCCCTCGTACTTTCCGAACCGACCACAACGCGCATGTTCCCCCTCGCATCTGTGGATGTGGCTGACGGGCAGACGCTATGGCGCTTCCCTTTCCTCTTCCCATGAATAGCAAGAACAGGGTTAAGGAAGGCTTGACTGGAGTGCTGTTTTGATGCGCCACGCGTTACGCCTCTGTCGGTTAATGCCCTTTGTCTGTCTGTGCTTCGGGGGTCGATACAAACGGACGGCGAGCTTTATCGTCGTCCGAATCGGAACCGCCGCCCGCCTCCAGCGGCCGTTCGCGAATCTCTCATCTCGATCGTCGAAGGATCGTCGAGATAAAACCTTGATGAGGGAGTTCTGCTTGAATCTTGGGAAGAGCGCGCACAGCCGCGCGAGCCGCTGATTGTCGACTTGCAGGTCAATAACGCGATCAAAGCGCGCGCCAGTACCTGGCGGCACAGGGGACACAGACATAGCCTGATCGTACTCCCAACCCGTCGACCGGCGGCTACGCCCCCCAGCGTTCCGATCCTTACTCGACTCAACGCTCCCAGCTAAACAAGGCCAATTCGTGACGTGTGCGGTGTATCTTCTGCACTCTCCACTGCTCTATTTGCAGCGGGACCGGCCCGGCCTATCAGGCCTCCATTGTCCTGGTGGTGAAGAGAGCCGGCGGTCGACCGAGCCCCTCAGCCTTCCCCTGTCATTGCCAGCCGCTCCCGGATGGCATGTGAGGGCGAAATTGCTTCGCGGTTGTGACCGAGCCGGCTCGCTACTTCGTCCGCCACCCAGATGCTGTGATCGATCTTGCCGGAGAATACGCTGAGATAGCCCGGCTCGTGTTCGGTGACGATCGACGGCCGCGCGTCGGTGGCGTCGCTTTTGGCGAGGACCCGGCGGGGACCCTGCACGAAACCCTTGAGGCGGCAGGTGCGCAATGCCGGGACGAATTCGCAGCAGCTGGCCAGTTGCGCATCGAACCAATCGTGTTTGTTCATCGGCGCAAACGGCGAAGTCTGCGGGTCGAGCCAGCGCCGGTCCAGAAATTCTGTTTCGTATTGCGCAATGACCCCATGGCCAACGTGGTAGAGCAGATATTGGCCGCGGCTGCCGAACGGCAGCAGACACATGTATCGGCCATCGAGGATCGAGAGGCTCACCGGTCGAGGCAGATCAAACTCGACGATCGAAGCGGCGGTATACTCGTAGCGGAACTTGTCGATGCTGTGACCCAACCTCGCGGTCAGCCGGGTTCCATCCGCATAACAGCAATTCACGACGGCATCGAAAAGGTCAGAAGACTGGTCATTCGCGTAGAGTCGAAACGATTTCCCCACACGACGAATATCGGTGACTTCGATACCGGTCCGCACCACCACCGCCGAGCGCCGCAGGCGTTCGCTCAGCAGGCGACGCAAGATCCGCGGATCGTACATCAACTCGTCGGTCACGATCCCCAACGCGACTTGCTGGACGGGCGGCTCGAATCGGTCGGGCTCGATTTGGCGATAGGGCAAATGCATCCTTTGGCAAAAACCGAGGAACGCGCTCGGTGACGTCAGCGATCCTTCACGTGCGATGAAATAGGCGTTGGAGACCCCGGACAGGACGGCGTCCGCGAACTCCTGTTTGAACCGAGCGAAGCCGCGCTTGCATTGACGCGCGGTTTCCTCGTCGGGCGGGTAGTGGAAACCGAAATGCAGGCGATTTGCTAAACTCGAGGTTCCTTGCATCAGAGCGGGCAGCCGCTCAAGCAGACTGACGGAGTGGCCGAATTCCGCCAGTCTGAAGGCGATCATCGTGCCGAAGACGCCGCCGCCAATGACCGCGATGCGCATTGAATTTCCCTCTCGGCGCATATCAGCGAATTTGGCGCACCGGTTCAACCGGTTTGTAGCTCAGCGTTATTGTGATCAACGTCGACGTCACCGCCTCGGCGAAAAGCTAATTCTTCCTCAACCGAGACCTGCAACAAGACTATCTTGCGAACGCGGCTGCCGGACGGCGGAGGGATTGCGAGATGGTGGCATGGCTGGTGTTGCTCGGCGTCCTGCTGGTGCCGAGCGCCGCATTCCTGCTGTGGAGCGGGCGGTCGTCGCGCAACGACATGGCGCTGATGCGCGCGACCGAGACGACCCCGGCGGCGCATGTTGCCAAGCTCCCTCCGGGGAGCCTGGTCGAGCTCAAAGGCAGGCTCCGCTGCGCTTCGCCCGTGATCGGCGAGTTGTCGAACGCCGCATGCGCGCATTTCGTCTCGACGGTGGAGCGTGATTACGAGTTCGTCGAATATGACTCCCATCGCAAGACCTCCTGCTGCAAGCGCAAGACGGAGATCGTCAAGACCACCACGCTGTTTGCACCGTTCGAGATCGAGGATGCGAGCGGCAGGGCCCGCGTTTCGCCCGAGTCGGCGATCATCGAAGGCATCGAGGCGGTTGCTCGCGAGGACGTTCGCCGGCAGGCGGCGGAGGGCGAGAGCGTGATGCAGACCGCGCTCGGCGCCATCAACAACACCAATCGCACGCTTTGCTTCCGCTACAAGGAAACGCACTTGCCGGTCGACGTCGACATTTATGTGCTGGGCGTGGTTGGCGAGGACCGTTGCATCAGCGCGCAGACGCACGGCGCCAAGGGACAGCGCTTCCTCATCAGCGTCAACTCCGAGGAAGCGCGCGCGGCAGAGCTCGGCAGCAAGAGCCGAGTGCTGCTCGGCATCGGCGCGGTCTGCCTCGCCGGCGCGCTGGTTTGCCTCGGCTCGGCGGCTTGGCTGGCGCGCCACGGTCTCGATCGGCCGGCCGCGCCGCAGAGCGTCCTGCAAAACGAGAGCTGGTGGTAACAAGACGGTTGGTCTTGGCCTAAAGCAGGACTACATAGCCTCATCATGACCGAAACTCCCAGCAAAGAGCGCGTGCTCGAAGCGCTGAAGCGGGTCAAAGGCCCGGACCTCAGCTCCGACATCGTCAGCCAAGGCCTCGTCTCCGAGATCGTCATCAACAAGGGCAAGGTCTATTTCGCGATCTCCGTCGATCCGGGCCGCGCCGGCGAGCTCGAAGCTTTGCGCCAGGCCGCCGAGAGCGTGGTGAAAGCGCTCCCCGGTGTCGACGGCGTGGTCGTGACGCTGACGGCAGACCGTGCGTCCGGTGCCACGCGCGGCGGCGGCAACGGAAAGGGTCAGGCGGCAGCCCCGCAAGGGCCGGCCTTCGCCCAGCCGGGTGCCGCCCGCGAGGCGCGCCACCGTCCCGGCGGGGTGCCGGGCGTCGCCAACATCATCGCCGTCGCCTCGGGCAAGGGCGGGGTCGGCAAGTCGACGACGGCGGTCAATTTCGCGCTCGCGCTGAAGGAGCGCGGCCTCAGAGTCGGCATTCTCGATGCCGATATTTACGGGCCGTCGATGCCGCGGCTGCTCGCGCTGAAGGGCCAGCCGCAGCAGCTCGACGGCAACAAGCTGGCGCCGATGGAGGCTTATGGGCTGAAGGTGATGTCGATGGGCTTTCTCGTCGACGAGGAGACGCCGATGATCTGGCGCGGGCCGATGGTGATGTCGGCGCTGTCGCAAATGTTGAAGGACGTCGCCTGGGGCGAGCTCGACGTGCTCGTGGTCGACATGCCGCCCGGCACCGGCGACGCGCAGCTCACCATGGCGCAGCAAGTGCCGCTGGCCGGCGCGGTGATCGTTTCGACCCCGCAGGACCTCGCATTGATCGATGCGCGCAAGGGGCTCAACATGTTCCGCAAGGTGAACGTGCCGGTGCTCGGCATCGTGGAGAACATGAGCACCTTCATCTGCCCGCACTGCGGCGAGGCATCGAATATTTTCGGCCATGGCGGGGCGAAGAGCGAGGCAACGCGGCTGGGCGTCCCGTTTCTCGGCGAGGTGCCGCTTACGCTGGAGATCCGCGAGACCTCGGACGCGGGGCGCCCGGTGGTGGCGAGCGATCCGACCTCGCCGGCCGCGCGAGCCTATCGCGAGATCGCGGAGCGTGCCTTCGCCGAGCTTGGGCGGAACCAGGGCAGTGCCCGAGCGGCACCCAGAATTGTGATGGAAAACTAAAGGCTTGCAGGAAGCCTCATGACTCAGCTAATTCCGATTCCAGGGTAAGCCGAGTAGACGCAAGTTTCGCTCCTCGCTGCCGTGATCGACCTGAAGCGCATCACCATCCCGGTCTTTCTCATTTATGCTGGCGTCATCCACGCCATCGGACTTGCGCTTCTCTTGCCTTTGATCGTTACGCTGCCCGGCCCGGGAAGCATGATCGCGCCCAAGGTGACTCCCGTCGCCGTCGAGCTCGACGCTGAGGCGGACCCGGATCAGACCGCCGCTCTGCCGGCACCGGCCAAGCCCGTGGAAGACAAGACCCCGCTGCAAGCGCCGCCCGAGCCTGCCGCGCCGGAGCCGAAAGCCGATGCCAAGCCCGATATTCCCGCGGCCCTGGCCAATGCCAGTCCCACGGCGCAGCCGAAGAAGCCCGTCCTTGCGGCGCCTCAGCCCAAAAGCCAGGCCAAGCCAAGCGCCGACAACCCCGGCAAGGTGGTGAAGAAGAATACGGTCGTGCGACGGAGCACCAAGGCCACCGTTCGTCACTCGGCCAACAAGGACACCAAGATCGCCCCGTTCGCCGGGGGCATGAGCGGGCTGTTCACGCCGGGCGCGCCATCCAAGCCGAGATAGCTGAGAAAGCTCTAGGCGGCGCTGCTGCGCGCCGCCGTGATCGAGGTCACGTTGCCTTCCGGCTTTACGCCGGTCTCGGCAGCCCCGGGATAGCCGTAGAGGAAGCCCTGCACCTGCGGGCAGCCGAATTCGCGCAGTATTGCCGCCTGCTCTTGGGTCTCGACGCCCTCGGCGGTGATGGTCACGTCGAGCGACTTGCCGAGCGCGATGATGGTCTTGACGATCGCCCGCGTCGCCGGATCGCGGGTCATGTTGCGGATGAACTGACGATCGATCTTGATCTTGGAGAAGGGGAAGCGCGCGAGATAGTTCAAGCTCGAATAACCGGTGCCGAAATCGTCCATGGCGATGGCCACGCCGAGTTGGCGCAGTCGGTTGAGCTTGCCGAGCACCTCTTCGGTATCGTTGATCAGGAGATTTTCGGTGATCTCGAGCTCGAGTCGCGCGGGCGGTAGCTTCGTCTCCTTCAGCACTTCGGCCACGGTCTCGGCGATGTCGCCGTCGCGGAATTGCGCGGGCGACAGGTTGACGGCGACGATCAACGGGTCCGGCCATTTGGCCGCGTCGGTGCAAGCGCGCCGCAACACCCATTCGCCGAGCGGAACGATGAGGCCGGTATCCTCGGCCACGGAAATGAAGTGTCCCGGGGCGATCTTGCCGTGCACCGGGTGGTGCCAGCGGACCAGCGCTTCGGAGCCGCATTGCCGCTCGGTGGCGAGGTCGTATTGCGGCTGGTAGACCACCTCGAACTCCTCGCGCCCGAGCGCGAGCCGCAGCTCATGCTCGACCATGCGGCGGCGCTGTAGCGCCTTGTCCATGCTGTGCTCGAAGAAGCACATGCGTTGGCCGCCGTCGCCCTTGGCGCGGGCCAGAGCGATACCGGCGTGACGCAGCATCGTCGCCGCGGTGTCGCCGTCGGCGGGCGCCAGCGCGATGCCGACGCTGGTGGTGACCAGCATCTCCTTGCCCGCGACCTGAAGCGGGCGGCGCAAGGCTTCGACCAGCCGATTCATGAAGGCCATGACGTCGCCGAGATTGGTGATGTCGACGAGGGCAATGGCGAATTCGTCGCCGGCCAACCGCGCGATGAGGTCGTTCCCGCGCAAGGTCGACTGGATGCGGCCGCCGATGTCGCGCAAAACCTGGTCGCCGCCGCTATGGTCGGCCGCTTCGTTGATCTCCTTGAACTTGTCGATGTCGAGACAAAGCACGGCGATATGCGTGCGGTCGCGCTGCATGCGGCCGATCGCTGCGGTGAGGCTATCGACGAAAGCCTTGCGATTGGCCAGGTCGGTGAGGGCGTCGTGCTCCTCCAGGTAGCGGAGTTGCTCCTCGGCTTTTCGCCGCTCGCGTCCGCGCATCCAGGCGAACGCGGCGGGGACGGCGATGCCGGCACCAAGCAGGGCAAGCGTGATGCCAACCACCCAATCGAAATAATTGGCGAGCACGGCGGCTTGATCGCTTTGGTCGAGATAGACGACGAGCGTGCCGCGCGGTTCGCCGTTCACCGCGAGCGGCAATGTGAGGGATGCGAAATTGGTCGGCTCAGCGCCGTCCTGGCTCTTATAGAGCGCGATCGAAGGCGCTTCGCTTGAGGGTCTCGCCAGCAGAGTGGCGAACTCATCGTCGAGCTTCAGCCCCGAGAGTCCACTGGTGAAATCGAGGCCGCCCTTCTGATCGTAAAGCTCGTAGCGGAGCACGCGATGGCTGTAACCCCACTTGTCGAGGATCTCGGCGAATTGCGTCGTAAATGACGGGCTGGAGAGTGCGTGGAACAGAGTGTCGGGCTCGTTCAACATCTGCACTCTTAGGCGCTGCGCCGCGGTGAACGCCTCGCGCTCGAGCTCGTAACGGCTGATCTTGCCGGGCGCGACAAGGGCTGCGGTCGCGATCAGGGCGCTGAGCACCACCAATCCCGCCCAGTACCAATGTTTCTTGAGCGACGCCAAACCCGACATGACGACCGGAGTCTGCGCCGCGATGCGTTAAGAACGGGGAAAATTGATTGCTTAACAAAGCCTGCCGGCCAAAAGCAGCGATGGGGGGCCTACGGAATAAATCGGCGGAAATCCGGGATTTCGGCGATCCCTAACCCCCCGTCATCGACATCGGCCGCGCCACGGCGGCCCGTTCCCCCCGGCCAATGAGGAAGTCGTGGCCCTTGGGCTTGCGGGCGATGGCGGCGGCGATGGCGGCGTCAAGCGGGCCATCGTCCTGGCTGGCGCGGAGCGGCGCACGCAGATCGGCGGCATCCTCCTGGCCGAGACACATATAAAGCGTTCCGGTGCAGGTGACGCGGACGCGATTGCAGGACTCGCAGAAATTATGCGTCATCGGCGTGATGAAGCCGAGCCTGCCGCCGGTTTCGCGCACGAGCGCATAGCGCGCCGGGCCGCCCGAGCGGTGGCCGATGTCGTCGAGGGTGAAGTGCTGCGAAAGCCTCGCGTGCAGTAGCGAGAGCGGGAGATATTGCTCGGTGCGATCGGCGCCGATCTCGCCCATCGGCATGGTCTCGATCAACGTCAAATCGAAACCTCGGCCATGCGCCCAGCGTATCAGGTCCTCGATTTCATCCTCGTTGACGTCGCGCAGCGCGACGGTGTTGATCTTGATCGCCAAGCCGGCGCTCGCCGCCGCGTCGATGCCGCGCAGCACCTGCGCGAGGTCGCCTCTCCGGGTGATTTCCCTGAATTTCGCGGGGTCGAGCGAGTCGAGCGAGACATTGATGCGGGCCACACCGCAGGCGGCGAGCGCCTCGGCATGGTGGGCAAGCTGGCTTGCATTGGTGGTCAGCGTCAACTCGTCGAGGCCTTGGCCCAAATGCCGCGACAGCCGCTCGACCAGCCACATGATGTTCCGTCGTACCAGCGGCTCGCCGCCGGTCAGCCTGAGCTTGCGCACGCCGCGCGCGATGAAGGCGCTCGCCAGCCGGTCGATCTCCTCGAGGCTCAGCAAATCCTGGCGCGGCAGGAAGTCCATCGTCTCGGCCATGCAGTAGACGCAGCGAAAGTCGCAGCGGTCCGTGACCGAGACGCGCAAATAGGTGATCCGCCGGCCAAAAGGATCGATCAAGGGCGGTCCGGTCATGCCTCTTCGCTTTCCTCACCTTGTGCGCGGGCCTTGCTCTTTCGGCTATAGGCCTTGGCGCTCTTGACCACGCGCTTGCGGAATACAGGCGTTGCCAGCGCGGCGGCCGCGGCGCTGCGGCGTTTCATTGCCTTCTTAACTTTCATCTTGCGGCCGGGTTTCTTTTTCGGTGTCGCGCGGCCCTTGTGCGAGGTTACCGCCATGGGCTTTCGTCTCTAATATAGGTGCTTCGCGCTTTCCATAGCATGGGACGCAGCGCTTCAGGAGGCCAAGGATGGATGAACATCGGTTCAACATGTCGCTACGGAAATATCTTAAAGAGGTGGGCGTCACCTCGCAGCAGGAGATCGAGCGCGTGGTGCGCGAGGAAAACCTCGGCGGCAAGGGCAAATTGAAGATGAAGATGGTGCTGACGGCCGCCGGCACCGGGCTCAACCATGTGGTCGAGGGCGATATCGACCTCGGCTGAGATGCGAGGCGTGACCATGGCCGACTCCTGGCCGACCGAACTCAGGCTCGATAAGGACAAGCGCGTCCTTACCGTGACGTTCGAAGACGGAAAGAGCTTCGCGCTCCCTGCCGAGTTGTTGCGCGTGCTCTCGCCGAGCGCCGAAGTGCAGGGACACAGCGAGACGCAGCGGGTTACCGTCGCCGGCAAGAAGACCGTTGGCATCACCCGGATCGAGCCGGTCGGCAACTACGCGGTGCGCATCGTGTTCGACGACGGCCACGATACCGGTCTCTTCGTTTGGGAGTATCTGCGCGAGCTCGGCGAGAACAAGGAGACGCGCTGGCAGGGTTATCTCAATGACCTCGCCACCAAGCGCCTCTCGCGCTGACAGGCCTCAGGACTTGGCTTCTTTGGCCAGCAGCGCGCGCTTCCGCTCGATGCCGCCGCGATAGCCGGTCAGCGATCCATTCGAACCAACCACACGGTGACACGGGATCGCCAGCGCGATCGGGTTCGAGCCGCAAGCACGTCCTACTGCCCGCACCGCTTTCGGCGCGCCGATTGCCTCGGCAACGTCAGCATAGGTCGCCGTCGTCCCCAGCGGAATGCGGCGGAGCGCTTCCCACACGCGACGCTGGAACGCGGTCCCGCGGATGTCCAAGGGAAGGTCGAGATCGCAGCGCGGATCCTCGACGAAGCCGATCACTTTGGCAGTGAGCTGTTCGAAGGCGGGATCGTCGCTCACGAGCCGCGCTCGCGGGAATTGCCGCTCGAGGTCGCGCGCAAGGCCGTCAGGATCGTCGCCGAACAGGATGGCGCACACGCCCTTGTCGCTCGCGGCGATCAGCACTAGGCCGAGCGAGCTTTCGCCGACGGCGAATCTGATCTCGGCGTCGGGGGCGCCGGCGCGGAATTGATTTGGCGTCATGCCGAGGGTCTCCGACGAGGTCGCATAGAAGCGGCCGTTGGAATTGAAGCCCGCCCCGTAGATCGCCGCGGTCACCGTGACGCTGCGGCCAAGCTCCTCGCGCACGCGTTTGCTTCTATGCGCGGCGGCATAGGCCTTGGGCGTCACGCCCAGCACCGACTTGAACACGCGATGGAAGTGATAGGGGCTCAAACCTACGGCGGCGGCGAGATCGTCGAGCTTGGGCTCCGCCTCGGCCGTTTCGATCAGGCGGCAGGCTTGCCGCACCTTCTCGGCGTGTTGCTGCACAAAAGATGGCTCGTTCGGCTTGCAGCGCTTGCAGGGCCTGAAGCCGGCCCGCTCCGCTTCGGCGGCCGTAGCGTAAAAGCGCACATTCTCGCGCTTTGCCCGCTTGGCGGGACAAGACGGGCGGCAATAGATGCCGGACGTTTCCACGGCGATAAAGAACTGCCCATCGAAGGTCGCGTCCCGGGCGGCGAAGGCCGCCCATCGCGCATCGTCGAGGCTGGGTGCCGCGGGTCGCCGCGCTGTGGAAGTTGAGGTTGAATTTGTTCGTCGCATCGGCTCGGTCCGGAGGGTTGCATTGCTTTGTTGACCCAGAGATAGGCGGTCGGCCGCGCCGGCGCACCCCGATCCTTGCTGTCAAACTCAGTGACGCATCGCCGCCGAGTCCCCGGGGGTTCAGGCGTTTGGCCTGACTGTTGGCTAACGGAAAAAAAATGGTGCGGCGGTCGTGCATCCCCGATGGCGAGGGCCCTGGGCGTGCACTATATCAACATAATCGCTATGACGATGGCGGGGCTTTTCGTCATAAGACTGTCACTCAAGACCCTCAAGCCTGTCGCAAAAGCGTGTTAATGCAGGGGCAATCATAGTGGCGAGCCGCTCCGCGATTCGTGCGGAGCGCGGGGAGAAGCCATGAGCGACCAAGCAGAACCGAGCCCGCGGACGCTTGAGCCTGGCCTCCTGGTCCGGACCAGCAATGCCGTCATGCGGCCGTTCCGCGAGATCGGGGCGCGGCTCAAGGCAGCCTTGTGGCTGATCGTCGCCGTCGGCGTCATCATGGCGTCGCTGGTGCTGATCGCCGGTCTCTCCAAGGCCTTCGCCTTGATCGGCTTCGTCAGTTTCGTCGCGTCCGTGGTGCTGCTGCCCCGCCATGACGGCGATCAGGCGCTTCCCGGCGCGCTTGACCGGCCCGCCGCTGTTTCGCGCACGACTTCGGCCATGCATTTGATGGCCGATGCGCTGCCGGACCCGGTGATCGTGCTCAATTCCGCAGGGCATGTGCTGTTCTGCAATGCTCCGGCGCGCGGCCTGTTCGCGTCCCTGCGCGAAGGAAGCCATATCTCGTCCGTGATCAGGACGCCGGAGTTCCTCGATGCCGTCTCAGCCGCGCCGGAGCGTGGACGCGCCGTCACTGTCACCTATGCCGAGCGCGTGCCGGTCGGCCGGCGCATGGCGGCGACCGTGGCGCCGCTCGCGCGCGGCAGCGAGCGCGGCGGCAATATCCTCGTCTTGCTGCGCGACCTCACCGAGGGCGAGCGCATCAACCAGATGCGCGCCGACTTCATCGCCAATGCGAGCCACGAGCTCAGGACGCCGCTCGCCTCGCTGCGCGGCTTCATCGAGACGCTGCAAGGCACCGCCAAGGAGGACACGGGCGCGCGGGAGCGGTTCCTGCCGATCATGGCCGAGCAGGCCTCGCGCATGACGCGGCTGATCGATGCGCTGCTGTCGTTGAGCCGAGTCGAGATGAACGCGCATGTGCCGCCGTCCGACCTCGTCGATCTCAACGAGGTGCTGAATAGTACCAAGGACACGCTCGAGCCATTGGCGCGCGAAACGGGCTTCCGGCTCGAGGTGGGGCGCTTCCAGCGGCCGGCGATCGTGCGCGGCGACCGCGACGAGCTGCTCCAGGTGATGCAGAATTTGGTGCAGAACGCCTTCAAATACGGCGAGCGCGGGGGTCAGGTGCGGATCGAGGCGAAGCACATTCCGTCGCTTGGGCGCCAGTCCGGCCGCTACGCCATCGCCGTGGTCGACAATGGACTCGGCATCGCGCCCGAGCATCTGCCGCGGCTGACCGAGCGCTTCTACCGGGTCGACGTGGCGTCGAGCCGGGAGAAAGGTGGCACCGGTCTTGGGCTCGCGATCGTCAAGCACATCCTCAACCGCCATAGGGGCGAACTCGCCATCGCGTCCAAGCCGGGCAAGGGCTCAACCTTTACGGTCATGCTCAACGAGGCGCGCGCGAGCCAAGCGGACACGGGTGCCGCCGCGAGCTAGGCGCGCCTTCTCCACAGTCTTGGGCCCGGAAACCCGGCCAATCCCCGTCCTTCCCTGGCACTGTCACCCAACTGTCATATAACTGACATAGTAGCTTTATTACCCGGCGGTAACGCTCGCCCGGAGGTCGGGGAAGGGTCCCCGGCCCGTATGGTCCTTGTGGGACCGTTATCTCCATCCCTAAGGGAGAGCGAAATGAGGGTTATGTCTTATGCGGCAGCCGTTGGCCTCGCCGCAGCGTTCACAATTAGCACCGCTCAGGCAGCCGATATTTCGGGTGCCGGCGCGACCTTCCCCTATCCGATCTACGCGAAATGGGCCGATGCCTACAAGAAAGAGACGGGCGTCGGGCTCAACTATCAGTCGATCGGCTCGGGCGGCGGCATCAAGCAGATCGAAGCCAAGACGGTGACCTTCGGCGCCACCGACAAGCCGCTCGGCGAGAAAGAACTTGGTGACAACGGGCTGGTCCAGTTCCCCATGGTCATGGGCGGCATCGTTCCGGTCATCAATGTGGAAGGCGTCAAGGCCGGCGAGATCGTGCTCGACGGGCCGACGCTGGCCAAAATCTTCCTCGGCGAAGTCGCCAAATGGGACGATGAGGCGATCAAGAAACTCAATCCGAAAGCCAAGCTTCCGTCACAGGCGATTGCCGTCGTGCACCGCTCGGACGGATCGGGCACCACCTTCAACTTCACCAACTACCTGAACAAGGTGAGCCCCGCTTGGAAGGATAAAGTCGGTTCCGACGCCTCGGTCGAGTGGCCGGTCGGCATCGGAGCCAAGGGCAACGAAGGGGTGGCCAATAACGTAGTCCAGACCAAGGGCTCGATCGGCTATGTCGAGTACGCCTATGCCAAGCAGAACAAGATGACCTTCGCCAACATGATCAACAAGGATGGCAAGGCGGTCGCGCCTGAGCTGAAGTCGTTCCAGGCGGCTGCCGCTAGTGCCGATTGGAAGTCCGTACCGGGCTTTGGCGTGATCCTGACCGACCAGGCGGGCGGTGCCTCATGGCCGATCACCGCAGCCACCTTCATCTTGATGCAAAAAATTCCGGTCGATCTCGATGCGTCTAAGGGCGCGCTCAAGTTCTTCGACTGGGCCTACAAGAACGGCGACAAGGCGGCTGAGGAGCTCGACTACATCCCGCTCCCCGACGCCGTCGTGGAGCTCGTGCACGAGGACTGGAAGACCATCAAGGATGCCTCCGGCAATCCCGTGTTTGCAATGAACTAGAGTTACTTTGCGAGGATAGGGGCGGGTCCGCCGTTCCTATCCTCGCCGTTCCGCTTAAGGCGCCATTGGGCGCGATCGGGCTAGGGGTAGACGAAATGGCAGGCGCAGCCGTCGCGGAGAGACATCTCACGCTCGTCCACGACGAAACGAAGCGCGCCAAGGCCTTGCGTCGCTTCAACCGCGACGATCAGATCTTCAAAGCCGTCACGCTGACGTCGGCGCTTACCGTGCTCGTGCTGCTCGCCGGGGTGATGGTCGCGCTGCTGCACGGATCGTTGCCCGCCTGGCGCGCCTTCGGCTTTGGCTTCTTCACCTCGGAAAGCTGGAACCCGGTCACCGAGAAATTCGGCGCGCTGCCGGCGATCTACGGCACGCTGCTCACCTCCTTCATCGCCATGCTGATCGGCGTTCCCATCAGCCTCGGCATCGCGATCTTCCTTACCGAGATTTGTCCGGAGCGCCTCAGGCGGAGCATCGGCATTGCCATCGAGCTGCTCGCCGGCATCCCCAGCATCATCTACGGCATCTGGGGCTTGTTCGTGTTCGCCCCGTGGTTCCAGACCCATGTGCAGCCGTTGCTGATCGATACCTTCGCCAACATTCCCCTGCTCAACCAGCTGTTCGCCGGGCCGCCTTACGGCATCGGCATGCTGACGGCGGGTCTCATCCTCGCCATCATGGTGTTGCCCTTCATGACCTCGATCACGCGCGAGGTGTTCGAAACCGTCCCGCCGGTGCTGAAAGAGGCCGCCTACGGTATCGGCTGCACTCGCTGGGAGGGCATGCGCCGGGTGGTGATCCCCTATACGCGCGTCGGCATCATCGGCGGCGTCATGCTGGGGCTCGGCCGCGCGCTTGGCGAGACCATGGCGGTGACCTTCGTCATTGGCAATGCCCACCGCATCATGCCTTCGATCCTGGCGCCGGGGACCACCATTTCCGCTTCCATCGCCAATGAATTTACCGAGGCGACCGGCGATCTCTATACCGCTTCGTTGATCGCTCTCGGCCTGATCCTGTTCTTGATCACCTTCGTTGTTCTCGCCGCGGCGCGGCTGATGCTGATGCGGATCGCCAAGAAAGCGGGGAACTGATCGTGGCAAACGTGGCGGCAACTCCCAGATATCATCGCCGGCGTTGGGGCAATCGCATGGCGACCGTGCTCTCGATCGGCGCAGCGGCCTTCGGCTTGACGTGGCTCGTGTTGATCCTGCTGGTGCTGTTGGTGAAAGGCGTGGGTGGGCTCACGCCTGCTGTGTTCACCGAGATGACTCCCCCTCCGGGTGGCGTGGGCGGCCTGCTCAACCCGATCATCGGCTCGCTCATCATCACCATACTGGCGGTGCTGATCGGCACGCCGCTCGGCATGTTGGCCGGGACCTATATGGCGGAGTATGGCCGCTACTCCAAGCTCACCATGGTGGTCCGCTTCATCAACGACATTCTCCTGAGCGCGCCTTCGATCGTCGTCGGTCTGTTCGTCTACGAGATCATGGTGGCGCAGATGGGACATTTCTCCGCCTGGGCCGGCGCCGTGGCACTCGCCATGATTGTCATTCCCGTGGTGGTGAGAACCACGGAAGACATGCTGCTGCTCGTGCCCAATACCTTGCGCGAGGCCTCCGCCGCGCTCGGCATGCCGCAATGGCTAGTGATCAAGAACGTGGCCTATCGCGCCGCGCGGGCCGGCATCATCACCGGCGTGCTGTTGGCCATCGCTCGCATCACCGGCGAGACCGCACCTCTTCTGTTCACGGCGCTCAACAACCAATTCTTCAGCTGGAACCTAAACGCGCCGATGGCGAGCTTGCCTGTCGTCATCTTCCAGTTCGCCTTGAGTCCCTATGAGGACTGGCAACAACTTGCCTGGACCGGGGCTCTCCTGATTACCGTTACCGTGTTGGGCTTGAGCATCTTGGCTAGAGCCCTTTCAGCCAAGAAGGTGCAGCTATGAGTCTTGCAATTCACACCGATGTGAAAGAGCCGGCCGAGACACCAGCCGAGACAGCCGCGGTGGAAAAGAAGGTGTCGGTCAAGCGGCTGAATTTCTATTACGGGGCTTACCGCGCTCTGTCGGACATCAACGTCAATCTGTTGAAGAACAAGGTGACGGCCTTTATCGGTCCGTCGGGCTGCGGCAAGTCCACGCTGCTGCGCATTTTGAACCGCATCTACGACCTTTATCCCAATCAGCGGGCCGATGGCGAGGTGATGCTCGACGGCGAGAACATCCTGAGCCCCAAGCAGGATCTCAATCTGCTTCGCGCCAAGGTGGGGATGGTGTTCCAGAAGCCGACGCCGTTCCCCATGACCATCTACGACAATATCGCCTTCGGCGTGCGCCTCTACGACCAGCTCTCCAAGGCCGAGCTCGACGCCCGGGTGCAGGATTCGCTGAAACACGCGGCGCTTTGGGACGAGGTCAAGGACAAGCTCGACGCCAGCGGCCTCAGTCTCTCAGGCGGCCAACAGCAGAGGCTCTGCATCGCCCGCACGGTGGCCATCAGGCCGGAAGTCATTTTGCTCGACGAGCCCTGCTCGGCGCTCGACCCGATCTCGACGGCCAAGATCGAGGAGCTGATCGACGTGTTGAAACAGGACTATACGATCGCCATCGTCACCCACAACATGCAGCAGGCCGCGCGCACCTCCGATTTCACCGCCTTCATGTATCTCGGCGAGCTTGTCGAGTTCGACGAGACGACGAGGATTTTCACCAATCCGAAACAGCAGCGCACGCAGGACTACATCACCGGCCGCTTCGGCTAAGGCTGGAAAGCGTCCAGGAGACCCATCGAATGGATAAGCAACACGAACATATCGTCAGATCGTACGAGGAGGAGCTTTCCCTCCTCAACAACAAGGTCGCCAAGATGGGCGGCCTTGCCGAGCAGGTGCTCGGGCAGTCGATCGAGGCGCTCGAGCGCCGCGATCCGGAGCTCGCCGCCTCGACCATCAACGAGGACGAGGCGGTCGACGCGCTCCAGCGCGAGATCGAGGAGCAGGCGGTGGTGATGATTGCCCGACGCCAGCCGCTCGCCTACGACCTCCGTCAGATCATGTCGGCACTGCGCATCTCCAACGATTTGGAGCGCATCGGCGATCTCGGCAAGAACATCGCCAAGCGCGCCGTGGCCGTGGTCAGCGAGCAGCAGCCGAAGCAGCTGATGCTTGGGCTGAAGCATATGGGCGAGCTGGCGCTCGGCCAACTCAAGGACGTGCTCGACGCCTTCATCGAGCGCGACGCCGATCGCGCCCTCAAGGTCTGGTACAAGGACGAGGAGATCGACGCGATGTACAACTCGCTGTTCCGCGAGTTACTCACCTATATGATGGAGGACCCGCGCAATATCGGGCTCTGCACGCATCTCCTGTTCGGCGCCAAGAACATCGAGCGCATCGGCGATCACGCCACCAATATCGCCGAGACGGTCTATTATCTCGTGCACGGCACGACGATTACCGATCAACGCCCGAAAGGCGACACCACCAGCTCGACGCCAGTCGCGCTGAAGCGGTCGGCGGGGTAGCCCATGCTCGAGATGAACGTCGTGAGCCCAGGAGCCAAGGTTCTGGTGGTCGAAGACGAGGAGCCGTTGGCTCTGCTGCTTCGCTACAACCTGGAGGCCGAAGGCTACACGGTCGATGTCGTGCATCGCGGCGACGAGGCCGAGATGGCGATTGCCGAAAGCTCGCCGGATCTGATCGTGCTCGATTGGATGCTGCCGGGGATTTCCGGGCTCGAACTGTGCCGCCGCCTGCGCACCGGCAAGGACAGCCGCACCATTCCCATCATCCTGCTCACCGCGCGGAGCGAGGAAAACGACCGCATTAGGGGGCTCACCACCGGGGCCGACGATTACGTGGTCAAACCGTTCTCGCTGCCTGAGCTGATGGCGCGTGTGCGGGCGATCCTCAGACGCACCAACCCGGAGCGCATCGCCTCGGTGTTGAGCGTCGGCGATATCGAGCTCGACCGAGACTCGCACCGGGTGACGCGCAACGGCCGGCAGGTGCATCTCGGGCCGACGGAGTTCCGGCTGCTTGAGTTCCTGATGCAGAGCCCCGGCCGCGTCTTCAGCCGGGCGCAATTGCTGGACGGCGTATGGGGCCGCAACGTCTATGTCGATGAGCGCACCGTCGATGTGCATATCGGCCGCTTGCGCAAAGCCATGATGCGCGGCAACGAGACCGACCCCGTGCGCACGGTGCGCGGCGCCGGCTACGCCTTCTCCGACAAGCTCGAAGAGACGGCATAGGGGCCGATCGAGTCCCAGTATCCAGAGTCAGGGTTTACTGCTGAGCGCCGCAATGCGCTCCATCCCTCCCCTTGATGGG
>Ga0157375_10001236_pt1 | contig 22083 bp, 19 predicted proteins | sample M35metaG_FD_115311 | JGI IMG/M metagenome (GOLD analysis project Ga0157375, IMG submission 115311) | Miscanthus rhizosphere microbial communities from Kellogg Biological Station, Michigan, USA - M3-5 metaG | ecosystem: Host-associated > Plants > Roots > Rhizosphere > Soil | place: USA: Michigan... | reverse complement strand
TGTCCACCCGGCTGACCGAGAACCGGGGGTTGGACGCCGTGGCGATGACCGTCATCAGGTAGCGGTCCTCGGCGGCGGTGACGTCGCGATGGTGCTTCTGCCATGGCTGGCCGGTCGGTACGTACACCACTCCGTCGAGCTCGAACAGAGCGGCGACCTCACTGGCCGCGACCAGGTGGCCGTTGTGGATGGGATCGAACGTCCCACCCATCACCCCCAGCCGTCGACGCGAAGTCACAAAGAGCCAGCTTACGGGAGTGGCATCGGCCGCTCTTCCCGCGCCGAACGTGGGTTACCGTCACGCTTGCCCCGGGCAAAGCGTGACGGTAACCCACGTTCGGGGGGATTCTTCGGTTTGGGCGCGCTCAGACCTGCGAGAGCCGGTGGGACCAGAGGAGCTCGGAAACCTCGAAGGACGCGCGATCAGCGCGGTAGACGTCGCGGGCGTACTCCACACACCGCCCGGCGGCGTCCTCGGTGCGGCGCGTGAGCAGGGTGCCCGCCGATCCCGCGCGCACGCCGAGCTGCGTGCTGGAGGCGTCGTCGAGGACGATGGACTCCAGTACCGCGGTAGACCGGGCGAGGTCGATGCCGTAGCGGTCCCGCAGCATTGCCCACAGCGAGCCGTCGTCGGACATGTCGAGTATGCCGGGTGTCAGATCCGCGGACAGGAACGTCGTCTCCAGCGCGAACGGAACGTCGTCGACAGTGCGCAACCGGTGGAAGACATTGACCATCGCGCCTTCGCCGAGGCCGAGCGCCTGGCGAACAGCCGGGGTCGGGTGCTGATGTTCGGCCCACAACAGGCGGGCAGCGGGTCGGCGGCCCAGCCGGGACACCTCCTTGGAGAAGCTGCCGACATGGAAGCGCACCCGCGGCTCGGCCACGAAGGTGCCACGCGGCGGCTTGCGGTAGACCACCCCCTCGCTTTCCAGCAGCGACAGAGCCTGGCGTGCCGTCATCCTGCTGACGCCGTGCTGTTCGGCAAGCTCGCGTTCTGACGGCAGCAGGGTGTGAGGTCCCAGCTGCTCAGTGGTGATGCGATCGCGCACCAGCGCTGCGATCGCGATGTAGCGCGGGGTCGCGGGTGGGTGGTTCCGCGCGGCGGCAGGCACGCCTGCAGCGTAGCCGCGCTCGCCAACCACGTGGTCTAGGCCATCGATTTGTAAACACTTCGTGATCGGGGTTGACGATGACCTGCATCACATCCCATACTACGGTTCAACCACATGGTCTATACCATAGGAGGACGAATGGCCGGTCCGCAACCACCCGTCAGCAGCGACGCAACTGACCTCGCTCAATTCGGCTACAAGCAGGCGCTGGAGAGGCGCACCGGACGATTCGCGTCGTTTGCGGTGGCGTTCGCGTTCGTGTCGATCGCGACCGGCATCTTCACCACCTACGGGTCGGTGCTGAACACGTCGGGACCGGCCGGCATCTGGACGTGGCCCATCGCTGTCGTCGGGCAACTCGCGGTGGCGTTCGTCCTCGGCGCGCTGGCCGCCCGCATCCCGGTGACGGGCTACCACTACCAATGGATGTCGCGGTTGGCCAACCCCGTACTGGGCTGGATTCTCGGCTGGATCTCGTTCACGTTCCTGGCCATCGTCGTAGTCGCCGTGGATTACACGATCGCGTCGACGATCCTGCCCGTGTTGCTGAACTACGAGGGCACCGTGACGATCGCGTGGCTTATGACCGCGCTCGTACTGTTGATACAGGCACTGCTGGTGGGACTCTCGACACCGTGTGCGGAACGGGTGAACAACACCTTCGTCTCGTTGGAGCTGATCGGGATGGTCGCGCTGACCGTGCTGCTGATCGTCGTGGCCGCCGTGCGCGGCGACATGGACTTCTCGAATCTGTTCAGCAAGGGCGCCGTTCCCGCGGAAGGCTATTGGAGCTTCGGCAGCTGGACCACGGCAGGCCCGTGGATGCTGGGATTCCTGCTCGGCGCCTTCACCATCGTCGGCTTCGAGTCGGCGGCCAATCTGGCCGAGGAGACCAACGACCCCGAAAGGGTTGTCCCCCGTGCGATGTGGCAGGCCGTTCTCGCGTCCGGCGTGCTCGGCTTCTTCTTCATTCTCGCCGTGACGCTGGCCGCAGGCGACCCCGTCGCACTGGCCAAGTCCGCAACGCCGATCGCCGACGTCATCGACAAGACATTGGGTTCGGCCGTCGCCACCCTCCTGCTGGTGATGGTGGTGCTCGCCATCTTCGCGTGCGGACTGGTGATCATGATCACCGGCGTGCGAGTCACCTGGGCGATGTCGCGCGACGAACGCTTCCCCGGCTGGCAACAGTGGAACCAGATCTCGCCGAGGTTTCACACCCCGCTGAAGGCCACGGTGCTGTATGTCGTTCTCGCCGAACTGATACTGGCGGTCTTCTCGCACTCGCAGACGGCGTTGTTCACTCTGTTCGGTGCCGCGACACTGCTTCCCGCCGTGATGTACGCCTCGACGGTGGCGCTCTACCTGATCAAGCGCAAGTCCCTGCCGGTGAGCGACAAGTTCAACCTCGGCGCGTGGGAGATCCCGGTCCTGGTGGTCGCCGTGGTGTGGCTGGTGTTCGAACTCGCGCTGTTCCGGGACTCGAGTTTCAAGCAGGCGTGGGCGTACGTCATCGTGATGGTCGTGATCGGCGCGATCTATCTCGGCTACCTGCTGGCCACCCGCGGCAAGCACGGATTGTCCATGCCGGATATGCATTCGATCGACGCCGAACTGGAGGCTGAGGCCGCAACGGACGTCGCGGCCGGAGATGTGGCAAAGGGCTAGGCATGCAACACTTTCTGGCCATCGACCAGGGCACTTCGGGTACGAAGGCCATCGTGGTCGACGACGCCGGGCAGGTCGTCTCGATCGCCGAGGTCGCGGTGCGACCGGAGTACCTGGCGGGCGGCGGCGTCGAGCAGGATGCCGAGGCCCTGTTCGCCTCCGTCGTCACGGCGGGGCGACAAGCGTTGGCACAGGCGGGCGTTCCGGTTGCGGCGGTGGCCCTGGCAAATCAAGGCGAGACCGTGCTGGCCTGGGACCGCGCCACCGGGCGCCCGTTGACGCCGGCGGTGGTGTGGCAGGACCGGCGGGCCGAGTCGATCTGTGCGCCCCTTTCCGCATCGGCCGACACCGTCGCGGCGCGCACCGGTCTGGTGCTCGACCCGTACTTCTCGGCGCCCAAAATGGCGTGGATCCGGGCCAACATGACGGCCGCCGGCGTGGTCACCACCACCGACACCTGGCTGGTGCACCGGCTCTGCGGCGCGTACGTCACCGACGCATCGACGGCCAGCCGGTCGCTGTTGATGGGACTGGACTCGGTCACATGGGATGACGACCTCTTGGGCCTGTTCGGGTTGACGGACGAAGCGCTGCCCGAGATCGTCGGCTGCGATCAGATCATGGGCAGCACCGACGTTTTCGGCCCAACGATTCCGGTCGCCGGCCTGATCGTGGACCAACAGGCGGCTCTGCTGGCCGAAAGCTGTCTACAGCCAGGCGATGCCAAGTGCACGTTCGGAACGGGCGCATTTCTGCTGGCTCAGCTCGGCGGCACGCCTGCGAGGTCGACATCGGGCCTCACCACCTCGGTGGCGTGGCGGCTGCGCGAGCACACGTCCTACTGCGTCGACGGTCAGGTCTACACCGCGGCCTCCGCGGTGCGCTGGGCGATCGACCTCGGGCTGCTCTCGGGTGCCGACCAAATCGATTCCACTGCAGCTGATTCCAGTGACGGTGTGCTGTGCGTGCCCGCGCTGGCGGGCTTGGCGGCACCGTGGTGGGACTCGACGGCCACCGCATCGTTCACGGGGATGACGCTGAGCAGTGGACGCGGACAACTGGTCCGCGCACTCATGGAGGGCATCGCCGCCCAGGTGGCCGCGTTGGCTGACCTGGTCGCCACGGATCTGGGTCAGCCGTTGACCAGGCTTCGCGTGGACGGTGGGCTCACCCGCTCGGCCGTGCTCATGCAGGCGCAGGCGGACCTCGCTCGCATCCCCGTCGACGTCTACCCGTCGCTGCACGCCACCGCCCTGGGCGCCGCCGCCTGCGCGCGGTTGGCCCTCGACCCGGGCCTTGACGTGACAGAGGCGGTCGGCACGTGGACACCACAGCACAATTATGAACCCGAGTGGTCCGCCGACCGCGCCGCCGAATTCTTGGCGGGATGGGTGCGCGCGGCGGAATCGGTTCTGGCACAGAAGGAGACAACGACCACATGAGCGGCACCCCTGGCATCAGCGAGGTCTTCGACGTCGCAGTGGTCGGCGGCGGGATCGTGGGCTGCGCGATAGCGCGCGCACTGGCAGGCACCAACGTTTCGGTGATCCTGCTCGAAGCGCGTGACGACGTCGGCGACGGCACCAGCAAGGCGAACACCGCGTTGCTACACACCGGGTTCGACGCGACTCCGGGAACGCTGGAATCCCGCCTCGTCGCGCGGGGCTACGAACTGCTCGGCGACTACGCGGAGCAGACCGGAATACCGGTCGAGCGCACCGGCGCGCTCCTGGTCGCATGGACAGATGAGGAGCGCGATGCGCTCCCTGGCCTGAAGGACAAAGCCGAACGAAACGGCTACCGTCACTGCGAGATCGTCACCGCCGAAGAGGTGTACCGGCGGGTCCCCGACCTCGGCCCTGGGGCGCTGGCGGGGCTGACGGTGCCCGGCGAGTCGATCATCTGTACCTGGACAACAAATCTCGCACTTGCCACCGACGCCGTACAACGCGGTGCACGTCTGCTGCGTGGCGCGCGGGTGACCGGTGTCGTCGCCGAAGACGGACACTCCACGTTGCGGACCACCCGCGGCGACGTCCACGGTCGTTGGGTCATCAACGCGGCCGGTCTCGGTGCGGACCACCTCGACGCAGAGTTCGGACACCACCGCTTCACCGTCACCCCACGGCGCGGCGAACTGCTGGTATTCGACAAGCTCACCCGGCCGATGGTGCCGTTGATCGTGCTGGCCGTGCCGTCATCGCGTGGCAAGGGGGTGCTGGTCAGCCCGACCATCTACGGCAACGTGATGGTCGGGCCGACCTCGGAGAACCTCGAAGACCGCACCGCCACAGGCACATCGGAAGAGGGCTTCGAGTTCCTGCTCGGCAAGGGCCGCGCACTGATGCCATCGCTCTTCGAAGACGAGATCACCGCCACGTACGCCGGATTGCGCGCTGCGATCGACCGCGACGACTACCTCATCGATCTTGACGCGGACGCACGCTACGGCCTTGTCGGCGGAATCCGTTCCACCGGGCTGACATCCGGGATGGCGATCGCCGAGCACCTGATGGTTCTGCTCGACGATGCGGGTCTCGATGTCACCGAACGTACAAATCTTCCTGCGCCGCCACGGATGCCGAACATCGGCGAGGCCTTCGTGCGTCCGTATCAGGATGCCGATCGCATCGCCACCGATCCGCAGTATGGCCGAATCGTGTGCTTCTGCGAGCGAGTCACCGCAGGCGAGATCCGCGACGCGTTCCAATCCCCCATTCCGCCTGCCGATCTCGACGGCCTACGGCGCCGCACCCGCGTGATGAACGGCCGCTGCCAAGGTTTCTATTGCGGCGCGCACGCTCAGGCGCTGCTGACCACAAGGGGTGCGGTGCGATGAACGACCAACAGGCGACCGTCGCGATCGTCGGTGGCGGGCCGTCTGGGCTGACGGCCGCGGCCGCGCTGGCCTCGCAGGTCGACGGTCAGGTCTTGGTGATCGAGCGCGAGACCGAGACCGGTGGAATCCCCCGCCACAGCGACCATCCCGGCTACGGCATACGCGACCTGAAGCGCTTCATCTCCGGCCCGGCGTATGCCAGGCGGCTCACCGCGATGGCGCAGGACGCCGGCGCGGTGCTCGAGACCGAGGCGATGGTCACCGGCTGGGGCGGTGACCGGAGCCTGCACATCACCTCACCGCGTGGGATCCGGACGGTCACGGCCGACGCCGTAGTGCTGGCGACCGGCGCACGGGAACGGCCCCGGCCCGCCCGACTCATTCCCGGTGACCGCCCCGACGGGGTGTACACCACCGGGCAGTTACAGAACCTCGTGCATCTGCACCACGCCCGCGTCGGTACTCGCGCTCTGATCGTCGGCGCCGAACTGGTCAGCTGGTCGGCGGTGTTGACACTGCGCGAATCCGGTTGCGCCACCGTCGGAATGGTCAGCGGCTATCCGCACGCCGAGGCGTATGCAGCGTTCCGGGTGCCGGGCCGGGTTCTGATGGACGGGCCGGTGTTGACTCGCAGCCGGCTCGTCGGCATCAACGGTAAGGGCAGGGTGCGCAGCGCGGTGGTCGAGAATCTCGACAGCGGTCGGCGCGACACGATCGAGTGCGACACGGTGGTGTTCACAGGCGACTGGATTCCCGACCATGAACTGGCCCGCACCGGCGGGCTTGAGATGGATTCCCGCACCCGCGGCCCGCTCGTGGATGCCGGCCTGCGGACGAGCAACCCGGGCGTGTTCGCCGTCGGTAACCTGTTGCACCCGGTCGACACCGCCGACGGCGCCGCACTGGACGGACGCCACGTGGCCACGGCGGTGAGTCGCTGGCTGCAGCATCGCGACGAGCCCGCCAAGCCCGTTCGCATTCGTGCTGATGCGCCGTTCAGATGGGTTGCTCCCCAGCTTGTTTCGCCTGACGGCGGCGTCGCGGCGCGTGGCGATCTGTTGTTCTGGGTCGACGAGTACCGCAGGCTTCCGAAGCTCAGGGCGGTGCAGGACGGCGGGGTGCTGGCCACGAGTCGCACAGCATGGCCCGCCGCGCCCGGCCGGGTCTACCGGGCGCCGTGGTCGCTGGTCGCCAATGCCAACCCGGACGGCGGCGACGTCACCGTCTCGTTCGCCTGACTGCTCACGCCGAGTGTGGGCTTGAATCACGCCTTCCCCACCAAAGCGTGACGGTAACCCACGTTCGGCGGACTAGACGGGCAACAGAGCGTCGATCACCGACGCCAGCTGTTTGGCCGATCGGCATTCGTGCATGGTGATGACCTCTTGATACCGGGGCACCGCCGAGTCGCCGCTGCCCCAGAGGTGCTTGGGCTCCGGATTGAGCCAGTGCGCGTGGCGGCTCGCATTGACCATGTGAGCCAGCAGATCGGTTTCCGGATTCCGGTAGTTGTTGCGCCCGTCGCCGAGCACCAGCAATGAACTGCGCGGCGACAACACGTTCGGCCACTTCTCCATGAACGATACAAACGCGTTGCCGTAGTCGGAATGACCGTCGCGGGTATAGACGCCCGCTTCGCGGGTGATGCGCTGCACGGCGACCGCCAGATCGGAGTCAGGGCCGAACAGCTCGGTGACCTCGTCGGTGGTGTCGATGAAGGCAAAGACGCGAACCCGTGAGAACTGTTGGCGCAGCGCGTGCACCAGCATCAGCGTGAAATGGCTGAAACCCGCCACCGAACCGGACACGTCGCACAACACCACCAGCTCGGGACGTGCCGGATGCGGCTTCTTCAGCACGACGTCGATCGGTACGCCGCCCGTCGACATCGACTTGCGCAGCGTCTTGCGCATGTCGATCTCACCGGCACGGGACCGCCGCCGCCGCGCGGCCAACCGCGTCGCAAGTGTGCGCGCCAGCGGCGCCACGACCCGTCGCATCTGGCGCAGCTGCTCCCCCGACGCGCGGAGGAACTCGACGTTCTCAGCTAGCTGCGGAACCCCGTACATCTGGACGTGCTCCCGGCCCAACTGCTCGGCGGTGCGCCGCTTGGTCTCCGCCTCGACCATCTTGCGCAGCTGTGCGATGCGCTGGGCGGCAAGGGCTTTGGCTATCTCTTCCTGCGTCGGCGTGGGCTCGTCGCCGCCCGGCGCGAGCAGACCGGCGAGCAGCCTGCCCTCGAGGTCGTCCAGGCTCATCGCCTTGAGCGCCTGATACGAGGAGTACGACGGGCCGCGGCTGGATTGGTAGCGGCCGAAGGCCTCGACGATCTGCGCGATCATCGCCGCCAACCGCTCGTCCATGTTGGCCAGATCGGCGTTCTGGGAGAGCATGTCGACGAGCGCGGCGCGGAGCGCCTCGATGTCCTCCGGCGGCAGGCCCGGTTCGTCGTCTCTCTCATCGTCGTCGTCGAGCAGGACCGTCTTGGCGCCCAGCGCCGCCGGGAAGAACAGATCGAACATCGCGTCATAGGTGTCGCGATGATCAGAGCGGCGCAATACCGCGCACGCGAAGCCCTCACGCAGCGCCTCGCGATCACCCAGGCCCAGCACCGACAACACCCGTCCCGCGTCAACCGTCTCCGACGGTCCGACCGAAATCCCTTGCTTCCGCAAGGCTTCCACGAACTCAACCAGATGACCGGGCAGGCCGTGGGGGGCCAGCGGCTGCGGCGGGCGGGTGCGGCGCGGGGCCATCAGTTCTGCCCCATCAATTCAGCCTGAGTTCGCCGGACGCCTTGATTTGATCGGATTGATGCTTGAGCACCACGCCGAGCGTGGCCGCGATCACCTCGTCGTCGATGGTGTCCATTCCGAGCGCCAGCACCGTGCGGCCCCAGTCGATGGTCTCGGCCACCGACGGCAGCTTCTTGAGCTGCATACCGCGCAGCACCCCGATGATCTTGACCAGTTCCTGGGCCAGATGTTCAGGCAGCTCAGGAACGCGCGACAGTAGGATGCGGCGTTCGAGGTCGGGATCGGGAAAGTCGATGTGCAGGAACAGACACCGGCGTTTGAGCGCCTCGGACAACTCCCGGGTGGCGTTGGACGTCAGCAGCACGAACGGCGCGCGCTCGGCGGTGATGGTGCCGAGTTCCGGAACCGTCACCGCGAAGTCGGACAGCACCTCCAGCAGCAGACCCTCGATCTCGATGTCGGCCTTGTCCGTCTCGTCGATCAGCAGCACGGTGGGCTCGGTGCGCCGGATCGCGGTCAGAAGCGGCCGTGTCAGCAGGAACTCCTCACTGAACACGTCGGTCTTCGTCTGCTCCCAGTCGCCGTGCCCTGCCTGGATGCGCAGGATCTGCTTGGCGTGGTTCCACTCATAGAGGGCGCGCGCCTCGTCGACGCCCTCGTAGCACTGCAGCCGCACCAGGCCCGAGCCGGTGGCCTGAGCGACCGCACGCGCCAGCTCGGTCTTGCCGACGCCTGCGGGTCCTTCCACCAGAAGCGGCTTGCCAAGCCGGTCGGCGAGGAATACCGCTGTGGCCGTTGCGGTATCGGGCAGGTAGCCGGTTTCCGCCAACCGTCGCGCGACATCGTCGATGTCGGCGAACAGCGGCGCCGGGCGTGCGGGGACGCTCACTCGTATCTCCTGTTAGGCCGGGCGGGTGTGGCCGTCTCCCCACACAATCCACTTGGTCGATGTCAATTCAGGCAGGCCCATCGGTCCTCGGGCGTGCAGCTTCTGGGTCGAGATGCCGATCTCGGCACCGAATCCGAATTGCTCGCCGTCAGTGAACGCCGTCGAAGCGTTGACCATCACCGCTGCCGCGTCGACCCGCTCGCTGAACCGTTGGGCGGCAGCGAGATTCGTTGTGACGATGGCCTCGGTGTGGCCGGTGCCGTACTCGTTGATGTGGGCGATCGCCGCGTCGAGACCGTCGACCACCGCCAGCGCGATGTCCATTGACAGGAATTCGGCGCGCAGTTCTTCCTCCGATGGATCGGCATGAACCGTGACACCGGCGTCCTGCAGCGCCTTGGTCAGCCGCGGCACCGCCTGCTCGGCGATGGACCGGTCGATCAGCAGCGACTCGGCGGCGTTGCAGACGCTGGGTCTGCGGGTCTTGGCGTTCAGCAGGATGTGTTCGGCCACGTCGAGGTCGGCCGATTCGTGAACGTACACATGACAATTGCCGACGCCGGTCTCGATGGTGGGCACCATCGCGTCGCGTACCACCGCGTCGATCAACCCCGCTCCCCCGCGCGGAATCACGACATCGACGAGGCCGCGGGCCTGGATCAGATGCGTGACGCTGGCGCGGTCGTCGCTCGGCAGCAGCTGCACGGCGTCGACATTGCGATTCTCGATCGCCAGCGCGTCCCGAAGTGCCTTCACCAGAGCGGCATTGGACCGGGCCGCCGAAGAGCTGCCGCGAAGCAGCACCGCGTTGCCCGACTTCAGCGTCAACCCGAAGGCGTCGACCGTGACGTTCGGCCTGCCCTCGTAGACGATGCCGACGACACCGAGCGGCACACGCTGCTGGCGCAGCTGAAGGCCGTTGGGCAGCGTGCGGCCACGCAGCACCTCACCGATCGGGTCAGGCAGACCCGCGACCTGACGCAGCCCCGAGGCGATGCCGTCGATGCGGTTCGGGTTCAGCGCGAGCCGGTCGAGCATCGCCTCCGGCGTGCCCGCCGCCTTGGCGATCGCCAGATCCTCGGCGTTGGCCGCCAGGATCGCCCCCTCGTCGCGGAGCACGTTATCGGCCGCGGCGTGCAGCGCCGAGTTCTTCGTGTCGGTGCTCAACGTGGCCAACTCGCGCGCGGCGACGCGGGCCCGCCGCGCGGCGTCGTGCACCTGCTCGCGCAAGTCGGAGACGGCTGGTGCTTGCACACTCATTGGCCTAGCGTATCGGACCTGGTTGGCACGCTCGACAGCTGTCAGTTCGCGGCGCTGCGGCTGTCGCAGAACCTGCGCTCGAATCAGGGCGTCCTCAACGTGTCTGCTGGGCTAGCGTTGACGGTTATGGTGGCGCGGGTCTGCGTGGTGGGCAGTGTCAACGCCGACCTCACTTTCACCGTGAATGCCCTGCCGCGGCCCGGACAGACCATTCTCGCGTCATCGCTGTCGTCGTCGCCCGGCGGCAAGGGCGGCAATCAGGCGGTGGCGGCCGCGCGCGCCGGCGCCTCGGTGCAGCTTGTCGCGGCACTCGGCTCCGACTCGGCGGCCGATCAGTTGCGCGCGCACCTCCGAGACAACGAGGTCGGCCTCGACGGCGTGGTCAGCCTGCCCGGCTCCAGTGGCTCGGCGGTGATCATCGTCGACTCGGCAGCCGAGAACACGATCGTCGTGGCGCCAGGTGCCAACGCACACCTGACCGTGACCTCCGCCGACGTCCGCGCTGTGATCGCCGACAGTGACGTCGTGCTGCTGCAACTCGAGATCCCGATCGCAACGGCCATCGCCGCCGCGGGGGTCGCGCGGGCGGCAGGCGCAGTGGTGATGCTCAATGCGTCTCCGGCGGGAGCCGCACCGCACCAGTTGCTGGCGCTGTCCGAGCTGGCCGACGTGGTGGTGGTCAACGAGGCCGAGGCGCGCGAATGGCATTGGCCCGTACCGCATCTGGTGATCACCCGCGGTGCGCGCGGCGCAAGCTACCTCGGCGATGACGAACGATTCGACGTGCCGGCCCCGCCCGTCGAGGCCGTCGACACCACGGGCGCAGGCGATGTGTTCGCCGCAGTGCTCGCCGCAGGATGGCTGGCCGGGCACGAAGAGGCCCTCCGCCGTGCATGCGCGGCGGGCGCGTTGTCGACACTGGTCCCCGGTGCGGGCGATTGTGCGCCATACGCTGAGGCGATCGACGACGCGGTGATCAACCGAAGGGCCGGTGAAAGGCAGAGATGACGACAACCACGCCACGTCCACCCGAAGGCGACTGGCTGGGCACGCCATATCTGCGCTTCACCCGTGAGGGGCCGTTCGGCGTGTGCACGCTGGACCGTCCGGAGGCCCGCAATGCGATGACGCCCGCGATGTACTTCGGCATCCGATACGCCGTCCGGCACGTCGACGCAGAGCCCGACCTCGCAGGATTGCTCATCACCGGCAGCGGTGACGTGTTCGCACCCGGCGGCGACATGGGCGGCGGCGACGGCTCGGACAACTGGCTGACGTTCGGGTCCGCGCTCGGCATGGACGTCACGCCGTTCGAGACGCTGCGGCAGTCGGTCAAGCCGGTGGTGTCGGCGGTCAACGGGTTGTGCCAGGGCGGGGGGCTGCAGATCGCGCTGTGCAGCGACATGACCGTGGTCAGCGACCGCGCGACGTTCCGCGTACCGGAATTGCTGCGCGGCATCGCCGACACCTACTACAGCCAGATGCTGGCCCGGCTGATCGGACCGGTGCGCACGCGCGACCTGATGTTCACCGGGCGAACCTTGACCGCTGCCGAAGCGCAGGAGTGGGGCATGGTGGCCCGGGTGGTTCCGCACGATGATCTGCTCGACGAGGCCCGCGAGGTGCTCGGCCAGTGCTGCAGGACGGCACCCGCGGCGCGCAGCATGGTGAAGTCCAGCCTGGACAACTACATGGGGCTGTTCGACCGCATCGGCATGCAGGCCAGCTACTCCTCACCCGAAGCGATGGAAGGCTTCCGCGCGTTCAAGGAGCGCCGATCCCCTGAGTGGGTGCATCCCGACCTTCGCACCGGGGGTCGACTTTGAGCGATTTCGGCGCGGATACGGACGCTGAGCGGGCGCAGGCGCGCCGAAATCACACGACTGGATAGTTCAGCACAGCCTGAATACAGAATGTGCTGTACCGTCTCCCCCATGCAGACGGTGACGAACAGCGAAGCCCTGGCGCGCTTCGGATGCGCCCTGTCGGACGCCACCCGCGCCGACATCCTCTTGCTGCTGCGCGACGGGCCGGGGTATCCGTCCGACCTGGCCGACAAGATCGGAGTGTCGCGGCAGATCCTGTCCAACCACCTGGCGTGCCTACGAGGCTGCGGCCTGGTGGTGGCGCAGCCCGAAGGCCGCCGCAGCCGCTACGAGCTCGCCGATCAGCGAATCGCGAATGCGCTGGACGACCTGGTCGGCCTCGTGCTCGCGGTCGACCCGGCCTGCTGCCCGGCCGCCGAGACCGACGCCTGCTGTTGATGTCCGCCCCGCCCGGTCCGCGTCGGACGACACTGCAACACCGGATCCGGCTACTGGTCGCCGCGACGATCACCTACAACGTGATCGAGGCAGTGGTCGCGTTGGCGGAGGGCACGCGCGTGTCGTCGTCGGCGTTGATCGGCTTCGGGCTCGACTCGGTTGTCGAGATCTCGTCGGCGGCAGCGGTCGCGTGGCAGTTCTCCGCCAAAGACCCCGCGACGCGTGAGAAGCCCGCGCTGCGATTCATCGCGATGTCCTTCTTCGCGCTTGCGGCATATGTCGCTGTCGATGCCCTGCTGTCGCTACTCGGCGTGCGCGAGGCTCAGCCGTCGCTGATCGGCATCGTGCTGGCGGCGGCGAGCCTCGTCATCATGCCGGTGTTGTCGCTGGCGCAGCGCCGCGCCGGGCGCGAGCTGGGTTCGCTCTCCGCCGTCGCCGATTCCAAGCAGACCCTGTTGTGCACCTACCTCTCCGCGATCCTGCTTGCGGGCCTGGCGCTCAACAGCCTGTGGCGATGGTCGTGGGCCGACCCCGTCGCCGCGCTCGGCATCGCCGCGATTGCGGTGCGAGAAGGTCTGAACGCGTGGCGTGGGGATCCGTGCTGCTCGTGAAATTCCCGTAGGGAGGCATCATGCCCATCGTCGCGCTCGTCCTGTTCGCCGTCTTTGCCGCGCTCGGATTCGGTTGGCGCAGTTGGGAACAGCGGCGCCGCACCGGATCGACGGGGTTCCGCGGCGTCAGCGGGCGGCCGGGCTCGGTGGAATGGTTCGCCGGGGTAGGCTTCGTCGCCGCACTGGCGGTCGCGGTGTTGGCACCCGTGCTGCAGCTGCTCGGTGTGGTGTCCCCGGTGAGCGTCCTGGACGCACCGTGGACTCAGATCACGGGCATCGTCATCGCGTTGATCGGGATCTTTGCGACGGTGTACGCGCAACTCGACATGGGTGACTCGTGGCGCATCGGCGTCTATCCCGGCGAGACCACGACGCTGGTCCGCACCGGCGTGTTCGGCTGGGTGCGCAACCCGATCTTCACCGCGATGATCGCGTTCGGCTTCGGGATCGCCCTGGTGACACCGAATCTGGTGGCGATCGCCGGCTTCCTACTTCTGGTGGCGACGATCGAGCTTCAGGTGCGCATCGTCGAAGAGCCGTATTTGACCGCCACACACGGCGACTCGTATCGCGACTACCTGGCGCACGTTGGCAGGTTCGTGCCCGGTGTCGGCCTGGTCCACTAGATCCCGAGCAGTCCACCTGCGCTGACCGGCGGTTTCTTGGACCGCAGCGACTTCTCGAATGTGACCGCCTCCGGATCGGCTGTCGGCACGGTCAAGTCGACGCTTGACACGTTGATCACGCCGTACGATGTGAAATTCTCGAAAGGTGTAGCTGAACCGACGATCTGGAGTGTCAGCGAGTCCCCGGGATCCATCGTGTACGCGATGTCTTCCAGATCGACGGATACCTCTCGTGTCTTGCCGTCGAGCTTCACCGGGATCGGCGTCAGGATGTTGCCGACGACCCTGCCGGTGCTGGTGTCGACGAGCTGTGCGTACACGTCGCGACTGGTGCCGAGACCCGAGTACGTCATCGTGAGCGTCGGAGCACCCACGATGTACGTCTTGGCGTCGGAGTCGGCCGCATTGGGATTGGGCACCGAGACGTCGATCGCGTTGAGTGCCTTCGAACCAAGCGCAAGCGAGACCGGGAAGGTGGCCTTCGTCTGCGGCCCCGATCCGCCGAGCACGGGAACGATCGGCAACAGGCCACCATCGCCTGACGCGACAATCGGGTCGTTCGAGAAGAAGTCGCTGTGCGCCGTCGGGAGGTACTGAGATGAGTACAGGTCGCCGTGCTGGTCGACCCATTGGAAGGTTGGAATGTCGATCGGCGACGGCGGGGTATGCCCTTTGTACTTCACATACTTGTCCATCCAGTCCAGCGTCTGCTTGGTCAGGAATTTGGTCTGCTCGTCCTGGTTGACCGGGTCGAGACACTGACCGTGCCCACCGCAGTACCAGATCATCTTGACCGGCACACCGGCGTTCGCCGCCTGGATCTCCTCGGCGTTGTCGACCGCCTGCTGCAACGGGAACAGATCATCGACCGTGCCCTGGAGCAACAGGGTCGGGACGGTGATGTTGTCGACGACGTTGAACGGGCTGGCCTCGTTCAGGAAGTCGAGTTGCCCGGGCGTGAGGAAGCCCAACAGTGCGCCGGTGAGGATGCCGGAGTAGATCTCGTGGTTGATCCGCGAGCCCGACACCGCCAGCGAGAGCAGCAACAGCGACGCGAACGAGGTCTTGAAACCGTGATTCGGATAGAGCGCGGTCTCCAACGAATTCCACGCAATACCTGGGGCGATCGCATCGATGCGCTTGTCGATGCCTGCCGCCGTCAGTTGGATGCCGCCGCCGTAGGAGCCGCCGACCATGCCGATCAGCGGATTGTTCACGGCGCCGTCGGGGGTGGATGGCTTGGTGCTGTCCACCTTTGTTTCCGGATCGAACTTCGTCTCGGGTTGGCCTGCGACCCAGGTGATGATCGAGGAGACATCCTTGGCTTCGAAATCCGGGGAGTCCAGTTGCAGCACACCGCCCGAGGCGAATTCGCCCCGCGGATCCCAGGTGACCACGTTGTATCCGTCGGCGCGTAACGGCTTCAGACCCGGAACGAGGCCGAAAACCGTTGTCTCCTGGTTGGGGTCGGTGTACCCCGCCGTCGCCAGGCTGGGGCCGTTGAGGATGGTGGGCGCTACCAGCCCCTTCTTCAGACCGAGGGCCGGGAAGTAGTTGACGCTGATCGGCGTGCCATCGAACGAGACCACCGTCGTGGTGAACGCTATGGGATCGATGTGCTGGGCCGCCAACTGGGCGTCGTCGACGATCACCGGAATCACCGTGGCGTCGCCGATCAGGGGTGAGAGAGCGACGCCCACGATCGGCACCTGGTGGATACGGACGAGCACCGGCTGCGCCAGAGCCCCGACGACCGGCAGGTCTTCGAGGGCTTGATCGAATGGAGTCGTCTCGGCGACTAGAACCTTGAATTCCTCTGAGGTAGTGAACTTTTGGGAGCCGTCCGGATTCTGACCACTGGAGTAGGGCAGGTACGTGTAACTCCCTGACGTCTTGTCGATGTCGACCTTGCCGCCGCCGTCCGGGGCGTCGACGACGGTGTAGGTGAGTGGCAGGTCGCTGGACGATTCGGTGTCGTGGTTTGTGCCGGTGACGACGCCCTTGCGGACGTCTACGATCGGCGTGTACGTGATTCGATCCGAACCCAGTTCGCGGCGCGTGGCCGCGAGCGCCACCCACGCCGCGGGAGAGTCAGCGGGTGGGGATTTCGGCGCGGTCGCTGACTTCGCCACCTCTTCCGTGGCTCGCGTGACGTCCTTCGAAATCCGTTCCGGTGCAATTGTGTTCGCCGACACAGCGAGACTGCCGTTGGCTTTCTTGACGACCCCGTTGGTCGCACGGGCGGTGGTCGGCTTAGTCAGATTGGCGGTGACATTCGCAGTCGAGGCCGCGGTCGACTGACGCGGCGACTGCAGATGAATCTTGGGGTGTTTGGGTCTCGCAGGCGCCGCAGGGCCTGCGTTCTGCGACGTCGACGCCGGGGTGGAGGTGTCGGCATCGGCCGACGCCACGCCGTGGCCTGTGAACACCACCAGACCCACGCCCAGCGCCACTGCCAACCCGCCCACCCTGCCGACATACCGCGCAGCGCCCATCACGACCTCCGACCCCGACAACCAGAGACCCGCTAGAGGCTACGCGCGCGGGGCCGAAATTCGCCGGAAAATTGTCGGGTCCGTAGATTCATCTCAGTTCAGTCAGGCATCGCCGATTTCTGGCAGCGGCCGCGCGTCACTCGCCAGTCAGGTGCACGTCGTGGGCGATCGACATACCCTCGCCCGCTTCGAGTTCGGCTGCCGATTGGGTCAGCAACACCCGACTTCGGTTCGGCGACAACAGGATCGATAGATAGTGATGCGGCTCGCCGTTCGCAAAAGCGAGCCGGTTCACCCGCACCACAGCCGACCCGATCGCGGTGTTGAGCAGCTGCGCACTACGCGGCCCGGCGATCTCTGCGGTGATCTCGTGCTGCACGCGGTCCAGCTCGACATCGGCGTCGGCCAGCAGCCGGTAGAGCGGCGCCCGTGAAAGAGCATCCCGAGTCACAGAGTCTGACAACTCCTCCGGCAGCCAGGCCTCGGTGATCATCAGCGGTTCTGAGGTGCGGCGTTCGCGTCGCAGCCGCAACACATGCAGCGCACGTTCGCGCCCCAGTTCGTCGGCGACCACCTTGGGCGCTTTCCGGACGTCGAGCTCGATGACGTCGACCTCGGTCTCGAACTCGGTTTGGCGAAGTTCGTCCATGTACGAGCCGCCACCCACACCCCGGTGCGTCGACGGTTGGTCGCGGACGAAGGACCCGACGCCCTGCCTGCGTTCGATCAGGCCGGCGTCGGCGAGATCGGTCAGGGCTCGACGCACGGTGATGCGCGAGACACCGAACTGGTCGCACAGCGTCTGTTCGGTCGGCAGGAGGTCGCCGGGCGCGAGCGCACCCCTGGCGATCTCGTCGTGCAGCACCAGGTACAGCTGTCGGTGCAGCGGCACCCCGGCACCAGCCGTCACCTCGGCGGAGGACCGAAAGTCGTGGACGCTCATCAGAGCTCCCAGCATAGGGCCGATACACCTCGATTCTTGCGCTTGAAGTGCAGTTGTTATATACGTATAACAAGCATACATCTGAGGAGCTGACGTGACTGCTGCCACGCAACAAGCTGCCACTGCGGCGCTCGGGCCGACCGGAAGGCTGGCCACCTGGGTCGCCGAGGTGTCCCTGTCCGACGTACCCGCGGAGGTGGTGGAGCGCGCCAAACACCTGCTGCTCGACGGTATCGGATGCGCACTCATCGGCGCACAGCTGCCGTGGTCGCGGACGGCCACCGAGGCCGTGTTGGACATCGATGGCCGCGGCGACACCGTGGTGATCGGCACGGGTCGCACCGCAAGCGCGCCGGCCGCGGCGGTTCTCAACGGCACGTTCATTCAGGGTTTCGAGCTCGACGACTTCCATCCGATCGCGCCGCTACACAGCTGCTCGCTGCTGATCCCCGCGCTGCTGTCCACTGCGTCGTCGGCGCCGCAAACCCGCGGGGCCGATCTGCTGCTGGCCGCGATCGTAGGGTTCGAGGTCGGGCCACGCGTCGGCTACACGCTGCATGGCGCCGAAATGCTCGACCGCGGTTGGCATTCCGGATCGGTCTTCGGCACCCACTCGGCGGCGATGGCATCCGGCAAGCTGCGTGGCCTGTCCCCCGCTCAGCTGGAGGACGCACTCGGCCTGGCGGGCACCCAGTCGTCCGGCCTGATGGCCGCCCAGTACGAGGCGATGAGCAAGCGCATGCACCACGGGCTTGCGGCCCGCAACGGGCTCTACGCAGCAGGGCTGGCCGCGCACGGCTACACCGGAATCAAGCGGGTGTTCGAACGCGAATACGGCGGGTTCCTCAGTGTTTTCGGCGAAGGGCACCACCCCGACGCCGATGCGCTCACGGGTCAGCTTGGCGACCGGTGGGAAACGTCGACCATCATGGTCAAGTCCTACGCCGCGATGGGTGGCCTGCACGGCGCGATCGACGCCGCCCGCCGGTTACGCTCATCGGTCGACCCGAAACGCATCGCGCACATCGACATCGCCGTCGGCACCACGATCTACAAGCACGGGTGGTGGGCTGCAGAGCGCCCGTTGACTCCGATCGGGGCGCAGCTGCACCTCGGATACGCCACGGCCGCAGCACTTCTGGACGGCAGCGTGCTGCCGGAACAGTTCACGTCCACACGCCTTGACGCCGAAGACATCTGGCGGCTGATCGAACGCACCGACGTCCACCTCGACGAGAGCCGCGACCGGGCGCCCATCACCGAGCGCTACGGCACCGACCTCGCCGTCATCATGGATGACGGCGAGGTGCATCGGCTACATGTCGACCAACCGCACGGCGCACCCACCGATCCGATCACCAACGACGAACTCGTCGCCAAGTTCCACGCGCTGGCCGACCGGGTCACGACACGCGACCGTGCAACCGCCATCGAACACGCCGTCACTGGCATCGACGACCTCGCCGACGTCAACGAACTCATCGCCCTGCTCGCCGGGCCGGTCGCAGGCGCGCTGGATTGAAAGGGAAGCCGCTATTTCAACCACACCCGCGCGGCAGGCTCTGCGTGACCTGCTGAACAGACACGAACTCATCATCGCGCCAGGCGTTTTCGACGGGATATCCGCTCAGCTGGCCCGGCGCACCGGCCACGTCGCCGCCTACCTCACCGGGGCCGGAGTGGCGGCGTCGGGCTTCGCGCTGCCAGACATCGGCCTCGTCACCCAGACCGAGATGACAGAGCGCGCGAGGATGATCGTCACCGCGCTCGGCGATGTGCCGTTGATCGCCGACGCCGACACCGGTTACGGCGCCGGACTCAACGTCGTTCGCACCGTGCGGCAGTACGAGGATGCAGGCGTCGCCGCGATCCAGTTGGAGGATCAGGTGTTTCCGAAACGGTGCGGCCATCTGCCCGACAAGCAGGTCGTCGACGCGGCGACGTTCGTACAGACCCTGACAGCCGCGCTGGATGCCAGGTCGGACGACGACATGCTGGTGGTGGCGCGCACGGACGCCCGAGCGCCGCTGGGGCTCGACGCCGCCATCGAGCGGGCCAACCAGTACGCGCAGGCGGGCGCCGACGTCATCTTCGTCGAGGCGCCGCAGGGTGTCGACGAGATCGAGCGGATCGCCCGCGAGGTCGAGGCCCCGCTGCTGATCAACTTGGTGCTGGGCGGCATGACACCGCTGGAGTCGTCGGCGCGGCTGGCTGAACTCGGCTACGCGATCGCGATCCACCCGTCGAATCCGCTGGCGCGCGCTACCTTCGCGATGCTGGAAGGGCTGTGCGAACTCAACGGCGCAAGCCCCGCCGACTATGCGCCGACCACTCCGGCCGACTTCTTCAACCTCGTCGGCATGGCCGAATGGCGCGACCTCGACGAAAAGCTCGCCGCAAAGGAGGCCGCCTCATGGGCATGACGATCATCGAAAAGATCCTGGCTCGCAAGGCCGGGCGGGACTCGCTGTCGGTCGGCGATGTCGTCGTCGTCGACGTCGACATGACTGTGCTCATCGATCTGCAGTTCGCCACCATGTGGATCCCGCCGCTGCGCATCCATGACCCTGACAAGCTGGCCATCGTGATGGACCACGCCGTCCCGGCGCCGACCATCAAGGACGCGGCAGGCGGATCGCACGCCCGCAAGTTTGCCGCAGACTTCGGCATCAAACGCTTCTTCGACGTCGGCCGCCACGGCATCTGCCATCAGGTCATCGCCGAGAACGGGCTGGCTCGCCCGGGAGAAGTGCTGGCCTGCACCGATTCCCACACCTGTGCAGGTGGCGCCTACAACGCCGCGGCCCGCGGTCTCGGCCCCGCGGAGGTGTACTCGATAATGTGCACCGGCGCGACCTGGTACCAGATCGCGCCGACCATCCGATACGAGTTCGGGGGTGTCAAACCGGACGTCGTCTCCGGTAAGGACATCTTCCTGCACATCGCGAACGAATACGGCGACGCAGCCAACCTCAACCTCGAGTTCGGCGGGTCGGGCCTGGCGGGCATCCCGATGCACGACCGTCGCACGATCGCCACCCAGGGTGCCGAGGTGTCCGCGGACTTCAGCACGTTCGAAGCCGACGAGGTGCTGACCGAGTTCTTCGACGGACTCGGGATCACCGACTACGTTGCCGCCCATTCTGATTCCGATGCCGTCTATCGAGATGTGCGGCGCATCGACCTCGGCTCACTGCAGCCGTATGTCGCACGGCCGGGTACGGTCAGCCGCAACGGGTTGCCGGTGTCAGAGCTTCACCGGCAGAAGATCGACCAGGCGTTCATCGGCTCGTGCGCCAACGGGCAGCTCGAGGATCTGGAAATCGCCGCGGACGTGTTGCGCGGCAACGCGATTGCCCCGGGTGTGCGGCTGCTTGTCACGCCGGCCTCGCAGGCGGTTTACCGCGAAGCGATGCGCCGCGGCTACCTGCAGGACATCGCGGATGCGGGCGGCGTCGTCACCAATTCGACGTGCGGCGCCTGCTTCGGCTACCACATGGGCGTCGTGGGTCCCGGCGAGGTGTGCATCACGTCGAGCACCCGAAACTTCACCGGACGCATGGGCAGCGCCGAAGCGGAGATCTTCATGGCATCGCCTGCCACCGTTGCAGCGTCCGCGATCACCGGCTACATCACGGACCCGAGGAGCGTGACGGCATGAAGCTCAGCGGCAAGGTCTGGGTGTTCGGTGACGATCTGAACACCGATGCGATGTACCCCGGGTTCGCGATGAAGATGGAGCCCGCCGAGGCTGCGAAGCACATCTTCTACGAGGTCAGGCCGGGATGGACCGACGAGGTGGCGGCGGGCGACATCGTGGTGGCCGGCAAGAATTTCGGCGTCGGCTCGTCGCGCCCCGTGGCGGCGCTGTTCGCTGAGCTCGGTGTGGCCGGTCTGGTGGCAGAGGAGTTCAACTCGCTGTTCTTCCGCAACGCGGTCAACGCGGGACTGCCCGCGATGACACTGCCGCACGCGAGGACCGTCTTCAGCGACGGTGATATCGGGACGTTCGACCTCAGCGACGGCAGTTGGCGCAACGTCACGACCGGCGCCTGCGGCACCGTCGCGAAGCTGCCCGACCTGATTCTCGACATCCTCGCCAGCGGCGGTGTGTTGCCACGGTTGGCCGCACAGGGCTACGTGCCTGCCGCGCTGGGCGACGTGTTGCGATCCAGCACGGTCGCGATGCGCAGCGCGGGAAGCGGGGCGTGATGAGCCCGTTGAACTGTGCGGGCATGCCGTTGCTAGGAAAGCTGCTCGGCCGGTTCCGGGCGGGCGAAGCCCGCAGTCCGCTGGCCGGCCGGAAATACGCCGCTGCACGCACGATTGACGTCACCAGCACCGCATTCACCGACGGCGGTGCGATCCCGCAGAAGCACGCAGGAAAAGGTGCCGGCGACAACGTGTCTCCTGCGTTGCAATGGACCGGTGTGCCGGCGGAGGCCAAGCAGCTGGTGTTGATCATGGACGATCTCGACGTGCCGATGCCGAAGCCACTGATGCACACCATCGCCGTGATCGAGCCGCATCTCGGCGGACTCGCTGAAGGTGAACTCAAGCCCGGCACCACCGGTGTGCGGTTGATAAAGGCGTTCGGTGACACATATCTCGGCCCGC